>Ga0182030_10008594_pt1 | contig 21116 bp, 21 predicted proteins | sample 812S3MmetaG_FD_121299 | JGI IMG/M metagenome (GOLD analysis project Ga0182030, IMG submission 121299) | Permafrost microbial communities from Stordalen Mire, Sweden - 812S3M metaG (Illumina Assembly) | ecosystem: Environmental > Terrestrial > Soil > Wetlands > Permafrost | place: Sweden...
AAGAATGTTCAACGTCAGGAGATCCGTCAGGGTATCGCCTGCGCCAAGCATCAGAACATGGCCGGCTCCGATATCGGCGACGATCACAAGGAATATTTCGCCGGTGAAGCCGCTCTGAAGGCGGGCGGCGCCCACAATACGATGAACCAGTTCGGCTAATGGATAAACAGGAGGCTATCATGAGCAGCAATTTCTGGGTGATTGGCGGCGAGTTCGGTTCGATGAACTTCCACAAGCTGGTGGAAGGCTCGGCCCAGGTTCAGGGTCCGTTCAAGACCCGCAAGGAGGCCGAGGACGCCTGGCGCGTGGTCTCGGAAGAGAACCGCCACAAGGCCGGCGTGCGCTTTTCGATCGTGGAAGAGCCCGCGCGCGTCCCGGCCTGAGGCCAGCGAGCCGACGCTCAAGAAGCAGACGTGCCAAGGACAACAGCGGCTCCATCCGGCTTTCCGGGTGGGGCCGCTTGTGTCTCTTCCCCGCTCCCTTGCGGGGGAGGCCGGAGGTCGGGGCTGTGACCAAGGTGCAAGCCTTTGGGAACAAACGGCCTTTGCGGGCTGGTTGGTTACTGATAGGTTAACCGCGTTCGCCCCATCAGGACAAAGGCCGCTCAGGGATGTCAGAGGCGCCAAATAGCGGAAGCCACGCGGTCGGTGAGACGCGTCCGATCAGGTTGCGCGACGCCCTGCGCCAGGCGCGCATCGAGGCCGCGGATCGCACCGGCGTCGTCGTCGACCTACGCGACGCCGAAGTGGCGCGGCTGGAAATTCTCAACGAGGCGCTCGATCCGCTGTTCGCGCAGGTGCCGGATCGGGTCGACCTGTTCGATCGCGGCATCAGCCAGGGCGATACGCCGCGGCTGTGGATCGACGTGGTGGCGCATGTATTGATGGGCCGCGACAAGCGCATCTATCGCCTGGTGCAGGATACCCGGTTCGGCCGCATCGTGCTCGCCGAATCCCATGACGTCGCTACCATCGTCGACGCCGTCACCGATTACGTCGCGCGCCGCATGATCGAGCGCGAGCATGCGCTGGTCGCAACCCCGATGGCCGAACCTGCCGCCATCGAGCCGCCGCGCCGCGGCCGGTTCTGGCCGTTCGCGTTCGGATTTGTCGTCGGCGTGATCGCGCTGTTCGCCCTGGCGCTGTTTGTGAATCTGCGCAACATCTGACGCCGTCGTTCTAGATCAGCCGCGTCCGCTGCAATTGCCGGATGCGCAGCGCATCGTCGATGCCGCGTATCGTCTGTTCGCACCGCCACGCGGCGCCGTCGCGCTCGATCGAAAACAGATTATAGGCCGCGGCAGGAGCGCGGCCATGCGCGACCGCGGAGGCCGACGGCACGCCGATCGCGGGGATCTTGCCTTGCGGCCCCTCGAACCATGTCGTCGAGTGAACGTGATCATGGCCGTGCAGGATCAACTCCACGCCGTGCTTTTTCAGCAGCGCGAGCAACTGGTCCGAATCGGTCAATCGCTTGGCGCGCGAATTCGAACGCAGCGGGTGGTGGATCAGCAGCACGCGAAACGCCTGCTCGGCGGACAGCCGCGCCAGCATCCGTTCCAGCGCGTCAAGCTGGCTGCGCCCGAGCCATCCCGTCGCCATCAGCGGCGGCGTCGGGACCGCCGACGATACGCCGATCAGCGCCAGCGGGCCGCGCCGGCGCAGAAAAGGAAATGCGGAGCCGGGGTCGGGCGTGCCGTCGCCATCGAGATAATCTCCCAGGACTTGCGCAAAGCGATGTTGGGTGCTGCGAACATAGGCATCGTGATTGCCGGGGATCACGGTGACACGGTCCGAAGCGCCGACGCTCTCCAGCCACGCCCGCGCCGGCGCGAACTCGGCTTCCAGCGCGAGATTGACGAGGTCGCCCGTGACCGCGATGTGATCCGGCGTCTGGGCCTGGATATCCGACACTATTGCATCGAGCACGTCGCGGCGGTGGAATTTCCGGCGATTGCGCTTCCAGTTGAGATAGCCGAGCGCGCGCTTGCCGGCGAGATCGTGAAGCCGCGGCGCCGGCAGCGGCGCCAGATGCGGATCGGACAGGTGAGCCAGCGTGAATGCCGCCATCACATCGATCCGGTCGGACGGCCCGCGAGATGGAACCCCTGCGCGATCATCTCGTGATTCCTGTTATATCCTGCCATGTATTGGCAAGCTGGTTGCCGCGACGCAAGGATCAAACAACGATGTCGGGATATCCGGGGTCACGGTGGCGATGAACCGGCAGGACCTGCGCCAGAGCTTTGAGCCCGTGCTGCGGCGGATTTTTCATCTCTACTGGCGCTTCGCCCGCGGCATGACGCTGGGGGTCCGCGCCGTGGTGCTGGACGGCAATGCCAGGGTATTTCTGGTCAAGCACAGCTACGTCGCCTGCTGGCACCTGCCGGGCGGAGGCGTCGAGGTCGGTGAGACGTTCGGCGATGCGCTGCGACGCGAGTTGGCGGAGGAGGGACGAATTGAACTCGTCGGCGAGCCGGTCCTGCATGGATTGTTCTTCAACAGCCATGTTTCCCGCCGGGACCATGTCGCGGTTTATATTGTCAGGCATTTCCGGCAGGATCGCCAGCCGGAGCCAAACCGCGAGATCGTCGCCTGCGGCTTCTTCCATGCGGCGGCGCTGCCGGCGGAGACCACCGCGGGTACGCGCCAGCGGATATCGGAAGTGCTCGAGGGTTGGCCGCCCATCGCGACATGGCGTTAGAAACTTGGCGTTAGGAATCCATGGTGCTGGTCGATTTTTTCACGTCATCGAATGCGTCCGGTGAAAGCAAGATGCAGACGGTGAAAATTCTCTGCGGCCTCGCATGCTTTCTCGTCCTGGCCAGCAATGTCTGGTCGATGTCCCGCTGGAGCGAAAGCAGGGGTGTATACGACGACGTCTGCTATCTGCGGCAGGCCCATCTTTTCCAGAGATTTGGGCTCGACGGCTTGGACACCAATATTTCCTGGGATGACGATCATTATCTGTCCTCGAAATTGAAGGAGATAGGTTTTCCGACCTGGAGCGATGCCGCGACCGCGCCCTGCCACAGCCTGATGCCAGCGACGAAAAAGCGGGTGATGCAATATCCGCCAGGTACCGGATTTGTGCTGGCGTTGTTTCCTGCCGGATTTCAGGCGATACCGCTTTACGTTTTGGCGACCGTCATCGTTTTTGGCTTTGCATTGCTCGCAATATCCCGTGCGCGCGCCACGTCTTCAATTCTTCTCGCCGCTGCCTTTGGGTGCATGGCCATCTACCTGATGATCAATCCTGCCAAGGCAAGCTACTCGATGGCGCCGACAATGGTGATCTGCGTGCTCGCAGGCTTTTTCACCGCGAAGCTCTTCTCCGCGGCGCAGCAGCGAAATCGACTTGCTTTGTCGGCGCTGGTCGGATTCCTAATCGGTCTTGCGGTCGATTTCCGATTGCCGAACCTGTTTCTGTCGTCCGGATATTTTGTATTTTTCTTTGTTTCCTTTCTAGTTTCTCGCAAAATCGAGACAATTCTTCAGGGCGCGTCGTTCGGAGCGGCATTTCTGGCGGGGATGGCGCCGACGCTGCTCGCCAACGCGATCAATGCCGGCAGCGCCTTCTCCACGACTTACGGAGCCGGCGATGCGATGCCGCCCGATTTCAGCTTTGGCATCGTCCGGCAATATGTCGCGGACATGCAGTTCGTTTTGCTTGTGCTGGCAAGTACTTGGACCGTTTTGATCTTGCGTTTGCGTCGCGGTAACGGCATAAGACAGGCCGCTCTTGTCGTGGCTGGAAATCTGCTGGTGAATTTAGCTTTCTTCATGAGCCACCCGGTCTTCACACCGTATTATACCATTCCCGTCGCCATGCTTTCGTTGTGGAGTTTGCTGTTTGCCTGCTTGCTGCAGCCGGCGGAAGCGGTGGACGATCATGTCTCCGGGCGGGCAGCAAGAGCTTGATCATTATGCGGCAAGTTGGACCGACAGACCTGGCCGGGCGGCCGTTCCAGCGATGACGGGATCATCGATGCGGGTTGCTGTTCTGGTACCGTGCTTCAACGAGGAAGCCGCGGTCGCAACTGTCGTCGCCGATTTTCGCAAGGCGCTGCCTTCGGCCGAAATCTTCGTCTACGACAATAATTCGTCGGATCGCACCGTCGCGGTCGCGCGCGACGCCGGCGCGCGAGTGCGAAGCGAGCGCCGCCAGGGCAAGGGTCACGTGGTCCGGCGGATGTTCGCCGACGTCGACGCCGATATTTACGTGCTGGTCGATGGCGACGCGACCTACGACGCCCCCAGTGCCCCGCGCATGATCGACCGGCTGTTATCCGACCATCTCGATATGGTGGTGGGCTTTCGCGTCGATCAGGTTGAGAGTGCCTATCGGCCCGGTCATCGCACCGGCAACCGGATGTTGACCGGGTTTCTCTCGTCGGTCTTCGGCCAAACCTTCAAGGATATTCTGTCGGGGTATCGCGTGTTTTCGCGGCGCTTCGTCAAATCCTTCCCGGTGCTGTCGGACGGATTCGAGATCGAGACCGAATTGAGCGTCCACGCGCTCGAGCTGGCGCTGCCGGTCGCCGAAATCGAAACGCCTTATTACGCCCGGCCGGAGGGATCGTTCAGCAAGCTCAACACCTGGCGCGACGGCCTGCGGATTTTCGGCACCATCCTGAAGCTCTACCGGTCGGAGAGACCGCTGCGCTTTTTCACGGCGATCGGGGTTTTCCTGACATTGGTTTCGGTCGGCCTCGCGATCCCCGTCATTGCCACCTATCTTGAGGAAGGTCTGGTTCCCCGGCTGCCGACCGCGGTGCTGTCGATGGGCCTGATGATTTTGGCGGTGCTCTCGGTCTCGTCAGGGCTGGTGCTCGATACGGTGACGCGCGGCCGCCGCGAGATGAAGCTGCTGGCCTATTTGTCCCAGCCCGCTATGAACAAGCCATGAGCGACCTTTCTCTCACCATATTGGCCGAAACCGCCAACGACGCCCAGGCGATCGAACGGCTGCACCAGCGCACCTTCGGGCCCGGCCGCTTCGTGCTGAGCGCTTACCGGATTCGCGAGCATGTCGATCACCTGCTCGATCTTTCGTTCACCGCCCGGATCGGCACGCTGCTGGTGGGCTCGGTGCGTCAATTGCCGATCTGCATCGGCGATACGGCGGCATTGCTGCTGGGACCGCTGACGGTCGAGCCGCCGTTTCGCAGCCGCGGCGTCGGCCGCGCGTTGCTGGATCGGGCGTTGAAGGTCGCAAAAGCCAGGGGGCATCGCCTCGTGGTGCTGGTCGGCGACGAGGCCTATTACAGCCGGGTCGGCTTCAAGGTCGTTCCAGAGGGACGGGCGAGCATGCCGGGACCGGTCGACTATCATCGCCTGCTGGTGGCGGAGCTTGTCGATGGCGCGTTCACCGATGTTTCCGGAGCGATTCGTCCCGACTGGAGCATGGCACGTTAGGTCTTGATACGCCGGCCCACGTAATTGCTCACAGCTTCTGCGAAATGCCGAAATAGAAACCGCGACGCGGTCCGTATTGCGGCGCGAACACGCCAATGCCGGAGCCGTCCCTGATCTCGTAGATGGTGTCGAACAGGTTGACGATGTCGAAGCGCAGCGTGGTCGGCTTGGTCGCCGACACGATATTGAAATCATGCGACACCCCCAGGTTGACCTGGGTGTAGGACGGGACGGTGCCCGTGTTGGCAAAACCATTACGCAGGCCGCTGCCGTAAATCATCGATGCGCTGTAGCGCGTGCCGTTCCACAGATAGGAGGCGCCGGCTGACCCGGTCAGGAACTGCGCATGATCCGTATAGACGTTGTTGTTGGCGATATAGTTGAGTTCGTCCTGTGCGAACAAATACTGGTTCGACACCACGTCGGTGGCGACCTGCTTGGCCCAGGCAAGGTTTCCATAAGCCCGAAAGTTGCCGTTGGTATAGTTCGCCTTGAGTTCGACGCCGACGTTCTCTCCGCGCGCATAGTTGAACGCCGTCAGAATATAGGCTTGCCCAAATTGCCCGTCATCGAGCAGATCGGTCGCGGTCTTGTAGTAGCCATCGATCCCGAGTTCGAGGCCCGGTATAGCGTAGATCTTCTGGACGACGCCGACATCGAACACGTTGGAGCGTTCCGGCTGCACCGGATCGTTCTGGGATACCTGGGGCTGCGCCGTCGTGTTCGCCACCAGCGCGAGATTGATGGGCGCGGCCAGCACCTGTTCCGGCGGCGTGAAGTTGCGCGCATAGCCGGCATGGAACGTGGTGCCGTCGGTCGGCTTCCACGTCAAACTGACGCGCGGGCTGAGTTGATTGGCATCGACATATTGCCACATCTGGTCGAAGCGCAACCCCGCGTTCAATGTCAGATTGTTGGTGATCTTCCATTCGTCCTCGAGGTAAGTGCTGAACAGCCAGCCGGTCTTGGCGCTTGAATCGAACACCGAGAACGGCGCATCGACCGGATTGCCCGAGGCGTCGAGCGGCAACACCGTGGATCCGTTATTCACCAGCGAACGCTCGGCGCTGACGGAAAATCCAAACTTCAGGGTATGGGAGAAACCGAGACGATAGGAGGTATCTTCCTGAATCCCGTTGATGACGCTCTGACGGTAGACATCCGAAGCCACGCCGTTGAAAACCAGATCGCCGATCGTATCGGGCAGGAAGTGAAGCGCGCTGTAGCGGTTGAAATAAGAGAGCTGGTAGTCGAACCCGTCGGCCGATTTCTGGTAGGCGAGCACGTTGAACTGGTTGAATTCGGTCTGCCGTTCGTTGAGCTGCGAGGAGTCGAAACTGGACGTCCCAAAGGCGGTAAAGGCCGGCATCTGGCCCGGATTATTCGGGATCTGATAACTGCCGTTCGCGACGCCGCTCATGAAGGTCAGGCGGCTGGTGGGATCGATCACCGTCGAGAGATAGAGAAATCCCTTTTCCTGCGAGGTGTTGTCGTGGATGGCGTTGTTGGCCGGCGTCGGATTTTCGATTCCCAGATTGCTGTTCAGGTAGCGTCCGGAAACGAAATACTGGGTCTGTCCGATCGTGCCGCCATATTCGAGCGACGTGCTGATGGTGCCGTGGCTGCCGCCATAGACGCTGACGCTGCCGCTGTCGTTGAAAGCATTCGCCCTGGTCTGGATGTCGAGGACGCCGGCCGTGCGCAAACCGTATTGTGCCGGCAGCGCGCCGGTAATCAAGGCCAGGCTGCCGACGATACCGGTGTCGATGATCTGTCCGAAGGCGCCGACGCCATCGGGAAGCATAATGCCGTTGATGCGATATTGAAGATTGGCGTGCTCGTTGCGCACGTGCAATTCGCCGCTCGCGGCCGAGTCCTGCGACACGCCGGGGGTCTGCAACAACACCTTGTCCAGCGGGGTATTGGTGCCCTGCGGCAGCGCCTCAAGCGCCTGCTGGTTCAGCTCATATGAGCCGGCGCCGGTGGGTGCCACGATGTTGCGGCGGACCTCGTCGAATTTCTCGTTCTTGCCTGCCAGCGCCTGCGCCTCGGTCTGCGGCGGAGCGGCCGGCGTTTGGCGACGTTTGCCGGTGACCACGTGCGTCCGGGGACGGCGCGGCGGTTGCACACGTCGTGGCGCCGTGACGTCGATCTCCGGCAACGCCGTCACGCCGTTTCCCGCAGGCGGCGTCTGCGACAGTGCCGGACTGCAAAGACTGCAGAGCAGAAGCGAGGCTGCGCCGGAAGCGCTCAACATTGGTTTCGTGAACACCGACATTCTCCTGATTGCCCCCAGGCCGCGGCCCAATTCGTCGGCGTCAACGAATTCGGGAAGCGCCTGCCGTCGTATCAGACGGACCGATTTCGATTGATCCCGGTAAGATCGGCCACGCATGACGCGGCGATCCGATCGGAATCCTCAATCAATCGATGTCAGGAGATCGGGGGAGCGCGAGGCTGAAAAGCGACCCGAGCGGAATTCAGACGGATGAATTCGGCGTCGGTGGTCAGGTATAAAAACTCTGCCGCTTGCGGCAGCAGCAGCACCGGCGGCGCCGCAAACAACACCGCATTGGCGAGAGCCATGACGGCGCAGATCGCGCAAGGGTCGTTCGGGTGCCTGTCGGAATCCTGATTGGACGCAGGCCGCTGCTGATCCGCCTGACTAGCCGCATCAGGGGCGGCAAGGCCGCCGGTATAAGAAGAGTCAGACTGGCCGGATTGAATCGCGGACGCCGCCTGCACGGCGACCCCGTGGAAATGCCCGAACGAAAGCGCAAACTGGATAGCCAGGGCAAAAAGCACCAGCCGCGAGCCATGTCTGATGTTCGATCGGAACCACTTCACGCCGAAAAACACCCCGCCGTTGGAAGGCCAAGGCATCTCGGCGCTCCAACGTTATAATATAACATCAGGGATCAACCGAGGATGTCAACCGTAGTCCGGCTGTGTGCCGACGGAATTCGTCAGGCCTGTGTACTTCAAGCAACGCCGCGCAGGATGAGCCGTGGTCAGCGGCCCTCGCGCAGCCAGGTGGCTGCGAATGCGCCGAGCAGCAGCAGCAAACCGATCAGGCCGGCGAACAATGGCATCACGCCGACGCCTTTGACCACGCTGGCATCGCGCATTTTCACGCCCATCCAGCCATCGCCGCGAAACACGCTTGAGGCGCGGACCGGTACGATGCGTGGAAGCTCGATGCCCGAGCCGTCCACCACGCGCCGCGCGTCCCCCCCGGTGGCCTGCGTCAGCGGTTTCAGCATTTCGGTCGTGGAGGTCACTTCCGAAAATTCCTTCGGGTTGGTCGGGCCGACATTGATCAGCGCTTTCAGCGTGCCGTCGGTTGCCTGCCACAGACCGAGTTCGCTGGCCGGAATGGTCGAGCGCCAGGTCCCGGGTTCGCTGGCGCTCAGCGTCAGCTCGCGCGTCGCCCCCGATGGCGACGTCACCGTCACCGGCGTGACGCTGTCCGCCATGGTCTGGCGCAGCACCACCAGATCATGGCCCTGGATTTGCAGCCGCAACGCTTCCTCGTCGAGGTCGGGCTGCTTCATCAGCCAATGCGACATTCGCCGCAGCAGGTCGAGATGCGGCCCGCCGCCCTCATAACCGCGCGCCCATAACCAGATGTGGTCCGACAAAAGCAGTGCGACCCGCCCCTCGCCATAGTGCGACAGCAGCAGCAGCGGCTTGCCGTCGGCTCCCGTCATCACCGGAGGGCTGGTTGCGTTGCGGGTCTCGACGGTGCGAAAGAACCGGCTCCAATGCGGCGGCTCGGAGCCGGAGCCTTCCAGCCCGCGCGTCACCGGATGGCGTTTGCCGGCGTCGCTGAGATGCGCGTAGAACGGCTTTTCGGTGACGCCGACCGGCTCGGCCGGCAGCACCGAATCCAGCGGCGTGCGCCAGATGCTGGTGGTCGAGGCATAATCGGGACCTGCCGACACCAGCACCGCGCCGCCGCCACGCACGTATCGCGCGATGTTGTCGAAATACGCGATCGGCAGCACGCCCTGGCGCGCATAGCGGTCGAAGATGATCAACTGGAATTCGTTGATCTTCTGCTGAAACAGCTCACGGGTCGGAAACGCGATCAGGGACAATTCGTTGATCGGCGTCCCGTCCTGTTTCTCGGGCGGGCGCAAAATCGTGAAATGCACGAGGTCGACGCTGGCATCGGATTTCAGCAAATTGCGCCAGGTGCGCTCGCCGGAATGCGGTTCGCCCGAGACCAGCAGCACCCGCAATTTGTCGCGCACCCCGTCGATCGCGACCACGGCGCGATTGTTGACCAGCGTCAGTTCATTTTCGAGCGGAGAGGCCTCGATCTCGACGATGTTCGGGCCGGCGTGCTTGATCTCGATCTCGACATTGACGGTCTGCCCGCTCAGCACGGTGCGTTCGTTGATCACTTCGCCATCGCGGCGGACCACGATTTTCGCGCGGTCGCCGCTGACGCCCTGATCGTCCAGCCGGTAGGTAATGGTCTGCACCTGTCCGACGATGCCGAAACGGGGGGCGGCGGCAATCGCAATGCGGCGGTCGCGCTCGTCCTTGCGTCCGGTGATCAGGGCATGCACCGGGGCCTGGAATCCGAGCGCCGCCGTATTGGCAGGAATGTCATGCACCCGGCCGTCGGTGATCAGGAAAGCGCCGGCGACGCGATCGATCGGAACATCCGATAGCGCCGCAGCCAGCGCGCCGAACAATTTGGTGCCATCGGTCTCGCCGTCGGCCTGGCCGGCGTCGACGACCCGCACCTCCAGCCCCTTGATCTTTTTGAGGCTGTCGACCAACGCCTCCTGCGCCTGCGCGGTTTCGCGGGTGCGCTGGCCGAAATTCTGGCTGGGGCTTTTGTCGATCACGACCGCGACCACCGACGATAACGGCTCACGCTCCTCGCGGGTAAATGACGGATTGGCCAGCGCCAGCAGCACAAGCGCCAGCGCGGTCACGCGGATCGCAGCACCACGCGATCGCCCAAGCAACAGCAATCCGGCGATCGCAACGATGACGGCGAGCGCGAGCCAAAGCACCAGCGGAGGGACGAGCGGCGTAAACGCGATGCCATACTGCATGTCGCGGTCCTATTGTCCCAACCGTTCGATCAGGGCTGGCGCGTGCACCTGGTCGGCCTTGTAGTTTCCGGTCAGCGTATACATCACGATGTTGACGCCGGCGCGGAAGGCGAACTCGCGCTGCCGGGGTTCGCCCTGGGTCAGCGGCAGCATCGGCTGGCCGTCCGGGCGTATCGCCCAGGCGCCGGCAAGGTCGTTGGAGGTGATGATGATCGGCGAGACGCCGTCGCCGCCCCGGGCCGGCCGCACCGTGGAGTCGTCGTCGTCCTCGCGCGGCAACGCTTCGACCCAGGTCTGGCCTGAATCAAACCGGCCGGGAAAATCGTGCAGCAGATAGAACGTCTTGGTCAACACGTGATCGCGTGGCACCGGTTCGAGCTCGGGCACGTCAAGCGAGGAAAGGATGTTGCGCAAAGCCAGCATTCCGGGCGTCTGCGACGCGCCGCTTTCTCCCGGCGGCGCCTCGATGGCATCGCGCGTATCGAACAACACGGTGCCGCCCTGTTTCATGTAGGCGTCGATGCGGTTGATGGCGTCTTGCGGCGGCTTCGACGCGCCGGGCACAATGGGCCAGTAGATCAGCGGAAAGAACGCGAGTTCGTCACGCGCGGGATCGATGCCGACCGGATCGCCGGCCTCCAGCGCCGTGCGCTGCGCCAGAAACAATGTCAGTCCGGACAACCCCGCCTTGACGATGGAATCCACGTCGGCATTGCCGGTGACGACGTAGGCCAGCCGGGTCTGGGTGACCGCCTTGATGGCAAAATCATCCTTGTCGTCGGCGCGGGACGCCGACGGCGTGACCAGCATCGCCGACAGAAGCAAGCCGAACACCAATACGGCGGATACCGCGCGCCGTCTCAGCAATGCCGCGACACCGGCGCCGAGCATCGCCACGATGATCGCATCGATCAGGAATAACGCCAGCGACGACGACAGCAGGATTCCGCGCAGATCGCGCGGTTCGGAATTGGTGTAGCTGGCACGCCGCGCGCGCAAACCCGTAGTATCGAGAGGCGCGATGCGATCGGCCGCCGCCAGCGCATTCACCGCCAGCGGACCGTCGGCCGGGCCATAGAATCCGGGCGGATGATCGACGCTCGCCCGGTCCCGGTAGTCCGCGGGGAGCGGCTTGGCGGTGGAGGGCGGCGGCCCGAACGCGCCGAAACCGTCAAGGGTACGCTGCGGCGCCACGGTTTCTGCGGTTCCTTCGCTGGCGACGCTCGCGCCCGGCGTGGCCGTATAGCCTGACGTGTCGACGATCCGCCTCAGCATCTCGACGAAGGTGCCGGACATCGGCAGATCGGACCAGCGCATATCGGCGCTGACATGAAACAGGCTCACCAACCCCTTGCCGCGGCGTTCGCCGGTCACCAGCGGCGTTCCATCCTCCAGCGAGGCCCAGCTTTTTGTCGCCAGCACCGCATCCGGTTCGGCGAGCACCTGACGGTTCACGGTGATGTCCCTTGGCACCGCAAGACCGGCGAACGGCCCGTCGGCGGCGAACGCCGCGAGGTGCTGCGGCTTTTCCCATGTGAGGCTGCCGCCGAGGCTGCGTCCGCCACGGCGCAGCTTCACCGGCACCAGGTCGTCATCGGCCTGGGCCAGACGCGGGCCGGCAAAACGCACCAGCACGCCGCCCTGCTCGATCCACGCAGCGATGCGTTCGCGAATTTCGGGCGACAATGTGCCGACGTCGGCAAGCACGATCATCGGCAGTTTCTGGTCGAGAAATTGCGTGATCGCCTGTTGCGGCGCGCCGCGATCGCCGAGCCGCACATCGGCGAACGGCGCCAGCGCGCGGGTGAGATAGAATGTCGATGCCAGCAAGGGCTGGGCGGTGTCATTGCTCGATCCGCTGACGATGCCGATCGCGCGGCGCCGCCATCGCTTGTCGAGCAGTTGGACTGCGCCGGCGGATCGCTCGCCGGCGATTTCAAGCCGCGCGATGTCGTTGCGCAATTCAACCGGAAGATCGAACGCCGCCTCGGTCTCGCGATCCCGCGGCGCAAAGCCGTAGCGGGCCTCGCCGATCGGCGAACCTTTCAGGTCGATCGCGCGCACGACGCCGGCGGCCACGCCGCCATCGGTGCGCAGCACCTTTACGGTCATCTTCGCTGCGGCGTTTTCGGCTGCGACCAGTGCGAGCGCGGACGGGGCGCCGCCTTCGAAGATCGTCAAGACGTGGTCCCCGATGGTTTTGCTCAGGCCGTCGAGAAACTCGGTTCCGCGTCCGGTATCGATGCCATCCGACAGCCAGGCGATTTCGCAGTCGCCGGTCGCCTTCAGGAAACGCCCGATCGCGGGCAGGGTTTCAACCCGCTCGATCGAATAAGGCTTGGGCGTGAGCTGGCGCAACGCCACACGCGCAGCGCCGGCCGGCATCAGCGTGATGTCGCGCGCCGGCTCGGACAGCGGAACCAGAGCGACGCCGCGCCGGTCGCTGTCGGCATTGGCAATCAATTCGTCCGCGGCCTTGATCCGGACGTCCCAACTGGAAGCCGCACTCCAGCCGTCGTCGAGCACGATCACAAGCGGCGCCCCGCTGCCAGCCAGACCGGTTTGCGGATTCCAGATCGGCCCGGCGGCTGCCAGGATGAGCAGCGCAGCCGCCAGCATGCGCAACGCCGTCAGCCACCATGGCGTGCGCGACGGGGTCTCTTCCTTTGGCGCGATATCGAACAATAGCCGCGTCGGCGGGAACTCGACGCGCCGCGGCCGTGGCGGCATCACCCGCAACAGCCACCACAATAGCGGCAGGCCCGACAGTCCCAGCAGCAGCAATGGTTCGGCGAAACTGAGCGGGAGGCCGGCGATCATGCGCTCCGCCCCGCCTTGACGGTCGCGGTGCGCGTGCTGCCCTTGCTCACCATCATGCCCGCGTGCAGGAACAGCAGCAGTTCGGCGGCCGAGCGGCTGGTGCTGTGGGTCGAGAACAACCAGTCGAGCTTGTTGGTCTCGCTGCGAATCTGGTCGCGATGCAGGGCCACGCGCGCCACGTAATCGCCGGCCCATTTTTCGGCGCGGCCCGCGGTGATAACGCCGCCGCCTTCCGGTTCGACGAACTCGATGCGGCCGGAATAGGGGAAGCTCTCCTCGGCGGGATCGACGATCTGGATCAGCGTGCCGTGCGCGCCGGATGCCGACAATCCGGCGAGCATGCTTTTGATTTCGCCGATCGGCGACCAGAAATCCGACAGCACCACGATTTCGGCGAGCGCCGACGGCACAAACGACGGCGGCAGGCTCGGGCGGGCGGCGTCGTCATGCAGCAACACCTGCGCCATCTTGTCGATGACGCTGCGGCTCGCCGTCGGATTCATCAGGCCTGGAATGCCGACGCGCTCGCCGCCGGCGACCAGCAGTTCGGCGAGTGCGAACGTCACGATCAGCCCGCGTTCCAGCTTGCTGTCGCGCGCTTGCGCGGATGCAAACGACATCGATGGCGAGCGGTCCGGCCATAACCAGACGGTGTGCGCAGCCTCCCATTCCTGCTCGCGAACATAAAGATGATCGTCGCGCGCCGAGCGCCGCCAGTCGACGTTCTGCGACGGCTCGCCGGAAACGAAGCGGCGGTATTGCCAGAAGCTCTCTCCGGCGCCGGCGCGCCGCCGGCCGTGCAGGCCGTGAATCACGTTGGCGGCGATGCGGCGAGCTTCAAGCACGAGGCGCGGCAGCGACGCGGCGAGCGTTCGGCTTTCGCCATCGGCACGTCGGATTGCTGCGATCTCCCGGGTTGCGTGCTTGGTCTCCGCCGCCATCAACCGATCCGCGTCTTCAATTGCCGGATCACGTCGGGAATGGTGCGGCCTTCGGCGCGTGCGGAAAACGTCAGCGCCATGCGGTGCTTGAGAACCGGCTCGGCGAGGTCGAGCACGTCGTCGATCGAGGGCGCCAGACGGCCGTCGAGCAGCGCGCGGGCGCGAACCGCCAGCATCAGCGACTGGCTGGCGCGGGGACCCGGTCCCCAGGCGATCAGCTTGCCGCTCTCGCCGCCGTCCGGGCCTGGACGCGCGGAGCGTACCAGCGACAGAATCGCTTCCACGACCGAATCGCCGACCGGCAGGCGCCTAACCAGCCGTTGCGCCGTGAGCAGGATGTCGGCGTTCATGGCCGCCTTGGCGAGCGTCTCTTCGGCGCCCGTGGTTTCGAACAGGATGCGCCGCTCGGCGTCGCGATCCGGATAATCGACGTCGATTTCCATCAGGAAGCGATCGAGCTGCGCCTCCGGCAGCGGGTAAGTGCCCTCCTGCTCCAGCGGGTTTTGCGTTGCCAGCACGTGAAACGGCTTTGGCAGATCGTGGCGCGCGCCCGCCACCGTGATGTGCTGTTCCTGCATGGCCTGCAACAGCGCGGACTGGGTGCGCGGGCTGGCGCGGTTGATTTCGTCGGCCATCAGAAGCTGCGCGAATACCGGTCCGGAGATGAAACGGAACGAGCGTTTTCCGGTGCTGCTCTCGTCCAGCACCTCGGCGCCCAGAATGTCCGACGGCATCAGGTCCGGCGTGAACTGGATGCGCTTGGCGTCGAGCCCGAGCGTGATGCCCAGGGTTTCGACCAGCTTGGTCTTGGCCAGGCCGGGAACGCCGATCAGGAGCGCGTGACCGCCGGACAGGATCGTGACCAGGGTATTTTCAATCACCCGGTCCTGACCGAAGATGACGGTGGAGATGGCTTCCTTGGCGGCGCGGATTTGGCCGGCGACCTGCTCGGCCGAGCGGACAATCACGTCCTCAAGTTTTTCGACACTGCTCGCCCCAGCCGGGCTTGCTGCAGTCAAGTTCGCCCCTGCCACGTCTGCGCCAACCATTGGTCACTCCTTGCCTGAAACGCCGCCGATGGCGTCGTCGTGCCATGAACCCCATGCTAAACCTATGCGAAGGGCATGCATTCGTTGAATCAAACTATCCCCACATTATCGGCGTTTCGGGGTATGAACGGCATCACGAAGTGGCGACCTGTGCTTAAGGATTTGACGCGGAACCTCGTCCGAATTGTGCACCCGAACATTTTCACCGGAATACGAACACCTCCACCAGAAGACTTGCACCAAAAGACTTGCACCAATCGTGCCAGATAGCGACGATCAGACTCAGGGCAAACAATGGCGAAGCAAGGGCAGACACCCCCTCAAAGCCTCGACGGACTGACCGCCGCCGCCAGGGACGCGGCGAGCGCCGGAAGGGGCCTGCCTCCGGTGCATCTGTGGAATCCGCCGTTCTGCGGCGATCTCGACATGCGAATCGCCAGCGATGGTACGTGGTTCTACTTAGGGACGCCCATCGGCCGGCCGGCGCTGGTGCGGCTGTTTGCGACCATACTCAAGCGCGAGGACGGCAAGCACTTTCTCGTGACCCCGGTCGAGAAGGTCGGCATCCGGGTCGACGACGCGCCGTTTCTCGCGGTCGAAATGCTGAAGGAGACCGATGGGCCGGACCGGCTGCTGCGGTTCCGGACCAATGTCGACGACTGGGTGACTTGCGATTCCGGACATCGGCTGCGGTTCGAGGCCGCCGCCGACGGGGGCCTCACGCCCTATCTTCACGTCCGTGCCGACCTGTGGGCCAAGGTCACGCGCGCGCTTTACTACGATCTGGTTGACATGGGCGAGGAGCGAGTGGTCGATGGTCGCCCGATGTTCGGGGTCGCATCGTCAGGCGAATTTTTTGCGATGGCGGATGCGGAGCAGGTGAGGGGCGCGCTTTGAATGAGCCGATGCTGAAGACCGAACCCGCAGCGATCAGCTCGGCGGAGTTTTTCGATCGGGCTCGCGCGCGGCTGCGCTTCGACATTCCGGCAGGACTGACCGATGCCAGCGTGGTGCCGCCGAGCGGCGATCAGGGCACCGACCGGATGCTGGAGATTATCGCGCGGGAGCGGCCGATCCGCCCCGCGGCGGTGTTGATCCCGGTGGTGGACCATGCGCAGCCGACCGTGCTGTTGACGCAGCGCGCGGCGCACCTCAACGATCACGCCGGCCAGATTTCCTTCCCCGGCGGCAAGATCGACGCCACCGACGCCTCGCCGCTCGATGCCGCATTGCGCGAGGCCTCCGAAGAGATCGGCCTCGATCGCGAATTCATCGATCCGATCGGCTATCTCGATCTGTACGCGACCGGTTTCGGATTTCGCATCCTGCCGACGGTGGCACGGGTAAGGCCGGGCTTCAGGCTGCGCATCAACCAAGCCGAAGTTGTGGATGCGTTCGAGGTCCCGCTGGCGTTCCTGATGGATCCGGCGAACCATCAGCTGCACCGCAAGGAATTCCGCGGCATGGAGCGCGCATATTACGCGATGCCGTTCGCGGAGCGTTATATCTGGGGCGCGACCGCGGGAATCCTGCGCGTGCTGTACGAGCGGATTTATCTGCCATGATCCGTCCGGCTTTCAGCGAAGTCGGAATTTTCCTGATCCCGTTTGCGGCCTATGCGCTGTTTTTGATCGCAACACGTTCCGGACTGCTGGTGCAGTCGTCATGGCCGATACATGTCGTCGCCAGACTGGCGCTCGGCTCGCTGATCCTCGTCACGATCAGTTTCATTTTACTGGCGCGTTTTTCCGGCGCGGCGCCGAACTCGACCTATATTCCCGCGCATGTCGAGAACGGCAAGCTCGTTCCCGGAGCTGAAAAATGAGCGATGCGCGCACGCTCGACGACGCGCCCTGGCTCAAATCCGGTCCCACTGCCCGCGTGCTCGGATTGCTGAACGCCAACGGCGAGGAAGCGCGCGTGGTCGGTGGCGCGGTCCGCAACGCGCTGCTGAGGATTCCGACCGGCGATATCGATATTGCGACCACCGCGCTGCCCGCCGAGGTGACCCGCCGCGCCAAGGCGGCCGGCATCAAGAGCGTGCCGACCGGCATCGACCACGGTACCGTGACGCTGGTCGTCGATGCCCAGCCGTTCGAAGTCACCACGCTGCGCGAGGATACCGAGACGTTCGGCCGCAAGGCGACGGTCGCGTTCGGCCGCGACTGGGCGCGCGATGCGGAGCGGCGCGACTTCACCATCAACGGCCTGTCGGTCGACGCCGGCGGCGTCATTCACGATCATGTCGGCGGCTATGACGACATCGTTGCCAGACGCGTCCGCTTCATCGGCGATCCGAACCAGCGTATTGCCGAAGACTATCTGCGCATCCTGAGGTTTTTCCGTATTCACGCCGCCTATGGCACAGGCGACCCCGATCGCGCCGGCTACCTCGCCTGCATCGCCGCGCGCGCGGGCCTTTCGACGTTGTCCGCCGAACGGGTGCGGATGGAAATGCTGAAGCTGATGGTCGCGGAAGGCGCGGCCGGCGCGCTCACGGCGATGGCGGATGGCGGACTGCTGCTGCCGATTTTCGGCGGTATCGCCTATATCGGACCGTTTGCCGCCATGGTCGCCGTCGAACGCTCGCTCGGACTCAAAGCCGACCCGGTTCGGCGCCTCGGCGCGCTCGCGGTCGCCGTCACCGAGGACGCGAGGCGGCTTGCGACGCGTTTGCGGCTGACCAACAGCGAAACCAGGACGCTCGATTCCATGGGGCATCGCTGGTGGCGGCTCGCCGGCATGGACGAGGCAACCGCGCGGCGACGGCTCTATCGGCTCGGCGCGGATCGCTACCGCGACCGGCTGATGCTGGCGTGGGCGCGGGCCGGAGCGGACACGCCTTCCGCGCCGTGGCGGGAGCTTGCCACCCTGCCGGAGCGCTGGAGCGCGCCGAAATTTCCGTTAAAGGCGGCCGATTTCATCGCCCGTGGAATTGCCGAAGGCCCGGCGCTCGGGCAGGTGCTCGCGCTTGCCGAAGATGCCTGGCTGGCGGCGGACTTCCCGCTGGATGAAGCGGCGCTCAAAGCCATTGCCGACCAGACCGTCGCGCGCTTTACCCGCGATCACCGGCTTTGATTCGCGGCTTGCCCGGCGCGATCTACGGCCATTTCACTTCGGGCGGCATCGACGACAGGATGGAATCGACATTGCCGCCGGTCTTGAGGCCGAAGGTGGTGCCGCGGTCGTACAGCAGGTTGAATTCGACATAACGGCCGCGGCGGATCAGTTGCTCCTCGCGATCCTCCGGGGTCCAGGGTGTGTCGAAATTCCTGCGCACCAGTTCGGGATAGATTTTCAGAAATGCGCGGCCGACATCCCGGGTGAAGGCGAAGTCGGCATCCCAGTCGCCGGAATCGTGGTGGTCATAAAAAATGCCGCCGATACCGCGGGCTTCCTTGCGATGCGGCAGATAGAAATAGTCGTCGCACCACTTTTTGTATTTGTCGTAGTCGGCAACGCCGTTGGCGCCGCCGCAAGCTGCCTGCATCGCCGCATGAAACGCGACCGTGTCGGTGTCTTGCTGCGATCGCCGCCGGTCGAGCACCGGCGTGAGATCCGATCCGCCGCCGAACCAGGCCCGGGTCGTCACCACGAAGCGGGTGTTCATATGCACGGCGGGAATATGCGGGTTGCGCATATGCGCGATCACCGAAACCCCCGACGCCCAGAAACGCGGATCGTCGGCGGCGCCGGGAATCTGCGCGCGAAATTCGGGGCTGAATTCGCCGTGCACCGTCGAGCAATGCGCGCCGACCTTTTCGAACAGGCGTCCGTGCATCACCGACATCACGCCGCCGCCGCCGGGCCGGCCGGTGTGGTCGGTGCGGTCCCAGGGCGTGCGCGCGAAGCGCCCCGCAGCACCCGGATAGAGCGCGGCCGGCGCCTCGTCCTCGAGTTTCTCGAAGGCCGTGCAAATGTCGTCGCGCAGGGCTTCGAACCAGGTCCGTGCCCGGGCCTTGCGCTCCTCGATCACGGAGATGTCCATCGGTGTACTACCCCTGCGGGCCGAAATAGCTGCAGCTCTCGTTGCAGCTATCGCGGTGGACGCTCACCCGCGTGATCCGGCCGGCGTGCTGGACCTGCTCCCAGATAAAGCGCGAAAGGTTCTCCAGCGTCGGCTGCCCCAGCGCCTCGACCTTGTTGAGCATCTTGTGGTCGAGCATTTTCCGCACCTCGGCCATGCGTTGTTCGAGCAGGCCGAGGTCGAGCACCATCCCGGTCGCGGGATCGGGCAGGCCGCGCACGGTCACCTCGGCGCGGAAGGAGTGGCCGTGGATTTCCTCGCTTGCCGCACCCAGCGTGGTTCCCGCCAGCGCATGGGCGGCCTCGAACCGGAACGATTTCGTCAATTCCCACATCGGCAAATCCAAATTCTATCTGATACCAAGCGTTTTGTGTGTCTGCAGGCTGAGCCGCCACTGCGGATGACGCAGACAATAATCGACCGCGCGCGCGGTGTTCTCGATGATGTCCGGGCCGTCCATCGGCTGCAGCGAGAAGCGTTCGAAGGCAAGATCGACAAAGGCCTCCGGTGCGGCATCCGCCTGCGGGTAGATCAGTTTGAGCTCATGGCCTCGCCGTATCGTCAGCTCCGCGCCGGCCTTCGGGCTGACGCAGATCCAGTCCACGCCGCGGGGTGGATCGATCGTGCCATTGGTCTCGACGCCGATGCTGAAGCCATGCCCATGCAGCGCATCGATCAGCGCCGTATCCACCTGCAGCAGCGGCTCGCCGCCGGTCAATACCACGTAGCGGTTGACGCCTGTTCCCGTCCATTGCGCGGCGATGGTGTCCGCGAGTTCTTGCGCGGAGACATAGCGGCCGCCCAGCGTGCCGTCGGTTCCGACGAAATCGGTATCGCAAAACTGACACGTCGCGGTGGCGCGGTCCTGCTCGCGACCAGTCCAGAGATTGCAGCCCGAGAACCGGCAAAACACCGCGGCCCGGCCGGCATGGGCGCCTTCGCCCTGCAAGGTCAGAAAGATCTCCTTGACCGCGTAACTCACCGCATCGTCTCCTTAAGTGCAGAGCTGGTTTGCCGCAGCGCCTCGCCGAGAGCCATCGCCGCCGCCATCGCGACATTGAGCGAGCGCAAGCCCGGCTGAATCGGGATCACCAGCCGCGCATCGGCCGCGGCGACGACATCGTCGGGGACCCCTGCGGATTCGCGCCCGAACAGCAGGATGTCGGCCGCTCCGTAGCGATAATCAAGATAGGAAAGGCTCGCCTTGGTCGTGAACAGGATCAGCCGGTAGCGCTTGTCGTTACGCCATTGCTCGAATTTTGACCACGAATCGTGGCGCGTCATCGTCACCTGGTCGAGATAATCCATGCCGGCCCGGCGGAAGTGCCGGTCGGACACCGGAAAACCCGCCGGTTCGATAATATGGGCCTCCGCATTCAGGCAGGCGCAAAGACGAAGTATCGTCCCGGTGTTCTGGGGAATGTCGGGCTGGAAAAGTGCGATCTGCATTCTGTGACGGTCCCAGGGGGTCTCCGTGAAATGTCTGAACAAATCATCGCTCTGCGCGGAATTAGTGCATTGCACGCAGGTCAGCCGATAGCGGGCTTGCGCTCTTCCGGCAAGGGTGCCAATAGAACGATTCTGGACTGCTTGTTCCGCCCGGTTGGCTGGGACAAGTGGTCTTTCTGCCGCCGCGGGGGCCGCGGGCGCCGGCAGCCTCCTCTGGTTCGTTTGGGCGTTGCCTGGGGCGGTTCCACCGGCTGCAGCTGAGAAAGGGTTTGGAATCGTGACGACAGCGTCTTCGGCGGATCCGACACGCCGTGATTTCCTCTTTGTTGCAACGGGAG
>Ga0182030_10008597_pt1 | contig 21112 bp, 12 predicted proteins | sample 812S3MmetaG_FD_121299 | JGI IMG/M metagenome (GOLD analysis project Ga0182030, IMG submission 121299) | Permafrost microbial communities from Stordalen Mire, Sweden - 812S3M metaG (Illumina Assembly) | ecosystem: Environmental > Terrestrial > Soil > Wetlands > Permafrost | place: Sweden...
ATCGGTCTTCGATACGAATACGACACTCCCAAGTCCGACCCACAGCGGAGAAACTATATGATCATCCCGGGAGATCAGTCGACAAAGTTCCCCCTGGCTCCGCTGGGCCTGGTTTTCCCGTGCGACCCCAAGGCGCCCTGTCCCGGAATCTATTATCCGGACCGGGATAATTTCGCGCCGAGATTCGGCGTTGCCTGGGACCCGTTTGGCAAGGGAACAACCAGCGTACGTGCGGGTTTTGGAGTGTTCTATGACATCCTGAACGGCCAGGACCAGCAGAACCAGAATGGCACGCCGCCCTTTTACTCTGCCGAGATTCTGAATTTCACAGCGGCAAACATTCCGTCCAGCGGGGCTTCCACGATTATTTCCGATCCTTACGGAACCGCGGGGGTAATCAATCCTTTCCCCTCGCAGCCGCTTTCGCCAACCACGAGTTTCGCCAAGTTTCTGCCTTACGGCTCGGGTGGGGTGCTGATCGATCCTCACCAGCGGAACCCCTACACTTACCAATATAATCTGACCCTGCAACAAGCTCTGGCGGGCGGGTTTGTGCTTCAGGCCGGGTATATAGGCAGTTCCTCTCACAGACAGATTGTCAATCAGGACATCGATCCATTCATCGTGGGTACGACCGAGCGCCCCCTCAATCTGCAGCCCGGATTGCAGTATCCGAACGCCTATACCTATATGACGCTTACCGATAAGTCCCTGGGAAGCTCCAACTACAACGCCCTCGTCAGCAGCGTGACGAAGCGGGTGGGCGATTCGCGTGGTATTGGAAAGATCTTTTTTACGCTGTCGAACACCTGGAGCAAAACATTAAGCGATGCGGACGCCTACGGATCGCTGGTAGGCGCTTATAACCAGCATCAGTTTTACGGACCCGCGAACTACGACGTTCGGGAAAGACTGGTACTCAGCGGTGGCTGGGAACTGCCGTTTGCCAATCTCCTGAAAGGCGCTCCAAAACGCCTCACTACCGGCTGGAGCTTATATCCGATTTTTTACACGCAAACCGGCATGCCGATCGATTTCAGCGCGGGCCTGGTCACGAGTTCCACCAACCCAGGGCCGGACGGCACCGGGGACGTATCTTTAGTGCGGCCCTACTGGACCGGTGGAAGCCAGCAGATGCTGAATCCGGAAAATGTGGAAACGTACACGGTAAATGGCAGGCAGGTGAAAGGACACTTCTTCTTCAATCCGAGTGATTTCATGATCCCGTCGTGTTACTCGTCCAAGGCGCCTCCGGGCACTGCCGGCGGGTGCCCCGCGCCTACCGATGGCAACCTGCAGAGAAATACTTTCCGGGGGCTGGGCATCACCAACTTTGACCTGTCGCTGGAAAAGAAGACGGCTATTAAAGAGAGCGTCCAGCTTCTCTTCCGGGCGGAGTTCTTCAACATTCTGAACCATACGGAATTCCTGAACTCGACTGGTCAGGTTTCGGTCAACTCGGCTTTTCTCGGTCAATCGACCTCGACAGCCGCTTCACGAATCGGGCAGCTTGCACTGAAGCTTGTGTTTTAGGAAATCAGAGAACGCGGCAACCCGGAAAGGAAAGTGAAATGAAGAGCAGGACTAAGAAGATTCGATCTGTGACGGGAATTGTTGCCTCGATTCTGTGCGCTGCGGCGGTCGTCGAGGTAAGAGCCCAGCAGGGCGCGGCGGGCGGGGAATGGCGATCCTACGGTGGAGACAAGGCCTTCACCAGGTATTCACCGCTGGATCAGATCAATCGCGACAACGTGAAGAATCTCAAAGTCGCGTGGTCGAGACCCGCGGTCGATCCGCTGATCAAGGACAAGTTCCCGGATCTCAGCCCCTCGAACTATTTTCGCGGAACTCCGGTCATGATCGACGGCGTGCTCTATGCGCCGAACGGGGTCGGGCTGATCGAGGCGTTCGATGCCAGAACGGGAGCTACAAAGTGGGTGCAGCAGCCGGTTGAGCCAACGCTGAAAGAAGCGTCCGGGCAAAGTACGCGCGGTGTTTCCTATTGGCGCAAAGAAGCCGACGAGCGTGTCGTGTCGATACGGGGCGAGTATCTCTATTGCATTAACGCCCGGACCGGCGCGCCTGAGAAGGACTTCGGCGAAAACGGACGGGTGTCCCTCAACCGCCAAACTTTCGATAACGCGCGCTACTTCGGATGGCCGGGGCCGTTCGTAGTGAATGACGTCATCGTGGTGGGTGGCAATGGCGGCGGAGGCGGCGGGGGCGGCTATGGTGATGGCGGCTTTGATCCGCATGCGACTCCCGAAGATATTCGCGGCTACGACATACACAGCGGCAAGCTGCTCTGGACGTTCCATGTGCTGCCGCATAAGGGTGAACCGGGATACGAAACCTGGGGTAAGGGCTCAGCGGAATACACCGGCAACATGGCAGCCTGGGGCTCCATGACGGCGGACGAGCAACTCGGCTATGTTTACATTCCCACGAGCACGCCGACCGGATCGTATTATGGCGGCCACCGGCCGGGCCAGAATCTCTACGCAGACAGCCTGGTCGTACTGAACGCGAAGACAGGCAAGCTGGTCTGGCATTTCCAGATGGTGCATCACGGCCTTTGGGAGTACGACTCGGCGACGCCTCCGGTATTGGGCGACATCACGGTGGACGGTAAAAAGATCAAAGCGGTTATGGCTTCCAACAAGACTGGATTCCTGTATGTCTTCGATCGGGTTACCGGAAAACCTGTGTGGCCGATTGAGGAACGCCCCGTACCGAAATCGACGATTCCCGGCGAGGAGACATGGCCGACGCAGCCGTTTCCGACCAGGCCGCCGGCTTTCGATCAGCAAGGCTCCTCCGAAGCCGATCTGATCGACTACACGCCCGAGTTGCATGCAAAGGCGCTCGAGATTGCGAGCCACTATGCTATGGGTCCCCTGTTTACCCCCCCGATCATCAGGAGCGATGATCCCAACGGGAAGCGGGGCACCCTTGAGATTCCGGGTGGGTGGGGCGCGGGCAACTGGAATACGGGTGCATTCGATCCCGAGACGGGGATCTATTATGCTGTCTCGCAAACACAGGCTGGCGGGAACGGACTGACTAAGAATCCCGACGCCAACGCCCTGATGCTGTACGGAAGTGGTCCGGCGCGAAATGCCCAACAAGGCCAGGGCCGCGGCCGCGGGACTGGCGGAGATGGCGGCGGTGCTGGTGGCGGAGGTGGGGAAGGACAATTGCAGGGAGCGCAGGGCCAACAGGGCGCAGGTCGCGGAAATGCGCTGAGTATTGACGGCCTTCCGATCTATAAAGGACCTTACGGACGCATCACGGCTCTGGACCTGAACAAGGGCACCAAACTGTGGATGGTCCCAAACGGAGACGGGCCGCGTTATCATCCGCTGATCAAAGACCTTAATCTCGGACCACTTGGCAACACAGGGCGCCCGGTCGCTCTGCTTACCAAAACTCTGCTGTTCGTCGGCGACAGCAGCGATGCCGTTATGGGCCGCGCAGGCGTTGGGAGCAGCGCCCAATTCCGTGCCTACGATAAAGCGACGGGCGCAGTGATTGCCCAGACCCCTTTGCCTGCCGGCACTACCGGGGGTCCAATGACCTATGTGGCCGGGGGCAAGCAATTCATTGTCGTGCCGGTTGGAGGAGCAGGCTATGGAGCGGGGTGGATTGCCTTCAGCCTCCCGTGATCGGGCCGCGTTTGCAAACTCGCATCAGGAGAAATTGCCATGAAGCTGTCGAGGCGCCACTTTTTTGCCACCGCGGGGGTCTCCGCTATAGGTGGCTCTTTGATCCAGGGGCAAACGCCGCAACAAACGGCAGACTTGGTATTGTTCAACGGCAGGATCGTCACGGTTGACGACGCTTTTTCCATCCGCGAGGCGATTGTCGTGAAGGATGGCCGAATCCTTGCGGTCGGCGGAAACGAGTTGCGCAACCGCTACATGGCGGCGCGATCGATCGACCTGCGCGGCCGCATGGTGATGCCCGGATTTCACGATACGCATATTCATCTCAGTGGTCACTCGCGGCGTTATATCGATCTGAACGACACCACGTCGCTTGCGCAGCTGAAACAACAGGTCAGCGAAAAGGCCAGGGAACTGGGGCCCGGCGAGTGGATTACCGGCGGCGGCTGGGATGAGTACCATTTCACTGAGCAGCGGAAACCGCTGCGCGCCGATCTCGACGCCGCTGCGCCGAACAATCCGGTCGTACTGACCAGGGCCGGAGGCCATAGCTCCGTCGGTAACAGCAAGGCTCTGGAGTTAGCGGATATCAACGCAGCAAGCCCCGATCCTCCGCGGGGGCTGATCGAAAAAGACGCGAGCGGAAAACCGAACGGCGTGATTCGCGAGCGGAACGATCTTTACACGCGGCTCGTGCCGCGCGACAAGCCGGCCGATGTGCGGGACAGCCTGCTCCAGAATGTGCGCGAACAACTGAAGCTCGGAATCACCAGCATCATAGAAGCCGGGTCGTCCGTCGAGCCGGGCGTCACTGGCTCTTATGCCGAATGGGAGCTGCTGTATCAGAAGCATGGGGAGGAACTGCCGCGCGCTTCGGTTCAGGTTGGATATCCATCGGCCGGCGGCGACGCCAAAGCCGGCGCGCAGAAGCTGAAAGATTTCGGCAAAAAGACCGGGGACGGTAACGAACGACTGCGCGTCGGCTCGATCGGCGAGATGGCGGCCGATGGCGGATTCACGGGGCCGACGGCATGGTCACTCGTCGATTACAAGGGACAGCCCGGGTTCCGCGGGCGCGCCTTCTTCACGCCTGAGCAGATTCACGCCAATATCGAAGAAGGGCACAAGCTGGGCTGGCAGTTCGGAATTCATGCGATCGGCGACGCCGCTATCGCGATGACTGTCGACGCGCTGGATAAGGTCCTGCAGGATTATCCGCGCGACGACCATCGGCACTACTTATGCCATTTCACGGTGCTGCCTCCGGAGCGGACCATGGAGATCATGGCGAGGGACAGGATCCACATTGCGCAGCAGCCTAATTTCACCTATAACCTCGAAGGCCGCTACGTGGAAACTCTGGAGGGGAATCGTCTCGCCACGAACAACGCAATCGTAACGCCGGTGAAGAAATACGGCCTGTTTATGGCTTTCGGCAGCGACAATCTGCCGATCGGTCCGATGGTTGGCCTTTACGCCGCAGTGACCCGCAAAGGCGAAAGCGGCAAGGTCTATGGTCCGGGTGAAGTCGTGGGCATCCGCGAAGCGATCACGATGTATACGCGGAACGGCGCTTTCCTCACGCGCGAGGAAAAGATCAAGGGCACCCTCGAGGCGGGGAAAGTGGCAGACATGATTGTGCTCCCGGAAGATCTGCTCAACGTTGCGCCGGAAAAAATCCTCAGCATGAAAGTCGACATGACGATTGTGGGCGGCAAAGTGCTCTACGAGCGGGCGTGAAGTTACCGCCAGACACCCGAAGTCCGGCAGTCGACCGGAATGCAGAGCCAGGCGAATCCCGCACGCAGCTGGTATACAATTGACAGTTCTTACCGCGTCTACCTCGCAGGTGCGATATCCGTCTTGCCCAGAGCTTATCTCAATTCCATCCAGGAGCGCACCGCCGGCAGGTCAGGCGCTCAACCTCCCACCAAGACTGCAGCTTTGCTCCAGCAATCTCTCAAGATCGGAGATATAGCGCGGCTGCTCGGTGTCTCGCCGTCTCTGGTCCGTGCATGGGAAAAAATGGGCATAGCCAGCCCTGCGAGAACAGACAGCAGATACCGAGTTTACCGGGATGGAGACATTCGCGCACTCAGGCGCGCGGTCTATCTGCGGCGCATGCAGGGCCTGAATGCGCCGGCAATTCTTCGACAGTTGCGGGAAGAAGGACTGCTCAACGGCTCCGAACCGAAATCACCTCCGGCTCTGCCGCCGCTCGGCCCGAAACTCAGAACGATGCGCATGGAGCGGGGTAAGTCACTGGCCGAGGTCGCCGAAGCGGTCGGGGTTTCAGCGGGGTATCTGAGCAACGTGGAGCGTACCCAAAACGAGCCCTCCCTAAGCGTTCTGCACCGGCTGGCCCAGTACTACGGGCTGGATCTCAGCGATCTGTTCGGCGCGGTCAGCGGAACGACTCCGCTGGTGCGGCCACATGATCGAAAGGTACTGCTCCGGGGCCATGGCGTCACGATGGAACTGCTCGCGTCCGGTAAAGTCACCATGGAGCCACATTTGTTTCGCATTGCGCCGGGAGCCGGCAGTGGAGACACCTATACGCATCAAGGCGAGGAATTTCTGTTCGTTGTAAAAGGCTGCCTGACGATTACGCTGGAAGATCAGGCCTATCCGTTACGGACCGGCGACAGTTTTTACTTCGGCAGTCATCTTCCTCACCGCTGGATTAATTCCGGGAAGACTGAAACCATCGTCCTCTGGGTGAACACGCCACCTGCCTACTAAAGAAGGCGCAGGGTTGCAGGTAAGTCTCTGCGTCAGGCCAGCGTGGGAAAGTGGAAGTCCGCTCCCTTTCGAATCCCGGTTGGCCAGCGGGCGGTGATGGTCTTGAGCCGCGTGTAAAAGCGCACGCCTTCCGGTCCGTGAACGTAGTGGTCGCCGAACAGAGAGCGCTTCCACCCACCGAACGAATGGAACGCCATCGGCACGGGTATCGGTACGTTGACTCCGATCATGCCGGCTTTGGCGCTCGCGGCGAACGTCCGGGCTGAGTCGCCATCACGCGTGAAAATCGACGCGCCGTTGCCGAACTCGTGGTCGTTCACCAGACGCAGGGCCGCATCGAAATTCGCGGCTCTTACGAGCGAGAGCACTGGGCCGAATATTTCCTCGCGATAAATCTTCATTCCAGGAGTTACGCGATCGAAGAGACTGGCGCCAACAAAGAAACCACGATTGGGCGGGATGCTTTGCCGTCCGTCTACAACAAGGTCGGCACCTTCGGCCACGCCCTCTTCGATGTAACCAGTGACCTTCTTCAGATGCGGTCCTGTCACCAGGGGGCCCATGTCTGCCTCAGGCTCCATTCCCGGCGCGACTTTGAGCGCGTCAATCCTCGGCAGGAGGCGGCGAATGAGTTCATCGGCCGTGGCGTCGCCGACGGCTACCGCAACCGAAATCGCCATGCATCTCTCGCCCGCCGAACCGTAGGCGCTGCCGATCAGCGCGTCGGCAGCCTGATCCAGGTCGGCATCCGGCATCACGACGAGATGGTTCTTGGCCCCGCCGAGGGCCTGAACGCGCTTGCCGCGCGCCGTGCCGCGCGAATAAACGTACTCCGCGATCGGTGTCGATCCGACAAAACTGATTGCCTGGATGTCCGGATGATCCAGTAACGCATCGACAGCTTCCTTGTCGCCCTGGACGACGTTGAAGACTCCATCGGGCAATCCCGCTTCTTTGAGAAGCTTCGCCATGAAGATGCTCGCGGAGGGATCACGCTCGCTTGGCTTCAATACGAACGTGTTTCCGCAGGCCAGCGCCACCGGGAACATCCAGAGCGGAACCATCGCGGGAAAATTGAACGGCGTTATGCCGGCGACGACACCCAGAGGCTGGCGAATGGACCAGGAATCCACGCCGGTTCCCACCTCTTCGGTGAACTCGCCTTTCAACAACTGCGGAATGCCGGCCGCGAACTCAACCACTTCGGACCCACGCTGCACTTCGCCGCGAGCGTCGGAAAAGACCTTGCCGTGCTCGGACGTAATCAGTGCCGCCAGAGCATCCTTCTCTCGCTCGAGGGCGTCCAGAAAACGCAACAAGACACGCGCGCGGCGCAACGGAGGCTGGGCGGCCCAAGCCGGGAAAGCGGCCGATGCGGCGGCAACGGCCCGGTTCACCTCGGCTGTTGTCGCAAAGGCAATTCGCTTTGTCACCTCGCCGGTAGCGGGATTAAATACTTCGCCGAAACGCGATGAAGCGCCCTCCACGGGCGAGCCGTTCACGTAGTGCGGGACGGCTTCGGTCGTCACTGAGATGGTTGTTGACATCGTAATCCTCGAAGAATCGTTCCTTACGCAGGCAGTTCGCTCACCGCCCGCCACGCCTGATTGATCGCAACGTCAGTATACGCGGTCGCGCCGGAATCGGAGTTGGCGATGGTGATCCGGCCGAAACGCCGCCGCCCGATTTCATGCGGCGCCTGCCCCGGAGCCCATTCCGGATCGAACAGCGGGTTGTATTCGTATCCATAGCCGTGCGGCCAGCGATTGACAACGATGGCCTCGATGTCGCGTGCCGGGTCGAAACCGCCGCCTTTCAGGATTCTGGCCAGCTGATCCCGCATGTTTCTCTCAAACACTTCGAACGAAGTTGCCAGCAGTTCGGCGCGGCCGGCCTTGTGCTGCTCTCGTACCGGAAGGCCCGGCTTGCAGGGCGTCTTCGTCATCGTGAGAATGATGGGATCGTCCGGTGTGGCAGCGGGAGTGTAACCGCCTATGGCCGGCGCGAAGTCGAGGTTCACTCCCGTGTGATACATGCCAGGCGAACTGACGCCGGAGATACCGAGGTTGCGGAAGGAGGTCCAGTTGCGAAGCCCCACCCGGCTGTATACCAGCGGCACCTTGACGAGGTAATGCATCGCTTCTTTCTGTGCCTGCGGGAGCTCGGGACAGAGATGCGGCACAACCGTGATCCAGCACGCCATCACACAGGCTTTGGCGCGCACGGAGTGAACCTGCTTCCCGTTCACATAGGCGATTTCGACTTCTTCAGCCGAATCGGGACTGCCCACATGACGGGCACGCACGACGGGGCTGTTGAGGCGGATACGCACCGGAGCACCCGACTGGTCGAGCTTCGAGTAGTCGAATCGGGCCATCACGATGTCTTCGACGCCGCTGCCGCCGGAAGCAATGCCGGGAATGAGGCTGCGCACCAGGAGCCGTGCGATGGAAGCGTTGCCGTCGGGGAAGTGAAAGTTGTAGGAACCACCGTTGGCGTATCCAGCGGCCGTGTAACTCATGTGCGGACCGCCGCCGCGTTTCAGCCCCATGCCCTCGAATCCGGGCATGCCCTGGGCCCAGCAATCCAGCGCCGGTTCCGCATCAATGCCGACACCCCACTCGCCCTGCGTCCTGGTCTGGTAGAAGGGAATGACACCCGGGTCCACCTTCGCGACATTGAGCAGAAAGTCCCGGTAGCTCATGCGCCACAGGCGGTCCTTCTTTTCGGACTCCGTCAGCCCGGGCAGGTAGTCGATCGATTCCGTCTGAATCCGGAGAATATCGCGCTTCACCGCTTCGGAGAGCGGCGTCTTCGCGAGGAAGTCCTTCCAGGCAGACGCCGCCGCGCCACCGCCCCGGCCGCCGCGACCAGGACTTCCGACAACGAGGCGATCCTCGCCGAAGGTTTGCTTGTCGAAGAACCATCCGCCTTCCAGTCCGGCTCCTGCGGCACCTCGTCCGCGCCGATACTTCGACGCCAGTTCCGGAGGATTCACACCCAGCGTCTTCAGAAGACCATCGGCCTGCGCGCTGTATGGCGTGGGACTGTCGATTCCGAGAGTGCCGCCGTTGACGATCTGAACCCGGCCGCCCATATGGAGCTCGTTGCGTTTGGCGTGGCCGCCGAAATCGTCATGATTTTCCAGAATCAGAATGCGGGCTGAATTGCCTGCCTTGGCGCGAAAGAAGTGCGCGGCGGAAAGGCCGCTGATGCCGCCGCCAACGACGACAAGGTCATAGCGCTCCTGCGTATCGACGACGCGGCCGGCATTCTTCCAGAAGGTGCCATCGCGGAGAGAATGAACCGCCTCGAAGGATCCCGAATGGCTGCCGCGCATTCCCGTGCGCTCAGGCGGGTAGGCGGAGGAGGACTGGGCCGCGAGGCTTCCCGCACCAAGCGCGCCGATCGCAACCGCCATTCCATTGACGAAGTCGCGCCGGGTGATCGCCCGGTCCATGCCGAGTTCGCGATCGGAGAATTCACTCACTGCGCCTGAACCTTCTTTCGCGCCGGCGCGTAGTTGAGGTGAACCAACTTCCATTCACCGCTGCGTTTGAACAAGACATCGGTTTCCTGAAAATACTCGTCCGAGTCCCCGCGTGTGGAGTGTGTCACCACGTGGAGCAGGTAGCTGGCCACGGCGGAATCGGCGTCTGACGAGACCTGAATCACCATGTCGCTGAAGTCGGCTGACAGCACCTTGCCGCCGCCTTCGATAAAACGTGTCCAGCTTTTCTGATAAGCCGCCTTATCGGTTCGCCCGCCGGGCAGCCATTGATTGAAATCGGCCGCCAGAAAACCGAAGTAGGCGGGAAGATCGTTGGCGGCGTAAGCGCCGTTGTATTTCTTCTCGAGTTCGAGTACTTCGTTTTGCGCAGCAGTTTGCTTCGCGTTGGTTTGCGCGTTCAGAACGGATACACCGACAGCCACCAGGACAATCAGCCTCATGGTTTCCTTCCTTCGAATCAGGATTTAACTGCCAGTTGTTCCTGCACCGCGCGCCACGCCTGATCGATGGCCTGATCGGTATATGCAGCCGCGGCGGCATCCGAGTTGGCGATGGAAATACGGCCAAACTGTTGGCGGCCGATTTCACAGGGCGACTGCCCCTTCGGCCATTCCGGATCCCACAGATAGTTGTACTCGTATGCGTAACCGTGCGGCCAGCGGTTCACCGTGATGGCATCGATGTCGCGCGCCGGGTCGAAGCCGCTGCCATCGAGGACACGCGCCATGTCGCCGCGGATGTTTCTTTCAAATGTGGAGAACGGCGTCGCGAGCAGATCGGCATGACCGATACGCTGCTGGTCGCGCGCCGGAAGTCCCGGCTTGCAGGGGGTTCGAAGCATGCGCACAAGAACGGGACTTTCGGGCGACAAAGCCGGATGGTAGTCGCCGATATAGGTCGGCTGTTCCAGGCTCATGTTGGAGTGATAAAGCCCGGGTGTCTGCACCCCGCGAACTCCGATTTTCCTGAACGCACTCCAGTTTCGCAGCGATATCGCGGTGTAAACCAGAGGCACTTTGACGCCGTATTTCAGCGCCTCTTTCTGCGCCTGGGGAAGCTCCGGGCAGAGATACGGAATCATCATGTTCCAGCAGGCGAGTATCGCGGCCTTTGCCCGCACCGAGTAGAGCTGTTTCTCTCTGCCATAGACGATTTCAACTTCTTTCGCTTTGGCCGGGTTCCCGACATTGCGCGCCTGGAGACACGTGCTGCTCAGGCGCAGACGGATAGGTGAATCGGGATGGTCAAGGCGGCTGTAATCGACATTCGCAGTCACGCTGTCTTCCGCGGTGTGGCCCGGCATCGCGCCTGGAAACAGCGAACGGATCAGCAGGCGCGCGATCGTGGCGTTGCCATCCGGGAAGTGATAATCGTAGGGCTTTTTCGGTATGTGACGGCCGAGCGCGGTAAAGCTCAGGCGGGGATGCGGGCCCGGTTGCAGGTTCAGGCCCTGTAACCCGGGCGAGCCCGGCCACAGTTCGAGCGCGCCGACCGCGTCAATGCCAACGCCGTAGAGACCGTGTGTCCGTGTCTGGTAGTACGGGATCACCTCCGGAGAAACCTGGACCACCTTCAGAAGGAAATCCTTGTAGCTCATGCGGGACAGACGGTCTTTTTTCTCGGCGTCCGAGAGACCCGCCATGTAGTCCACTCGTTCTTCTTCGAGGCGGGCGATGTCAGCCTGTGCCTGCGGCGAGAAAGGCGTCTTCGCCAGATATTCCTTCCACGTAACAGCGGGCGCTCCGCCGCGGCCGCCCCGGCCACCTCGTCCGCCACCCGGCGTACCAACCACGAGGCGGTCCTGGCCGAAGGTCTCCTTGTCGAAGTAGGTCGCGTTCTGCAAACCTTGAAACGCCGTCCGGTCCGCGAGCTTTGCGGATGCTGCCGCCAGCGCCTCGGGCTCAATACCGAGCTCCGTCAGAAGACCGCGCGCCTCGTTGCTGTAATCGAACGGCGATTCGATTCCCGCGGTGCCGCCGTTGGTGATGAACAGGCTTCCGCCGGGCCTGAATTCATTGCGTTTGGCGTGGCCGCCAAAGTCGTCGTGATTATCCAGAATGAGGATTTTCGCGCCGGGACTCTTCGCGCGATAAAAGTACGCCGCAGCCAGGCCGCTGATGCCGCCGCCGACGATAACCAGGTCCCAGGTCTCGCGCGTGTTGGTCACCGCTCCGGATTTCAGGACATTCCTGCCGTCGCGCAGAGCGTGCGCGTAATCGTAGGAACCATCGTGGCTCCCGCGCATGCCTGTAAGTGTGGGTGGATCGTAGCCGGGACGGTCCTGCGGAAACGCCGTCGCGGCATTCGCGGTTCCGCTGAGCGAAGCGGCGCCGATCGCACCAATGGCAACGGCAACGCCGTCGAGGAAATCACGCCGCGTGATCGGGCGATCCATTCCGAGGTCGCGGTCACGTTTCGGGCTTTCGGGCTGGTCGGACATCGGCTTATCCTTTCGCGATACCTTACATGAATTTTGTAAAGTGTACTGAAATCTGCAGCGCGCTGTCAATGCGCGCCGCCAATACACGCCATCGAAACAGAAAGACGAATGCGTCTCCGTCTAAGCAAGCCCGCCAAAGGCGATCAGCTTGGTTTCAAGATATTCTTCGAGACCTTCGGCGCCGGCTTCGCGACCGAGGCCGCTTTCCTTCCATCCTGAGAAAGGCACTTCCGTACTCTGGGGAGCCCACTCGTTCACACCCACCATGCCGAACTCCAGACGCTCGGCTGTTGTCACAGCGGCACGGAGGTCGTTGGTCCACACATAGGCGGAAAGGCCGTAGCGGGTGCGATTAGCCAGTTCGATTGCCTGATTTGCGTCACTGAACGTCGTAATGGGCAGGACCGGTCCGAATATCTCAGCCTGAAAAAGCGGCATCTCAGGCGTGACGTGGGTCGCCACCGTGGGCTCGAAGAAGTAGCCGCGTTTCTTCGCAGGCGGACGTTTACCGCCAACGGCGATGCGGGCTCCCGATGCCTGCGAACTGACGGTCATCTGCTCGACGCGTTCCAGCTGGCGAGCGTTGATCATCGGACCCACGGTGGTCGCAGGATCGAGTCCGTCGCCCAGCTGCAGCTTTGAAACCTGCTCCGCCACGCGCTCGGTGAATTTTTCCGCGATACGCCTGTCAACCAGGAAGCGCTGCGGCGAAATGCAGACCTGTCCCGCATTCCGGAATTTCGCGATTACCGCGCTGGTGGCGACCTGATCCAGATCGACGTCCGGGAATATGAGCACCGGGGCATTGCCGCCCAACTCAAGCGACAGTCTCTTCACGGTCTTCGATGCCCCGTCCATCAGGAGCTTGCCGACACGCTGGCTTCCCGTGAAGTGAATCTTCGAGCATTGCGGATTTTCGAGCATTTCGCGCCCCATGCTCTCGGGCTCACCGTTTATCAGATTGACCACGCCCTCGCCGAAGCCTGCTTCCAGAAGAATGTTGGCCATTTCCATTGCAGTCAGGGGTGTGTATTCGGAAGGCCGTATGACGACAGGGCAGCCCGCCGCCAGCGCCGCTGCCGCAGCCCGCGCGATGTTATAGGCAGGGAAGTTCCAGGCCGTAATCAGCCCGACGACTCCGATCGGCTGTTTGATCACAAGCTGGCGCTTAGCCGCATTCCGCGAAGGCACCCAGCGGCCATAGGCTCGCTTGGATTCTTCGGCAAACCACTCGAAGAGATCGGCCGAGACTGCCCACTCTCCTTTGGCCTGAGCGAGAGGCTTCCCGCTCTCGAGCACCGTCGTCCACGCGAGGTCGGGGGCGCGATCCCGGATCAGATCCGCCGCCTTTTTCAGAAACCGCGCGCGCTCGTAGGCTGTGACGCCCGACCAGGCGGGGAACGCTCTGCCTGCCGATTCGAGCGCCAGCCTGCAGTCCTCGCGGGTACCGAACGGCACCGTCCGGATGACTTCTTCCGTTGCCGGGTTGATGACATCCCACGTTCCGCCGTTGGTGGCGTCACACCACTCGCCTCGGATCAGTTGCCGGTAGTTGTAGTTCATCGTTCGTAAACCTTATTGCCGGCGAGGAACGTCACATCGACAGTAATACCGAGCAGATCGTCCGGCTTACACCGCAGCGGATCGGCCGAGAGCACGGCGAGATCTGCCCATTTCCCTGGCCCGATGCTGCCGCGGACATCGGACCAGCCGCCCGCAAATGCCCCATCGATCGTGTAGCCCCGCAGCGCCTCGTACTGCGTAATCCCCTGCTCCGGGAGAAGCGCCGGACCGCTGCGGATCTGACGCGTCACAGCGGCGTGCATTCCCGCCAGCGGATTGTCATCCTCGACAACCGGCGCATCGGACGACAGAGCGACAACCAGCCCCGCGTCGAGCATCGCCCGGACCGGGTACGTTCGTTGAAGCAGGGACTCGGGAATCATCTCGAGAAAGTTGCAGCCCAGTTCGCGAATGAAGATCGTCTGCGGCACGGAGATGACGCCCAGCTGAGCCGCGCGCTTCAGTTGGTTCGCGTCGGGCAGTCCGAAATGTTCAATTCGATGGAGGAGTTTGTCGGGGTTCGCTCCCAGGCTCTCATAAACCGAAAGCACCAGATCGATCGCCACATCGCCGATGGCGTGCGTGGCAATGTTCCATCCCGCGGCGTGGGATTCCTGACAGAGCGCGCCGAAATCTTTGGGTTCAAATCGCAGAGTGCCCTTTGTGGCGGCGTGGCGATAAGGAACGCTGAGCGCCGCGGTCGCACCGCTGAGTCCTCCGTCGGCCAGAAACTTGACGGTATCGACGCGCAGCATTTGCGACACGTATCGGCGAGGCAGCGGTACAGGTTCGTTGCGCCCGTCGACGCGCCGCAAAGGCATGGCGCTGACTCGTGCCGGGAGGACACCGCGTTCGTCCATCTTCAGATACACATCCAGAAGCTCAGGCGACACGCCGCAGTCGGACGACGCCGTAATTCCGAGTGAGAGCTGATGGCGCAGCCCGGCCGAGATCATGGCCTCGTAATCCGAGTCCGCGGGCGGCGGCATAACGCGGTTCATGAGACCCAGGGCCGTCTCATGCAGAATGCCGTTGGGCTCGCCGTTTTCGTCATGCTCGATAACGCCGCCCACCGGCGCAGGTGTTGCGGAATCGATGCCGGCCAGCTTCAGGGCGGCGGAATTGACGGAGTAGATATGGCCGCAGGTGCGCGTGAAGACGACGGGCCTGTCCTTTGCGACGAGATCCAGGTCATGCCGGGTCGGCTTGCGCTTCTCCCGCATCGCAATTTCGTTGAACCCCCGACCCAGAAGCCATTGTCCGGCCGGAAGCCTTCCCTCTCTCTCGCGCGCCAGGGCAACGAGCGCTTCGAGGCTGTCGATGCGGCGCAGATCGAGCATCGTCGTCAGGAGATGGCCGATTTTCCAGATATGCGCGTGCGCGTCGGTGAAAGCGGGGATGACCGTCCGGCCGCCGATATCGATGACTTCAGTATTCGGACGACTTTCGGCCAGCAGGTCCTTTGTTGCGCCCACGCGGGCGATCCGGCCGTCCTGAAAAAGAACAGCCGAGGGCCGCGGCAAATCCGGATCTGCGCGGCCATGCATCGTGATCACGTTGCCGTTGATCAGCAACGCATCTCCTGATGCAGCCTTCATAAACGTGCGCCGGCGAGGGCCGCGGGGGCGGCCGCTTCCGACGCCGCTTCAATCGCCCGTCCCACAGCATTCAGACCTTCTCGCAGCATGTCTTCCGGCATGTTCAGCGGCGGCAGGAAGCGAATGCAGTTGCTGTAAAGGCCTGCGCGAATAAGCAATACGCCCTGGGAAACGGCGTGGCGCACGATGGCGAGGGTCTCGGCCGGCGTGAGCGGGGCTTTACCGGCGGGATCTGAGACCAGTTCCACCAGCATCATGGGACCAAGACCGCGCACATCGCCGACAATCGGGCACCGAGCTTTCCAGTCTTCCAGTACTTCACGCATTACAATTCCGAGGTGATTTGCATGCGCCAGAAACGCCGGCTCACGAATCATCTTCAATGCTTCGATGGCGGCCACGCATGCCAGCGGGCTCCCGCCGTAAGTGCTGCCGACGCCGCCCAGATGCGCGGAGTCCATGATTTCGGCTCGTCCTGTAACCGCTCCGATCGGCATCCCCGCGCCGAGAGATTTCGCGGATAAAGTGATGTCGGGGACGATCCCATAGTGCTCGCAGGCAAACAGACGGCCGGTCCTGCCGCAACCGCACTGCACCTCGTCGGCGATCAGCACGACGCCGTGTTGCGTCGCGAGTTCGCGCAGCCGCTGAAAGAAGCGCTGCGGTACGGGCAGGAATCCCGCTTCACCCTGCACCGGCTCGATGATAATGGCCGCCACCGCGGCTGGGTCCACCTGCGCGATGAACGCATTCTCAAGCTGGCTGATGCCGAAGCTCACATACTCATCGGGCGTCATGCCGGCCGGGGTGCGATAAACGTTGGGGATCGGCAGCCGCACGATTTCCGGGGCGAAGGGGCCGAACCCACTCTTGAAAAGACCGTACTTGCTGGTGAGGCTCAGCGTGAGCAGAGTGCGACCGTGATAGCCGCCTTCGAAGCAGATCACAGTCGGCCGGCCAGTGTACTTGCGCGCCAGCTTTACTGCGTTCTCTACCGCCTCTGCGCCGCTGTTGGCAAAGATTGTCTTTTTCGGAAACGCTCCCGGCGTGATTTCGTTCAGCAACTCCGCAAGCTCGATGTATGGTTCGTAGGTTGTGACCAGCGCACAGGGATGAATGTATTTCTCGGCCTGACGCGCGATTGCATCCACAACCGGCGCCGGCGAGTGACCGACCGCGAGCATGCCGATTCCACCGGCAAGGTCGATCAGCGTGTTGCCGTCGACATCGAACACCAGGCCGCCGTCCGCCCGCTCGACAACAATATCCGTTGCCCGGCCAAGGCCCGTCGGAACCGCGGCGGCCCGGCGCGCCAGAAGTTCTTTCCCCTTCGGGCCCGGTATTTCGGTGTTCAGACGTATGTATGACATTTGTTGCTCCGTTGCATATCGACGTAATGCGCCGCGAACTTCCTTTGCGGCATCGAGCACCAGCAGGACGCTGTAGTTGTCACAGACCGGATCGTCCAGATAATCCCGCAACAGGCCAAGCGGCTCGAAACCGACTTTCATCTGCGCGGAGAGAGTCGGATCGCTCAGATTTCCCTGCAGGATCTGATCGTAGTACTCTTCCACCGACATGCGGCTGCGCACTGAGTCATAGCCAGGAAGCATTCCGGCCGTGACCTGACCGCGCAGGCCCAGTCTCCAGACAACTTCCTGTCGAGCGGCATAAAGCGCCGTAGCCAGGCCCTGGCCACGATATTCCGGCCGGACGCCGACATCGGCACCGTAAAGCCACGCTCCGTTCGGGTCGTGCGACGTGAGCCAGCCGCCCTGGATGATATCCGCAAAGGTATGGCCGACGTGGTGAAAGTCGAAATTGAGACGGAGTGTTGTAGTGGAAGCGACCACACGGTCGCGATCGAGGACTACGAGTTGACCCTCATCGAACAACTCCATGTGCTTCCGGTAATGGGCGGCCTTGAAGCGCTGGTCGTCGGCCAGAGTCGGGAAGCAAATGCGCTGGAGTTCCTCCAGTTGAGGGGCGAACCCGGGGCGCGAATGCATGAGCTCGAGCCCCCCGGGAAGTTTTCGATGGAACCAGCGCATGGGAAGAAAAAATCAGAACATTGCGATAAACAGATAGACTAACATAATATGCCCGGTGCGCCCCCGTCTGAAGCGCGGGGCTGCTCCTGTTGTCATGGCTTTGCCCGGAGTTATTTGGCCGGCCGAGGTTGACGCTTCAGCGGCGAAGTTCCCTGACAGGCGGAGTCTGCGGCACGGCTTCCCCATCCCCTCTTGGATCCGAAGCGCCTGAGTGAACCCCGGCGCCGTCCGACATCACGGCGTTTCCCCGCCCCATGAGGTACGAGAACGGCAGCACTGCGCGGAGCTGATGTCCGCGGCTGACAAGTGCGCTGCGCACATTTTCGGATACCCCCGACTCGATCTGCACGTCGCACCCCTCGAAGCTGATCTTGGTGAACCGCGGCGCATCCAGCGCCGCCTGTATGTTGAATCCGAAATCGACTACATCGGACACAAACTGGGCGTGCGCCTGAGCCTGATTGAATCCGCCCATGATCCCGAATCCGATCCTGATGTTGTCCTTCTCCATGAATGCCGGAATAAGGGTTGTTACCGGCCGTTTGTGCGGTGCAACAGTGTTGACTTTGCCCGGCTCGAAGTCAAACAGCGCGCCGCGGTCATGGAGGGGAAAACCGGCGCCCGGCACTACCAGGCCGCTTCCGAATTCGTCGTAGACGCTCTGAATCAGCGAGACAATGTTGCCGTCCCTGTCGATCACTGACAGATAAGTGGTGTCTCTGCCGGTCGCGTCGAGCTTCCCGGTCAGATCCGAGGGCAGCACCTGGCAGTGAGCATGGGCCGGATCGATTTGTTTCGCCCGCTGTTCGGCGAGGGGTTTCGAGATCAACGCGTCCACTGGAATTGCGGCGAGGGCGGGGTCGCCATCGTACCTCAGGATATCGGCGTAGGCCAGTTTCTTCGCTTCGATCATCACGTGCAATGCGCGCGCGCTGTTCTGGCCGTACTCCGCAAGAGGGAATCTTTCCATAATGTTGAGCATGGAAAGCGCGGCGATGCCGATGGAACTGGGCGGCAGCTCCACAATCTTCCAGCCGCGATAGGTGGTTGAGATCGGCTCAACCCACTCCGGCTCAAACCGCGCGAGATCGTCCGGGGTCATCGTGCCGCCGAGCGATGTCGAGTAATCGACGATTCTTTTCGCCAGGGCGCCCGCGTAGAAGCCATCGCGGCCATGGGCGGCGATCAGTTTGAGACTATCCGCGAGGTCGCGGTTGCGGAAAATCTCACCGGGTCCCGGCGCACGCCCGCCCGGCAGAAAAGTCTGGCTGAAACCGGGAATGCTCGCCAGCCGGCTGCAAAACTGATTCCAAAGGCGTGCCATGCGTTCCTGAACGGGGAAGCCTTCGCTCGCATAGTAGATTGCCGGCGAGAGAAGATCCGCAAAGGAAAGCCTCCCGAATTTCCGATGCAGCGCCGCCCACCCCGCGACTGCGCCGGGCACCGTCACATCCTGAATGCTGTGGGCGGGAGGCTTGCCTTTTATTCCTCTTTGTTCCAGCGCGGAGAGTGTGAGCGCCGCGGGCGCCCATCCCGTCGCCTTCAGCCCGTAAAGCTTACCCGTTTTCGCTTCGTAAACGATCGCGAGCAGATCGCCACCGATACCGTTGGTCACCGGCTCCGTCACGCCGAGTACGGCGTTGGCTGCGATGGCGGCGTCAACCGCGGTTCCGCCTCGGTCCAGAATCGCGGCGCCCGCCTGGGACGCAAGAGTCTGGCTGGCTGCCACGATCCCTTCACGTGAAACGACAACGGAGCGTCCCTGTTCGGGGTAGGGCGGTGTGGCCAACTGCGCATGCATACACGGCAGAGGCCCCAGCAGTAACGCGATCGTGGTTATGGCGAACCTGTTGATGCGTACCAGGTCGCGGGCGGCGGCAGTGTGCGCGGTTGAGGACGTTGCGAACTCCTTTCGGAAAAACCTTTCTGACGCACCGCGGACTCCCCGCGGGCTTTTCGTAAGGATGCTGAATTTGTGTAATCTTGTCAAACAAGAAAAGCCGGATCGGTCTGATCCAAATGGCTTATCCAGCCGGGAAGAATTACTAAGATCCGCGCGTGTAGTAACGAAACAAACCGCCTCCGACCCCGAGAAGAGCCAGCAGCGTCACAATCATTTTCAGTTCAAAAGACCACACCGAGGAAATCTCCCTCGACGGCACAAACGCCGTAACGAATCCGAGCATAGCCATAACAGTGCCGGCGAGCGCGGCGAGCTGAAGCACGGATCGCCTGAAATAAAGCGTCGAATACCTGCTGGAAAATACCCGGCGCAGCAGCGACGCGAACAGATAAAGATAGGACAGCATCTGCAGCGCGACCGCGAGATCGAGCAGCGTGAGGTAGGCTTCCTTGACCGTGGCGCCGGCGAAACTCATCGTAATGATTGCCGATGCGAGGGCTCCGAAAAGAGTCAGCGCGACCCAGGGGGACCCGTAGCGCGGATGCACATTGCCGAGACTCCGCGGCAGATAACGGTCAAGGCCGGAGACAAACAGGATGCGGGCCGAGCCGCTCACCCAGGCCGAAGTGGAACCGACGATGGAGGCGATCATCAGAATCGCCAGCGGCGCCAGAATCCAGGCCAGATGCAGCCAGGAACTCATCCTGTCGAGCGCCTGCATCAGGCCCTCAACCACCGCCGTCTCCGACTGCGGAACAGCCAGCGTGAGCGACATCGTGGAACCCACATACGCGACAGCGCAAAGAATTCCGCCCAGCAGGATGGCGCGCGGAAACGTGCGGCGCGGATCGCGAACCTCATCACCCATCACGGGTCCGATCTCCAGTCCGACCATGCCAAGACAGACAACCCCGATCGTGGAAAGGGGAAGCGCTGCAAGGCGTCGCGGCGACAAATCAGCCCAATGGATCAGGCTTCCCCCGCGCATCAGGATCGCGCCGGCGAGGCCCATAAGCAGGATGGCGATAGTGAGCGCCCCGATGCCGCCAATATTGTTCACCCACTTGCCCACTCCCAGACCGTGGATATTCGCGATGATCGTCAGCCACAAAAGAGCATTGGTGAGCACGAAGAAGAAAAGCCGATTCTCGCCAAGGCCAAGCGCGCTCCCGCCCAGATACGCGGTAATGCCGGTCACATAGAAGAGCAAAGACGGCACAAAGAACATATTCGTGAGCCAGTAGCACCAGCCACACAGGAACCCATGGAAATCGCCATATGTTTCCTTGGTCCAGAGATAGAGGCCGCCTTCGCCAGGCATCTGCTCAGCGAGTTCTATGACGGCGATGCCCTGCGGAAGAAAGAAAAACAGGATAGCCGCAGTCCAGAGCCAGAGAGTCTGCGCACCGCCCGCCGCGACAACCGGAACAATATTCAGATTCACGACAGCGACGAGGTAAAGCCACGTCAGGTCGGCCACGCCCAGCGCGCGGACCAGATGCGTTGCGGCTTGACCGTCAGTGCGGAGGGTTGACATGAATCAGGACTTGACCGATGTCCGGCGCCGCTTCCGGACCCATTGCCATAATTCTGTAAGGTTAACGAAAAGTATAGCCGGTGCCGGACGCCCGGCGCAAGA
>Ga0182030_10008599_pt1 | contig 21112 bp, 22 predicted proteins | sample 812S3MmetaG_FD_121299 | JGI IMG/M metagenome (GOLD analysis project Ga0182030, IMG submission 121299) | Permafrost microbial communities from Stordalen Mire, Sweden - 812S3M metaG (Illumina Assembly) | ecosystem: Environmental > Terrestrial > Soil > Wetlands > Permafrost | place: Sweden...
ACCACCGTGAGCGCGCTGATCTCCAGCATCTCGGCGACTTCGCCCACGCTGATCATGCGATCACTCATCCGCCCGCCCCCGCGGTCATATCGGTGAGGGCCTTGGCGAGATCGTTCTCGTCCATGTCCGGCAAGGCGATGCAGTGGACCCCGATCCGGGCCCGGCGCAGTGGCACCGAATGCTCCGTGGCGTCCTCCATCCCGATGCCGAGCAGATCCAGAAGATCGACCATCGACTGGGGGTCGGCGTCGTGGAAGGTGTAGCGGAGAAGACTGCAGCGCCCGCTCCCGATCGCCTGGATGCTGGTCACTGACGTGCTCCCCAGGGCCTCGCGCAGCCCTGCGCAGACGGCGGTGGCGACGGTCACGCCCGGCGAATCCGGGGCGAGACAGAGAGGATCATCAGCGAGGGGGAGGGCAACGGTGACCGTTGAAACCTCGGGGTCACCCATGATGGCGACGGGAAGGGCAAGGCCGAAGGACTGGCCGTAGAGGTCGCGAAGAACATCGCGGGCCCTGGCTGCGTCGGCTTCTAGGCGCATCCTGGCACCCTCAGGGAGCTTCTCGAGCAAGCCGCTGTGGGCCATGGCCTCGTGCTCAGCGAGCGTCTGCTCATAGAGGATGTGGGTGGGGTCGACGGCCATCTCCCGGTGGCTCGACCAGCTGGCCGCTGCGGCCTCGAGTTGGCGGGCTCCATGGTTGAGGATGGTGGCCACCATCCGGACTCGTTCAGCCCGCTCTTCGGTGCCCAGCCGACTGAGGTCGGCGTCGAGGTCGCCAAGTCTGGACGTCAGGCCAATGAGGTTCTGGTCGATGGCCTCGACCCGGGCGAGAGCCTCGGCCTTGGCCTGGAGGGCCTTGGTCTGCTCGCCTTCGACCTCGATTCGGCCGGACCGGGTCTCCGTGCGACGCTCCGCGTAGATCTCCCGCACCTGACCCAGGGGGTGGAAGAGCTCGGGATTGGCAAACACCGGTGGCAGGTCGACGGGCGGGGGTGGGGCTGCGGCAGCGCCGATCGCTGTACCAACTTCCTGGCTCGATACGACCGTGGGTGAGCCGGCCTGTTCCGCAACAGGAGCCTCGGCCTCGACCGCCCGGACCTCATCCTCGTCATCGGGGCTGCGGTTCTCGTCGATCGCCGCGTACAGGTCGCTGTGGGCCACGAAGTCGGCGATGATCCCCTCGAGCGCGTCGTGCCAGAGGTTGAAGCCCTCGAAGGTGTCCCACCCCTCAGCGCCGGCAGCTGCTGCGGCATGGAGTATCCAGGGTGCCCCATCTCGGGCCCGCTCGATGTGCGGCACCAATTCGGCCGAGTCCTCGTCGCTCAGCCCCATACCCTGGAGGGTGGCCTGAGGGCTGTCGATAGCCATGGGCAGGGCCAGGGCGAAGGGCAGCGACGCCGCGATGGTGGCGGACCCCTGGGCCATCCGGAGCTCTCCCTCGATGTCTGCGGCGACATCGGTGATCTCGTCGATGAGCACGCGGAGCAGGCGCTTGATGTTCTTGCGCGCCCACTCAGGCAGCTCGAGATAGTGGATGGTCAGGTGGCGGAGCACCTGGGCCTCAGTCATGATCCAGGCGAGCGGAGAACTGGCGATCCCCTGGGCCAGCGCCTCCGAGCGAGCGCTCTCGGTGAGGGTCAGCCGCATCGCCTCCATGTCGGGGTGGGCCAGGTAGAACCGGCCGTCCTCGTCGACGTAGCGGGAGTGTCCGTAGTCGTGCATCCGAGTGCCGCTCTGACGGAGCTGGTAGACGCCGCGGCCGAACATGCTGTCCACCAGGTCCTGGAGACCGGCAACCATGCCCAGCGGAGGGTCCTCGTAGAACTCCACCGGAACGCCCCGTTCGGCACAGTAGTGCAGAGCTTCGTCGAGCGCCTCCTGGGTTCGGCCGAGGTCCTGCGGAGTGGTGATGAGGAGAGGGGTGCCGCCGGTCTGGCTCAGCCGCGCGACCAGGGTCTGGAAGTCGTGGCGCTCGGCAGCGGGGATCTTGCGGGTCAGCGGGTGGTAGTGCTCGACGTCGGCGGGATAGCCACGATCATGACGATCCGCGGTGCGCTCCTCGAGGTCAGACCGGATCGCCTCGGCTCGTTTCGCCTGGTCCTGCTCTTCGTCATCTCGTAGATGACATACCTTGTACTTCTTGCCCGAACCGCAGTGGCAGGGATCGTTGCGACCGAGCCTTCGGTGAGGTGTCATCGTCTTCAGCTCTTCCCCGAGATCTCGGGGACCAGGACCTGGTGGGCGACGGAGAGGAAGGTGGTGGTCAGCTCCCGGAACTTAAAGCTGTAGGTCTCGGCGTCCCGGCTCAGCTCGCCCCGTGCCTGCTTGTCCGCCTCGGCCAGACAGAACAGGGCGATCTCGCTGGCCAGGATCTCGGCGATCAGCATCCGGCAGGGGATCTCTCCCTGCTTCTCCATCTTCTCGCCAAAGTAGGGACTCAGGCTGTTCTGCCGGGCCAGGATCTGCAGAGTCCGGACCCCCTTGGGGTAGATCCACTTGGCTCGGCCCTGGCCCGGATAGCGGGGCTCGACCGGGGCGATCTGGAACTCGAAGGGGTTCTGACTCTCGTGCTCCGAGGAGTGGACGCTGCAGGTGGCAGCCTGCCCGCCCAGGGCGGCGCGAACGCGGCCCTGGACCCCGGAGGCGACGGTGATTTCGAACTCGGCCTCGTACCAGCTCTTGCTCGAGTCGTCCTCGGCCGTGCAGATCTGGAGCTCCACCGTCTCGGGGAACTGGATCTGGTCGTGGGTCGAGGTGAGGGTGACGGTGACGCCCGCCGTCTCGACCAGGCTCGTGGGGGCCATCAGGATGATGGTCTTGGGCCGGTTGGGACGGACCCGATAGGCGGCCTGGGCGAAGATCAGCCGGGTTGGCTCGACCGGAGGCAGCGGCTTGGTCGCGGCCACCTCGACGATGACCGCCTCGGCGACGTCGCCGAGCCGCACCTCGACCAGCGTGGCGTCCTCGCGGGTCCCCGCGGTGATCTGGAAGGTGCCCCGCCGGCGCTCCGGCACCCGGGTATCGGGCTCGAGAACGACCTCGGTGGCGGAGAGGCTGGCCACTTCCTCATCGTCGATGTGCACCGTGGCCACCCAGGGGTCGGGAGGCACGGTGAAGGCTGCCGGCCAGGACTGGACGGTGAAGGTGGTGGTCTCCTCGGGCTGGAGGAAGACCCGGCCGGGGATCACCTTGAGGGGCACCGGCTCGTTGGTGGGGCCGTCGTCCGTCCCGCGGTTCTGGATCTCGAGCTCGAGCTTGCGGGTCTCCTCGAGGAAGCGCCGACCAAGTTCCCGGGCTGCTTTGCGAAGCCGGTCTCGGGTGTCGTTGGTCTCCTGCCCGCCCTTGACCGACTGGGCCTCCTCCTCCTTCTCGACCAGGGGACGGAACTGCTTGTCGACGAAGGCGGCCAGGGCCTCGACGAAGGGATGCTCGCGGTTGAGCCCGGCCCGGGTACGGGTGACGATGGGCACCGGGTTGCGGGCGCCCAGCCCGGAGGCGGGATCGTCGAAGGCCTCCTGGAGGGTCCGGATGTAGGGGCAGATAAGGTCTCCGGCGAAGCGGAGTGCCCCACTCCTGCCCTCCAGGCCGAAGTACGTCGCCTCGTGGTAGGCGGTCTCGTCGGAGATGACGATGCCGCTGATCCGCTCCGCCCCCCGATCGTCCTCCAGGAGCTCGGCGCAGCGGCGGATCTCGAGGGTGCCCTGGGCCTCAGGGTAGCCGGGGATCACCAGGCGGACGCTCTTCTCCAGGGTCGTGGCGACCGGAAACTGGAAGGTGATGTGCGCCGGGGCCCGGTCCAACCGGGCGAGATCTGCGACGACGACGTCGCGCTTTGGGTTGGTGAGAATGCCCCGGAGCTGGACGTTGCGAGTGAGCCGGCGGAGGAGCCCCTCGTGGCGGGCGATGCTGTACCTCGAGCGGTCGACCAGCATGGTCGCCTGTGTCCCGTTGGTGCCGGTCGGAAGGCCAAGCCGGCGATAGTCGCCGCCCCCGGCCGACCGGTCGGTCCGGTCCTTGAAGTCCATCCCCGGGGTGATCTGAGCGGTGGTGTAGGCGCCGTCCTTGATCGACTCGAAGATGGCTCCGCCGAAGTAGGCGGCATCCTTGGCGCCGCGGCCCATGAAGCCACGGGCGCCGACGCCACCGCGCCGCTCGCCGGCCTGGAGGACGGAGTTGTAGAGGGTCTCGGCGGTCATCCCCTCGGCATGGTCGCGGACCACGATCCGACTCAGGTCCTCGCGGCGGCGCTCGACCAGGATGTCGATCCGGCCATCCCCGATGGGGAGCCCGGCGCGTTCCAGGTTGCCGTAGCTGTCCGAGCAGTTGGTGACCAGCTCGACGATGCCGCGGACCACGTCCTTGCCCATCGCCAGCGAGGCGTCCTGGAGGGCGGCTCGCTCGGTGTAGGGGATGCGGCCGCTGGTGGGGAGCTCGGCTGGTACGGTCATCGCTGGGCCTCCGCTTCGAGGAGTTCAGGAAGCCGCTTTACCGATTCGCCAAGGAAGGTGCGCAGTTCCGCCCGCTCCCACTTCGCCGCCTCGGCCTCGAGCCGGAGCAGCCGGGTTTGGAATTCGGTGAGCGTCGCTGACAATGTGCAGCGGGCAACGTCGGCGAGATCGACGGCGTCGATCTCGCCCCAACCGTCCTCTCGCCAGCGACGGAAGGCGGGGTGGCCCTCGAGGCGAGCCAGCTCGGCGGTGGCCTGGCGGCGGAGCACCCCGGATCCGGTTCGATCCGGCGGCGTGGTCTGGAGCCGGCTGGCCACCTCCCGGGCCCGGTCCGCCCCCTGAGCGGTGAGCATCCGCTCGTAGCGGTTGCCGCTCCGAAGGATCATCCGGGCGCCGTGCTTGTTGGCGTCGTTGAAAGTCACGCGGACCCACTCCAGGGAGGGGTAGTCGTACTTCCGCCAGCGAAAACGCTGGGGCGCCATCCGCATCGCTTCCACCGCGATGTCTTCCATGTCCACCGGAGCTGCATCGCCGCCCAGGTTGAGCATGGCGACCAGGATGTAGTCGATCAGCGTGGGGGCTTCCGGGTGCGGGGGACGGGACCCGGGGGTCACTTGCGGCTCGCCTTGACGGGTCGGCCGATGGGCCGAGGCCTCCGGCTTTGCGTGCTCGTGCGCGGCGAGGCGGGAGGGGCAGCGTCGGTGGGGATCTCCCGGCCGACGATCCAGTAGCAGCCCTTGCCGACCGCGACGAAGGTCTCCTTCTCCCTGCTCACCCCGGTGAGCAGGACCGCCTGCGGATTGCGGCCCCCGAACGGGAAGCCGTGGTTGGCCAGGGCGTGGTAGAGATCCTTGTAGTGCATCGGCCCGCCGTGCTCTTCGAGGAGCCGGATCGCCTCGGCCCGCCAGGCGCCCTCGGGCGGTACCGGGGGCGGTGTGGTTGGCACCTCAGTCGGGGTGGGGCCCTTTGGAGTCGGTGTCGACGTCGGGCCCCCCTTCTCCCCCACCGGCTTGGGGCTCGGCGGGATGGGGCTACCGGGAGGTGCCGGTTCATAGAGCTCAAGGAGGGCGTCGATCCGGCTCAACTCCACGGCGATGGCGCCCTGGCGCCCCTGGAGAGCGGTGATCTGGCTAGCCAGGAGGTCGCGCTCTTCGACCAGGCGCTGCTGCCTGCCACGCAGGTGGAGGACCAGATCCCCCTCGCCAGGGCTCGCCGGGGACGATGGTTGACCGTTCATGCTAGCGCTTATGATAGCACGTGACATATCTGTTGGTTGTCAACCAACACTAGATCATGTTGTAGGAGGCTCATTAGCCAGCACTATCTCAGCCGCGGCCTCGCCGGGCGAGGGAGCCGGGCACACCCTGAATCGAGCGGAGAGTGCAGGCGAGGCCCGGCAGGGGTCACTTCCCTGAGGCTTCTTCTCAGGCTCGGCCGGTGTCCGGATCGGTGGAGCCATCGGCTCCAGGGTCCAGGTTGCCCTCCGCCCAACATCTTGGGGGCGAACGTGTGGTCCGTCCTTCATCCGGTGGACGGCGTGTGGCATCACGATACCGTGATGCCGTCGGTCGTGGGATGATGCCGACTCGTGGACGACGGCCCGGTGGAGCGATGGGTGAGGATCCCGATAGGGCTCCCGATGGAGCTCCACGAATGGCTGCGGGAAACCGCCCACCGCCGCCGGACCAAGATGGCGGAACTGGTCAGACAGGCCGTCCGCGAGTATCAGGCACGACTCGAGCGCGAGCCGGAGCTGCCGCTGAACGGGGAGGAGGAGCGGTGACCGTGGCACTGGCCCCAGCTCGAGCACCGCGGCCGATGCCCAGCTCGCTGTCCGTCCAGCTGAGAATGCAGCGCCAACCTTCCCGTGACACCCCCATCGAGTTGACCTTCCGCCGGATGCTCCACCGTCGTGGGCTTCGTTTCCGGGTCCAACGGCGGCCCTTGGCGAAGGTCGCCCGTACCGCGGACGTGGTGTTCGGGCCAGCTCGGGTCGCGGTGTACGTCGATGGCTGCTTCTGGCATGGCTGCCCGACGCACTTCACGGAACCGCGCTCGAACCCTGCCTACTGGCTGCCGAAGATCGAGGGGAACCGGCGCCGCGACGCTGACACCGATGCCCGCTTGGCCGACGCGGGCTGGGCGTCGTTCCGCGTCTGGGAGCACGAGGATCTCGAGGCCGCGGCCGACCGGCTGATGTCACTGCTGTCGGCGCGGCGAGCGGGGGAGCGCAGATGACCGCCGTGGACGAGCCGACGCTCAGCGCGGCACCTCGCGTGTCTGCGCACCACCGACCCTGGCTGCTGACCGACGCAGAGCGGGCCGCCTACCGCGTGACGTCGCAGACATCGCGCCTTGCCAAGCTGGCCGCGCTGCGAGGTGAGGGGAAGCCCCCGCTGCACGAGATCAACGTGCCGCGACTCGACCCCAAGGTTCTGATGCCCCAGCTGACGGGGAACGGCCTGCGAGCCCTGTCGCTGTTCAGCGGCGGCGGTGGGCTCGACATCGGGTTCGAGCGTGCCGGGTTCAGCCACGTCGCCTCGTGGGATGTCCTAGAGGATGCCGGAGCAACCCTGCGAGGGAATCGGCCGAGCTGGGTCGTGCACGGCGGCCTCGAGGGCGACGTGACCAAGGTGCGCTGGCGCGACTGGCGAGGAGCGGCGGACATCGTCCATGGCGGCCCGCCCTGCCAGCCGTTCAGCGTGGCCGGCCGCCAGCGGGGCCCCAAGGATGAGCGCGACATGTTCCCAGCCTTCGTGGATGCCGTCCTCGGCGTGGAGCCCCTGGCATTCGTGGCTGAGAACGTTGCCGCCCTGGGCGGGCCGAAGTTTCGACCGTATCTCACGAAAACGGTGTTGGAGCCCCTTGGCCGCAAGTACACCATCCGCCAGCTAGAGCTCAGGGCGGAGATCTTCGGGGTGCCCCAGCAGCGCCGCCGCTTCGTCCTCGTCGGTTTCCGACGCCGGCGTGACGCCGCTCTCTGGAGCCCGCCGGCGCCGACGCACTCTCTCCTCAACCAGCAGGAGCCGAACGGCCGTCTGCCCCGCTGTGGAGGTGCGCGCTGGGCGCTGGGCCTCCCGGACGTCGGCCATGACGCCCTGGCGCCCACGATCCGGAGCAGTCTGACGGGTCCTCGACACACGACGTCCATCCTCAGCAGCGTGTCGTCGCTCTCCACCTGGAGACGCCTCGAGGTGTGGCCCAACGGAGTGGCTCCGACCAGGGAGAAGGCAAGGATCTTCGTGGCCGACAACGGGCACTTCCGCCTGTCGGTGCCCGATGTGGCGCTCCTGCAGGGGTTCCCGGGCGACTGGGCGTTCAGCGGCGCCGTCTACATGGCGCTGGGACAGATCGGCAATGCCGTCCCCCCGCCGATCGCCTACGCGGTCGCCAGGTCAGTGTCAGCGGTCCTCACCTGAACCGGAGCTCGGCGCGGACCATCTCCTCGAGGCTCTGGGCCTTGCGCGGGGAGGCCTCCGCGATGACCTGGGCCTGGCCGGCCAACCGCAGGATCGTCGCTTCTGGAATGTGAGGGTTGTTGCGCGTGGCTCCCCGGTCGAGGAGGTACCGGGCGCGCTCGCGGAGGAGGGCGAGCATCCGGGTGGGACTGTACCCAGCGGGCCGGTCCATGAGGGCGCGGTAGACGGGGGTGGTCATCTTCCGAGGGTTGCGGATGCGCGCAGCGTTCAGCGCCACTCGGATCTCGGGATCCAGGTCCTCCTGGCTTCCGAGCTTCTGCTGCTTGAGGACCTTCTGGGCGTCGTCGAGGGAGTAGAGCTCCTTGTCGCCGGCGACGGTGATGAGCACGTCCCGGTCGACATGGCTCGGCAGCCGGCGGACGAGCTCCCAGTCAGCGAGCACGTAGTCCTCTTGCTCGGCGATCCAGGGCTCGAGCTGCCGCGGCGAGACGTAGATGTAGCGCCTCGCGACGGGTGGGTTGCGGGTGCCACGGACGTAGAAGCCGAAGAGCCAGTGGCGCTGCCGCCACTTTTCGATGTGCTCGCGGCCCACGTCTCGGGCGGTGCTGACGCTGTCCGAGTCGGTGGACTTGAGCTCGAACGGCACCATCTCCGGCTCCTCGAGCATCCCGGGCGAGAGCGGGTCGAGGTGACCGAGCGGGAGGAGCGCATCGACGCCGGGGCGTCCTTGCCCGCCCGGCATCAGGCCAAAGCGGTCGCGCATCTGGTCCTCGCGCTCGGCAGCCTGTTGGGCCCGGAGGTCGCGGGGCGGCGGTGCCGTAGCCACACGGGCGATTGTGGGCGATACGAGCGGCCGGTGGGGTGCCGAAGAGGCAACCCTCTTCGAGGTCGTCGCCCTGTGGTCGGGCACGCGGCAGGATGGGTCACGGCCGACGCCGGCGGGAGGGTCGACGCTACCGTCCAGGGACGAGGTTCAGCAGCGCGGTGATCAGTCCTACCACGGCGGCAATGACGGTGCAGAAGGCGACGACGGTATTGGCGCGCCGCTCTACCCGTGCACCCGGGGCGTCCTCACTGGCCTTCCGCGCGGCTTCGGCCGAGCGGCCGCGAGCCAAGGCTGGAGGGAGATCGGCAACCAGATACGCCGCGAATATCGCGGCAAGGAAGAGGCAGACCACCGTCCCCCATCGCGCCGCCGTCTCGACCCAGCCAGAGAGACTGCCCCGCTGAGTGAGGTCCAGCAGGACCCCGCCGGGAATTGCGGCGAAAAGGAAGCTGCCCAGGTGGTTGAGAGCCGGCGACCCAGCCAGCTTCCCCATCTCCTGGACCGCGATCGCCACGCCCAGTGCGAAGAGAACGAGCGCCAGAAAGGCGGACACAACCGCGCCGGTCCCCTGCCAGTCCAGGATGGACGGCGCGCCGAGCGCCAGCCCGGCGAACAGAACGAGACCGACACCCGATCTGAGGCCAACAAACAGGTCAGACGAGGGGTGGCTTGAAGACACCCAGATGCCCCCCATGAATGGCTGGGTTCAGCCATAGTGTGAAGGCCCCCACCACCCCAAGAGGGATCTCCAGCCGGAGGCGGTGGTGGAGGCCGCGATGCGCCTCTAGCCCTTGTGCTGAGCGGGCTCAACAGGCGTGTACGTCGTGCCGGGCGGACCCGGTGGCAATGGGTGCCCTTGTGTGGAGACGACCTGTTGCCCGCTGGGGGTCTGGTAGATCCCTGAGACGGGAGCCGGGGTGCCCGGCCGGAGCTTGCCCGAGGCGGGCTTGCTGTTGGTCTGCGCCATGTTCATCACCTCCTTTCCTTCCTGGATGGGTGATACGGACCTGAGCATTGGGCCTACTTCTGCCGAAGGGTCGAAGGGACCGCCAGGCCGAGCTTCCGGAGGAGCTCAGCCGCCATGGCGTCCCGAGACTGGAAGCTCGTCCGGATGGTCAGGCGGGGGTTGCCCTGGGTGTCCTCGCTCTGGACGAGCACGCCGATGCTCCGCCAGACCGGGTTCTCGTGGGAGAAGTAGTCGATCGAGCAGCCGTCGAGTTGGATGGTCTCGGCAAGGGGCGAGAGGGCGGTGATCGGGTCGATCTGGTCGCGGTGCATTGCTGATGCGACGGCGATCATTCCGGAGATCGAGACCGCCGTTCCGCTCACGGAACCGTCGCGGCACTTGGCGCGGTCGGCCTTGCTGAGACGGCCGTACTCCGGCCGGGTGGTGGCGAGTGCGTTCCAGAAGGCGATCAGGAAGTCGGCCTGCTCCTTCTCCTGAGCCGCGTCGAGCGGTTCCCCCTGCCAGTAGGTGTCGATGCCCTTGGCCAAGGTGTTGAAGGCAGTCAGCTTGTGGGAGTTGGCCGATACGGTGTTGGACAGGACCTCGACGTTGTCGAGGCGGAGGTGCCGGCTGCCATCGACGAGCTCGCGGGCCATGCGCTCGCCAGCCGTCTCCTGGTAGGCCCACTTGGCGGCCGTGTCGTTCACCTTGTCGCCCCGCGTGTTGTAGTTCGCGGCAACCCGGTGGGCCAGGTCGTCGTCAGCGATCCAGATGCGCACTGCGAAGCGGTGGTTCTCGAGCTTCTTGCCCATGGGGCTGCTCAGCGCCTTCATGATGGCCTTGAGGCGGGACTCCGAGTCCACGGCCGTGTCGAGGTGGCCGCGCTCGATGACGAGATTCTCCTGGCACTGCTCCTCGTCGAACACGAGGTCGTAGAGCGCGTCGTTGGGGTTCAGCCGGACCGAGAGGTTGCCGATGACGGCCTGCCCCTCGAGCAGTTCGGTGGCCCACTTCTCGATCTTGCGACGGGTCCGCATGCCGGTGTGCTGGCTCGGCATGTGGTCAGGACGGATGTTCTTCTCGAAGCGGAGCAGGTTGGCTTCGAACTGCTTCTTGATGAACGGACCGGTCCAGACGCTCTCGTAGTGGGTTCCGCCGGCATCGTCCACCTTGCTGACGTTGTTGATGACGAGGGCTGGCTCCTCGCCTCCTGTCGTTTGGCCCACGGTTGTGTCCTCCCGCCTCACGGATTTCCCCCTGGACCAGAGGCGGTAGGCCAGGGAGCGAGCATATGGTACGCGCAGTACGTGTTACTGTCAACTCGTACGTGCGTATTATAGGTGGGACGTGTGGAATTGCCCCTGCTCGCCGACGGAGGCGCCCGGCGAGCCGCCCGCTACCACGAGATAGCCACCGTAAATGGTGATTTACGCAAGCTAAACTGTCGGGCAAGATGACGCCCACACCCCTCCCAGCTGTCACCATCCTCCCGGCTGTCCACGGCGCAGCTGCCGCCGCCGCTCCCAGTGGCGTGGACTGGGCCGTCGTGATCAGCCTCCTCATCGGCATCCTCGCCCTGGTCGTCTCTGGGGTTGCCCTCGGTCTCACCTGGTGGCGCTACCGAACCGTCGACTACCCTGAGCTCACCGTCGGCCCCCCGCTTCCTCGTCTGCCCCTGCCCGCCGACCCCGATGACGTTGGATACGAGGTCTGGGTCTCCTGGCTCCACGGTGAGCTGGCCGCCAAAGATGCGATGGTCATCGTCCGCATCCAGCAGGATCACTTCTTTCTGGTCCGCCTGGGCGACCTCGGTAAGGGCTCGCCGCTCCAGATGCCCGTGAGCCTGCAGGTCAGCGACAGGACCGAGTGTGCAGGGCTCGGCCTCCCCGACCGTCCCTTTTTGAGCAATGAGCCGACGCCGGTCGCGCCGCCAGGTGGCGGGGATTCGGTGGTAGGCATCAGGTGGCTCTGCGGAGGGCGCGTTCATTGGTGGGCACGCCTGATCGAGCCGACCGTCGGGGAAGGCTGGCAGCCGGTCGGCGATCCGTTGCGCTCGCCGCAGCGCTCGTGGCCGTGGCGCCCATGACCGACGCCGCGGTCGCCGCCGTCGGCCTCCTCTTTGCCGCCATCGCCGCCGGGTGTGCGGCGTGGGCCATCCGCGAGGCACGGGGGAGCGGTCGGGAACAGCACAGAGCCACCCAGCAGCTCCAGGCAACCGTCACCACCCTCGGCGAGGTGCTCGCTCAGGCGACCCAACTGGTGGAGCTCGAGGGCCAGGCCCTCCGCGAGCTGCGCGGTGTCACTCGCGAGCAGCGCCAGGCCGCCGAGGAGCTCCGGCTCCACCGTCAGGTGGACCGCCTCACGGTCGTCGGCGAGCGGGTCGAGGAGCTGGGTCTGGCGGTCGAGACGGCCCGAGGTCTTGTGAGCACCATGAGGTCGCCGCAGGGCGCGCTGGAGAGCCGAGAGCGTCAGCGTGACGTCGCCCCTGTCAGCGTGGCCCGGGCGCGCCTGACTATCGCCGTCGTCTCCATCGGGGGCGATCCCGCGCTGCCCCACTGCGCGACACTGACCGAGGGACACGCGGCCGAGGACGTGCGCAATGGGGTCGACATCACGTCCGCGAGAAACGAGGTGCACGCTGCCGTGCTCGACGCCCGCGCCGCCCTTCGCAGCGTGCTCAGGACGCCCTCCGCCCCAGTCCAGAGCGCCGTCGCCATCGGTTCGGAAGGCGGATGATGGTGCCGCCGGCGGAAGTCGCCGCCGTTCCGGCGCCGGAGATCCTCCTCGTCGAGCTGCACGACGTCATCGGCATTGACGTCGGCGCCCCCCTCGCCGCCTACCTCTCTCGACTGGGCAGCCCGGAGAGCCGCCGGGTGATGCGCTCCTCTCTCGACACCATCGCCCGGGCCGTTTCCGGCGGCACCCGCGACGCGCGGTCCTTCCCCTGGCCCGCCGTCCGCTACCCGCACACCGCGGCGATCCGGGCCTGGCTCAACGAGCGCGCCTCGCCGGCGACCGCCTCCCGCGATCTCTGCGCCCTGCGCGGCATCCTGCGGGAGTGCTGGCGGCTCGGGCTGCTCGCCGGTGACGACTACCGTCGGGCGGTGGACCTGGCACCGATCCGCGGCGCCGCCCTGCCCCGCGGTCGGGCCCTGGACTCCGGTGAGCTGCGAGCGCTCTTCGCCGCCTGCGCCGCCGACTCCGCCCAGCCTCGAGGTGCCCGGGACGCCTGCGTGCTCGCCCTCCTCTACGGCTGTGGACTGCGCCGGGCGGAGGCCGTCGCCCTGGACCTGGCCGATGTCGACCCGGAAAGCGGCACCGTCACCGTCCGCCGCGGCAAGGGCCGCCGGGCCCGCCTTGCCTACCTTCCGTCAGGTGGCCGAGCCGCACTCTCGGTCTGGCTCGCGGTCCGCGGCGGAGATCCCGGGCCGCTGCTCCATCCGCTCCGCAAGGGCGGCGGCGACGCGGCCATCGAGCCCCGCCGGCTCTCCCCCCAGGCCCTGGCCGGCCTGCTCGAGCGGGTCGCCCGCTCAGCCCGGTTGGCGGCGCCGGCGAGCCCCCACGACCTGCGCCGCAGCTACGTCTCTGACCTCCTCGAACTCGGCGCCGACCTCAGTGCCGCCCAGCAGCTCGCCGGCCACGTCTCACCCGCCACCACCGCCCGCTACGACCGCCGAGGCGAGCGGGCCAAGCAGCGCGCCGCTGAGCTGCTCCACGTCCCCTACGCGGCCAGCTGAGCCTTTGGTCAGGCTGGTGTCTTGGTCGCGGCCCTGGTAGGCCCGCATGTCGCCTGCGAGGGTCAGTGTCCCGCTCGCGAACCAGCCCGCTGAGGACAGAATACGACCGTTTTCTGTACGCCTTGAAACCCGGGCAACCCTCGTCGACACGCCGGCGGCCGGTCTCCTCACCCGAAGGAGCCGGCCGCCACGATCAACGGTCTACGCCGCAGCTGCAGTTGGCAGGCCGTCCCTGGCCCACCCACCAATTAGCTTGCCCAGCCTGTACATATCCCCGCCGCGAGCCTTCGGGGCGCTGGCATTGGGCTCGAAGACTTCGGTGTCTAGCCACAGGCTCTCCGTAACCGGCAGATCGAGGTGCGGGATGAGGCTGCCGAAGAAATCAACGACGTCATCGTCACTCATGGGCGTCGCCGCGTCCTTGTCGGTCAGGTCGTGGTAGACACCAGCAAGTACGCGCAGGAATGTCGCGGAACCCAAGAGGCTAGTCTTACGGAGTCGGCCGGGATGCTCCGTTCCGGCCTCGATCTCCTTCAGGATGGGGAAGCTCTGAACCAGCACGTTGAAGAACTGGTTGGATCGCCGTACCAGCCAGCGCTGGTCAAGCTCCTCTTCGCGAACCCGGCTAATCCGATGTCCCATGCCCACCGCGATCGCCCTGATGATGTCCGCCACGTGGCGCGCAGCCAGCAATTGTGAGTCCGACTTCACGCGATCGAGCTGCAGCTCAACCCTGTCCTCAAGCAATGGATGCTTCACCACCTCGGCCAGAGCGCGATTAACCACCTTGCGAGTATCGAAGCGGCTCTGCAGCGTTTTGGTAATGCCCTTGGCGTTTTCCGCGATGTCAACGAACATCTGCTGGTACGCCTCTTGCTCATCCTCGATGATGATCTGCACCGAGATCCGCTCGTTGCTGAGGCGGGTGCGCTGCCCCTGAAGCTTGGCTATCTCGCTCTCAAGGAGTTCGATCACCTCTGCCGTCTCACCGTTCCTCCGTGCGCTGGCAGCGAGGCGCCGCTTCTCTTCGAGCTCACTCGCGATTGCTTCTGAGGCCAGGTGAAGGCCCAGGATGCGGTGCTGCCCGTCGAGTATCCGCAGATCCGCTCGCGCATCGCGGGGCACACCGAGGACACCGAATCTCGCCCCGTTTACCTCCGCCTTCTTCTCGAACTCGAAGACGTCGGGCGCGCGAAGCATCAGCGCTGGAGATACCCAGTCCTTCTTCTCCCGAACGTAGGAGCCGAAATCCGCCGCATGCTTGGCGTCGACGATCCGGTTCCCCGGAGTGGGGCGGTCGGGGTCAGGCCGCGGAAGCGTCAAGGCCACCATCGCCAAAGGCAAGTCCAGGGAGAACACAGGCCTCCCGCCCTGGATGAACCTCGACGCGAAGTACCGATCGTGGGTGTCGTACCCGGTGAGCCCCTGTGTGTCCAGCTCTTCCACCACTTCCACAGCCAGCCTCCTTCAATACTTATTTCCTGCGACTAACGCGTAATATACCAGGATAAAGAGTTGAATGTCAACCATAAGAATAAACGCATAACCCCGTCTGCCACCTCGGGCGGAGACGAGATGCAGGAGGAGATCAGGCCTACTAGGGGCCGGCCACCGAGCCGGCCTACCCCCAGCCGGCACTAGTCGGGCGGATGCCTCCGACAGGTACCGTGGCGACGCCCCTTGAGCTCGGGCTGGCAGCCCCGGCCGGCGTGATGGATCAGGGTCCCGGTTGGGCGGCGGCGAGCCAGGCGATGTGCAGGGCCCAGAGCGGCAGCTCGGTGCGCAGATGATCGGCCGAGGCGCCCGATGGGGCGTGGTGCCCGCCTCAAAGCGCACCTCCTCGACCCATCATGGGACGCGTTCCAACCCGTCGGTCACTACCCCTTCACAGGCAGCTGGTCGAGAACCTCCGAAATAAGCCGCTGGAGGGGGATTGTCCTCCCGTGCGTGCTCGTCTTCCCCGGCAGCCATTCGACAGTTGACTTCCCAATCCGGAGCCGACCGACCTTCTTCTTGCCGGCGTTGTCCCAGATGTGAAGGATGATCCCCTTGGTTCCCAACTCAGCCGAAGAGTCGCCCACGTCGATCGAGACCTTCATTGCCTGAACCTCCGCACGTAGTTGCGTTGAGCCGTTCCCAGATCAGGGTCGATTGTGGACCCCAAATAGCGCTGTGGCCCCTTCGCCGTTTAAGGATCGGTACGACTGAGGAACACGTAGAGCCCCGGGCAGCCGCTGGCGTTCGGTGCGTTCTGGATGCCGCACCTCAATGGCGTGGCCACCGTCGTCTCCTAGAGGTTGGTGAAGCTTCCTCAAAGGATGGCGGTGGTCTCTCTCTTTGTGGGGACCCTCAGGCTCCTCGTACACCACGTCCCTGGACGCTAACGAGCGGGAACTCGCGGGCAAGAGCGCTGACGCTCCACCCGTGCCTTCGAAGGGCGCGAAGGTCCGGCCTGCGGGCGGTCCCGCGCGGGGCTAGTTTCAAACCGCCCTCCGTAGATCTCCTAACCTATTTCTTATAACGATATTCATCATGCTATTCGAAAATATTCAACTTTCGTCATATATATTAGGGCGACTATTTCAGCTCAAAGACTGGTGGCAAAAGAGATTTCTCATAGATCGGCCAAGAATGGTCTATTATCCCCAAATCAGAGGACGAAAAAGTGGAATCCCGGACTTCCAGCCGCAGTTTCGGCCCGGTTGAGCTCTCAATCCTCAGCCAGGCGGACCGTCACCAGCGCACCGTACTTGTGCTGCCTGACGATGCTCACCTCCTAGATGAGGTGACCGGAGGGCGCCATCAGACGGAAAAGGGTCTGCGCGCCCTGGTCAAGGCTGGTTGGCTCGTCCGCGTGAGGCGGGGCACCTTCGTGGTCCGTACCCGAGCAGGGACCCTCGACCGGGACGCACTAACCCTCGTCGGGGACATAACCCACCATCGCCACCTGGTCACCGGAGGGGCCGCCCTGGTTCGGGCCGGGCTGAGCGATCAGTCCTTCCGCACCATAATCGTCATGACCGCCACTCCCCCGCGTGCCTGGTCCTGGCTGGGGGAGACGGTTCGCTACATCAAGGCCCGTGAGGACGCTCTTTGGGGCGGCAGGCTGTATGCCGACTCCGGGTCCACCCGTATTGCCCGCCCGACCCGGGCGCTCCTCGACTCGCTCGTGCATCCGAGGTGGGGGGTGAGCCTCTCCGAAGTCGCCACTGCGATGTACAAGGGCGGGAGGGAGCCCAAATTCATCGATCAACTCGCTAGCGATGCAGCCCGTCTCGGGAACGCCCTGGCCGCACGCCGCGTCGGCTTCCTCGTCCAACGGCTCTTCGGCCGCGAGGCCGCGAGGCCCTTTTTACCCCTGCGTGGGCGCAGCAAGGCGACCGTTCCCCTGGCGCCGAGTGCAGCCTCCAAGGATGGGCCGATCGACAGCATGTGGCACGTGCGCATCAACGTCGACCTCGACCTAGTACTCGGCGACCTGGTTCAGCCGTGAACCCTCCCGAGCGAATCCGAACCGCCGCCGACCTCCGCGACATCGCCGAGCAGCTCGGTGAACCGCCGAGGTCGAGCAGGACTTCCTGCTCGTTCGGATCGCGGCGCAGCTCCAAGCTGATTTCCCCGATCAGCTTTGCTTCAAAGGTGGCTTCGTCCTTCGCCACGTCTACGGGACCGTCCGCCTTTCCTTCGACGTCGACGCCACCCGGCATCAGCCGGCCCGCAACAAGCTTGACGCGGAGGCCGTCGGCGACTCCATCCGCTCCGCCGGCAAGCCCTTCTACCGCATCCCACTCCTGACGCCGGCAACAGACTCGAAAAGCAGCCTGGACTTCGATGCGGTCACCTACAAAGGGCCGATTTCCCGCGGCCAGGTCGCCGTCGAAGTCAGCTACCGCGAGGCCATCTGCCTGGAACCCATTCTCGCGCCGGTTGGTCCACCGTATATCGATCCCTTCGTGATCCCGACCATGGACCCGGTCGAGATGCTGGCCGAGAAATACCGCACTCTCTGCCAGCGGAGCCGCCCGACGGACCTCCTCGACGCGGCTCTCCTGTGGGATGGAGTCGCGGGCACCATCGCTCCCAGCAGCGTCGCCGCCCTGATCCCGCGGAAATTCGCCGACGGCATTGTCCGAGGTGGCAACCATGCCGCCCGGGTCCGGGCTAACGTGGAGGGCATGGCCACTACTTACGATGCTGCGATACAAGCCAGAGCGCCTGGCGCGATGGATTACGAGCGGGCCGCCCAACTGGTCCTTTCGCGACTCGGCGCCGTGTTTCTACGCTAACGGCACACCCGGCTCAGCGCTCCAGCCTACGGATTCAGCTGACCGGACCACGTTCCCTGGTCCAACCTCTGTGCGGGTTCCGGGGTGGCAACCAGCACGGAGATCTGAAGGCGGACGACGCCGCACCGCCCGGGCGTCGCGGAGCAGCGCCTCGGTGCGCTTCACCGCCTGCCCTGTCGCGATAGGGTCGTCCCCGGTCATCGCCAGACCCTCCCTGACGCCATCACCGAACGCTCCGTACGCTCTTCCCCGCCTCCACGCTCGCCTGCTCTTGCGTTTGCGTCGTTCATGGATACCGTACCCTTTGCACCTATGGTGAGCGCATAGGTCCGACCGGTCCTCGGCGCCCCCTTGATGCCCTCCCCGCGGTCGCCCCGGAGGGGCCCGGAGGCACGGTGGACGGGCAACGAAAGGAAGGGGGCGGGGGGCTCAGCGGCCGCATGCGGCGTCCAGATGTCAGCGGTCGAGGCCATCCCGCCCCGAGCCTCCCGGGGCCGAAGATCCAGATGATCGAGCGTTGAGGCATCACCGCCAGGCTCCAGCGCGGTGCCTCAGAACTCCACGCGGTACCTCGGCGTGAACGCCACGGCGGTCGGCCGGATCCCTGCGATCCGGTCGACCCGGTAGCTCCGGAGAAGTCCGCGATCATTGACGACGAAGAGCACGAGGTTGCCGTCCTGGGTCTGCCGCAGCGAGTAGGGCTCCACGCGTCGCGGGCCGTGGCGGCCGTTCTCAGCGCGGTAGTCAATATCGACCTTGAGGCGGTTGGCCCCCGCGTACCGAAGCAGTTCCAGCGGCACCCGTTGTCGCCACGACGTCATCGCTTTTGGTGCCTCCCAGGCGGCGTCCATCGTGCCCATCTCAGCCCGTGGAAGAGGGGCAATCGCCGCACCGCCGAGCCATGAGAAGACGTCATCGAGGGCGTTCCAGAACCCGTTGAAGGGTGCGAGCGGCTGGGGCAGCTGGTGCCCCAGCATGTTCCCCCACTCGGTCTCGATCTCGGCTCGGAAGGTCGAGGATCGTATCGACGTCAGGGTCGGCACCTCGATGCCGGCGTGGGCGCACTTGCGCCCAAGGACCTGGCGGACGGCCCCCGAGAGGCCGATGAGATCCGGGTGACGGTGCATGTGGACGACGTCGTATAGGTCTCGGGGCCGGCATCGCTCGGCCAGCGCTCGGAGCTTCTCCCCGAACAGTTCGGCGATGGAGTAGGCCAGCACGCCGTCGATTGGGAGGCGATCGCTGTATGGGTGCCCGATCGGCCGGAAGGCCGGCCGCGCGACGAGGACCTCATCGGAGGTGAGGTCGAGCTTCACCTTGGGCATGTTCGGGTTGCCATTCGGCCCCCGGTAGGCGATCCGTCCCTGGGTCGTGGGGCGATCCCGCCTGTTCTTCCGTCGCTGGAACGACGCGTCGTCGAGCACCAGCTCGATCCCCGACTCCTCCCGGATCCACGACGCGATCTCCCCGAAGATTCTCGTCAGCTCCTGGGGCTCCTCGGGCCCACCATCGACGATGGTGAAGTCGAGATCCTCGGAGAATCGGAACGTCTCGTAGTAGCACTTGCGCAGGCACGTCCCGCCTTTGAAGATCCACGTCCGGTTCAGCGAATCGTGCGTCGCGATCCCCGCGAGGAGCCAGCCGAGAATGTAGTCCCGCTCGATGACGCCCTGGTCGAGGGTCCACTCCGCTCGGAGGGCGGCCAGCTCGCGCTGGGGGATCACGAGGCGCCTTCCCGCGTCACCGTGACGTTGACCCGGAGCCCCCATCGCATGACCCGACGGCCCCCGGATGGACCGTCCGGGTCGAGCGCGGAGATGCCCGCCGACGCCCGCTCTCGACAGACCGATACGAAGTCCTCATCACCGATCCCGAGGCTCTCCGCGAGGTAGCCGAGGCGCTTGAACACCGCACGGTTCCCGATGCGATCTCCGTAGTCGACGAGCTGCCGCCAGTCGTGGTCGTCAAGAAAGGCGAGCAGGACCTCGGCACAGTGCCGGATCCCGCCGCCAAGCCGCGGGGCATCGAGAATGTCGACGACGGTACGTGCAGGGTCGGCGAAGGTGAGGCGCGTATCGGCGAGCCACTCCTTCTTCAGACCCCACGCCAGGGCGTCCGGGGAGACGTGGCTGACTATGTACTCGTGGTCCAGCAACTGGACCGGCGAGACCCTGATCCGCTCCGTCGTCTTGAGCACCGTGGTCCTGAACACCTGTTCAGTGAGCGCCCAGTGGTGCGCGGCAGTCCATCCCGTGAAGTAACAGGGGGACCAGACCTCAGCTGCCACCACCAGCGCGTCCTCGGACCACGCTGCGGGATTCGTCGCCTCCACCGGCACCCCGATATAGAGCCCCCGCCGCACTCGGCGGACCCATCCGTCCTCGGCCCACCGGGCCAGCTTCTTCGCCGCTGTGTCGGCGTCGACGTCGAGGGCACTGACGACATCGGCCGGCGTGATGAACCGGTGGCCGAATCCGAGCAGCCGAGCCAGCTCGGCCCGACCTCGTCCGGTGATTCCTGCGGGCTCTAGCATCGCAACACCAGTACCTAAATCGAGGTGCGAGTTGATGGCGTTAGAGTATCACTAATACTCGAACGCCGGAAACACCCGGTTCAGGGGTGCTGCTGGTATCCGAGTATCAGCATGCCAGGCTGCCGGAGGATGTGTACGCCTGCTTTGCCCGTAACAGGGTGGTAACGGTGTCGAATCGCGCACTACGCGCCCGTAGTTGCGAACGGAGCGAATAGAACGCTCCTGTAGTGGCAGACGCCCTGAACGGTCGCGTCTGTAGGGGCAGTCGCGTCGAAACAACCCCGGTGTGTCCGCGGCGTCTGCCGCGTAGCGGGCGATCACTGCTGCCGCTCTTAACAATTCCTACGGGATCCCTACGGCCTCCCTGGTACCCATGGCGCATCCATCCGCCACCCACGAGGACCAGCAGCATGTCCAACCTCATCGACCTGTCCGGACCCTCCGAACCCACATGAGTCGCGACACCCGCCGCACGGAAGCGGCCTGAGTCGATCGGTGGTGACGGAGATGACGGTCCCAGACGGACGCGTGTCTCCGTTCACGCCCGGCCACGACAGGCGCTGGCGACCCGAGGCTGCCGACCCACCTGTGCCGCTCACCAAGGCAGACGCCGCGAGGGTGCTCACCGTCAGCGTGCGCCAGATCTCCCGCTGGCTGGCCGACGGCTCGCTGACCCCTGTCCGCTTGGGACCCCGGCTGGTGAGATTCGCTCCGCAGGAGTTGACGGCCTTCGTTGCACGTCAGAGCGCGCCTCCGTCACCGCCGGTTGAGTGGCCCACGAGGGCCAGGCGCCAGACCCTGCGGCGGACAGCTTAGTGTTCGACCTGATGAGGAGACGCCAGCGACAGGGAACGGGCACCGCCCGCCAGCGGGGCAACCGCTGGGAGATCCGGATCTTCGTCGACGGGCGCCGGCT
>Ga0182030_10008600_pt1 | contig 21112 bp, 19 predicted proteins | sample 812S3MmetaG_FD_121299 | JGI IMG/M metagenome (GOLD analysis project Ga0182030, IMG submission 121299) | Permafrost microbial communities from Stordalen Mire, Sweden - 812S3M metaG (Illumina Assembly) | ecosystem: Environmental > Terrestrial > Soil > Wetlands > Permafrost | place: Sweden...
CCATCTTATCCACCCCTCCCATTATCCGCAGCTCCTTCCCATACTCCTTCAGCAACTCCCCCGGATGCCCGCTCCCATTCACCTCAAAGGGAAACATACAATTGATCCCCCCTTCCATCATCGCCGGCAAAATCGGCCGCACATCCCCGTCACAATCCGTGAACCAGAGATCGATCCCCGCCCCGTGCAACTTCTCCCCGATCCGCTTATACCGCGGCATCACCACATTCCGGAAAAAATCAGTCGATACTATAGGCCCGTTCTTAAAGCAGATATCCTCCCACCCCGACGCATAATCGAACTGAAAATGCGGCAGCACCTGGTCCAGATAATCCTCCACTAGCAAACACGACGTTTCCACCATGTCCTCCACCATCTCCGGATAGTCATACATCCCATAGGCCAGCCCCTCGAACGTCAGCGCATCGCGAATCCTCCCGATCATCGATCCCGCGTTTACTCCCAGCGGATAATCCCGGTCCGCCGGATGCTTCTTCTTTAATCCCTCGATATCCACCTTCCGCGCCGGGTCCCTTCTGCTCAGCCTTTCCTCCTTCACCCGTTGCCAGTCCTCCGGCGTCACTATGCTCGGCTTCAAAAAATGCGGGATCGTCTCGCCCAGCCCCACCTTCACCTCCGCCAGCACCCCGTCCGCGTTCATGATCACCCGCGTATCCCCACGCTCTTCGACCACCTTCCCCGCAAAGGTCGGATGAAACCAGACATTCCCCGCGCACACCTCGATCCGGTCAAAATTAAAAAACCGGTTCGCCTCCTCCTCGTTCGTGATTCCATTCTCCACAAACATCGGCCAGAGCTGATAATTATCCTCCCAGTAACCAAACTCCATATTAAAGCAGCGATCCACCGGCTGGTAATGCATCTGCCCGTTAAATCGTTCCCGATCCGTCATGGTCCCCCGCCATTTCGGCCGGCAGGGCTTGATATCCATAAGTCGTCTTTGTTCAATCATAAAATCATTCAAGCAGTGTATCTACTGGTGTAGCCGCCACCCTTTAGGTCCCTTTCGTCCTTTAGGGAAGCGCTGATTAATGCAATCGCATCTAAGGGCCAAAGGCCCGTCCCAAGCCAGCCCAGGGCAACGCCCTGGGTTAACCAGCCCTACGGGCTAAGCCCTGAAGGGGCGCGACAACTAATTTCAATAATCAGCGTTTCTTTAGGTCCTTTCCCCTCCCGAAATGCCGCCAAAGTTCTTCATAAACCGCATCTAATGCACCGCCCCCTGCCACCCATCCCCGCAGGGCCCCCCGCCTTCCGGAACACTCACATTACTCACCACATCCCCCCTCATATTCAACACCGGATGATAGAACTTGGCCACCTGCTCGGACGCTTCGTCAATGTAATGCCCGATAAATGTCCGCCGTGACCGGTCCTTCGTCCGGTTCGGCCCCGAACCATGGATGAGATTCCCGCTGAAAAACAGCGTCTCGCCCCGTTTCACAGTCACCGGCGCCGCTTTCTGCTCCCGCGGGAATTTCGAGATGTGCGAATCGCCGTAACTCATCCACTTTTCCCCGCCGGCTTCCGGGCAATAAATCGAATCCCGATGCGACCCAGGCACCACGTAAAGGCATCCGTTATCCGTGTCCGCCGCGTCAATCGCAGTCCATGCCGCGATACACGTCGCCGGCTTCGCCAGCAGATAGAAATTATCCTGATGCATCCCCTGTCCCCGGGCACCGGGCGGCTTGAAATAATACATCGTTTGCGCTCCCAGCGCCTCCCTCCCCAGCAGTTGTTCCAGCGCCGCCGCCACTCCCGGCTGCAAAAACCACCCGAGCGCCTTCCCGCTGTATCGGTGCGGTTGCATCGCCCGTAGCTGCCGTTGGGTGAAATCGATTTCCTCGTATTTCAACTCGTTGTCATACACAGCCGAGTGTTTGTACGCCTCGAAGAAATCCTCGATCTCCTGGATTTCCGATTCCGCAAAAAGCCCCGCCGCAACGCAATAGCCCAATTCATCGAATTGCTGCTTTTGTTCTGCCGTAATCGGCATGGAAGTGGCCGTCAACATGGCGGAAATCCTACCTCATTCCCCATTCTTTGGAATGGATTGGATCGCTTTTCGCCTGTAATATCTTGCTACATGAAGCCGCGGCCCAAGCCCCAGCCAATCCCTTATCCCCCCATCGCCGAGCTTTATGGCGACTTCTTCCGGCGCGGTCCCTCTTTTAACACCGTCCGCCCGTTCGGCCGGCCCGACTGGCTTCTCATCTACACAGAGGCCGGCTCCGGCCGCTTTATCTCACCTTCTGGTGCTCACGACACGGTCCCGGGCGACGCAGTCCTCTACGCCCCCGGCGACCCCCAGGATTACGGCACCGCCGGGCCGGCCGGAAAATGGCATTTAACCTGGGTCCATTTCACCCCCAGGCCTCAATGCCAGATCCTGCTCCCCTGGCCTGTCACCGCCGCCGGTTCGCGCCTCCTGCATTTCGAAGAAGGGGACGTCCGGCAGGCATTCCGCAAATCCATGCTTCGCATGATCCGCGTCTCCCGCCGCAAAATCCCCGGCGCCCTCGACCTCGCCGCCAACGCCCTCGAGGAAGCCCTATTATGGGCCGGTGTCGCCGCATCCAACGACCATTGGCTCACCATGGACCCCCGCGTCCGCGCTGCCATCGACTATCTCGTCGCCAACCTCCGCCAGCCGTTTCTGCTCGATACCCTCGCCCGTCACTGTGGCGCATCCGTCTCCCGTCTCTCGCATCTCTTTAAACAGCAGACCGGCTTCTCCCCTCAGCAATTCGTCGAGCGCCATCGCATGCAGCACGCCTGCCAGTTACTCAGCCTCACCAATCTCACCATCGCCGAGATCGCCGCAGAAGCCGGTTACCACGACCCCTTCTACTTCTCAAACCGCTTCCATCAATACGCCGGCAAAACCCCCACCCAATTCCGCCGCGAACAGCCTGTTAAAGATTGAATTTTCCAACAAAACCCTTGCCCCGCCGTTGCGCGCCACACCCCGCAACAACTTTCTATAACTCAAAGAAAATAAATCACTAACTGACGCCACACTTTTCTTGTCAGGGTAATTAAATGACATACCCCGCCAACCCTCAACCTTCCCTCCCATGACTCGCAACGGCAAGATCGCGCGCCTCCCCCGTCGCCTTCGCGACGAACTCAATACCCGCCTCGACGATGGCGAGCAAGCCAAAGACCTCATCCAATGGCTCAACCAACTCGACGAAGTCCAAAAAATCCTTTCCGGCGACTTCGCCGGGCGCCCCATCAACGAGCAAAACCTCTCGGAGTGGAAACAAGGCGGCTTCCTCGACTGGCAGCGCCGCCAGGAGGCCCGCGACGGCGTCCGCCGTCTCATCGAGCACTCCGACGACATCGAGGACGCCGCCGAGGACGAGAACATCTCAGATCGCCTCGCCTCCATCCTCGCCGCCGAACTCGCCGAGCGAGCCCGCATGCTCCTTCAGGAAACCACCGATCCAAAACAACAGTGGCAATACCTTCGCCAGGCCCTCCGCCAATTGCACCTCTTGCGCAAAGCCGACCAGCGCGCCGAGCGCGCCCGCATGGATGCCGCCCGCTGGGAGCATGAAATGGCTCGCTGGCAGCTCGATCGCGAGCAGCGCGAGGAGGAAAAAAAGAAACAGGAGATGAGCGACGCCTTCGACGAAGTCATGGCCCCCCTTCGGGCCGCCCTCAAACGTCCCGCCCTGGTCCTCGGCTACGGCGGCGGCGAAGCCGGCGAAAAAGCCGCCGATTTCGTCCTCGAAATGGAGCGCCTATACCGCTGGCCCAAATTCCCACCCCCCGAAATCCCCCACCACCCCCAACCCGCCCAACCCCCTCCAATCAAGCTCAATCAAACTGAATCAAGGTGAATCAAACCACTTTTTCCCCGCAATTCATCAATTTCACACATCCCATCCATCCCGTCCTTTGCAATGCAAACGGTGAAAATCGCTCATTTTTGGGAAGATTTTTTTACCGCAAAGAACTCAAAAAACCCAGAGGCAGATGTTAATCGACATCCTCCTCTTCCCTTTTTGTGATCTTTGCGATCTCTGCGGTAAAATCAATCTGCTTGCGGCTCGGCCGCGCTATGTCCTTCTGTTCTCCCCCTCCGCAACCGCCGATGTCCTGACTGCGCCCTGCGCCGCAATCATCCCCAATTTGCAATCACACATTATCAATTAGCAATTTTCTCCACCCCCTCCCCAATCCGCCTCCCCCCGCGTTTCAAGCTTGAGTGCTTTCCAAAAAACGGAACAGTTGACCCTCCCTATGGCTAACGAGACCAAAGTTCAGGCATTCATCCATGCCCTCGAGGAGGGGGGCTGGGTCAGCCGCATCCGCCTCATCCTCCTCCTCGCCGCCATTGCGATGGTTTATTTCATCGTCATTTTCAGCCAATTCAAGGGTCTCAGCAACGACAAGGGCATGGACCAGGCCCAAATCGGCCGCCAATTGGCCAGCGGCCATGGCTTCACCACCAACTTCCTCCGCCCCATCGCCTACGGCCAGTTTGCCAGGCACCTCGGCACGTTCCCTTCCGGCGATATCCCGGACACCTACAACGCCCCGCTCAATCCCTACGTCGATTCCCTCATCCTGCGCCTCACCCGCAGCTCCTGGCCCATGACCCAGAAGGACATCGTCTACACCAGCGACCGCGTCATCGCCGGCTTCTCGCTCCTCTTCTTCATCCTTTCCATTGGCGTCAACTTCACCATCGCCAAGCGCCTTTTCGACCGCCGCCTCGCCCTTCTCGGCATGGGTCTCGTGGTCGTTTGCGATGTCTTCTGGAACTTCTCCCTCACCGGCCTCCCGCAGATGCTCATGCTGCTCATCTTCTCGCTGGTCAATTACTGCCTCGTCCGCGCAATTGCCAATCGCAATGAAGGGCGGAATCCCCTTCTCTGGCTGGCCCTTTCCGGCATCGGCTTCGGCCTCCTCGTTCTCGCCCATGGCCTCGCCATTTGGATCTTCATCGGCGCCCTCGTTTACATGGCTTTCGCCTTCCTCCCCCGCCGCGGCGTCTGGTGGCTCAACCTCCTCCTTCATCCCGCCTGGATTCCCCTCGTCATCGTCCTGGCCATGGAGGGGCCGTGGCTCCTGCGCCTCTATCAACTCACCGGCAATCCCTTCGGCGTCGCCCTTTATACCGGCTTCGGCCAATTGCTCGGCTCGGAGTCCCTGGTCATGCGTTCCCAGTTCCTGGACACCAGCGGCCTCACCTTTGCCTGGTTTCGCTCAAAGGTCCAGGCGGAGACCATCGCCCAGCTCTCGAACATTTATTCCTACCTCGGACACTCCCCCATCGCCCCCATCTTCTTCATTTCCCTCCTTCACCTTTTCAAGCGCCCCGATACCGCCTCTTTCCGTTGGTGCCTCTTTTGGATGTGGCTCTTCGCCCTCCTCGGCATGTCTCTCTTCGGTCTCCCGGAAGATGGTCCCATCCATGCCAACGACCTCCACGTCCTCTTCATTCCCCTCACCATCTTTTACGGCATGGCCTTCACCCTCGTCCTCTGGACCCGCCTCGGCAATGAACGCTCGGAGGTCAACCTCCGCTTCGTCCGCTTGGCGGCATACCTCGCCATTCTCCTCCTCTCCGCATTCCCCCTCGCCCACATGCTCATTACCGCCAACGGTCGCGTCCAATGGCCCCCGTACGTCCCCCCCTACATTGCCATCCTCGGAGAATGGACCACCCCGGACGAAATCATCACCTCGGATATGCCCTGGGCCGTCGCATGGTATGCCGACCGCAAATGCGTCTGGCTCCCGGATACGGTCGCCAATTTCATGGACTTCAATGATTATAATCGCCTCCATGGTTCCATTGTCGGCCTTTACCTCACCCCCATCTCCGGCGATTCCCGCTTTTACTCCGATATCGTCAAGGGCGAATATAAAGAGTGGTCCCCATTCATCCTTCGCAATCTCAACACCAAGGGCTTCCCTCTCCAGTCTGTCACCGCCCTCCCCATCGACAACGAGTGCATTTTCTACTCCGACCGCAACCGCTGGTCCGTAAAGGCCGAATAAGAAACCCCTGATAATGTGTTATGTCCCTGAAATTCCTTGAACAATGAGGTCCTCTTCGCGCTGCCCATTCCTTGAGTCCCGCAGGGACTGCCCGAAAATAGCCGGGGGCTTCAGCCCCCGGGTTGCCGGTTTATCGCGGAAAAGCCCCGGCAGGGGCGTCAGAGATTATTGAGCGTATTTGAGGGACACAACACTCACACGGACCATGGCCCAGAAAAAGACCGCCGAACCCACCGAAACCTTCGAGTCCGCCCTCGATCGCATCGAACAGATCGCAGCCCAGATGGAAAGCGGCGACCTCCCGCTCGAGCAACTCGTCGTCGTCTACGAGGAGGGCCTTCGCCTCGTCCGCTTCTGTTCGGAGCGCCTCGATGCCGCCGAAAAGCGCCTTCAGACCATCACCCGCGACGCCTCCGGCCAGCCCCAAGGCCTCCAATCCGTTCAGACTCCCCAGGAAATCCCGCCCTCGACGACCCCTCAACCTTCTGTTACGGAGGTGGACTCACCCAGTAGCGGAGCCTCCGGCGCGCACCTTTTCTAAAGAAGTTCCATCCATGCGTTTTCTCGACCAGATCCATTCACCTTCCGATATCAAGAAACTCGACGAGAAGGACTTGCCCGTCCTTGCCCAGGAGGTTCGCGAAGAGCTCATCAACGTCCTTTCTGAGGATAATCCCAGCTCCGTCGGCGGTCATCTCGGTCCCAACCTGGGCGTCGTCGAGCTCACCATCGCCCTCCACCGCGTCTTCAACACCCCCGAAGACAAATTCGTCTTCGACGTCAGCCACCAGGGCTACGTCCACAAGCTCTTCACCGGCCGCCGCGACCGCTTCAATACCATGCGCCAGTTCGGCGGCCTCAACGGCTTCCTCCTCCGCACCGAGAGCGACCACGACTGCTACGGCGCCGGCCACGCCGGCACCGCCCTCTCCGCCGCCCTCGGCATGGCAGTCGGCCGCGACAAGGCCGGCTCCGATTCCCACGTCATCGCCGTCGCCGGCGACGCCGCCTTCACCTGCGGCATCTCCTACGAGGCCCTCAACAACGTCGCCGCTTGCACCAAGCGCTTCATCGTCGTCCTCAACGACAACGAGTGGTCCATCGCCAAAAACGTCGGCGCCATCGCCCACTACTTCAACCAGATCACCACCCACCCCACCTACGCCCACCTCCACGAGCGCGCCGCCCAGTTCGTCGAGCGCCTCGCAGGCAAAGGCGCCGTCGAACTCGCCCACCGCATGGAAGCCGGCGTCAAGAGCCTCATCGTCCCCAGCGTTCTCTTCGAGGACCTCGGCCTCCGCTACTACGGCCCCATCGACGGCCACGACGTCGGCACCCTCATCCGCACCTTCGAGTTCCTCAAGACCCAGCACGAGCCCGTCCTCCTCCACATCCTCACCCAAAAAGGCAAAGGCTACTCCCCCGCCCTCGCCCAGCCCGCCAAATTCCACGGTCTTGGCCGCTTCGAGCCCAAGACCGGCCGCACCGCCCCCATCGACGCCCCCACTTACTCCGAGATCTTTGGCAAAACCCTCGCCAAATTCGCCGACACCAACAACAAAATCGTCGCCATCACCGGCGCCATGCCCACCGGCACCGGCCTCACCCACTTCGCCGCCAAACACCCCGACAAATACTACGACGTCGGCATCGCCGAAGAGCACGCCGCCCTCTTCGCCTGCGGCCTCGCCGTCCAGGGCTACAAACCCTTCCTCGCCATCTACTCCACCTTCATGCAGCGCGCCTACGACATGATCGTCCACGACATGGCCCTCCAAAACCTCAACGTCGTCCTCTGCATGGACCGCGGCGGCCTCAGCGGCGACGACGGCCCCACCCACCACGGCCTCTTCGACATCGGCTACCTCCGCCACATCCCCAACATCGTCCACATGCAGCCCAGGGACGAAGACGAATTCGTCGACATGCTCTGGACCGCCCTCCATTACAGCGACGGCCCCATCGCCATCCGCTACCCCCGCGGCTCCGGCACCGGCGTCCAGCCCAAGGAAACTCCCCGCCTTCTCGAAATCGGCAAAGCCGAAGTCATCAAGCACGGCCAGCAAGTCGCCATCTTCGGCCTCGGCGGCATGTGCTCCATCGCCCAGGAAGCCGCCGACCTCCTCGAAGCCCAGGGCATCTCCACCGCCGTCATCAACCCCCGCTGGATCAAGCCCCTCGACACCGGCACCATCGAATTCTTCGCCCGCGGCGCCGACGTCATCTGCACCATGGAAGACCACGTCCTCCACAACGGCTTCGGCTGCGGCATCATCGAGCACCTCAACGACTCCGGCATCAAGACCCCCGTCGTCCGCATCGGCTGGCCCGACCAATTCGTCGAGCACGGCGCCGTCGACATCCTCCGCAAAAAGCACGGCCTCACCGCCGAGGCCGCCGTTCAAAAAATCCTCCCCCACGTCAAAGCCGCCTCCGCCAAGCACCCAAAAACCGCCGCCTAGCCTACGGCACGAGGCTGCTGAAATTTGACCCAGGAACCTGCCCGCATCGCCGTAATCGCCGATACCCACGACAAATTGCCCTATCAACTCATCGAGCGCATTTCCGGCGCCGACGAGGTCTGGCATCTGGGCGACGTCTGCGGGGAATGGATTCTTGACGAGCTTCGCGCCGGTGGCAAGCCGCTCAAGGTGGTCCGCGGCAATTGCGACTCCATCACCGACTGGCCGCTCACCCTGGACCTCAATCGCGCCGGCCTCCGCATCCGCCTCGTCCACATCCCGCCATCCTCCCCGCCGCCGGACATCGACCTGCTCCTGCACGGCCACACCCACGTCCCCCGCCATGAAAGAGTCGGCTCAACCGTCTTCCTGAACCCCGGCTGCATCACCCGCCCAAATCGCGGCGCGCCCCGTTCCTACGCCTGGCTCATCCTCTACCCAAACGGCGAGTACCGCTGGGAGCTGCGCACGCTCCAAACCTGAATTCCGCAATCCGCATTCATCCCACCGGCCCGGTTCGTTCGACTCCGCCTTCCTCAACGATCTGAAGGGTCACTCGCTGCCCATGGCGCGCCGCCGCCGCGCTCAAGAGGTTGCGGATCGCGTCGATGGTATGGCCATGCTTTCCGATCACCTTGCCAATGTCGCTCTGACGCAGTTGAAGGCGAAACGTGACCTTCTTCGGCGCCTCCACCTTGGACAGCACCATCTCCTCCGGGTACTCAATCAACTGCCTGATGATGTATTCGAGAAACTCTTCCACGCATATGTTCTAGGCCAGCCCATCAAGTCGGCGCAAGCCGCACGTGCGGAAGGATTACGATTCCCCGACTAAATCGTCCGGTCCGAACCCCGGATTTCGAGCCCCTGGAAACTCCAAACTGCCCCTCTGAGGGGTTTTCAGCGCCCGTTGGAGCTGCTAAGCTGCCACCGGAGCCGCTTTCCCCGCCGCGGCCTTGGCCCGCCGCAGGAGACTGGCCACGGTATACGAAGGCTGGGCTCCTTGGGAAATCCAGTAGTCGAGCCGGTCAATCGCCAACTCCGAGTTGCTGCCGGCCTTGCGCGGGTCGTAAACCCCCACCTGCTCGATAAATTTGCCGTCGCGAGGGCTGCGTTGATCCGCGACTACCACCCGGTAATACGGGCTGTTCTTCGTGCCTTCACGGCGAAGTCTGATGGAAACCATAATCTTTTGTGTGTCTCGTTTGTTCTATCGTCCCGGTAGTCCCGGAAAGCCGGCGCGACCCATTTTGTTGGGCTGCGCCATCATCATTTTTTTCAATTTCCCGACGTTCTTCATCAGCTTCTTCATTTGACCGAATTGTTGGATCAGATCGTTCACTTCGGTCACCGACGTTCCGCTTCCGCGGGCGATTCGCTGGCGTCGCCGGGCGTTCAGGACATCGGGCCTGACTCGCTCCTCGTTCGTCATCGATAGCACTATGGCCTCGATTCGCTTGATTCGTTTTTCGTCTGCTGAAAAGCCCTTCATATTACTCATCCCTGGCAGCATGCCAAGGATATTTTCAAGGGGCCCCAGCCGTCGCATCATCTTGAATTGCGCCAGCATGTCGTTGAAATCGAACGACGCCGTCCGCATCTTGTGCTCAAACCGGGCCGCCTCCTCCTCGTCGATCGCCTCCGCCGCCTTCTCGACCAGCGACACAATGTCACCCATCCCCAGGATGCGCCCGGCAAGTCGCTCCGGATAAAACGGCTCAAATTGGTCCAGCTTTTCCCCGGACCCGGCAAATTTGATCGGCCTCTTCGTCACCTCCCGCATGGAGAGCGCCGCCCCGCCCCTCGCATCGCCATCCAGCTTCGTCAGGACGATCCCGCTAATCTGGAGCGCATCGTTAAAATGGGTCGCCACGCTCACCGCCTGCTGCCCGGTCGCCGCATCGGCCACCAGCAGAGTCTCCCCCGGCTTGAGAAACTCCTTGAGGTTCTTGATCTCCTGGATCAGCACCTCGTCGATTTCCTGCCGCCCCGCCGTGTCAAAAATCTGTACATTACCCGCCTGCGTTTCCGCCCATTCAAGCGCCAACCGCGCCGCTTCCTTCACATCCTTCAGGCCCGGGGGCGGCGTAAAAACCGGGACCCCAATCTGCCTCCCCAGAGTGGCCAATTGCTCGATCGCTGCCGGCCGATGAAGATCGCATGCGATGAGCAGTGGCGCCCGCCCCTGTTTCTTGAGGTACATCGCCAGCTTCGCGGACGACGTCGTCTTGCCGGCGCCATTGAGCCCAACCACCAGCACACGCCCCGGCTTTTCAAGATTCAGCGGCGCCTCGTCTCCCCCCAGCAGCGTCGTCAGCTCATCCTGGAAGATTTTGACGATTTGCTGCCCGGGCGTAATGCTCCGGAGCACTTCCTCCCCCAGCGCCTTTTCCCGGACGCGGGCGATGAAATTCTTCGATACTGTGTAATCGACGTCCGCCTCCAGCAGCGCCATCCGCACCTCGCGTAGCGCTTCCGTAATATTGGCCTCACTGATCGTCCCATGACCACGGAGATCCTTGAAAATGTCCTGAAGCTTGTCTCCGAGCTGGGAAAACATGGCTAGGGCGTCGCCGCCGGCAGGCTCGTATCCGGGCCGGATTTCTTGGCTTCGGGATCGACATTAAAGCTCCACTTCGTCTCCGCCAGCTTTCCATTCAACGTCGCATTGAGGAACACAAAGTACGTGTCCTTCACAAGCGGAGTAGTGACGGTATAGCTGACGACCTGTGTCTTGGGATCATACGTCGCCGGCACAGCCCCGATGCCGCTAATGCGCATTTTGACGCTGCCCGGATCAATCTTTCCCATCGTCGCCAGGTTCGCCTTGATGGTGGGCGTGGTATTGTTCGTGGTGCTGCCTTCCATCGGCTCGGTAACCATCGACGCCGCCGCCACTTCGGCGTACGCGGGCTCCGTCGCCGGCACGCCCCCTTCACCGCCGCCGATCATCTTCATCGCATCCGCAAAAATTTTTGGCGCCGTATCGCCGCCGATCGCATAGCGCCCGATCTGGTCATACGGCGGGAAGCTGAACCCATTGCGCCGTCCATACACATTGAAAGCCACATCGTAATTCGCCACCTTCACCACCTGCCGGATGTGCGGATCGTTGGACCCGGTCCCATAAGGATACGCAAACGCATCCACCTTGATGCCGAGTTGCTGTTCGAGCACCTTCTTCGATTCGACGATCTCCTTATGGAGCCATCCCTCCCGACCCAGGGTCTGCACGTCCTTCATCACCCTTGCCCGCGTAGGCGCGTCGACCCCGAAACCCGGCGACGTCAGGTGCGAGTGCGAGTACGTGTGGCATTCGATATCAACCCCGGCATCGCGCAGTTCCCCAAGCTGATCCCACGAGATCGATTTGCCCCCGCTCCCGATGTAATCGATGTAAATGAACATCGTGAACGGATACCCGAATTTCTTGAGGATCGGCCAGGCGGTGTCGTAGCCCGACAGGTAGCCGTCATCGATCGTGACGATGCAGCTCTTGGCCGGGATCGCCTTGTCCCCGTGACGCCATGCGATGAAGTCCTGCATCGGGATGACGGTAAACCCGGCATCCTTGATCGCCTGCATCTCCTTCTCGAATTCCTCCGGTGTGACCGCAAGGGTGTCCCCCTTGTGCGGCTTCTCCTCAAAGCGATGGTAAAGCAGCACGATGACCGCCGCATTCTTATTGATTGCCGGGGCCGGCGGCGGCGTAGCCACCGCCGCCACGGGCGCAGGGGTCGGCGTCGCCACGGGAGCAGGCGTGGCAGCAGCCTGGGCCGAAGCCTCGCTATGTCTCAAAAGTTGCAGGATGTGATGGAGCAGCCCCTTCGCCTTCTGGCAACCCGTGAGCGGCAGGATCGCCACGAGTGCCAAAGTGACCAAAGTTCTTTTCATTACCGGAGATAAACGTGAACGCCTCATTGGAAAGGATTTGGAAGATACAGGAAAATGCGCGGGCGTAAAGGATGGCGGCTTAATCCGCAGAATTCCGAAATCCGAATCTCCTCAAAGCCCCAGCTTTTCAAACGTCGCGTCAATATGCCGAAAATGGTGATCAATCGAGCAGAGCCGGTCAATCTCCTCCCGTGAGAGGACCGCGGCGATCTCTGGCTCGCTGGCAAGGTTCTCCTGCAGGCAAACATCCCCCTGCCACGTCTTCATGGCTGCGCGTTGCACCGCCTCATAGGCTGTCTTCCGCTCCAGCCCCCGGCGCGTCAGCTCCAGCAGGATGGTCTGGCTATGATAGAGTCCCTTGGTGATCTCCAGGTTCCGCAGCATGTTCTCCGGGTAAACCAAAAGCCGGTCCACCAGCTTCGTCAGAGTGACGAGCATATAATCGATCAGCGTGCAGGAGTCCGGCAGGATGATCCGCTCGACGCTCGAATGCGAAATGTCCCTCTCATGCCACAGCGGCACGTTCTCCAGCGCCGCCACGGCATTCCCACGGATGACCCTCGCCAGCCCGCTGAGCCGCTCCCCGGTGATCGGGTTTCGCTTGTGCGGCATGGCGCTGCTCCCTTTCTGCCCCTGGGCGAAAAACTCCTCCACTTCCAGCACCTCCGTCCGCTGAAGATGCCGAAATTCCGTCGCCCACCGGTCGATGCTCGATGCGATCAACGCTATGACGGTCATGAACTCCGCATGCCGGTCCCGCTGGATGACCTGCGTGGATAGCGCCGCCGCGCCGAGCCCCAGCCGCTTGCAAACCGCCGCTTCCACCGCCGGGTCCAGATGCGCATGGGTCCCCACTGCTCCGGACAGTTTCCCGACGCGAATCCTCTCGCGCATCTGCACCAGCCGCTGCGTCGCCCGCGCAAATTCATCATACATCAGCGCCAGCTTCAGCCCGAAGGTGATCGGCTCCGCATGGATGCCGTGGCTCCGCCCGATCATCGGCACGTATTTGAACTCCCGGGCCCGTTTTGCGATTGCCGTGCGCAGGTGGTTCAGGTCGTCGAGCACGATCGCGCAGGAGTCATTGAGCTGGACCGCCAGCGTGGTATCCAGGATGTCCGACGAGGTAAGCCCCTGGTGGATCCACCGGGCCTCCGGCCCCACCGACGCCGCCACATTTTCCAGGAACGCGATAACGTCATGGTTGGTGCGCCTTTCAATCTCCGCGATCTCCGGGATGGAAAATCGGGCCCGTTCACGGATCGCCCGGGCATCCTCGGCAGGTATCTGGCCCAGTTTTGCGAGTTCCTCGCACGCGAGCGTCTCTATCTCGAGCCAGATTTCGAACTTGCGCTGCTCGCTCCAGAGCTCGCGCATTTTGGGAAGCGAATATCGATCAATCACAGACCGGAGAGCATTCGCGGACTCCCCGCCCTTTGAAAAGAACTAAACGCGCCACTCAGGGCGCAAATTGCTCAGCACCCCCGAGCGCGGCACTGCTGGCCACGGCCCAAAAGGCGGACCCGCCCGCTTTCGAGCAGATCGGCTACCGCTGCGGCGGCCTCTTGGGAATTGCGGCTGCAACTGGAGACGGCGAGGATCAAGTCGCCGAGCGAAAGCTGGGACCTGTGCATTTTGCGTAGACTTTTTTTCATATTGGGCTCCGTTTGGTGTGGACGAACTTCGTATTAGCAATTGACATGCCATCACTATCAAGAACGTGTAGCAACAGAAAATTAGACGCTTTTTCTTAGGAAGCGTTCACTTAAATTGTGACCCCGCTAACAAAAAATAGCTGTCCACAGCCGGCGATTGTGTCTCCATACTGACACTCCAGCGCGGATTCCGACACCGAACCCGCCGTAACCCCTCCCCGCGAACCCCTTACGGCGACCCCCGGCCATCGGACCCCATCTCATTCAAGTCCGCCTGTGCCAGTTGGTACTCCCCGTAATTCTTCTCGTCCGTCGAGAGACATTTTTGAAAATCTTCCTGCGCCGCCTTCTTGTCGCCCTCCAGCAGATGCTTCGTCCCGATGTAAAACCACGCCGCGCAAGCCCCTCTCCGCGCTTTTTTCGGATCGCGAATTGCACCGACGGCGCCCAAAAGATCGGCTTCGGTCATTTTACCAATGAGGTAGCGCTCGACCGGGCCTACCCACGCGTCGGTCGCGGCATCCTCGCGGTAGCTCACGGAATCCAAAGGTTCCGGGCTGTCGGTATCCTCAAAAAGGCTGGTCTCGGTTCCTTCCCCGCCAAGGTAGGCCGAGAGTTCCTGGGTTGCGGAGTCCGTTTCCCCCTGCCGGGCACGGGTAAGCCAGATATAGAGCTTTATGTGATCCCCGACCCCTTTCGACAAGTCGCGCGCCCGCCGGAAGTCCGCCAGCGCACCCTTCCAATCGCGGGTCCGGGCTTCGACGATTGCCCGGGTTGAATAGGCAAACCGGGCTTTCGGAGCCAGCTCGATCACCCGGTTGCATGCCGCGAGAGCCCCCGCCAGATCCCCCTTATCCCGCCGGGCGTTCCCCAGATTGCTCCACGGGATCGCGCTTTTTGGATCAAGCACGACGGCTTGATTGAAGTCCGCGAAGGCTCCGTCCGAATCCCCCTTCTCTTTCCGGACAAGCCCGCGGTTGTTGTATGCCGCGCCGTATTTCGGATCGAGTTCAATGGCGCGGTCATAATCCGAGATCGCCCCGCCTCGGTCTCCCAGGGCCTTTTTGGCAATCCCGCGTTCGTTATAAGCACGAGCCCATTTCGGATAGCGCGCGATTGCCTTATCGCAATCCTCAATGGCCCCCGCCAGGTCCCCTTTCGCCTTCCTGGCCACTCCCCGTTCGATAAATCCCAACCCGCTTTTTGGGTCGAGTTCCTCAAACCGGCTGTAGTCCGCGATTGCCCCGTCCTCATCCCCCCTCCCGTGTTTGGCGCGCCCCCGATCAATATACGCAATCGACCAATTCGGATAGAGTTTGAGCGCCTCATCGAAGTCCTCGATGGCCCCGGCGTAGTCCCCTTTCCATTTCCTGGCAAGGCCGCGGTCGTAGTAGGCCCAAGCGTTTCCAGGCTGGAGTTCCATGTTTTTCCCATAGTCCATGATTGCCAGCTCTATGTTCCCCTTTGCATATTCAGCAAGACCACGGTCGATGTACACCACGGCCCATTTCGGATTCATCTGGATCACCCGGTCATAGTCCTCGATGGCTCCGGTCGTGTCGCCTTTGCCCTTCCTAACAAGCCCGCGTTCGTAATAGGCGTACGATTTCAGGTTGCGTCCCGAGAGGGTTGCCGTGCTAAATCCCAACTCGATCGCCCGGTCAAAATCCGACAGCGCCCCGGCCATATCGCCATTCGCTTTCCTGGCATATCCACGATGATACCAGACCTTGGCCGATTTCGGGGTAAACCCGATTGCTCGATCAAAGTCGGCAATTGCTGCAAGCAAATCTCCCTTATTCTCCTCGCCGATCCCGCGCGCGTCGTAAAAACCCGATTGGAACGCGCGTCCAAATTGGACAATAAATCCCTCCTGATCTTTCGAACCTTCTTCGCCACCCACCGCGTGCAAGTAGGCCGCGCCCGCCTTGGACGCCTCGTAGGCGACGAACCCCGCCACCGCCAATAGCAGCATCACGATGGCTAAAATTTGAAAACGTCTCAAGTGTTCATGCAGGCCGGAGAAGGAAATCAGACCCTACAAACTCCCATCCGCGTTGTCACTCTTTCACCGATTGCGCGCGAAGCTGGCTATAAGTCACCGCGTGCCCCACCCGGGCCGCCACCCGATCCGCCTCCAGATCGGTCTTCAGGTCCCGCCCGAATACCCGCCGATACGCCCGGGAAACCTCTTCCGGCGTAAATTCCGCCAACCGTGGATCATTGAGAAAGCGCCGGATGCTCCCTGCGTAAGCGTTCCCGGTGATCTGGCCCGCCCGCCATTGATCAAGAGCCTGGGTATGGCGCTGGTAATAATTATTCGCGTATTCCTCCGGCATCTGCCCCGCGGCCGCCGCGTCGGCCGCCAGATGCTCGGTAATTACATTCCCGTCGATCCGCAACACATCGCCCACAATCGCCATTCCCACAGCTCTGTACGGGCTGTACCAGTCCTTCAGCACAAGGAAGGTGCTCGCCTTTTGCGTTGAGTCAAAATCCGGGTCCTCATAGCTGCTCGCCTGCTCCAGCAAATGCTGGATCGCCGGTGGCTGCGTCGGCAGCGACTCGAGGCTTGCCTTGATGAAATCCGCCCGCGCCCGCCTCTGCCCCTCGGTAAACCCAGGATTCTCCGGCTGGCTGATATATTCCGACCCGATCTCCCACACCAGCCGTTGGACCGCGTCATCTGCCGGCGCCACCGTCTTCTGGGACGGGCTCCGCAGCAGAAACTCCGCGATCTGCCGGGGAAACAGGCAACTCAGTATCTGGTATTTGTCCGGAGCCTCCGCGCGGATGGTGTCCAGCTTCGCGATCTGCTCCGTCGTCAACTGGGTCCCCATATCCTGGGTCGTATATTGCTCTTCGAGCCGCAAATGCACATCACGCCCCGTGTCGGTCCTCAACTGGACATCCAGCGGCCCCGCCTGCCGTAGCGCCTGAACCACCGGCGGAATGTCCTGCTGCCCAAAAACCGGCGCAATCCCCCCCAGCGCGAATAGCGCCGGTGCGGCTGCGAGAGACAGCGGGAGCATTTTCATATCGGGAACATCATATTGGCAAAATTCAATTTTCGAAATCAGAATCTCGAACCAATTGGCGCACCAGCGCCCGTTGATTCCCGCCTATCTATTCGCCCGCGTAACCCGAATCAGCCGTCCCTCTGCCTCTTTTTCCGAATTTCGAATTTTCCCCGCCGTTCCTCATGGACCGAACCCCAACCTTTTGTTAACACCACCCCCCATGGCCTACAAAGACGTCACTCCGCCCGCGGGCGACAAAATCACGATCGATCATGATAAACTCCAGGTCCCGGATCATCCGGTGATTCCTTTCATCCGCGGAGACGGCACCGGTCGCGACATCTGGGCCGCTAGCGTGCGCGTCTTCGACGCAGCCGTGGAGAAGGCTTTCGGCGGAAAAAAGAAGGTAAGCTGGTTCGAGGTCTTCGCCGGCGAGGCCGCGAAGAACAAGTTCGACAACTGGCTCCCCGACGACACGGTCGAGGCCTTCAAGGAATACCTGGTCGGCATCAAAGGCCCGCTCACCACCCCGGTCGGCGGCGGCATCCGCTCCCTCAATGTCGCCCTGCGCCAGATGCTCGACCTCTACGTCTGTCTGCGCCCCGTCCAGTATTTCAAAGGCGTTCCCTCCCCCGTGAAACGCCCGGAAAAGGTTAATATGGTGATCTTCCGCGAGAACACGGAGGACATTTACGCTGGCGTCGACTGGCAGGCCGGTTCGCCGGAAGCCCATAAATTCCTCGAATGGCTCGCCGCCAATGTCCCTAAGGATTTCAAGAAAGTCCGCTTCGGCGCCGAGTCAATCGACACCGTCGGTGTCGGCATCAAACCCGTCAGCAAACCCGGCACCGAGCGCCTGGTCCGTTCCGCGATCCAATACGCGGTCGACCAGCACCGCAAATCGGTCACCATTGTCCACAAGGGCAACATCATGAAATACACCGAGGGCGCCTTCCGCGACTGGGCCTACGACCTCGCAAAAAATGAATTCGGCGCCTTGCCAATCGACGGCGGCCCGTGGTGCAAAATCCCCGATGGCAAGCCCGGCGCCGGCCTCGTGATCAAGGACGCCATCGCCGACATCACCCTCCAGCAGGTCCTGACCCGCCCGGAGGACTTCGACGTGATCGCCACGCTCAACCTGAACGGCGATTACCTCTCAGACGCCCTGGCGGCCCAGGTCGGCGGCATCGGCATCGCCCCAGGCGGCAATATCAATTACATCACCGGCCACGCCATTTTCGAAGCCACCCACGGCACCGCCCCCAAGTACGCCGACCTCGATAAAGTAAACCCCGGCTCCGTAGTCCTCTCCGGCGAGATGATGTTCCGCTATCTCGGCTGGTCGCAAGTCGCCGACCTCATCCTCAAAGGCCTCAATGGTGCCATTGCCAGCAAGCGCGTCACCTACGACTTTGCGCGTCAAATGGAAGGCGCCACGGAAATCAAGTGCTCGGGCTTCGGCGACAACATCATCGGGCACATGTAAGTTACATTCATGCCAATATTGCCAAACGGCCTTACACGGCCGACCCCGTGGCAGCAACGGACGATGTGGGCGGCGCTCACCGCTCTCTCGCTCTTTGTTATCGGATGGCTGATCGTATATCTGCTGATGCGGGTGGGGCAGGTGCTATCTTATCTGCAACCCCTGCTGGTCCCGGTCGCAGTGGCCGCCATCATGGCCTATCTCCTCGACCCGGTCGTGGAATTCCTGATTGCGCGCGGCATCCCGCGCACAAGGGCCGTCCTCTGTGTCTTCGCGCTCACGCTCCTCAGCCTCACCGGCATCCTCGTATGGGTCCTCCCGCAGCTTTATCACCAAAGCATTCAGCTCAGCACCTCTCTCCCCAAGTTCGTGGAAACCGCCAGCAGGAAGGGGATGCTGCTGGCTCACACCTACCAGGCGCGGTACGCCGATAACGCCTATGTCCAGCAGGCCATCCAGGAGGCCCAAAACTGGCTCCAGAATCAGTTGCCCGGCCTCCCGGAGCGGATCCTCTCGTTTATCATCGGCAGCGTGGAAGGTTTCCTCGGCGTATTCGGCTTCATGCTGGGCCTCATCGTGGTGCCGATTTATCTCTTCTTTTTCCTACGCGACGCCGCAACCATCTCACGCCGCTGGAGCGACTACCTGCCCCTGCGCAACTCGGAGTTCAAAAACGAGGTAGTCTCCTGCCTTACAGAGATCAACCGCTACCTCATCGCCTTTTTCCGCGGCCAGATACTGGTGACAATGATCGATGGCGCGATCCTCGGCTTGGTCCTTCTCTGGCCGATTAATCTCCCTTTCGCCCTGCTCATCGGCCTGATGGTAGCCATCCTCCAATTGATCCCCTACATGGGCATCCTTATTTGTTGGATTCCCGCCGTTTTGATCGCCATTGCTCAATTCGGCGACTGGCAGCATCCGGTCATGGTCAGTGTCGCCTTCCTGGTGGTATCAAACCTCGACGGCTTCTTAATCGCCCCCCGCATCGTAGGCGACGCCGTCGGCCTGCATCCCGTAACTGTAATCGTCTCCGTGTTCCTATGGACTCTGGTCTTCGGAGGCCTCCTGGGCGCCCTGCTGGCCGTCCCCCTGACCGCCACTCTCAAAGTCCTTCTCAAGCGCTACGTCTGGGAGCGCACCATCATCCGCAAGCAAGTATCCGTCCCCGTCACCGAAGGAGGCAGCGTAGTAATCGATGTCCCCGAGTGAAAGTGGCGAAGCCTTTCCTGCACTTACACCTTAACTTTCACTTGAACCCTCCGAAAAATTCCGCAATCCGAAATCTCAGCCAAAGCCATGCCAAAGGACAGGCCCGTCCTACGGCGGGGACTGATCCGTCCTCCGGCGGACAATCCGCAATTCATAAGCCCTTCGTAGTCAAAAGCACCACCGCCCGTGACGTCACCATCGCCATCATAGGCGGCCTCGCCCTCCTCGCCTTCGTCCTCTGGGGCATCCTTCACATGTCCCAGGAAGTCTCCGGTCACTCCCTCCTGACCGGCAAAATCCTCGCAAAACATTTCCAGCCTCAGAAAGAAGAGCAGTTGACCATCGGCAAAGGCGGCCTCGACGAGAAAAACATCGACGGCATCTACACCATGGACGTCCGGACCCCAGACGGCCACACCTACACCGTCTACGTCGAAAAACCGGCCTACCAATCCCACAACCCCGGCGACGACCTCACTTTCCTCCCCCCTCCCTCGCGCCAGCCGTAAACGCAAAACTCGCGAAGAGGGCGAACAATAGCGCCCTCCGCCCCCTTTGCTTCCTTTGCTACCTTCTGTTCAAACCTCCCCTCCCTTCTGTAATCCGTATCCATCCGCGACCGTCCGCGGTTCCTCCCCTCCGCCTTTGCGTCCTTTGCGATCTTCTGTTCAAACCTCCCTCCCTCCCTTCCGTAATCCGTATCCATCCGTGTCCATCCACGGTTCCTCCTCTCCCCCTTTGCGCCCTTCGCGATCTTCTGTTCAAATCCCCCCCCCAATTTTTTCCATTCTCTGTAAGCGGAAATCGAACAAAATCCCCCTTCACGCTGTCTTCGAAAAGCAAGTACCCACAATGACCACACAAGAATTGTCGAATCACGTAAAACAGAACGGCCAATGGATTAAACCAATTCAGGATGAGATGGCCAGGGTGGTGGTCGGGCAGCGCTATCTGATCGACGGCTTGCTCACCGGCCTGCTCACCAATGGCCACATCCTCCTCGAGGGCGTCCCCGGCCTGGCAAAAACCCTCGCGGTAAAAACCCTCGCCTCCTGCATCAAAACCGGCTTCCAGCGCATCCAGTTCACCCCCGACCTCCTCCCCGCCGACCTCATCGGCACCCTCATCTACAACCCCCGCACCGGCGAATTCACCACCAAGCGAGGCCCGCTCTTCTCAAACCTCATCCTCGCCGACGAAATCAACCGCGCCCCCGCCAAGGTCCAGAGCGCCCTCCTGGAGGCCATGCAGGAGCGCCAGGTCACCCTCGGCGACACCACCTACAAGCTCCCCGACCCCTTCCTCGTTCTCGCCACGCAAAACCCCCTTGAGCAGGAG
>Ga0182030_10008601_pt1 | contig 21110 bp, 14 predicted proteins | sample 812S3MmetaG_FD_121299 | JGI IMG/M metagenome (GOLD analysis project Ga0182030, IMG submission 121299) | Permafrost microbial communities from Stordalen Mire, Sweden - 812S3M metaG (Illumina Assembly) | ecosystem: Environmental > Terrestrial > Soil > Wetlands > Permafrost | place: Sweden...
GTCCCACCACCGGGCGCACCGAAGCCACCGCCCGGTCCCGCTGGAGCCGTAGATGTGCACTGAGTCAGCCCGCCATCACCGCATCCCGCGGTGCACACGCCGCTCTGACACGTCGTCCCGGTGCCGCAGCGCTTACCGCACGCCCCGCAATTGGCATTGTCGGCTTCCGTATTCGTGCAGCTCGCTCCGCACTGCGTATCTCCCGCTCCGCACCCGCATGTCCCGTTGACGCAGGAACCGCCGACAGGGCACTCCTTGCCACAAGCCCCGCAGTTGAGTGAATCGCTGGTCGTATCCACGCACGCGTTGCTGCAGTTGGTCAGAGTCACTCCTGCATCCGTCGTCGAACAATCAGTCGTGCAAACCCCCGCGTTGCAGACTTGCCCCGTAGCGCAGGCGTTACCGCATGCACCGCAGTTGTTCGGATCGCTTGAAACTGGAACGCAGGCTCCGGTGCACAGCATCGATCCCGAAGCGCACGCGCACGTTCCGCTCTGACATTCGAGGCCCGTGCCGCACCGCGTGCCGCAGGTTCCACAATTTGCGTTGTCCGTAGCGGAATTGACGCATCCTTTGCCGCACTTGAGCTGCCCGCCGGGGCAGACGCAGGTACCGGCAGAGCAGGTGAGCCCGGTGGTACATGTGACACCGCAGCCTCCGCAGTTGGCCGTGTCGCTTGACTCGTTGACGCAGACATTGTCGCAGTTGGTCAGCCCGCTAGCCGCGCAGACGCAGGTACCGGCGGAGCAAGTGAGCCCCGTTCCGCACGTGACACCGCAGCCTCCGCAGTTGGCCGTGTCGCTTGACTCGTTGACGCAGACATTGTTGCAGTTGGTCAATCCGCTAGCCGCGCAGACGCAGGTACCGGCGGAGCAAGTGAGCCCCGTTCCGCACGTGACACCGCAGCCTCCGCAGTTGGCCGTGTCGCTCGACTCGTTGACGCAGGTATTGTTGCAGTTGGTCAATCCGCTGGTCGGGCAGACGCATTCACCGGCAGCGCACGTGAGCCCCGCGGCACAAGTGACGCCGCAGCCGCCGCAATTCTTCGAATCGGTCATGTCGGCGACGCAGACGCCGTTGCAATTAATTCCTCCGGTTGCGCATTGGAGAACGCAGACGCTGTTCGCGCAGACCTCTCCAGCGGTACAAGTGACACCGCAGCCGCCACAATTATTCGGATCGGTCAGCTCGTTGACGCACGTACCGTTGAGGCAGATGGTCCACCCGTTGACGCACCCTTGCGCATCCACCCCAGCTTCGGAAGAATTGGCCGTGACATCGGTCGTGGCGTCTACGACGACACCAGTATCCGTTTTGGTTGTCGACGAATCCTGAGCGGACTTGGTCGTCGAGTCAGTCGTACCGGTCGTCGAGGAGTCTTGTGTGTGGGTCGTCGAGGTATCAGCCACCGTGGAATCGGACGTCGCGGTCGACGAGGAGTCGCGCACCATCGAATCCGGCGTTCCGGTTCCCGAGGAATCGACGCCAACGACGGCCGAATCTTGCGCGTCGACGGACGAATCCGGGTAAACCGAATTCGATTGCGCGTCGGGGCCCCGGTTTGTCCCGCTGTCCGCGCTCCCAGGCAACCCGGAGTCCGGTCCATTTAGATGCGACGCGCCATCCCCGCCGGTGCCTTCGTACGAAACGTCACCGTCGACGTCTAGGTCTCCGATGTCCGAGCGCCCACAGCCGAACGATAGACCCGTCGCGAGAAGGAGAATGCATCCGCGGGAAAACCTAAAATAGTGTTCTGTTTTCACGACGCCTCTTTAAAATATAAGTGAGACAAGAATCCAGCAAACCACGTCCGCCCGTTGGGTCATCTACGATAGCGCGAATCGAACGAACGGCCACTGCAATGAAGCGTATTATAGTTCGTCCGCCGGGGGCGTCGGAGTCGACGGTCCGCGCGGTCACGCATCGTTCTGGTGACTCGGTCGTGGCGTTCGAAAGGCGTGGCCTCCACGGTGCCCACGAGGCAAGTGCGGCGCCAGCGGGTTGATGAGCCGGTTGCGTGCGTATCCCGTTCCTGGTGGCGGCGACGATCGCGGACGTTACAGCAGCGCTCAAGGGCATTCGCTCGCTGTGCTAGCTTTCCGGTACCATCGATTTTATGGAGATCCGCGCATGATTGGTAAGAAGATTCAGGATGCCATCAATAACCAAATCAACTTGGAGCAGTATTCCGCGCAGCTCTATCTAGCGATGAGCGCGCATTGTGAAGCGAAGAGTTTCCGTGGGTTCGCACACTGGCTTCGCATCCAGGCCCAGGAGGAGACCGCTCACGCGATGAAGTTGATCACGTTTCTCCTGGACCGAGATGGACGGCTCGAACTGGGTGCCATAGCTGCGCCACCCGTCGAGTTTGGAACCGTGACGCAGGTCTTCGAGAAGATTCTCGAGCACGAAAAGAAAATCACCGCCCAGATTGCCGCCTTGTTCGAGCTGTCTAGGGTCGAGAAGGACTACGCGAGCGAGATTACTCTGCAATGGTATGTGACGGAGCAGGTGGAAGAGGAATCCAACGTGAGCCAAACTCTCGACCAACTCCGTGCCGTGGGAGAACTGGGCGGCGGCATCTGGTATCTCGATTCCAAGATGGGTAAGCGCGTTCTATCCAAGTAGTTTGGCGCGGATTCGCCGAGGGCGCGATGACCGTACCCAATTCCTACCGCGGTTTCTGTGTTTCGAGGGCTCGAATCATGGCGTTGGCCATCATGTTGCCGAGAACCTCCGCTCCAAGGGGAGTCGGATGCGTTAGGTCGGCGCCTCCGAGCTCCGGACGAGCGTGTACCCAGGCGATCATGGCTCCCTCGCCGCCCATCGCTTCGAACGTATTCCAGAACGCGGCTCCGTGTGCGAGCGCCACTCGCCTCTGGATGGTCACGAGGTCGACGATGAGAGGATGAACGGCGAGCTTGCCCTCTTTGTAGGTCGCCCGGTCGAGAGGCGCGACGAGCAGTACCGATGCGCCTTGGGTGACTTCGATGACCTCGTCAACCAGCTCGCCGAGGGCCCGCTCGTACTCGCGCGCGTCAAATGTCGATGCCTCGCTCTCGTTCGTCCCATATTGGAGGATGACCAAGGCGGGGTCTCGGAGCTTGAGCTGCTCTCGCCAGTGAGCGCGATTCTGTCGCTGCCAGTAGATGGCCATCGCAGCGTGGGATCCCAGCGCGTCGTAGACCACTCCTGACTCGTCGCGTTCGAGCGCCACCCCGAACACCCGCACCGGTCCCCCTCCGGCCGCGCGAAGCCTCAGCTTGGACTCGCCGTCCGTCGTGCGCACGCTATAGACGCGCGAAATCTTGCTGTCGCCTCGCGTCGAGATCTTCTCGATTGGCCCCCCGTGAATGGCGAACTCCAGCTCGCCGCCCCCGGGCTGTTCAAGATAGTAGATATCGAATCGTTCGACGCGTCGCCCGAAATCCCCATGGGTTGCAGTGCCAAACCACGCAACACCACCACCGTAGCTCGAGAACGAGACCCCCCCGAGACCATAAAGGCCGTCCGATGCCCATGGACCCGCTAGCCGACTGGCATTCCACTCGCCAGACGATGCGTGAAATACATCATTGTGGAAGTACCACTCCCATGGATTGGCGATGAGAATGAATCCGTGTCCAGAGTCGCCGAATCTCGCCTGGAGACGTCGCCGCGCCGTACCCGAGATGTAGTCACTAGCGATCGTCGAATCGCCATAGTGCAAAATGCGAGTGATCGCTCCTGGCTCTTTGCGCTCGGTCCGTGCGAGGTGCTCGACGAAGGCATCTAGCGCATGTCCCGTGGGGTCTGCGATCGGTATTTCACGAAGCGCAGCACGAACTCGAGGATCGATGTCCGGCAGGGAAGAATCGGAGCTCGCGGAAAGGGAATTGTTGATGGTTGGCGTGTTTTCCGAGGACGGAAGCGCCTGCTCACCGACCTCCGCCGAAGTCGCGGGTTCGGCACCACGCTCGCTTTCAGGTGCGCCAGCCGGTTCTCTCGGCTGCATTCTCGAGATGCGAATCACGCGCAGCGCAGCGAGCTTGGGGCTCGCAAAAGGGATGGCGAGCGCGGCCAGCATGACAAGCAACGTTCGGGAGGTCTTGTTGGTCAGCGCATGAAGTAAGGCGTTCACGACGCGAGCGAGCATAGTCGCTCGCGCGTTTGATGCCCCGGGTATGGATGGGCGCTGCTCGGTCTGGTATGCGTCCGGTCCATGATGTCGCGGGTTCGTTTCGCCCCATCGCCGACCGGTTACCTTCACATCGGCGGTGTACGGACGGCGCTATTCAACTGGCTTTGGGCGAGAAAGACGAAGGGCACCTTCGTACTGCGCATCGAGGATACGGATCGAGAGCGCAGCACGCCGGAAAGCGTTCGTGTCATCGTTGATTCGCTTCGTTGGCTCGGACTCTCGTGGGATGAAGGCCCGGACGTGGGCGGCACCTGCGGCCCGTACACGCAAATGGAGCGTCTCTCCGTCTACCAAGAGCACGCGCAGCGCCTCATTCAAGCCGGCAAGGCCTATCGCTGCTACTGCTCGCGGGAGGAGCTCGACGCAGAACGCGCCGCCCTCAAAGCTCGGGATCCGAAGGCGACATTTCGGTATCCAGGCACGTGCCGGGGTCGGAAAGACGAGCCCGACCGCCCGTTCGTCGTGCGATGTCGCGTTCCGGAGCAGGGGGACGTGCGCTATATTGACCGTGTTTTCGGCGAGGTCACGACGCCCAACGCCGCACAGCAGGATTTCGTCCTGCTGCGCAGCGATGGAGTCCCGCTCTACAATTTCGGGGCCGTAGTCGATGATCTCACGATGGGAATCACGCTCGTTGCCCGAGGGCGCGATCACATGGTCAATACACCACCGCAGATTCTACTCTACGAAGCGCTGGGGCATGCTCCGCCAGAATTTGCTCACTTGCCCATGATGCTCGCTCCAAGTGGAGAAAAACTTTCCAAACGTCACGGTGCCGTGAGCGTGACGGAATATAGGGATCAGGGTTATTCGCCAGCGGCGGTCCTGAATTACCTCGCACGGTTCGGCTGGTCGCATGGCGATCAGGAGGTGTTCTCCTTGGAGGAATTGATCGCCGCATTCGATTGGGAGCACTGCAATCGTGGCGACGGGAAATTTGATACGAAGAAGTTCCTAGCCATCAATCATGAGCACTTGAAGACCGAGCGCCTTACGCCAGCGCGGGACTACGTGGCACGGCTCCAGCCATTTCTCGCTCGTCGTGGACTGCCGGAGGTGGCTGTCGCAGAGTTGGATCGAGCGGTCTCCCTCATTCGCGAGCGCGCAACGACCTTCGCCGACGCTGCCGATCGTCTCGATTTCGTGTTTCGCGATCCCCCGGTATTCGATGAGGTTGCATCGAGGAAGTTTCTCGTTCCAGCCAACGCGGGAATGCTTCGCGATATGGCTGCAATGCTGGAACCGCTTGAATCGTGGATGGTCGCCGCAATCGACGAAGCGTTCGCTCAGTGGTTCGAGCGCACGGGGCTCGGGATCAAAGATGTCGCACAGCCGGCGCGCGTGGCGCTGACAGGCCGAGCGGCGAGCCCGGGGCTGTACGAGGTGATGGAGACTCTCGGTCGGAACCTCACGCTCAAGCGGCTCCGGGCTGGGGCCGACGCTTCGTCCACTACAGCGGCCTCCGAGCGCTGATGCCGACTGGAGAGGCGTTGCGTTCATCGAGCCGAGAGTCTCGATATTGACGAGACATGCGAGCCTGTCCAGGAAGCCGACCGCGGGATAGGTTCCTATTCACCCGGCTCGAACATGATGGGATAGACGACGGTGACCAGGCCGCCTTCAGGTTGAGGAAACGACAGGTTGCCAAATCCTCGCACGACGCACTGGACGACTCCTTTGTCGGGCAGATCGCTTCCGCTGTCCGAAGCCATGCTCACCCCTCCGCTCCTGTCGATCACGAATTTGACGGAGACTCGCCCCGACAGTCCGGGGTTGCTCCGCGACCCGTTCTCGTAGCAAAGGCGAAACCGACCGAAGTTCTGACGCACGATACGCTGAATGACCTCGGGCGGCAGCCGTCCGGTTACGATCGCTGAGCAACCGCCATCGCTACCCGAACAGCGCACACGAGGCGCTTTCGAAACATGTCCGCTAACCGGTAGCCCCCTACCGCTAGCAACCCCCGAGCCGTTGCCGATTCCGGCTCCGACTCCAGCGCCAGCCCCTTGCCCGAGTCCACCAAAGTCCCCGAGGCCAATGCCCTCGCCGATACCCCCGCCGCCTTCTCCAGCGCCCGAGAGCGCCAGTCCCCCCGCTCCGATCGAGTTGCCGATCACGCTGTCGTACATGTTCCCGCGAGCGTTCTTGTCGTCCCTGCCCAAAGAATCGTCTCGTCCCCAAGTTGCGGTCGGCGCGTTCGGATCGGTGCTTCCGATCGTGGCGCTGCGGAAGAATTCGCCGAACTCAGCGGCTTCTCCCAATGCCGCCTGTCGAGCCAAATGCGGGTCGGGATTGTCCTTCGGACCCTGCACGCCGTACCGATGCCTCGAGTTCGTCGCCGCGACCATGCCCAAGGGGCCCGATTCGTTCATCGCATTTGTTCCCGTTCCACCATCTCTCCCGTTCTGCTCGGCTGTCGCCGTCTCGGAGATGGCCCGCTCCTCTTGCTCACGATCTGCCGCGGCATTGAGTAGCTTCTGCATCATGAGGATCCTATCGCGGTCGACACCTTCGCTCTCATCGCCGTGCATCGTCGGCAGAAAGAATGCGAACACCGCAAGGAGGCCCGCGTGAAGGAGGACAGACAATCCGGTGTATAGAAATGCATCTGGGTCCGAGCGCACGAAGGACCGGACCGGAATTCGCCTGCCGGCGCGGACGGGGGCGACCTGGAAAGCGAGAGAGCTTCCCTCGAATTCTATCTTCGCGTTGGATGTGTCCGACAGTTCAATCTCGTATGCCCCATTCACGTCTGGGGAAGGGACCGCGCGTCCAGATGCGATAAGGTCCGAGAAGGAAACGTGGCAAGCCCCGGGCAGCTCCACGGTCCCACGGGATCGCGGAAGTATGATGAGAAAGATGCTCTGCCCCCGCGCGAGCACGATAGGGGCGCGGTCGACTCCGAGTATGTCGCTTGGGACGAACTGATCACACGCCGCCTTCCCAAGGGTGTCCTCACCGACGAAGTACGATCGAGGCGGGCTGAGGTGGGTGACCTGAAGGACCTGCGTTTCCCACAGTGCGACAACTTCGATAGCCGCAAAGTGAGAGTCCTCGACCTCATCGTCGCTGACGTGTGGACTGGACCGCACCATCGAATACGAATATCCGTCGCCCATGATAGCTTTGGATGCCACCCGAGGCCCGGCAGCGGCAAGCGAGCGACGAGATTGAATCGCTTCGCTTTCACGGCGATCAACGGACTGAATGCTTTCTAGGACGATGATGGTCTCGCCGATTTTCATCCTGTCTCCACGGCGGATCTTTTGTCGCGTAACTGGCTCGTCATTAATAAGCGTCCCTGGCTCGCCTCCGAGATCGATCCATGTGATGTCGTCTTCTGAAATGACCTCGATAGCCGCCTGCATGCGCGCCGAACATGCTTCATCGATTCGAATATGACTTCGGGGATCCGTTCCGACCTTGATGATGTTTCCAGTCACGGCATCTCGCCGTATGAATTGGTCATTTCGATACATTGCAAACGTGAGCCCGATCGCTATTTTGCTCTGGCTATTCATGGCAATGGTTCCTTGCTCGCGCGCATCGCGAGATACGCTTCGGCGGCACACCGCGCCGTCTCGGCAGAAGTCGAATGACACGGGCGGATCGCACGGAATGCGATCGCGCTCTCGGATTACATCACTCACAGGCGGTCGTGCGAACGGTCGCTCGCAAAAGACTCAGTGTCGGCAGCGCTGCAATGCCTAGATGTCGAAATAGACACCGAGACGACGCCAGAGTTCCGACCCGTGATCAAATTGTGGGACAAGATTCTTTAGGAAGACCGCTGTCCACGTCAGGCCAGGCTTCTCGAGTTTGCTCAGGCGGTGGCTTCTGGGGTCTCGTGCCAACGGACTGAGCCCATCCGGTCCTGTGGCGAAGCCTGATGGACCGTTCAGGTCGTTCGCGCAGTGCTGTCGTCGCGCCTTGTCAAAGTTCGACTCGCCGCTCACCTCAGTGATCGAGTACTTCGCGATAGAACCTCTCCAGCTCGAGAGCCGCCGACTCCCAGGAGTACCGCTGTTCGACGCATGCCCGCGCGAGCGCGCCCATCCGCAATCGGCGATCGCGATCCCTAAGAAGTCCGGAGACCGCCGCCGCGAACTCCTCTGGCGAATCCGCTAACAACAACTCCTCGCCCGATCGAGCGACGATTCCCTCGGCTCCCAAGCTCGTGGCCACAACGGCTTTCGACATTGCCATGGCCTCGACGACCTTGAGGCGCGTTCCTCCGCCGATGAGGAGCGGAGCGATCGTGACGGCCGATCCGGCGAGATGGGGACGGAGGTCGTCGACGCGGCCAACGAACTCGACGCAATCGCTGCGGTATGCGAGAAGCTCCGCCGGGGGATCGGCTCCGATGATCTTCAATCGGGCTCCGGAATGCTGCTGCGTCAGGAGGGGCCAGACGTCCTTCAGGAAGTAGCGCATTCCGTCGCAGTTCGGAAAGTAGTTGAACGTTCCGAAGAACAGCACCGTCACGTCGTCCGCAGTCGGATCCTCGGAGCGGGTCCGGAAGTATTCCGTGTCGACCCCATTGGGTACGACTCGTGTGCTCAACCCTGGCACGATCGACTTCGCCTTCGCGTCGTCAGGACGAGAGGTAAACACTGCTGCGTCGACCTTTTTCCAGACTGCAATCTCCTCGCGCCGAATCTTTCTCCAATTGACCGAATTGTAAACATGTCGCGGGAGTCCTAATCGAAGGCCCGTCGACTGTCGTGTGAGGTCGAATTCGATATTATGTTCATCGACGACGAGCCGCGGAAACGGATGTCCAGCAGATGCTCGTCGAAAGTCGAAGCTTGCGAGAAAACAGAGTTCGACCATGACAATGTCGTATTCGTTCTTCGACAAAAGCTCATCGATTTGGTCTTGCAGACCGAATAGCCGCAAACTCGCGTGTTCGTAGCTCCGCGGTGACGCTAGCGATCGAAGCTGCTGTATGCGCTTCAACCAGTTGGCGCGGGACCTCGGCGCAAGCAGTTCCACTCTTCGACAATACCGAAGCATCTCCTGTCGAGCAGCGTCGCGATGATCGAGTTCTGTCGCCAACGCGATGGCATCGATATCATGGCGTCGACCAAGAGAAGCGAGGAGCCCCTGGATGCGTCGCTGCGCGCCGAACGTCGGGGGCTCGGGAATGAAGGGGGACACCGAAAGGATGCGAAGTCTTTCGCTCATGGCGGTGAAACGTCTTTCTCCGTGTATTTGGAGGATCAAAGCGTGACGTCATGGCGACGGCACCAGCGCAGGAGCACGTATGGGGCCCATATCCGCGACCAGTAGATGCCCTTCTGACCGGCGAGAAATGCAGACCACAGGCGTTGGAGCGCATCCGACGAAAGCCCTACCGCCGACGTGAGGGCGGAGTCCGAGAACAACCTGCCGATGTCCTCTGCGAGCTGGTCCTTCGCCCAGAGCTCGATGGGAAGTACGAATCCAGACTTCGGCCGATCGAAAATCGTTCGATCGACATTCGGCATCGCGAGCCGCTTCAAAATGTCCTTCTTGCCGAGTGGGTCGAACCTCGCCTCGTCCGGAACCGCGAGCGCGGCTTCGACGACTGCATGATCCAAGAACGGCACCCGGAGTTCGAGAGACACCGCCATGCTCGTCACGTCGGAATCGCGGAGAAGGCGTTCGCCAATGAAAAGCGCGAGCTCCACCAGGCTGACCTTCGAAAGGTCGCTCGCTTCCAAAATTGAGCGGGCAATCTCCGATGCGCGAGCGGGTGGCAGCCCAAAAGGTGCTCGGGACAGGAGGTCGCGCCGAGCAAGACCGTCAAGGAAATCGCGAGTATATAACGCGTAAGAGACCTGGTACATCTTCACGAGATCGGCGCCGGCGGCGACAAGATCGGCGACCTTGCCCCAACGGGTCTGGGGAGGGACGCCATGAGAGAGTCGGGCTTGGGCCCCAAGAATCCATGCGAGTCCTCGACTGATCGCTTTGCGAGGAAGCGAATGAGACATTCTCCCGACGTTCATGCCTTTGGGCAGATCGCGAAAGCTGCGATAGCCTCCAAAGAGTTCGTCTCCGCCAGTCCCCGCCAGGGCAACTGTAAGCCCTGCCTCGCGAACGACCCGGCTCACGAAGTATGTATTGATTCCATCGAACGTCGGCTGATCGAGACTATCCATCGCAGCGTCGAGCTGCCCCCGAAACCGATCTTGGGTGAGCCGAAACTCGAAGTGCTCCGTACCGAGCGCTTGCGCAACCCGCCGCGCATATTGGGATTCGTCAAATTTCGAGTCGTCAAAGGATATATTGAACGTCTTTACGCTAGCCGTGGCCGAACGGACCGCCAGCGACGCGATGGCGCTCGAATCGACGCCGCCGGAGAGAAACACCCCCAAAGGAACGTCGCTGACCATGTGCTGGCGCATCGCAGTGATGAGCTCGAACTCGAGGGATTCGACGGCTTCATCGACGGGCCGAAGGGGCCGATGTCCGAGAGACCAGAAGCGCTCCGGACGTGGCGTGGGCGAGTCTATGGGAATGCGAAGGAACGCCCCAGGAGGAAGGAGCGAGACCCCTTCCACCATCGTCGACGGACCGACGACGAATCCATTCCACATGTAGGTCGCCAATCCGTCGGGATCGAGTCGACGGGGGGTGAGGCCGCTTGCAAGGAGCGCCCGGAGCTCCGACGCGAAAAGCAGAACCCGCCCTTCGGGGCGTTTTGCTTCATAAAGATAGATAGGCTTGATTCCGAGCCGGTCGCGAGCAATCAGCACCGACGAATGGGCGCGATCATAAACCGCAAAGCCAAACATTCCGCGCAAACGACCGAGCGCGGACGCCCCCCAATGCCCGTAGGCCTTGAGCAGCACTTCGGTGTCACCGCTGGACCTGAACGACAATCCGCGCGCCTGTAGGTCTTCGCGAAGCGAGGCAAAATTGTAAATCTCGCCATTGAAGACGATAGCATTCCCGGTCGCGGCGTCGACCATCGGCTGATGACCATCTGCCGTGAGGTCGAGAATCGCAAGCCGTCGAAATCCGAGGATGACACCCGGACGCGCGTCGCTGACGAACACCCCCGAATCGTCCGGTCCGCGATGGGTCTGCGCGTCCATCATCGACCGCACGGCCCTTTCGATGACGTTGTCGATGGTCCCTACTGCGCCGCAAATTCCGCACATATCGCATCAACTATCGTATGCGAACGAGGAAAAAGCAAATCACGCCCATCGCGCCGCGAGCGACTTCGATTGCAGGGTGAGAGACATCCCGCGAGGATGCGACGGATGAAGGTTGACGCGTCAACGTTCGGCGCACTACTTTCCTTGGGTTCCACTCGAACCGTGGCGTGCGATTATGACACACAGTCGTCGATATGTGCTCGTGTCCCCGTGCAGGGATGAAGCGAAGTTTATGCGACGCACGCTCGACAGCGTTGCTGCGCAAACCGTTGTGCCAGCCTTGTGGGTTGTCGTCGATGATGGATCGTCGGATGAGACGCCGATTATTCTGGAGGAGTACGCTTCGAAGCTCCCGTACTTGAAAGTCGTGCGTCGTGCCGATCGCGGAGGGCGGAGCGTCGGACCTGGAGTCATCGAGGCCTTTTATTTTGGGTTGGACACGGTCAACCTCGATGACTTTGACTACGTGTGCAAGATGGATCTCGATCTCGATCTTCCACCCCGCTACTTCGAGCTGCTGATGGAGCGGATGGAGTCGAACCCACGAATCGGAACGACGTCGGGACAACCTTACGGAATCAATCCTACGACGGGCGAGCGCGTGCCCGAGCTCGTCGGCGACGAAATGTCCGTGGGAATGACCAAGTTCTATCGCATGCAATGCTTTCGCGAGATCGGCGGATTTGTTCGTCAAGTCATGTGGGACGGCATTGATTGCCATCGTTGCCGGTTGCTGGGGTGGATTGCCGAAAGCCGCAGTGACGAGCCAATACGATTTCTGCACTTGAGACCGATGGGATCGAGTCAGCAAAGCATATGGACGGGCCGCGTGAGGTGGGGTTTCGGGCAGTACTTCATGGGGACATCACCCCTTTACATCATGGCGAGTGCGGCCTATCGCGTCGGAGAGTATCCGGCGGTCTACGGCAGTCTCGCGATGATGTGGGGCTACTGCAGGAGTGCTGCCAAGCGTGCGCCTCGATACGACGACGCCGAGTTCCGCCGGTTCCTTCGCCTATATCAACGAGAATGCCTGGTGCAGGGCAAGAAGAAGGCGACGGCTGCCGTCAACGCACGCCAGGATGCCTTGTGGCATTCCACGCACCGCGTGCGGGTTGAATAGGTTCAGCCGAGCGTGTCGGCGAAAGCGGAAAGCGACGGCACGATGAGATCGGCCGTAGTGCGCGCCGGAGGAGCGGTCCCGACAAAGACTCGAGCCATGCCTGCGGCTTCGGCGAAGCGCATGTCCGAATCGGAGTCACCCACCATGATCGATTGAGAGAATTCGATTTCCGGATACTGCTCCTTCGCGTGGTGCGCGAGGCCGATGCGCGGCTTGCGACAGTCGCACCCTGTCTCTCGATCGTGGGGGCAGTGATAAATGGCATCGATTCGACCGCCGGTCTCCCGAATTGCCTCCAGCATTCGACCATGGATGGCGTCGAGGTCCGCCGACGTCATCAAGCCACGGGCGATTCCCCTCTGGTTTGTGACGATGAACACGCGACGAAATACCTTCGAAAATCGGGCAATTGCGCTCGGAGTACCAGCAATGAATTGGAACTCGTTCCACGACTTCACGTAGTCGTCGACCAAGCGAACGTTGATGACCCCGTCGCGATCGAGAAACAGAAATGGGTGAGTATCGGCGGAAAGTGCTCGAGGGTTCATCGCGTCCGAAGCGAACCGAAGAGTGATTCCTCTACGAATTCGCAGAGAATGTGCCCAATGAGGATGTGAGATTCTTGAATTCGCGCCGGATCCCGGGAGGGGACGTTGAGGAGATGCGTGCAGATCGTCTTGAGATCGCCGCCCGTTTCTCCCGTCATGGCCACGGTCGAGATTCCCATTTGAGCGGCGGCCTGGGCAGCCCTGACGACGATGGGACTCTTGCCTGATGTCGAGATGACGAAGAGGATATCACCAGGCTTCATGGTGCCGCGAACGGCCCTGGCGAATACTTCAGCGTACGAGTAGTCGTTGGCAACAGCGGTCATGAACGAGCTGTTTGCGTGCAGCGCTTCTGCGTAGAGAGGAGGGCGATCGAAATAGAACCTTCCAGACAGTTCAGCGGCAATATGCTGCGCGTCCGCGGCGCTTCCGCCGTTGCCACAGAACATGACCTTGTGGTCGGCTCGGTAAGCCGCGATCATCGCGTCGGCGACCTGTTGAATTCGAACGACGAGAGCCCGGTCGCCGAGCAGTGCCTCTTTGACCTGGATGGATGCGCGAACGACTTCCTCCACCGTTCTCATAGGTGCCCTCGCGTTGGATCCTGGTAGTATCCTAGCTTCTGTCTTAGCACGAGCCAGAAGAACGGCGGACCCTCGATGAGATAGCGGCGATAGAGACGCCGAGGTTCCATCGACAAACGGAAGAACCACTCCAGGCCGTTGTCACTCATCCATCGAGGCGCGCGACGAAGGGCGCCCGCTTCGAAATCGATGGTCGCACCCACCGCAAGATACCGGGTCACCTTCGGCATCTGACTTCGATGCTTGGCGATCCACTTCTCTTGCTTCGGAGCGCCGACGCCCACGGCAAGAACGGTGGCTCCCGACGCATTGATTTGGGCGACGATGTCGGCGCACTCGTCCGGCTTATGTTCGAAGCCATAGGACGGGGAGATCGCGCCGATGACGACTGCTCGTCCTACGCGATCATTGATTCGGTTCATTGCCTTGTCAGCGACTCCAGGGCCCGCGCCCAAGAGAAACACCTTGACCGTTTCGTCGGCCCGATGGCGTTCGCAGAAGGCGCCTAGAAAATCTGAGCCCGAGACCTTGCCGGGCAGGGCAGCGCCCAGGAATCGAGCGGAATAGAGAAGAAACTGACCATCGGCGATGACGAATTCAGCCTCTCGGCAGACCTCGGCATATTCGGAGTCCTTCTGCATCTTCATCATCGTGTCGACGTTGAGGAAGACGATGAGTCCAGACGAGAACTGCTCGAGAAGTTGCTCGAACGTGAGCTTGTGAATGGATGCGTTGAGAAGCTGAACGCGATCCATGGCCCTTATTATCATCGTCCAATCGCCATCCGGTTAGGAGTCCGCTAATTTTGTCGGTAGAGAGCTAGAGCCGCGGATCGTTTCGACGATTCTTGTCGTCGACCGCCCAGGCATGAGTGGCGCAAGAACCACCTGCCCACCGTGCGCCTCCACCCACTCGCGACCGACGACACCCTTGTCGGCCCAGTCCTCGCCCTTGACGAGAACGTGGGGCGTGACTCGCGTAATAATTCGCGCGGGTGTGTCCTCGGGGAAAGCCACGACCGCGTCGACCATCTCCAACGCCTGCAGAACTTCCATGCGGTCGCGAAGCGTGTTGATCGGGCGTTCGGTGCCCTTCAGTCGGCGGACGCTAGCGTCGTCGTTGATTCCGACAATCAGCGCGTCGCCCTTTGAGCGCGCAAACCGAAGATAGCTCACGTGTCCGGCATGAAGAACGTCGAAGCAGCCGTTGGTAAATACGATGCGCTTGCCGTCTCTGCGAAGCGTCGCCAGCAGTCGATCCAGATCTCCGTCATCTGCGAAGACTTTGCCCGAATCGCGTGGTCCCTCGTGAAACAGGGCTCGCAGCTCACTTCGCGTGACAGCATGGGTTCCGAGTCGCCCGACGACGATTGCGGCCGCATGGTTCGCCAGCGTGACCGCTTGCGCGAGCGAGAGACCTCCCGCCAAGTAGAGCGCGAGCTGCCCGACGACCGTGTCACCGGCGCCCGTGACATCGAAGACGGCTCTCGCCTGCGCGGGAAAGTGTCCCTGGTCGCCCGAGCGCGATTTGAAGAAGATGCCATCGGCACCAAGGGTGATGACCGCAGATTGGAGATCGGCGATCGCCATGAGCTCGTCCGCGGCCTTCGGCAGGTCTGCAGTGTCGGCAATTCGTCGACCAACCGCTTGCTCGGCTTCTTTCCGATTGGGTGTGACGAGCGTTGCTCCCCGATAAATGGAGTAGTCGTCTCCTTTGGGATCGACGAGCACCGGCACGCCTGCTTCACGCGCCAACTTTACGGTTAGTTCGATAACGTCGCGCGTGAGTAGCCCTTTGCCATAATCGGAAAGCACAACCGCTTGCGTCTTACGTACGCAATCGGGGAGCAGGGCGAGTACGCATTCGAGAGCTTTGCCGCTGATCGGGCGCGGATCTTCTTCGTCCACGCGCAGAATCTGGTGACCGCCGCTCATCATTCGCGTCTTGCGAATCGTGGGACGTGACGCGTCGACAACGCACCCCGCGGTGCCGATCTTGTGGCTTTCCAGCATATCGATGAGCGATCGACCCCAGGATTCATCGCCCACAACACCCAAGACATCGACTTCCGCCTGCATTGCTACGAGGTTGGCCGCCACGTTTCCGGCGCCACCCAAGCGTTCTTCGGCACCGCGAGTGAAAAGGATTGGGATCGGCGCCTCGGGCGATATCCTCGAGACGTCGCCCAAGACATACCGGTCTAGGATTAAGTCTCCGACGATAAGCACTCGCGGGTGACCGAAGCCTTCAATGATCTTGTCGCATTCCCGGAAGTTCATGCTGCGTCCATGTCCTATTCGACCGCTCCGTCAGTACATTACGGCCGGTTGCCCTGGCCTTCATTGCTTCGCAGAGCCTCCCCGAGCTTGACGATGACTGCCATTCGCAGAAGAGGTAGCATGAGTTCGTGTTGTCCAAGGATCGAGATCCCTCGCCCTGGGGGGCGAGCGATCACGTTGGTCTCCGCTCGATACTGGCGGATCATGTCGAAATTTGCGGTGGTCATCGAGTCGAGGTTCGCACCGAGATTGATCGCGACGCTCACAGCTTTGAGGAAAACCTCGGGAAGGATGACCGCGCTACCCACATTAATCCAGACTCCGCCGTCGAGCTCATGAACGAACCTGCACACGTGCCGGAAGTCGATCATCGAGGCTTGCCCGATGTCCGCTCCGTCCGCGGCCGGATGCATGTGGACAATATCGGTTCCGATTGCGGAGTGGATGCTTATGCCCTTGCCAAGTCGAACGGCCTCGGCCGCCACGGACAAGTTCGCGTGGGGGGCTTTGCGCTCTAAAAGTAAGTGGCCGAGGCCTTGTCCGAAGCCGGCTGCCTCCCCGGGGGGAGGATTGGCGCCTCGACTTGCCGCTTCCGCGAGCCCTCGTCCGGTCTCGTCCGAAAAGCCGAACTCGCCCCTTCCGAGCTGGGTGGCAACATCCTCGGATGTCTTTCCTGTCGTGGCAATTTCAAAATCGTGAATCGCCCCAGCGCTATTCATGGATACGTGGTCAATCACGCCCCGGCGCATCAGGTCGATGAGGAGGGGGGCCAGTCCGACCTTGAGCACGTGCGCGCCTAGCGCCACGCCGACAAAGCGATGACCTATTTTTGCCGCGACGATTCGGGACACGAGCTCCTTGAACTGACGGCCCGCGTAGATGTTGGGAAGTGAATCAACAAATTGTCCGAATCCCGGTGCTGGATCTGGAGTGTCACAGAAGTCGCGAATGTCAACAAGGGACTTGCGAGACTCCACAGGATACGTGCGAACGCCACACATCTGCGGAAACGGATCGATGTCGCCTCGAGCGAAAGCCATTAAACCGCAAGAATAGCTCCCTTTCTCGATGAACGGAAGGCGATTTGTGCTTCCGTCCGAGCCATCTCGGGAACATGACCAAGTCGAATGTGCAATCACGCTCTCTTGAGCACCCGGAGGACCGCTTCGGCCACCAGTTCGGGAGTCACCGTCGCATTGTCCGCGTCCGGTCTATAGGAACAGTAGTCGGGAGCCGTACTCACGACTTTTTCGCCGAGTCCGTAGAGCTCGATCTCCGCCGCTGAAGTCGGCGCAAAGAAAGCCACGACGCGCACGTTCATTGCGAGACCAATGTGGAGGGCCAGACTGTCGCTCGTGACCAGAAGATTGCACAATCCGACCAACGCCGAAAAGTCAAGCAAGGCGTTGTCGCACCCGGCGTCGATCGCGCGAAGGCCGAGCGCTTCGATTCCAGCCACGATCGAACCGTTGCGCTCGGTTTCGGCCGGTCCCCCGAATACTAGGAAAACGATCTGACGGTCGCGCGCCTGGGCTACCAGGTTTGCCACTGCGACGGTTCGCTCGACGGACAGTTGTTTTGACACCCACCGCCCGCCCGCGCCCGTATTGAAACCGACAATCGGAAGTGCACGCGTAATTCGATGAGTTCGCGTGAAGCTCTCCGCGAAGCGACGGGACGAATCCGGACATTCGAGCCGTGGCTTTCCCATCGAGATGCCCAGCATTTCCGCGTATATCTGCGGATGGCTTTTCTGGTTTATCACCTTGAGTTCGTCCGCTCGCTTCTTTCCGTGCACGGATAGAAGTCCCATGTCAAACCAAGGGGCGACGTCCGGTGTATACGCGCGCTCGCCAGCCCCGTTGACGAACGCCCCGGAGAGGACGTCACACTGAAGGCTCGAAGCCAGTCGACACGCAGGCATCTCGTCGTCGAGCGATATGACGCGCGTCCATCGCATGCTCGCCCAGCGAGCCGAGAGCGCCTGGACGGCCCGCTCATCGCGCAAGCTTACAGGTACGACCTCATCGATCTCAGGGTGGGTCCGAACGAGATCGACGGCTTCGGGTGCGGTAACCCAGGTAATCGTCGCACCGGGGTATCGCTTCTTGAGTCCTGGAACAATCGAGGTCGTTCGAAGAACGTCACCGAGCGCAGCCGTCTTGACAATGAGAATGGCGGACAATGCAATCCCTCGAGCGAGATCGGTTCACCTCCAATGGTGACCCATTCCTTGTGATATCAGAACGCGGGCCGAAAGTGCATCGCGGACAGATTCCCGGCCCGTACCGATGCTGCAGTCGCTCGCCTAGCCGAGGGTTAGCGCCTGTCTCTACCGAGACGCCGCGACGAACTTCGAGAGAAGGCGAATGTAGGCGGTCTGATAGGCGTCGTCGGGTTCGGTCACGGACCACGAGTTTAGGGGCCAGGCGTCATTGAAGTCTCGATACGACTTCTGCGGAGGTTGCCCGGCGGGGGGGGACAGCGGCGCGGGGCCACAGCTTCTCCATCTGCAACGACCGGGGCAGCACGAGTCCCACGCGTAGCTGGGGTTCGGCCCTCCGACTAGGAAGCCCGGAGGTGGGCCATACTTCGATGTTCCGACCGAATCCCAATTCGATCCATGGGCAAACCACGTATGAAAAAAACGCGTGACCGATCGCGACGCGCCGAAATCGGCCATGTTCGACAGATAGACGAGTCCGAGAGGGTTGACTCCGTGAAGGTAGTGAATGTATCGCTCGGCATACCGCGATGCCTCGGCGTTCTTCCCGGGGTCGATGCCGAAGGTTGCAATATCCGTGAAGACGGCGCCCTGCCTTGCCTTGCAGGCGTTACTCCCCCACGTGTACGTGTGAACGTACGCGAGGTATGGGTCGGCGTTTCGACGATGCGCGCCGAGGTTCGCGTCGCTTTCGACCCCTTCTCGGTATCTCTGCGCGATCGCTCTGGCGATGGAAGTATCCGCGCCTTCCGATCGGGTGTATTCGAGAAGAAATTCCTGACGTTCGACAGCATAGAGGTCGACATAGGTGTTGGTCCGGAGGGGAGTACCAGCGCTATGCGAGTCAAAGTACTCGCGGTAGGCATCCTTCCTCGTCAGCTCGAACAGGAACACGGCCGCCCCGAGCGCCTTGTCCGTCCTGCCCTCGTCGTTTAGCTCCTGTTCCCCTCCGGCCATCTTTCCGCCGCTCCAGAACGTAGCGTTCGGGTTCGCCATGGCCCAGGACCATGCGTTTTCAGCCCTGCGCGCGAGCTCCGCCGCGAACCCTGGATAGACTCGTGCGACCTGGGGAACAGCCCCGAGTACGCGCGATGAAAACGCAAATGCTGCCGCGGTGGTCAGGGAAGCGGAGGTCGTTGCCGGTCCATAAGTGCATGGTGACGTGGCCTTCGATGGCGAGGTATCTGGGCTCCCTCCCGACTCGGGGGACCGTGCTCCCTCTTGTGCGATCACGCTCAAGACGGAACCGTCTTCGGCTTGCATCCGCTCGAGCCACGCCAGCTCCCATATCGCCTCGTCCACGACGTCAGGCACTGTATTTCCGGATTCGGGGATCCCCGTGTCATCTAAAAACGCGTTCGGACTCTCGCTGTAGGCGCGGAGCAGTTCGATCACATCGCTTGCTCCCGCGTTCGTGTACTTATTCTGGTCCCCAGCGTCGTACCAGCCGCCGTGGACGTCTCTGGCTGGCCCTCCTGAGTACGCTCGGCATTCCGTTGCCTGGCCAGGACCCATATGGGCGGGACCATCGGCCCAGGGCCTTCCGGCGAAACGTGCTTCCTTCGCCACTCCGTCGCGCTGGTAGTAAAGCATTCGAACCGCTTGGGTGAGTGCGTCTCGATAGACGTCGTCAGCAATTCGAAAGACATCGGAGCGAGCGTTGTTCGAAACGTCGACGACTCGATAGTCGCCCGGCTGGCTAACACTTGAAAAGTCGAACCACCGAGCGATGTCGCCGGAAGACGGGTCGATCACGCCACCGTGCCAGGGCACGAGCTCGCCGGAGAAGACCTCCCGTTCGCTCGCGTCCGAGTCGATGCGGACAACGGCGTAGCGCTGCCCTGGCGTGAATTTGTTCGCAGCATCGAAGCCGACCATTGGGCTGCGAACGACCGCTATCTTCTCGCTATTCGGACGGTACCCGAACTGGTCGACGACGACGTACGGGCTGACCGGCGCCGTCGTGGCTCGACGTAGGGCGTCACCGCTGACGGAATCGCGATCGGCGCCTCTGAGGCTGCGGTCCGCTCCCTCCAAAGCCGGTCGACTTCTGCACCCGCTCGCAATGAGGGCCGTTGCGATCCACGTTCCCAAACACCGGTGCGAATTGCCCATGCGAAATGGATAAGTCATGGCCCGGACGGACGATCGTAGCAGTGGGTCTAAAAGGGGGTGGCGCCTTCTTCTTATCCCAGCACGTTAACTCACGGCACCCACGTTGATACCCAGAACCTTGCGAATCGCAAGTCGAAGTCTATCGAAGTCGGAGCGGCCAAATAGCCCGAACAGGCAGCAAACTGCCGTAAACAAAAAGATGCACAGGGGAATCGCCAGCCATGGCACCAAATGGGGAATCAACCGAAGCACCGCTAAGGTGACAAACCCCGCACCAAGAACGCGAGCGCCATCGAGCAATGTTCCTCGCGACAGTATCCCACGAGGAAGAAGGTAAAGTACGCCCCCGAACATCACGAGTTCGCTCAGGATGAAAGCGACCACAGTGCCAAGACCCCCATTTCCAAATCGTCGTTGGCAATATGGGATAAATATGATGTCCAAAATAGTGCTCGCAACAACACTACATATCTTCACTATGGACAAAGCCGCCGACCGATTGAGCGCAGCCATCGCCGTGCTCAAAAGCATGTCAATAAATATGATGAACAGCCCCATCCCATACACGCTCAGGACGTCAGCCGCTGGACTATATTGACGCTTACCGTAGACAATATGAATTGCGACGTCCGCAAATTGAAACGTTCCGACGGCCGTGAGCGCGCCGAGCCAGAGCATGATGCGCATAGCTCTTCGCAGCTCTCGCGCGAATTCGGGCAGATTCGATGCAACGCGAGACAGCCCAGGAAACGCCGCGGAGGCGAGTATGCTGGGAGGAGCGTAGAGTGTGCCCTGAATGGTTCGGGCAGCCCCGTACCAACCGACGACGGTGGGGGGAGCAAACTTCGAAAGAAGAACTGCGTCGATGTACGGCTGCGCGTACATCGCGACGTTCATAAATGCAAA
>Ga0182030_10008604_pt1 | contig 21109 bp, 20 predicted proteins | sample 812S3MmetaG_FD_121299 | JGI IMG/M metagenome (GOLD analysis project Ga0182030, IMG submission 121299) | Permafrost microbial communities from Stordalen Mire, Sweden - 812S3M metaG (Illumina Assembly) | ecosystem: Environmental > Terrestrial > Soil > Wetlands > Permafrost | place: Sweden...
CACGCTCGTGGCGCCGGTCAGGGCGACTTTACCGACGCCCGGCTCGATGTCCACATCGGTGGCGTTCAGGGAAGTCCACCTTAAGGTAACGGACTGCCCACTTTCAATCGCGTCCCGGTCTGCGAACAAGGTGACCGAGACCGCAAGGTTTTGCTTTTCCAAGATCACGAACGGGGTCACCGTTTCGCCCGCTGTGACGGTTATGGAGTTCTCCCAGGTCTTATAACCTGCCAGAGCAACGCGCAGGCGATACGCGCCGGGCGCCATTTCCGACAAGCGCAGTTCTCCCCCCGAACTCGTCATGCCCTTGGGTTCGTCGTTAACGTAGACCTGCGCCTCGCCCGGTTGCGACTGGATTTTGAGGGTTCCCGTGGCCGGGGCGGGGGGCGACACCTCCTCGGGCTTGGAGGCTTTTTTCAAGGCATCGATCAGTTCATCGGTAGCCCCGGCTTGGCGAAATTGGTTTTCCAACTCGTCAAACATGCGGAAGCTGATGCCATTTTCATCGACCACATGGGCAATCTCCGAACTCGGAACGCTGCCTTGCAGCAAGTCCATGACGTCCTTGACGGCGAGAGGTTTGCCCCCTTGCGCGGCCACCGGCCCGGCCACGGCGAGGGCGGCCAGCATGGCTAATAGCCCGCACCATGGCAGCAGACCTTTCTTGCCGGCGGCGTTGCGGGTACAGGTCTCGAGACTGGGGAGCATGGCTTCTTCGCTGATCACTGAAAAACGGCTTCAAAGCACAGCAACCGCGGTTCTATCTGGAGCTGTGTATGTGCCACAGAGGGCCCGGACTGAAGCCGTCGATAGGCCCGTTTTCAGCTTCCTTGAGGGACAACCTCGCTTCCAGCCGATTCTATCGTAAGCCGCGATGACGAACAAGTACCGCCGGGTTGGGGCACAGGACCGGGTGGCACGGGCGCTGCGCAAAAGCTTCGGAGGAATTTCTTTACCATGGTGGGGCGCCCCGTCGCGGGGATACGTTCAATTAATTTGGAAAGTCCCACTGGCGATGCGCATGGTCTTGAAATAGATATCAACCCGATAAGTGCCTGGGGTCCAATGTCCGGGCTCGGTATACCCATAACCGAGGGTATGCCAGGAGCTTCCCCACTCCGGAAACACGAAAGCGGGAATAGTTTGCCGGTTCATTTCCGATCCGTCCGACTTGTACCAGACAGCGTCGACCTGAAAATCGATTCGGCGTCCCGGCGGGGGGAAGTTCAGGTCGAGTTCCCAATATATGGCCCTCGAGATAAAGCGGTCGAAACTGTAGCGATACACGCGCTGGGATTTTTCCAAGGTCAGGTCGTGCGGGCCCTCGAAGAATTGGACGGCCGAAACCTTTATGCCCGGAATGGGTATTCCGGCGGAAGGATTTGCAAGGGGGGGCGGCTCCTGGGCGGGAGCAGGATTGTCCTTGGGTGGGTCGGCCGGGGATTTTTGTACCAGGGTGACGTAAACCATTTGCTCTTCGCCGGCCGCAACCGTCCTGGTCTTTTCGTAACTCTGATAGCCAGGCAGAGAAACTCGCAAGTTATAATTCCCAGGTTTCAAATCGGGCAACCGGAGTTCGCCCTCAGGGCTGGTCATTCCCTTGAGTTCGTCGTCCAAATAAACTTGCGTCTCGCCGGGAGTGGTTTTGAGAACCAACCCTCCCGTGCGCGGCTGCTCTGATTCCGCGCGGCGTTGCGACGCCCTCCTTAATGCGGCAACCACGTCGTCGGCGCCTCCGGCGTCGCGAACCTTCTGCTCGATTTCGGGGGTAAAATCGAAATCAATGCCACGATCGTCCACAATCTCGCTAACTCGACTGCTCGGCACGGTGCCTTCCAGCAGCTCAATCACTTTTTGTTCGTTTAGGGGTTGATCCTTCTGGGCCGCGGCGGTGCGCACCGCCGTCAACATCAGGAACACAAGAAAGGCGGCGCTCAAAACTGCGAAGGGGGTTCGGTAGGTTTCGCGTTGCATGCCTGAACCGTTCAGATCTCGGGTTGAAATCCTCCGTGAGCTGTCCTCTATGAAGTGAATCCCAATCATACCGCAAGGGGTGCGACTGCACAAGGCACTGCCAAGAGCCGTTGCCGCAGTGCGCGGCTGTTATATTAGGAACAACGGCGCCGCAGGATGTCGCTATCGGGCCCGGCGCGCCGCCAGGAATGCTTGCAGCGCTTGCCGCGACGTGTGTTGCGGAGTGTAACCCAACACGGTCTTCAGGCGTGCCGTGTCCGCCACCCAGGGGTAACGGATCAGGTCAAGTATCCCCGCCGGAAAAGGTGAGAGGCGGAGCTTCCAAAGAAGGTTGGTCAGCGGATAAAGGATTGCCGCCGGTAGCGCCCAGGGATGCTTTCCACTGCCGCGAACGACCTCGCTGTATGGCATGGTCCCGTCGCCTGCGCAATTGAAGATGCCGCCCGCCTCGGCCTTCAAGGCGCGTATAAGGATTGCGCCCATGTCCTCCTCGGAAAGAAACTGGAAAGGCGGATCGCTTCCGCGTACCTGGAACATCCATGGGAACCTGCGCCACGGCCAATCGAGCATTTTCGCTACAATATTCTGCGTGTGCGGGCCTAGCACAATGGCCCCGCGCAGAAGGGTGACTTGCATTTCCGGGTGCTGCTCCTGGAAGTCTTGGACCACGCGATCGATTTCCGCTTTGTGGTAGGAATAGAGGTAGCGGGGTGTGCCCGTGGGTTTGGTCTCCTCGCCCAACCAAGGTTCTTCGCCAGGGTTCCGGGGATTCACGTACGCCGTGGTACTGCCGCAGTAGACCATGCGTTTCAACCCTGCGGCGGCTGCGGCGCGAAGGAAATTGAGCGAACCTTGAACGTCCACCTCGCGCTGGCGGCGCCTATCGTGGAGGGGGTTGAATTGCCAAGCCAAGTGCAGGCCGGCGTTGATCCGGCGTTTGGTCCAGAACTCCGCCAGCAGCTCCCAGGGTGCGGTCAAATCAAAGCGCAGAAGCTCCGCCGCGCAGGGCAGCGCGAATTCACGGCGGCGGATATCCATGCCGAGGATGAATTCGCAATCAGGGTCGGCGCCGAACCGCGCCATAAGCTGCTGGGCCAAATACCCGCTGCTTCCCGTAATTGCTAGTCGCAGTTTCATGCCGGATCAGTTCCCAGGATGCGCCAGGCAAGCGTCCCGATTATAATCATGAGGGAATAATCCGGCAACCCAAGGTGCTTTCGGCATGATTACCTGTTAGAATCTTGCCAGCTATGGAAGCCAATCTGCGCTCGTCAGGAAATGACAATGCGAAGGAAAGCTGGAAGATTTTCAACCTCTGCGGCGGGTCTCGGGCTGGCAATCGGCATTTTTGCCGTGCTGCTCATGCCGCGCTTGGTGCGTGGCCAAGGGGGACATATGACCGTGACGGTGGGCCCCGCCGGCTCCGACGTTGTGGGCACAGATAACGTCGCCCTCCAAAAGGCTGTCGATCGTGTGGCGGCCGCGGGGGGCGGCACGGTGGTGATCAAGGCCGGAACTTATTTGCTCGCCAACTCCGTGCAGCTCGCCAGCCACGTCCGGCTGCGTGGCGAAGGGCCGGACAAAACCCTGCTGAAAAAAGCTCCGGGAGTGCAGAGCAAGCTGAAGCTCGACGCCGATTATGGCGAGTTGATCGCCACGGTGGAAGACGCCGGCGGCTTTGCTCCCGGCATGGGCGTTACGATTCTCGACAAGGTCAATCCTGGTGGCTGGACGCCCAGCGTCCGCACCATCGTCAGCATCGAGGGGAACACTCTCCGCTTGGATCGTTTTCTGCAAATGGATTATTCCGTCCAGAATCAAGGGCGCGTCTTCAACACGTTTCCCCTCATCGCGGGATTCAATGTAGAGGATGTGCAAGTGGAGGACTTGAGTGTGGACGGCAGCCGCGACGCCAGCGGCATTCTGGACGGCTGCCAGACGGGCGCGATTTACTTCTTTCATTCCCAGCGCATGACCATCCGCAATTGCGTGGCCCGCAACTATCCCGGCGATGGCATCAGCCTCCAATTCGTGGAAGACCCGGTGGTGGATAACTGCGAGGCGGAAGGCAACGCCTACTTGGGGATTCATCTCGGCACGGGAGCATCGCGCGGCATCGTGCGCGACTGCCGCTCGCACGGCAACGGGCAAGACGGCCTCTTTCTCTGCTGGCGCGTTCAGCACGCGCGGTATGAGCGTAACCAGTCGTGGAACAACGGCCGAGACGGCATTTCATTAGGGCATAAGGATACCGATAATATTTTCATCGGGAACTCCTTAAGCGGTAACGGCCGCGCCGGCATATACTTTAGGGATGAGGTGGCCGCCAACGCTGCGAACCGTAACACCTTCAAAGAGAACACGCTCGAGGATAACGGCCGCCCCGGCGAGCCGGGATATGGTATCCGCATCGAGGGTGAGACGCGTGACCTAAAATTCGTTACCAACACCATCCGCTCTCAACGCAAAGATGGAGTTGTCGTTCAGCCGGTGGGAATCTACATTGGGCCGAAGGCAGACGCGATTGTCGCGGACCAGAACCTGTTCCTGGGCGACGTGCAGAAGGCGATCATTGATGAATCCCAAGGCGGCCACAACCAACTGGCTGAGCCTCGCGGCCGGTAAGGCCAGGTCCCCAGGGTTCCGTCAAAGTCGATTGGGTTGAAAGGGACCCCCTCACCCACCGCCTTGCGGTCCCCCCTCTCCCCCTGGAGAGGGATAAAAATCCCAACCCTCTCCCCTGGGGAGAGGGGGGACCGCAAGGCGGTGGGTGAGGGGTCTATTCGCAGATGATGCATCCGTAGCTGTGGACGTGTGCGGCACCCCGGACAATGACGGGGCCCTGGCCAGGTCCCTTCCTTACTTGAGCGCCTTGTCGATTTCCGCTTCCCATTTGGGGGTTACAACCGAAGTGAAAATGAACAGAGGGTAGAGTTCCGCAAAGATGCGCTCAACCACTCCGCCAAAGCCGGGAGTTGCGAGCCCCCGTGCGCTGGGCAGGAAGACTTTCCGTACCACCCAGGCGTGGAGTGTTTGCCAATCCTCCTCGCGGCGGGGCAACCCCGCGTGTTGCGTCCAATCACCTTTCTCTTCGCGGTGCCAATAGGTTTCGTACCGGCGGCCTCGAACGACGTGCGAGAGAAGGGCTTCAAAGGTCTTGCGGTGCCCCGCAATGCGCTTGCGAAACACGGTTTCAAGCGCACCCTTGGGTCCCCGCCAACTGCCGTAGATGGAAAAACCCACCGTCAGGCAATCCGCCGAGAGCCCTACGTACAAGCGGCCTGCGTGGCCGCGGTCGTGGCGGCCGTCATAAGCGTAAAGATAGTAATTTGATTTGTAGGGGCTCTTGTCTTTGCTAAAGCGGATGTCGCGGTTGATGCGGGAAAAGTTGCCGTTGGTCTTGCCTCCAACTTCGAAGTGGGGGTTGAGCTGCAAGAGGGCCGGGGTGATCGTTTGCAGCAGCCCGCGAAAGGCGCCCACGACGTGCTGGTCGTAGCGGGCGCGATTGGCGTCGAACCACGCCTTCTGGTTGTTATGCGCAAGCTCTTCGAAAAATAGAAAGGAATCGGCGGTGAAGCCGTGAAAGCTGGTCGCCACAATAATCTCCTGAGAAAAGCTGCTAAGTGCGAGGTTTATTATACCCCGTGCCATAGCCCTTGGCTGCTGATTCGAGGAGAGACTGGCAATCGGGAGGGGGGTATTGGCATCCGACTCCGCACGCGCAAATCTTGAATTGTCTCACTTCCTGCAGGCTTCCCTCTCCTCATTTCAGTTTCTGATTCGCCGGGGAGAGGCCTTGCGTCGGCCAGGCGAAGTCGTGGAATTCGCCGGTGTGGTCAAACCCGCCCGGCGGGATCGGTTGCAAGGGTTCCACGGGAATGCCTGCGCCGCGGATTTGCGCCAGCACCTCCGCTGCGTGGATGCGCGACGCATCATATTCCACGATCAGGTCCTGACTTTCGAAGGAGAGACCACGGATTCCGTAAACCGTGGAGAGCCGTGAGAGATGCTCAAAATTCCCGGGAGTTAGCTCCTTCTTCAACTTATACCGAGTCTTCAAGAAGGTCATTGATCCTCACCTCATTGGCATTTTGGACTTTCAATGTTGGATTAACGACCACCGCTGTCCACTTTCGTTAGCCAATCGAAAATCGCAAATCTAAAATCCAAAATGGTCAAATCTCCACACGGCGCAACCGCAGAGCGTTGCTGATGACCGAGACCGAGCTAAAGGTCATGGCTGCCGCAGCAAGCATAGGGCTCAACCGCCAACCCAGCACCGGGTAGAGCACACCCGCTGCCACCGGCACCGTCACCACATTATAAACGAAGGCGAAAAAAAGGTTCTGCCGGATATTTCGCAGCGTGCTCCGGCTCAGCCGGCGCGCCCGGACGATGCCTCGCAGGTCGCCTTTGACCAAAGTAATTCCGGCGCTTTCCATGGCGACATCTGTACCCGTCCCCATGGCGATGCCGACGTTCGCTTGCGCGAGCGCCGGCGCATCATTGACTCCATCGCCGGCCATGGCCACAATGTGGCCCTCCGACTGTAGGTGTTTCACGATTTCACCCTTGCGTGCCGGTTGGACCTCCGCCTCAAAATGATCGATCCCCAGTTGGCGCGCCACGGCTTCCGCGGTGCTGCGGCTATCTCCCGTCAGCATGACGATGCGCAGGCCTTCCTGATGGAGAAGCCGAAGGGCTTCGGGCGTCGAACTCTTGATGGGATCTTTCACTGCGAGCACTCCCGCGGGTTGCAGGCCGACAGCGAGGAAAATGGCGGTTGATCCATCAAGACGCAGTTCCTCCGCCTCCCGCAGCAAGCCGCCGGGGGCAATCGCCAGCGACTCCAGGAGGGCGGCGTTCCCCAGTGCTACGGCCTTGCCCTTCACAGTTCCGGTCACGCCTTGGCCGGTGAGAGAGCGAAAGTCATTGACGGGAGAAATGGTGAGAGATCTCTCCTCCGCAGCGGCAATAATGGCGGCGGCCAGGGGATGTTCGCTACCGCGCTCCAAGCTTGCGGCAAGGCTCAAGAGTTCCGATTCCGTCCAGTCGGGCTGCGGCTTGACGGCGGCGAGTCGCGGCTTGCCCTCCGTTAGCGTTCCGGTTTTGTCGATAACTAATGTATCCACTTTGGCGAGAACCTCGAGGGCCTCAGCATTCCGGATCAGCACGCCTGCCATCGCCCCTCGTCCCGTCGCAACCATGATGGATATGGGCGTGGCCAAGCCCAAAGCGCAAGGGCACGCGATGATCATCACGGCGACGGCATTAATGAGTGCGTGGGCGAGGCGCGGTTGGGGGCCAAAGATCGACCAGACGACAAAGGTCAGCGCGGCGATGCCTAATACCGCGGGGACGAAATACGTTGCCACCACGTCAGCCAGGTGCTGGATGGGCGCGCGGGTGCGCTGTGCTTCGCTGACCATCGCCACGATTTGCGCCAGCAGCGTTTCACTGCCGATGCGGTCAGCCTGCATCACGAACCCTCCCGTACCGTTCACCGTGCCGCCCGTAACGCGGGACCCGGCTTTCTTTTCCACAGGAATAGATTCGCCCGTCACCATCGACTCATCCACGGAGCTCGCGCCTTCAAGCACGCTCCCGTCCACAGGAATCTTTTCGCCGGGCCGCACGCGCAGGCGATCACCGCGATTGACTTCACCCAGTAGCACATCCTCTTCGCCGCCGTCGGCGAGCAGCCTGCGTGCGGTTTTCGGTGCAAGTCCCAACAAGGCCTTTAACGCGCTGCTGGTGCGACTGCGCGCGCGTAACTCGAGCACTTGCCCCAGAAGCACCAGCGTCGTGATTGCGGCGGCGGACTCAAAATACACAGGAACTTCGCCGGAAGAGAGCCGGAAGGATTGCGGGAATATTTGGGGAAAGGTGGTGGCGAGAATGCTGTAGAGGTAGGCCGTGCCCGTACCCATGGCGACGAGTGTGAACATGTTGGGACTGCGATTGGCGATAGATGCCCAGCCCCGCTGGAAGAAAGGCCAACCCCCCCAGAGAACTACCGGAGTTGCAAGAACCAATTCGATCAAGGCAAGCAGCCGCGGGGTTATGACCTGCCGGAGGGAATGCCCGCCCAGCATGGCTGACATTTCCAGGGCGATCAGCGGCGCCGTCAGCATCAGGCTGATCCAGAATCGCCGCGTCATGAGGCGAAGCTCCGGGTTAATTTCCTCTTCCCGCGCGACGATAACTGGTTCGAGGGCCATGCCGCACTTGGGGCACGCACCGGGGCCGCGCTGGCGGACCTCCGGATGCATCGGGCAAGTGTAAGAAGCGCTTTGATCTGCTGCCGGCGTCGCCGCGTGCAGGGAAGGCGGGACGAGAAACGCTTTGGGGTTGGCCTGGAACTGGTCCAGGCAAGATATGTTACAAAAATAGAATTGCTGGCCCCGGTATTGATAGGAGCCCGCGGCGTCCTCGGGGGTTACCTCCATGCCGCATACAGGGTCAATCACACTTTTATTCCTCAAATCGATATTATGCCAGCTTGGCGCAAGGCGACAAGGGATGCTTACGGAATGCGCAGGGCACCGTCAAAGTCCAATGGGGTTGAAAGTGACCCCTCACCTGCCCTCCTCCGTCAGGCACCCTCTCCCCGGGGAGAAGGGGGACCGCAAGGCGGGGGGTGGGGGGGCTCTTCGCGGTTGATGCATTCATGGCCATGGAGGTATGCGACGCCCGCCACTTTGACGCACCCCTGACGGAACGTGCCACCCCTATGTTAGAATCGCGGCAATCCGGAAAAATGAAGGAGGCGGCTGATGACGAAAAAAGCTGAGGCAACGGCGGCAGCGAAAAAAATTGACGCTGCGGTGGCGGCAACACTGACGGGAATTATCTATCAGGCCAGGCTGTTCAACCGGCAGGCAAAGGTCACCGTGCCGGAGGAAGAAGTGATGGTGGAAGTCATCAGCCTCTGGCGAACGGTGAAGGCGGCATTAAATTCGGAATCGGTTCCCGAGATCAGCGTCTAGGGCCTGCCGGGGGACCGTCGGCAACACCCTCGCGCTAGGGGTTCGACGCCTGCGCGAGATCCAGGACAAATTTCTGGATGCGGGGGTCCTCCCAATCGGTGGGGCCCACCACTTTTTCCGCGAGCAGTCCGCGGCGGTCCAATATGTAGGTCTCAGGAAATAGCGATGTGCCATAACGGGCCGAAAGCGATTGTTCCGGATCGCGCCCGACGGGATAGGAGATGTGATACTTCTGGATGAAATCCTGAAGCGCTTTTAGATCCTCGTCTACGCTGATGCTGAGTACAATCACTCCATGTTCCCGCATCTTCTCCGCGAACTGTTCCAGGCTGGGTGTTTCTTCCACGCAAGGCGGGCACCAAGTGGCCCACAGGTTCAGCACGACGACCTGCCCTTGGTAGGGTTTCAGATCCAACGTGCCAGAAGGAAGAACTGGCACGGAGAAATCCGGTGCACTTTCGCCGATGGCCAGGGGGTGCGCTGGGCGTTGGCGCAGGGCAAAGTAAGCCGCTACCCCTAGGATCATAACCAGAACAATGACTTTTATGGCGTTGGTTTTGCTCATCTCAGAATCGTCTATTATAATGAATGTTTGCGAGTTAGGAGATAGAAGTTAAGAGCTAGGAGTCGGAGACCGTGTTTCCATTCGCGATTCTGACTACTAACTCCTAGCTTCTCGTTTCGTCCAGCGCATGAGTACGAGCAACCAGGAACGGGTTTCGGTCATCATCCCAGCCCGCAACGAAGAGGTTAACATCGCGCGAGTGGTGAGGTCACTGGCGAATCAACAGGGCATTCGAGAAATCCTGGTGGTGGACGACCAGTCGGTCGACCGGACGGGTGAAATTCTGGCCGCGCTGAAAGGTGAAATTCCTCTCCTTCGAACCTTGCGCGTGGATTCGTTGCCGGAAGGTTGGCTGGGGAAGACGCACGCGGTAGCCAGGGGAGCTCGCGCGGCCACGGGAGATTGGCTGCTTTTCACCGATGCCGACACTGAACACCTGGCGGGAAGCTTGGCGGAACTGGTGCAACGGGCGGAGGATGAGCGTGCCGACCTGCTTTCTCTTTCGCCAGGGCAGGAGACACCGACGTGGTGGGAGAAATCCGTCATTCCCTTAGTGTATGTGAAACTGGCCTCTCTCTTTCGCTTCGAGGAGGTTTCCGACCCGCATTCGCCGGCGGCCGCTGCGAATGGGCAGTACATGCTTGTGCGCAGGGACGTGTATGACCGGAGTGGAGGACACGAGGCAGTGAAGTCAGAGATTCTTGAGGATGTGGAACTGGCGCGGAGGATTAAGTTGCAGGGGGGGAAACTGCTGTTCCTGCCGGGTGCGCAGTGGGTTCGGACGCGCATGTACCACAGCTTTCCTGAGATGTGGCAGGGCTGGACCAAGAATCTCTACCTTCTTTACCGGGGGAACCTTTCCAAGATGCTTTCGGAGGTTGCGTCACTCTGGTTTTTGGACGTGTTCCCGATATTGGCTTTTATGGGGGCATGTCTGTGGGTGGCCTTAGCTCGCGCCGGCGGTCTGGCCACATTGGTGGCTTTGACCTTGTTTTTGCTGGCGCTGGTGCGGCAGTGGAACTATGGACGGGCCCTGGCGCGCTTGGGTTTTGATCCGGCCTTGGCGAGTTTCCAGCCGCTGGGCGCTGCGCTGCTGGGCGCCTTAGTGCTGGGTTCACTCCGCGCCCACCGGGCTACGGGAAAGATCGAGTGGAAAGGGCGTCGTTACGCGACGAAAGGAAAAGGATGATCTACGTCACACGCCGAGCAGATTTTTCCGCCTCGCACTATTATCACAATCCGAATTTTACCGCGGAAGAGAACCGCCGGATCTTCGGCAAGTGCAATAATCCCTTGGGGCATGGCCACAACTACACAGTGGAAGTGACGGTGAGTGGTGCTATTGATCCCACAACGGGTATGGTGATGGACCTCAAGGAATTAAAGGTCCTGCTGGAGCAAGAAGTAATCCAACTGATGGATCACAAATTCCTGAACAAGGAAGTTCCCGCCTTCGCAGAGAAGAACCCCACCACGGAAAACATCGCAGTGGAGATTTGGATTCTGTTGGCGCCGAAACTTGCCCACGGCAACTTGCATCGAATCAGGGTGTATGAGACGGCTGACTTATTCGTAGATTATTACGGAGAATGATGGTTTACCTCACGCGCCGCTACCGATTTTCAGCCGGGCATCGTCTGCACAACGAAGCCTTGAACGCGGAAGAGAATCGCCGTGTTTATGGGAAATGCAACAACCCCAATGGACACGGGCACAACTACCTTTTGGAAGTGACGGTGGCAGGTCCCATTGATCCCGCTACCGGTATGGTATTTGATTTGGTGGCACTGGATGGAATCGTGGCTGAGCGCGTGATCGAGAAGCTCGACCACAGGAATTTGAATCTGGATATGGAGAACTTTCGCGCGCAAGTTCCCACAACAGAGAACCTCTGTCGGGAAATCTATAAGCTTCTGCGCGATCCTTTGGAGGAGGCGGGGGCAGTGCGTGGCCTGCGACTTGACCGGGTGCGGCTGGAAGAGACGAGCTTGAATTCATTTGAATATGTGCCCGAGCACGCCGGCCGCAAGAAGGGAAATGGTTGACAATACTGATGAGAGCAAATGAGCTGGAACACCTCGAGGAAATTGAAACTGCTGTCGCTGCCGACCCGATCGTCGAGGCGGTCCGTAAACTGATTGCGGAAGTTGGAGAGGATCCGGACCGCGAGGGTATTCTTAAAACTCCGGCGCGCGTGGCAAAATCCATGCGCTTCCTGACCAGCGGCTACCGTCAGGACATCGACAAAGTGTTGAATGGTGCGCTTTATTCGGTGGCGTATGACGAAATGGTGATCGTGAAAGACATTGAGATGTTCAGCCTCTGCGAACACCACTTGCTCCCGTTTTTCGGGCGTTGCCATGTAGCTTACGTTCCCAATGGCCGAGTGATCGGCCTGAGCAAGATTCCCCGCATCGTCGATGTCTTTGCGCGGCGGCTCCAGGTGCAGGAGCGCCTGACGGTGCAAATAGCTGAGACGATTATGGACAAGATCAAGCCGCAAGGAGTCGGCGTCATTGTCGAAGCGCGCCACCTCTGCATGATCATGCGCGGCGTGGAGAAGCAAAACTCCCTGGCGGTGACATCCCATATGCTCGGGGTCTTTCGCGAGTGCGAAGGGACGCGCTCGGAATTCCTGCGGTTGCTGAAAGAGCGGGCCTGAATTATGGCGATGCCAATCAGTCAGGAATTCTGGTGTCCGGTGCGGCGCGGACAAGGATAGTTGTTGGTCCCCCGCCACGGAAAGGCCCAGCCATTCCGCACCGAGGGCAATGAACCTTCGGCTCGTCACGAATGATGAAAATGCACCAGGCAACTCCTCTCCCGATTCCGGAGGGGTGGCGCGCCGAGCGCCGGGGTGGTTATCTCCTGAGGCCGAAAACACAATGTCGCAATCATCACCACCCCCTCCCCAACTGAGGAGGGGAGTACTTTCATAACATCGAGCGGCAGACCCGCAGGTCATGGTCCGCCGAAGGCATACGCACTTTGACAAGGCGGGTTTGATCTAGGAGCCGACATTCATTCGTAGGGTGGACTCCCAGCCCTCGGATGGGACGACCTATGGGAAAGCTTGACGGCAAGGCGGTTCTGATTACGGGCGCGAGCCGGGGGATCGGTCTGGCGATCGCGCGAACCCTGGACAGCGAGGGCGCCAAGCTCATTTTGGTGGGGCGAAATCACGGCCCGCTTGCCCGTGCTGCGGCGCTGCTTCCCGGCACAGTGCTGAGCATGCCCGCGGATGTCACCAAGCCCGGCGATGTGAAGCGCCTCATCGCTGCCGTGCAGAAGCAAGTCCGCCGGCTCGATGTCTTGATCAACAACGCCGGGGTTTTCACCTACAAACCGTTCGCTAAAACCACCTGGGAAGATTGGAGGCGCAATATCGAGACGAACCTCACCTCCATTTTCCTGACTACCCAGGCGGCGTTACCGCTGCTCAAACGCAGCCAGGGTGACGTGGTAAATATCCTTTCCATTTCCAGCCGCGTCGCCTTTCCGAACTGTTCCGCATATGCTGCCGCAAAATTCGGGGCATTGGGGTTGACGGGCGTACTGCGCCGCGAGCTCCGCGCGGAGGGTATCCGAGTGATGGCCGTGTTACCCGGAATGACGAAAACGCGAATGAAAGATGAGTTGGATTTCCCCGTGCGCGCTGAGGATTTGTTGCAGCCGGAGGATGTGGCAGACGCCGTGTTGAGCGCGCTGGCGCAGCCTCGGCGCGCGACCGTGGAAGAAATTCTCCTCATGCCCGCCGGAGGGACTCTCGGCGGGGAAAACTGAGCTGCACACCAGCGGGAAGCAAAGCTTCCCCTGCGCAATCAAACATAATCCTGCTGATTTCTCTTTGCCAAAACAAAAAGTTCATGCTAATCTTCTTGCGTACATAAGAAGAGATGAGAAGCGAGGAGAGAGGCGGATGCCGTTGGCCCGGGAGTCCAAAACCAGCACGATCGAACGATTTCGAGTCCATCCCAAGGATACGGGCTCACCCGAAGTTCAAATTGCGCTGCTCAGCGAGCGGATCAGCTACCTGAACGAGCACTTCCGTGCCCACCGTAAGGACCATGCTTCGCGGCGTGGGTTGTTAAACATGGTGGGCAGGCGCAAGCGGCATTTAGAGTACCTAAAACGGCGTGACCCTGAGGCATACAAGCAGGTCATCGAAAAGTTGGGCATCCGCAAGTAGCCTGGTGTATATCGAGAGAGTAGCAAGATTTTTGGCAAGACAAGATGTGTTGTCGAAGCGATCCCCCGGCTTCCCGGCGCGGATCGCTTTTGCTTTTCGGGCGCCCCTAAACCGGGCTTGGGGCCTCCATCCGTTCAACATCCACCTCGATTCGCAGCTCCCTGAATAAGCTGCATGCCTGACGGCACGGTGGGGTCTATCACTCCGGACCGTCAACGAGCATGCCATGACCCGCTATGTGGCCCCTTTGTGGTGCTCGGCGTGGATTGTTGGGAGGATTTTAGATGAAACAAGTTAGCATTACCCTGGGTTCAAATACCCTTTCGATTGAATGTGGTAGAGTCGCAAAACAAGCCAATGGCTCCGCCTACGTACGCTACGGTGACACGGTGGTTCTGGCAACAGCCTGCTCCACCAACCCGCGTGAAGGGATTGATTTCTTTCCCCTCACAGTGGACTATCGAGAATATACCTACGCCGCGGGAAGAATTCCCGGTGGCTTTTTCAAGCGGGAGGGGCGGCCGACGGAGAAAGAGATTCTCACCAGCCGCCTGATTGACCGGCCCGTCCGGCCTCTTTTCGCCGAAGGCTTTAGGGACGAAACACAAGTTATCGCCATGGTGCTTTCCGCAGATACTGAGAACAATCCCGACGTCATCGGATTAGTCGCCGGCACGGCGGCGCTCTACCTTTCGGACATTCCTTTTCTTGCGCCCGTGGGCGCCGTGCGGGTGGGACTGGTGGACGGGCGCTTAACCACGAACCCCACCTATAGCGAGATCAAGGGCAGTGTGCTGAACCTGGTTGTGGCGGGCACGGAAGACGCCATCGTTATGGTGGAGGCGGGTGCGAAGGAAGTTTCCGAAGCAAGTATTATTGAAGCGATTCAGTACGCGCATGGCGAAATCCGCAGAATCGTGGCGGCGCAAAAGGAACTGTTCGAATTGCTGGGCTTGAAGAAGCGCGCGTTCACTGCGCCGGTACGCGATGAAGCGCTGTACCAGGAGGTCCGCGGCAAAATCGAGGAAGCTCTCCACGAGGCCATGGATACTTCCAAATACATCAAGCTGGAAAGCCATCGCAAGATCTCCGATCTGCGAAAAGCGTTGGTGGCAAGCTATCCCGAAGACGATGCGGCGAAGCGCAAGCTGGTGGCTCACTTTGTTGACGAGGTGGAAGAGCGCTTGTTCCGCGATGATGTCGTATTGAAACGCCAGCGGCCCGACAAGCGCGCCTTCGATCAGGTCCGCGCCATCACGACCGAAGTCGGGATGCTGCCGCGGACGCACGGCTCAGCGCTGTTTACGCGCGGTGAAACGCAGGCGCTGGTTACCACCACGCTTGGAACCGGCGAAGATCAACAGCGCCTCGATGTGCTGGAGGGTGAAGCTTTCAAACGCTTCATGCTCCATTACAACTTTCCTCCCTTCAGTGTGGGTGAGGTTGGGTTCCTGCGGGGCCCCGGCCGGCGCGAGATCGGGCACGGAGCCTTGGCCGAGCGGGCGCTGATCAGCATGCTTCCGGAAGAGAAAGATTTCCCTTACACGGTTCGCCTGGTGTCCGACATTCTCGAATCGAACGGTTCATCTTCCATGGCTACGGTCTGCGGCGGAACGCTGGCCTTGATGGACGCAGGGGTTCCAATGAAATCGCCGGTGGCGGGAATTGCCATGGGTTTGGTGAAGGAAGGTGACAAGTACGCCATCCTTACCGACATCGCGGGCCCTGAGGATCATTACGGCGACATGGATTTTAAAGTTGCCGGAACCAAGGACGGAATCACCGCCCTCCAGATGGACATCAAGATCACCGGCATTACTCCGGCGATTATGGCGGAGGCCTTGACCCAGGCGCAGGCCGCGCGCTTGCACGTCCTCAGCAAAATGCTGGAGACCCTGGCCACGCCGCGCACCAACATCTCTGCTTATGCACCGCATATCTACGCGATGAAGATCAATCCCTCAAGGATTGGTGAACTCATCGGCCCGGGCGGCAAAGTCATTCGTGGCATCATTGAGCAGACGGGCGTGAAGATTGACGTCGAAGATGATGGCAGTGTGAATGTGGCCGCCACCGACGAGCCGTCGGCTTCGAAGGCATTGAAGATGATCCGTGACCTGCTGGCGGAAGCCGAGATTGGAAAGACCTACCTCGGCAAGGTCGTACGGCTGGCAGATTTCGGCGCCTTCGTGGAGATTTTCCCCGGCACGGACGGTTTGCTGCACATCAGTGAAGTTGCCGAACATCGGATTAAAGATATCCGTGACGAGTTGAAGATGGGAGACCAGTTATTGGTGAAAGTCATTTCCGTTGAGGGCAACAAGGTGCGCTTGAGCCGCAAAGCCGTCCTGCGCGACCAGCGCGACAAGACTGGCGCTAAGCCGGAGCAAGCCGAGCATCGGGGGCAAGGAGAGCACGCGGAACATTCAGACCATCCTCCCTCCCCCGAAAAGCATTAGAACGGATACCGTTGTAGGAAGGTTGAACTGCTTTCGATTGGCGCCGGTTTCGCGATGCGGGACCGGCGCTTTGATTTTTGGACGGAAATCTTTGCCGCGAAACTCAAGCGCGGCCGGAATCCTTCCCGTGGGGAACGGGCGCACAGGCGCTAGAATAAGCCACCTGATAATTCGCCGCCTTCCTTCCCGCGAAGCGGGACACCATGAGTAGCCGTAGGTGAAACCTACGGAAACCGAAGGCGAGTAAGGTATGCGGCCCTGAAGGGGCCGACCTTTCCCACGGTCAACCCCGCAGGGGTTGAAGGGGCCATTGGGTTCTGCGAGCCGCAGGTTAAAACCTGCGGCTACCCACGGTTGGCCCCTTCGGGGCCGGACCGGGGATTGCTTGGTCTAGCGCCTATGGGGAACGGGCGTAGGTGAAGAATTGTGACATCGCAAGCCCAAGGGATGGGAAAAACCTTTGCGACCCGGAGGAGCGTTCTGGTAGAATCCGCGCCCAGATAGCGTTGTACGTTCGCACCAGGAGTAAACACAAGCACGCGATGGCTTGTTTAACCACGCGGGACGTGCTTCTTTAAGTTTGCTGGTAGAAAGTGCCTTGACCTTCAGGAGGTAGATCCATGGGGTACCTCGATAAACTTGATCTCGACAAGAAGCTGGAGTCGAAGGACGAATACGAAGAACTCTTACAAGAATATCAGTTCAGGCTGCTAAAGCTGCAGCGCAAGACGATCGAGAAGGGAATTGCCGTGGCCGTGGCCTACGAAGGTTGCGACGCTGCGGGTAAGGGGGGGAACATCAAGCGTATAACCGAATCCCTTGACCCCCGCGGGTATGAGGTGCATCCGATCGGCGCGCCGAGCCCGGCGGAGAAAGCCCATCACTGGCTGCGGCGTTTCTGGTTGCGCTTGCCACCCCGCGGGCGCATCGGCATTTATGACCGCACCTGGTACGGACGGGTGCTGGTGGAGCGGGTGGAGAAGTTCGCCAAGAAGGAAGAATGGCAGCGCGCCTACGGCGAGATCAACCAGTTTGAGAAAACACTGACGGACGACGGGTTGGTCTTGATCAAGTTCTGGATTCACATTTCCAAGAAAGAGCAGCTCGACCGTTTCAAAAAGCGGGAGAAGGATCCGTGGAAGAACTGGAAGCTGACGGAAGAGGATTGGCGCAATCGCGAAAAGTGGGATGCCTACATCGAGGCTCTGGAGGAGATGTTCGAGAAGACAGACACGGACTACGCCCCCTGGACCATCATCGAGGGGAACTGGAAATGGTGGTCTCGTATCAAAGCCCTGAAGACGGTTGTCAATCGCATTGAAGCACATATCTGAAGCCGGTGGCTGCGCCCAGAGAGGCGGGCTGGCGGCTTGCAGGCGTGAGTGCGTGCGGCCCGACTACCCGTACTACGAGCAACCGGCGGGGCAATGCGCGAATCCCGACGACAGACCTCCCGTGAGGGCTGTAGGGTTAACCTTACGCTTCCTATCCCCGTTTCAAAGCCTATTCGGCCCGCTTAGATGCCCGATCGAGGAGCAGGTGCGCCCCCCAGATCTCGCTTACTTTCTCGAGGTGAGCGATTGCGGTGATGACTCATCGGCACTTTGGCAGTGGGGGTAAGAATGCACATTGGGCTTGGTTCGGGAAGGCAAGGGGCGGGTTACTTTTTCAAGGCAAGTCGAGGGGGAATTCTCCTGGTGTCGCACTTGACACGGCTTCGCTCCCTCTCGTAGCATTCGAACTGGATGCCACATTGAATTTTGGCAAGAAATATCCAACCCTCATTAATGCACTTCGATTTCCGCGCAGGGCGCGAGGGCGAGGGATGCAGGTAGGTGGCAACGGCGAGGTGATATTGTGAGAATTGCGGTGCGTTTCAAAGAAGACGTGGCAATTTTGAGCCTGAGCGGGAAATTCCTGGCGGGGAGTGACGGTCCCTATATGCGGCAGAAGGTCAAGGACTTGATGGAGGCCGGAGCCCGGAAGCTGATCGTCGATTTCGCCGACGTGCCTTACATTGACTCGACGGGGCTGGGGTTCCTTGCCGGAGCCCGAGTGACAGTGCAGAACGCTGGCGCAGGAATTGTGCTGGCCAGTTTGAACCAACACGTGCGTAAGATTCTGAAAGACGTGAACCTGACGCAATTCTTTGTGATCGCTGACAGTGAGCCCGCGGCGATTGCCTTGCTGAATCAGCCGGGGCCGGCGGCAGGAGCAGCTTCTGAGCCGGGCAAGCGCGAAGGGAAAGGGAAGAAGCGTCCCGATCCCGCGGCGGAAGTTTAAGTACCCCATCGAATGATTGACAGAGTTAGTGGGTTAGGTTATTTTCACTCTTAAGCCCGCAGCGGCTGGTTTGGAGGACGGTTCGGGAGTGCCTCCGCGTGCTGGTCAATCCTTACCAAATCTGCCGGAGCGAGGTTGGCGGTTGCAGCACCACCAACTCCCGGCTTTTCAATTGAGAGTTTATGGACCTCTTGGGGCGACGCCGCACTGGACGTATCCTGGCACCCGTTCGGATTCGGGTGATCGGGAACGACGCATCTGGCGTCTCTTTTTCGGAAGAGACAGTGACCATCAGTTTCAATCAACAGGGGGCCCGCATCAGCTTGACCCACTCCCTGCTGCCCGACGATATTTTGCTGGTCAGGAACCTTGAGAATGAGGTGGAGGAAGAGTTTCGCGTGGTCGGCGCGTTCCAACAAGTTTTTGGCAGCCGCTGCGAATGGGGCGTGGAAGCGATCAACCCCGAGGGCGGCATCTGGGGTGTGGAATTTGCCCCCCGTGACGACAGCTCCCAACCCAAGGTGATGATTGAATGCGCGGCTTGCAAGACGGCCGCGCAGAGCACCCTTTCGAGCATCGAGTACGAAGTCCTGCTGGCCACCGGCCTCATCTCGCGCCACTGCGAACGCTGCAACGAAACCACCCGTTGGAAGCCCAGTGACCAGCCTATAACCCTGGAGATTCTGGCCCGGTCTAACAAATCTGCTTCCAAGGGTACGGAGACGGTCCGCCGGTCGCGCCGCTTGAGGATCACCATGCAACTCCGTGTGCGCAACTCTTGGGGCAAGGTGGATATCGCCCAAACGCGCGATGTTTCTAAATTGGGACTATGCTTTATTAGTAGCCAACGCTTCTCAACCGGGGACGAGGTCTATATCACGCTGCCTTATGCGCAGAATCAGACTCCCGTGGAAACGAAGTGTAAAGTGATTTGGACGGCGGAAGGCACCTCCGGCCGGTTTTACGGAGCCGAGTACTTTCGCTGACGGCGTTCCTCCCGACTGCCATTAAGATCGAGAAACAGGATATGATCGAGGAAGCCGAAGCCGCGGGCTTCCATGCGGTGCAGGATTTTGATTTCCTGCCTTACCAGTACTTCCTGATTTTCCCACCATAAACTTCCCCAGCGTTCGCCCTCACGGCCATCGAGACGAAGAGAGCGTTGGCTTGGCGCTACCAGGATCCCCGCGCCCGGTCAACCGCCCGCCGGGCAATAAATTCCTTGACACATCGGAGTGACAGACGAACTTTCTAGTGGTAATCTTCAGCACTCTTCCGGAAGGCTGAGCGGCCTTGCATGCGTTGTTGGGGGCCGTCCCCGCCTCCATGGAATTTTAGAGCCACCTTGCGGAGGTAAGTTCATGTCGGGTTTATCGATCGGAATCGTCCTGGCGATTATCGCGGGAACCCTTAACGGGAGCTTCGCCGCTCCCACCAAATATGCCAAGATTTGGAAATGGGAAAATATCTATTCGGTCTTCGGGATTTTTGGGATGGTGCTTTTCCCTTGGATCGTTGTTTTCCTGACTATTCCCAATCCCGCCGACGTTTATTACGGAGTGGCCACGAAATCGCTCCTGCTAACGATCGGGTTCGGAGTGGGATTTGGTCTGGCCCAAATCTTTTTCGGACTGGGGATCGCGGCGATCGGCATGGCACTGAACTTTGCCATTGCCATCGGCATATCCACGGTGTTGGGCTCGTTGGTCCCGCTGCTGGTCCTCCACCGGGAAAGGGCATTCACCCTGCAAGGCCTCATGCTCTTCTTGGGAGTGTTGTTGATTCTGGTCGGAATCGTAGGGTGCTCAGTGGCCGGGAAATTAAAGGACAAGCATCTGGAAGCTGCTGACCCGCGCCCGCGCGAATCCGCCGCTGTTCCGATGAGCTTTAAGGCGGGACTCATTGTTTGCGTCCTCGCGGGGTTGGGCTCTCCTCTGACGAATTTCGGATTAGCCTTTGGCGCGCCGCTGCTTGCTCGCGCCGCCGCACAAGGGGTCAGCGTCAGCAGTCAGGCCAATGTGATCTGGGCGCCGGTAAACTCCGCGGCGTTTATTCCCTACATTATTTACTGCATCTATCTTTGGAAAAAGAACCATACCGCGGGCCTGTTCGGCGCCCCGGGGACGGGGCTCAATTGGGTCTTCGGAGCCATCATGGGGGCACTCTGGTTTGGCAGCACGGTCATTTACGGCGCCGTCAGTGGGCGCCTGGGAGATATGGGACCGATTCTCGGCTGGCCCCTGTTCATGTCGGCCATCATCGTTGCCTCGAATGTTTGGGGGATGGCCACCGGCGAATGGAAAGGATCCGGCAGCAAGGCTCTGAACACCATGCTGGGAAGCATTTTCTTCCTGATTCTGGGCTTTGCCGCCCTGGCCTATGCCGGCAGCCTGGGGTGAGAGAGCGGTTGGCAGTCGGCAGCAGCCAGTTGGCAGTAAACAATGGGCAGTAAGCAGGGAGAAGTCAAGACTCGAATTGAGCTACTACCCAATACCGGCTTGCTTCGATTCTTAACCATTAGCTACTATGGTGTCCCGGATAAGATTTGACAATGGCATGTTGCAAGGACCCCCTCACCCCCGGGCCCCTCGGTCGCCACGGCCACCGAGGGGAGGATGGATTTTATTGCCCTCGCCCCTTTGGGGGAGAG
>Ga0182030_10008605_pt1 | contig 21103 bp, 17 predicted proteins | sample 812S3MmetaG_FD_121299 | JGI IMG/M metagenome (GOLD analysis project Ga0182030, IMG submission 121299) | Permafrost microbial communities from Stordalen Mire, Sweden - 812S3M metaG (Illumina Assembly) | ecosystem: Environmental > Terrestrial > Soil > Wetlands > Permafrost | place: Sweden...
CGAGGGACGACTGCTACAAATTTGACTACAGTGGGCTTTTCGAACGGCGCCAGAACGGCTGTAAGTTATTGATTTTATTGGTCGGGGAGAGAGGATTTGAACCTCCGACCCCCTGGTCCCGAATCGGGTGCCGGATCAAAGTCGCGCTTTCGGGGTCGGAGGCTCAAGCAGCAAGTGCATCAGGTGAAAGGACTTGGGCTCAGTTCTGGATCGAGCGAATTTCAGGAGAAGATGAGGCTGGGTGACATCTGCCGCCTCGGTTTTGCCCTCTCATCTCAATGAGGGTTACGCCTCCCGCGCAGTGTTTCCGCCGAAGTCGTCGAAGTATCGAATGACGAAAAAGCAGCCGGAGTTGTTTTCTAATCCGGCGAGGGGAGCAGCACGAAAACTGATCCCCGAGCCGCAGAGCTTCGGTCTACCTTAAGGGCCTCGCCAGAATCATCGATAGCTCACTTTATGACTTGGCGATTTTTTGTCGACTGATATCGAGGTATCAACGGGATTTGGCGATAGGAGGTAGCCCAATCCAAGACTTATCGCTATTTCCTGAGAAGTTCATCTCGTTGAGACTCCAGAGTTCGAATGGCCGCTTCGATCTCTGGAATCTTTGCCCCACGCTCTAGAACGTCATTACCTTGGAGTTGGAGCTCTAACAACTCGTCACGTAGCGACGATAACATTTGCTCCAAGGTAATCAGATGCTCTTCAGTTTTGGTGTCGTCCCGACTATCGCTGTTAACTATGTCTCGGTTCCAGCGCTCACCGGAGTCTATATTCATCAGCCTATATTTTAATCATATATCAATATCTAACCCACTTATTATAGCACAGTTACTCCCTCGTCTGAGGGGTACCTATGTTCACACTTTCTTCTTGCAGCCACTCTCGCAAAGATATTATGGCCTTCCCAGCGCTTTCATAATTAAACGATAAGTTGCTCAGTGCGGCGCGCCGCTGACTAGAAAAGCAGTATTTGATTGAAGAATCGAGCGATATCCCCACCAGTGCAAAAAATGCGGGGATGAAGGTCATTGTCATTGCCGACTCCACAAACCATTTTATATTAATCGCTGTTTTTACCACTATTTCGCGCATTTCAGCCACATAGCTCGGCTGCAGCCATACTATTAACCCAACCAACGACAGGCTACTCAAAATCTCTTCGCGACCCCTCCTGCTCAAATTACGTAACTTCAATGCCTTCACTACACTATCTACAAAGACCGGCTCCCAAACAGATTGGAACTTATTGGACGGCAGCAATTCGAGGTCAATGTAAGATGAATATACATTCCACAGGGCAAGGAATGCGAGCTTGGGCTCGGTATGCTGTGGCACTGGCCCCTTCAGTACTTCGGCGCACTCCTGTGTAATTTGAATCGCATCCTGTCTTGTAACACCCGGGTACCGAATGATGGCTAGTAAGGACCGGACCAACTGGAGCGCCGTATAATCGCGTGGCCAGGTGCTCTTTTCGGGCAGATGCTTACGAAGTGCACCTGCCAGTAACTGCCATTTGCTTTGATCGGCTCGATATATGCAGTGGAATGCGTTCGCCGCCTCAATTATGTCTGCGAACACTAAATCGCTATCGGAAACTGACATAATACGTGCGGTTGCCGCTGGTTGCATGATTTCTACAAACAGCGGATCGGTAACTTTTTCCAAGGCTGCCAACCCAGAACGTAGTTCGCTCCACGTTGTTCGCTCAGTCATCCCGTGCGCTTCTATCTTTATAGTAGCGAGAACTCTTCCCTTGATCTCAGGAGGGAGTTGAGGATATACATCACGGCCAAACTTACATACGGCGTAGAAGTTGCTGCGTAAGCTAATCCGATGCCAACCATCGGCCTGTACCATGGATTCTACGAGCAATTCTTTCCTTAGATCTTGCGAAAATCCCGTCCACATATACGACAGAGTGTTCAGATCAGCATTCCGGGAAATAAGCTGCCACCATTTTGTCGGGCGAACTTTCGCCTCGAGCGAACTTCGTAAGCTTCCATTTGAGCCTCGCCCTGCCAATGCTCCCAACGCTAGGTTGATTGTTCCAAGCGATGTTCTGGCTCTAATTGTATGAAGGATCAACGTGTCTACGGCGTCAGCATTGAGACTATCAATCATCCCCTTGACGAACGGAGTGCTAAAGCATTTAGTGAGTTCAAGGAACTCAACTAGCGTTCCTCGTGTACATATTAACTCCGACATCGACTCCGGCGATATGAATGCTTCGAGCTGTCGTAGGCTCGTGGCTCCGTTGTCGCCTTCACGCAAGGCATCAATCGAAAAATGAAGTGCTCCGACAGAGCGTCCATTTTGCACCGCCTTCTTTATGAGAGCGCTGGCCCCCGCTGAGTCTACACACGATAGAAGTTCTCGCCTGTAATCAATAGAGCAATTCCTAAGTATTCGCAGAAAATCCACTAGGTCTGCCTGGGCGATGATGGCGCGCGACAAAGTATCCGCCTCTATTTTTTCGAGGAGTGCGATTAGCACTAGCTCGTGTGAAGCTTGTTTCTTCAGCGCATACAATAACATTCCAAGTGTCTTGAAGGAGCCTTCGTGCGTCGCAAGCCGTTCAACCATGACTGATATGTCACTTGCCTTCATCTGGCCAATTAGCGCAATCGCGAATTCGGAAGTTGTTGCGTCCAATACCTTCAGTAAGTCGCTAAGTGACCCATGCTGCATTACAAGGCGATACAATGAGTGGACGCCACATTTGTGCTCAATGAGCTTGATGAGGGCACGCTTCGGGTCACGGTATTTGATTCGATGGAGTCGCGCAATGATATAGCTTATTGGTGCGCCAGTATGTAACGCGCGTTCAACCATCGACTCACAATCCATGCACGTCAGGCCGTCGACGATACTGAGCGCAAAGGGGTAAGTACAGGATTCAAGAATTCGCAGAAGGTTAAGCAGGCTTCCCGAGTCGGACAGGGCGTCTCGGAACTTCTCTGCACCTAACTCATTTTCCACCCGCGACGTAAGTTCTTGCGATGTGAACGAAAGCGCGCGGAACGCCTCCTCGAGCCCTGCAAAATCGACAGACTCCTCGGGTGTTTCAGTAAATGACGCTTGCACTCGATCATAAAGCCATGCCCCTAGCGGCAAAGATGGCTTTACGCCCCGGAAAAGCTCCGCAATCTCTCTCAACAGTCCACTGTCACACGCCGCGTGTAGCATGGACAAGCGTCCTACAATTCGCTCATCGGTGAAGACTATCTTTTTGACCTCTTGCCCATTCGCCAAGGAAAGGTCACAAGACAGCATTCCGCTGATGATATAAAGCCACGAGCTTACAGGCCCAGAGGTTCTCAGTATGAGCGTATCGATGATCGGCTCCGCTGCGCTCGTTAGCCAGTCTTCAGTACCTTCGGCCCACAAGAGGGCGCGAAATATTACTTCTGCCGTTGACGAGTGAACAAAGGAACAACGTGCGGGAGGGCCAAAGCAATATATCAACTGTCTAATCGCATCCGCTTCTTCACTTAAGTTATCGACAGCGATATCTGCCAAGGCGATGGGAATATCAAATTGGCCGAGGGCCGCCAAGTATTTCAAGCGAGGCGCGTGCACGGCCACACTGTTGAAGTATCGCTTTAGAATAGATCGGTACAGAGCATCATAGCTAATGGGAGTTTCAGGCGACGTAGTCGACACGAGCTGAAGTAGTTCGTCGAAAATGACTAAATCGTGACAAGACATCGCTACAAGAGCATTGAACTGCTCCCCTGACATTTCCATAACGGCTGGATTTTTCAGTTCAGCAATTCGTAAGAATTGTGACGAGTCCGTCACTAGCTCGATTACATTGTCCCGTTCTAGAAAATGAGCGAAGAAACTGTGTAAGTCGCGTGGGACGTGACTGTCTTGTCTGCCTTCGCGCGCAATCATTACGAGTCTTATATCCTTCCCTGTTAACAGGGGTCTTACACGATCTACTATGTTCGCCGCTGTCAAATAATTCTTGTCGCAGTCGTCTATAACAAATACAGTGGGACGCCCCGACCGCATTTCGATACCGCGTACAAAGGACGCCTCACTATCTTGGTACTTAAGACTTGTATAAAAAATGCGCCATCCCCGCGAATGCGTCAACTTAGCAAGATCCAGCGCGGTAGTTGTCTTTCCGCTGCCCGAGCGGCCGGTGAGGAGAACACACTTGTGTTCAGCGAGGGCTGACGCAAATTGAGCAACGACGGCAGGGTCGCGTGCGATGTGCCCGCGCTCGTCCAGAGACATGAAGCGCTCAATCGTCCTGGACTCGCCGGAATTCTTTTTGAGAGGCCGATACAGATCAGTGCTAAACCCTTCAACTGTACAAAATGCTCTGGCGATCTCCGGTGAAAAAACATCAGTCACGATGTCAGGCAGTCCCCTTAGCCATTGGTCCAGCATCGTGCGATGCCAAAAGTAAACTTCAACATCATACTCGGTGGTAAATCGTTGGATAACACCGTCTATCTTACGGTCGTTAACGATTGCAGGGCAGACAACTACAAAGCTGCGGGGAATCGGTAGGTCTGGGACCTTCGCGAGCCACTGACTTGCAAACATCTCAAGCCATGACTCCAAGCCGGCAATCGTAAAGAGGGCTAAATTCTTACACTGGTAAACGTCGCACAATCGGCCGTTCGATACGACAAGATCTACACCGAGCTGCGCTTGTCCGGATCGCCCAAACATTCGGGGCGCTTTGCCCTGTTCCATGAGCAGTAGGAAACAGAGTCTCTCTAGCCCGGAGCCGCCTAACAGAGTGTACGGCAATGTCTGGGGGTCCGCCATCAACGTTATCTGTTGATCGCCAAAGGGATTATCGAGATGAGGGACTTCAAGAAGGGGGATCTCACTGATGATCAAGATGAGGCCTGTCGCCGTGCATTGTGAGGATTGACTCCGCGCGAAACACTTCGCAGATGCTTGGAGCTGTTCCGTAGAATGTTACCATTGATTCATATGTAACCACTATCAAGAATGCCGTAGGGAACGAGCGTGGTGAGCGCGAAAGCATACACTGTCCGGCATCAAAAGAAGAGAGCCTGCCCAAACGGGCAAGCTCTTTTCGATCATGCGGGAAAGAACGCTTTAGCTTTCTCCATTCCTTCCAGTGTTTGTTCCTCCTTCTTGAGTTGGGCACGGAGTCCTTCAACGAATTCCCGCTGAATCTCAATTTGTTTGAGAACGTGGTCACGCGGGGTGAGCTTCACCCAGCGCTTGCGACCTTCGTTCTGTTCGGTTGTGGGTGCCTGCGGCGCATCGGGCGTAGCAGAGGATGCCAGTTTCTTTCCAGCCATGATGATTCCTCCTCGTAAAATTGCGATTGGTTTAGGTTGATGAACCGCGAGCGCTACTCCATCAATCGGAGCAGCGTCCGGAATTCCTGGAGTGTTGAATCGATACCATCGAGCGCGCCAAGTGCGGCGCGATGCTGGCTGTTTGCCAAGTCTTCCGCCGCAATCGAGAACCTTTTCAAGATTTCGGCGTTGTACTTCTTGGCGCGTCCAATGATGCGTTCCCGCATTGCATTGTCGAGATCATCCGGTTTGGGGTTGCTCTTCACTTCTGTCATCGGTTGTCTTTTCGTCCTCCTTGTTGAGTTGTTTGGTTTGTTTGGCGCACCAAGCCTCCAATTTTTGAATGGCCTCGCGCATGACGGGCAATTCAATGTGGGTGTAAAGATCATTTGTCGTGCGGGCGGTGCCTTGGGCATGGCCCATCAGCGCCATGCGCACGTCTTGGATAACCCCTGCTTCCATAAGCCGGGTATTAAATGTGTGCCTGAGCTGTTTGAACAGCAAGGGGCGTATTCCGGACTTCTTAACCGCCGTTGCCCAGGACCGCCGGATTTTCAAGATCGGTTCGCCCTTGTACATGAAGAGCAAGCCTCGCCGTGGAAGCGCGGGAATGAGTTGTTGCATACGGGTAGTGAGCGGAATTTCTCTCTGTTCGCCGCCTGCCGTTTTGCTTTTGGTGACGTAGAGAACGCCGCGTGTCAGGTCCACATCTTCGGCCCGCTGCGAAAACAACTCGCCGCGCCGCATCCCTGTGTCGATTGCAGCAATGATGATTGGGTGTAGGTGTTCAGTTGCGGAGGCAAGCAGCTTTGGCTCTTCCTCAACAGAGAGAACCGGCCTGCGCTTTCTGCGAGCCCTGACCATCTGCACACGGCTCATTGGGTTAACAAGCAGGATTCCGGAATCGACCCCGAAGAAGAGAATCCGCCGCATGGTTTCAAGATCGCGGTTGACCGTGGCATCGACCACGCCGTCTTTGTTTTTCCGGTACCGTCTATAGGTGTCCGCCTGAACACGATTGAGTTCTGTCAGAGGCGTCGTCCCGAAATAGGGGAGCAGGCTCTTGAGTTGGTTTTCGTGGTACGGCTTGAAACTGGCACTGCCCATGAAGCGGGTTACCAGAGCCGCAAATGGCATTTCCGGGTTGAGTTGAATTTGCTTGTGTCTGCGCATGTCGAGTTCTTCTTGGAACTCGCGCTCACGCAGGGCTGCTTCTCGCTTATTGCCTGTCTTGAGGGATCGGCCGTGGCGTACATTGTGAATCCAGATGTACGACCACCAGACACTGCCGCGTTTGTAAAGACTCATGCATTCGCTCCTGACCTGGTGTCGGCACTGGCGTATCCAGTGCCCGCCGCAGGCCAGGAGCCTCGGGCAGGGACTAGGGTTTTACCTCGGGTCCAACTGCCCGAGCTTGACGCACGAATTCATGAATATTCATGAGGCTTCGGGGCCTGCTTCCGCAGCCGACTACTTCCGATTTCTGTCTGAATCTCGTCCCAGGAGAAGCCGGCGAAGAGCGGAGTACCCAAGCATCCAGAGAAGCCAGAGGAGGCCTAGAACAAGGCCCAGGAGCATCAGGGGCAGGAGTCCTGAAGGATTCTGAAACATGGTCTGTACGTAGACTCCTATATATCCGAGGGTAAGAATAAGGAGAACCGTAAAGGGAAGAATCAGTCCGAATGCAACAAGCAGCCACATGAGAATGCTGCCGCGTTGATGCGGAATGCTCAGGTTGCGCGAGCCGCACTCCGAGCACGCTTCGGCCCCGCGTGGGTTGGGATGCCCGCGCGAGCAGAGTTTCTGGCCGTAGCTCTTACCGCAGTAATTGCAGTAGGACGGTCTGCCAGAGGTGATCTTCTGACAGGAATTGCAATAGCGCATGGGATTATGCTCCCGGCGGGGAGAGGGCCGAACCTTCGGGCCTGAGCCAGGAGGCCGACCAGAATCCCTGCCGCTGAATGGTTGAAAGGGTCTGGAACCAGAAAAGCTTCTGTGTTTGTTTTGCGATGTGCCGCCGCAGGAGATTCATTCGCTCCTCGGCGTCGGTGACGACTAGAACTGCAAAATGGGGATGCGCAACAATTTCCCGGAAGGCGCCGGAGGCCGCTAGTTTCAGATACTGGGCAACTTTGTGAGTCCAGACGGGGAGTGGTTCCGTGCCGAGATCCATTTCGAGAAAGAACGACTGCGCGGAACTCTCGATTAGAGCATCAGGAATGATCGAAATGGATGGCACCGGGGGAACCGAGAAAGTCCGCCAGCGGATATCCGGACCGCCCGTCGCTCCTATATATATGTCGCTCAAAGCGAGCTGATGCGCGGCGAAACTGTTGCCGAGAAGAACTGAATCAGGTTTCCATTTAAGCGGAACATGGGGCAACTGGACTTCCGCCCCGCCCTGTTTGGTCAGTGCATAGACCGAACGTCTGCTGCCGGTGGCGGTTGCCGTGAAGTACCGGACGATGAGCCCAGCGTGGCGCAGACTCGTAAGACGGACATTTGCGCGGCTTACGGAATGAAACCCGGCCAATTGCTCAATCTGCCTGCGATCAAGAAGCCGCAGCAGAGCAAGACTGCGAAGCAGCAACCGGTCGCGGGGCTGGAGAATGAGCGCACTAGGCCCATTCTTCAAGTGCCTCCTTTCCGGCAGCTGGACGCCTCGAAGCAATCTCCGCTTCAATGGCGGCGCGCGGCTTTGCCCAGTGCGCATTAGATTGCGCTATCAAATCTGCCGTGGAAGTTGTGTTGTGAGCTACTCCTTCCGCCTTAACTTCCACCCAACGCTCTCCGCCGCTGCGGACAAGAAAGTGCCTGTTGGGGAGTTCTTTGAGCAAACGCTCGACAGCTTGACCGCCATCCAGAGAACGGGCGATGTACGGCGCATCCTCCGGCGATGCCCGGAAGAAGAGCGTTGTTCCGGCGGAAAGAAGAGTCGCGCGAACTTGTGGTGAATACTGTCCGAGGTGCTGGTTTGCAGTGACCACTGAAACACCGAACTTCCGAGCTTCAGATAACAGATGCTCGAATGTGTCGCCGGAGGAAACCAGGTTCTGGACTTCATCGGCATAGAGAGTGACAAGTGTCCGCGCCTTCCGTGCAAAGATGGCGTTTTTGAAGCGGGCGAGGATTAGCGATGCCAGCACTTCTGCATCCTCACCGAGCCGGGACTTATCTATTTGGAGAATTACCCATTGGCCTCTTTCGAGTGCGTCGGATAATTCAAACGCCGTGTGCTGGCCGACGATGTGCCGAATAGCTGGGTCCGTGGTGAACGCGCTGGCCTTATTCAGAATTGCCTCGCGCACGACTGTCTGCATCGCATCTGACAGTTGTTCGTAGCGACTGCGGAAATATGCTTTGACTTCGGCGTTCTGTGTGCACTCAATGAGCGGTGCGCGGAAACCGAGGTCGGTGAGAAACGGCGCAAGCTCCAAAAGTGTCATGCCGTTTTCCGCCAATACCCACAGGCTGTTGCGGAGAAGCTCCTCAGTCCGCGCGCCGAAACGATCAAGCTGCCAGCGGCGGCGGAAGATGGAAACAACTTCGGAGATCAGCGGCGCAAGACTGCCATGAGTGCGGAGAATATTCAGGCCAACGGAGCATTGCGGATCGGCAGGGTCAACGATGACCGTCCTATACCCCAGGTCTTCACCGGTTCGCAGTTCGCGTTGCCTGACGCGCCCGAGGATGAACGGACCAAGGTCGCCGTGCAGGTCAATGCACAGGAATCCGTGACCGTTTCGGATATCGTGGGCCAGCATCGATTTGATCAGGCTGGTTTTGCCCGTTCCTGTTTTCCCCAATATGACCATATGCTCAGCCCGCCTGGAGTGCGGTAGAATATACCGGCTGCGGCTAACCTGGCCGTCCCCGACCCGATAGCCCAGTGCAATCCCTGAAGCATCAGGCGGCGCACGGTTCACGAATCGATTCCAGAGTGTGGTGACGAGCGGCATAGATGGTTTGGATTTAATAGTTTTTGATAAGCAGTTCCGCATTGTGCTTCCCTGCATTTCGGTGAAGCGAATAGGTAATGGCGATGGGTTCGACATGGAAGGCCGAGAATATCCTTCGGACTTCCGGACGGTCATTGAGCGAAAGCAGAAACTTGCCCTTAACGTTTTTTAGACGTGCGGCCATCAGTACGAAGTCGTCGTGCTCAAGGTTGTGCCGATAGAGACGGATGTCATAGTAAGGCGGGTCCAGGTAGAAAAATGTCCCGACCCTGTCGTACCTCGCTAGAATCTCTTCGTATGGCAATTGTTCAAGTTGTACACGGCTCAGACGTTCGTGCGCAGCGTCGATCAACTCATGCAGTCTTGCCGGTGAGAAGTTCGGACGCTGCACAACGTGAATAGCATAGTTCTGTCGGGAAACGCGTCCGCCGTATGCGGTCTTCTGGAGATAGAAGTAGCGGGCTGCACGTTGAATGTCGGTCAGCGTTTCGGGTGGGGTCTTATGCAGCCGAGTAAACAATGCGCGGCTCATGACCATGAAGCGCATGTAGCGGATCAATTCCTCGTGGTGCGATTGGCAGACCCGGTAGAAATTAACGAGTTCGCCGTCAAGATCATTCAGCACTTCGACCTTCGATGGCTCTTTATGAAAGAGGACTTGAGCACCGCCTGCGAATGGCTCGACGTACGTAGTGTGCTGCGGGAACTTGGTAATGATCGTATCGGCGACGCGATTCTTTCCGCCGACGTAGGAGAGGGGTCCTTTCATGGGTGTTCTCGATTAAGCGGATAAGAGAGATTCAACCTGGGCATATAGACCGACCGCTGCCGCATCTAGAATCGCTGGATCGAAGTCCCTTGTGCCAAGCTGCGGCCAGAATCTCGTGACAACCTCGCGGAGTTCCTTGCGCGTAGTCAATGGCGCAATTGCGAACGATTCAAAGACGGTCTGCTTGCTCACGAGCCGGAATGGAAGAGTCTGCCGCTGTAACTCCTCGACCAGAGCGCCCAGGATTTCTCCAGAGCGGGCTTCCTCGGAGGTAACAGCTTCTTCCAGAGCTGCGGCCTGAATATGGAATTGGCTCAGGGTCCAGTTAAGATAGGAGACCGCGCTAGCCAGAGCCATATCCGAATTGGACGAGAGGTGACGAATCTCGGCGTAGTGCAGTGTTTGTCCTTTAAAGATCGCAATGGCGACGGTACGCCGGGAGACTCTAATCGCCGCCAATCTCGTATTCATCGGGTTGCATTGTTAATTCTCTGAAAGCGCAAACGAATCCTTCGTGGTGCCCGCGTCCTCTGGCCTGAGCCCTGAGAAACGAATGGACTATAGTGTCCTGCGGAAAATGTTCGAGAAGGGCTGCGTATTCCTTTACGTGTTCGATCTCGGAAAGCTTGCGTGCGATCTGTAGCGCCAGATACTCCTGGGGATTTTTCGCCATGAACGGCTGCTGGGCGTCAAGGTACCTGTCGAGGATTGAATTCATTCAGTCCTCCCTTGAGGCCCGAGTGAAGTACCTCGCTGTTGCGCTGGATCTCCGCCTCTCGTTCCCAGCCCAAACACTTGATTCCGGGCACATGTATTCAATTCCTTAAAAATCTCGGGAAGCGTCACGTCGTAAAGAGCTGCAAGTTTCATCGCAGTCTTGAGAGGCGGCGCTTCTTGACCTGACTCGTACCGCGAGAGCAATGTCGCATCGCGCAGTCCAATGATGCGCGCGACTCGCCTCTGTGATAAGTTCCTCTGCTTGCGTAGCAAAACAAGTTGGTTGGGAATCCGTTTTTTGTTTTCCTCCATGCGTTGTGCGTTAATGACTTTCCAACCCTAGCACTTTCGGAAAATTCTAAAAAGGAGGGAAAACGGACCTGGTTATCCAGAATTTGTGGATAATTCGCGAGCTCTTGCTGGTGGGAGATGAACCATCGTGGTCAAGTTTTCCCTTCTAACGCGTCGGTCCAAACTGTGCCATGATGCGCGCATGAAAGTCTCAACCATCTCAGATTCGTTTCTGATCTACGGCCGTGTGGAGCGGCAATATGCATTCGAGACCCAGGTTAAACACCGCGATGTCCTCTCATCCTGGTTACTACCCTTTCTGGGCGACAAGGAAATCGAAGACGTCACCCGATTCGATGTGTTGCGCATGCGCGAAGTGATGGTCTCAAGGCAACTCTCTGCCGCGCGACAATCCAGCGTGCTGGCAACTCTGAAAGTTCTTTTAGCATTCAGTCGGGCTGTGCTCAAACTGCAATGTCTCGACCCTTCGGAGGTCAGGTTGCCCAAAAGAACGTTACCGAATCCCGTTGCGCATACTTCAGGGGAAGTCGAGCAGATTCTTGAATGTCTAAATCCGAAACGATTCGCCGACGTTCGCCTGCGCGCACTCTGCGAACTGTTGCTTGGCACCGGTATGCGTATTGGAGAAGCTCTTCGTCTGGACAGAGCACCGATTGACCAGCGCATGACCGAAATCGACATCATTGGAAAAGGGGCCAAGCGCAGAACGATCTTTTTCACAGATCGATGCCTGTTTTGGTTGCGAGAGTACCTCAGTGCGAGGGCGGATAATCACCCGGCGCTATTCATCACAACTGGGAGCCCACCGCGACGTTGGGCACGTGAGGACATGTCAAAGCATTTTGAACGGTTGCGTATTCGCTCTGGCATTACAAAGAAATTGACTCCGCACATTCTGCGCCATACCTACTGCACGATGTTGCTGAATAATGGCGTTGATATTTCTTTCATTAAGGAACTTGCCGGTCACGAAGACATCCAGACCACAGCGCGTTATTATCTCGGCGTGGACAAGCCGGCATTGCGAAGGATTGTAAAAGAGCGCGTTAGGTACGGAGCTGAGCCGACATTTGACAACAAGCAAACCTAGACGTAAGCTGCAAATGCTTACAAATTAGACATCGAAATGATCGCACTTCTGGCGGTCGCTTTATTCCTAGAAACTCTTCAAGTCGTCCACCTCCTTTCTAAGGAGAATTTGACTTCGATTCCAGCAATGGCGTAATGCTATTTGCTGAAAATCTCACAACAAGTCAACGGTCGATCCTGGTTCACCCTTTGGGGTAGCCAGTGAACCTTATAGGTCTTGACGTAGCATTTTCTATTATTGTCCAGTTGCAATTGTGCGGACACGAAGCCCTTTCCAGAAGAGATCATCTCCGATGGAAAGGGCTTTTGTTTATGTCTGACGATTTGATTCACGAGCACTCAATTGCTGGGCTCATGCCCGGGTTGCTCCTGCACCTTGAGGTTGAGCGCAGGTTTGCCAGGGAGAGCCTGATCAAATACAAGGATTGCATGAGGCAGGTCGAGCGGGTCTATGGCCTGGGCCCGATTACCAGCTTCACGAAAAACAACCTGTTGGAATTGAAAGCGGTTCTCATCAGCAAGGACCTCTCCGTAGCGCGGCAGGTGACCATCCTGCTTGTACTGAAGCGATTTCTCAAGTACACAGCTGAGGAACTCAATCTCTCGGTACTTTCGCCCGACGCCGTGCTGATCCCGCGCCGCCCGCGCAAAGAGGTCGGTTACCTTTCGGCAGAAGAAGTCGAACGATTTGTAAATGCAATCAAGCTAAGAAGCGGCGACGGCAACACGTATCTCCCGGGATTGCGGTTCCGTGCCTTAGTGGAGGTTCTCCTGGGGAGCGCTATGCGGATCAGCGAAGTCCTGTCGCTTGACCGGTCGCAGATTGATTACAAGAACCGCGAGGCGAAAATTATCGGCAAAGGATCGAAGGAGCGCGTCGTCTTCTTTACGGACAGGGCACTCTCATGGCTCAGGATCTACATGAAAAGCAGGGAGGATAGCCATGAGGCACTCTTTGCAACTACAGACGGGCTGCGAAGACTAAAACGTCCGGATATATGGCGGCCATTTGTGCACTATCGCCGACTGACTGGAATTCCAAAACACATCACGCCGCATCTCCTACGCCATACCGCCGCGACACAACTTCTCTTCAATGGCTGCCCGGTCGGTCACATTAAGGAAATCCTGGGTCATGAGCGCCTTGAAACCACCTGCCGCTACTACTTGGGCCTGGACCACAGGGCAGCCAAGGCCGCCCATTCCCAATTCCTGGTCTATTCTCCGGACTCCGAGAATTGGCCGCCTGCTCGGGTGACTTGGGAGAATTTGATTGGCGACAATCGGGAGAGTCCGCCCTCCACCGAAGTGTCTGATGCAGGAGGAATTGCGGTCCTTAGGTCGTCGGGCGAATTGGCAACTCCTGAGGCATGCAGCCAACCACCTCAGAATTCCTGATGAGGATGGTCCTTGAGCATGTAGCAGTGAGGCCTTTATTTGGGGCAACTTCGAAGCCTAGATAAATCGTTTCCACGTGCTTTTCCTTGAGTGCCTTCACTGCTGGCTGCATGTCGGAATCGGAGCTAGCTAAGATTGCGGTGCCGATTGCGCCTGCACATGCGAGCAGAACCATATCGACTGCGATGCTCACGTCTGCACCCTTCTCCTTAAAGACAAGAACATCTTTACCATTGGCATCAGTTGTGAAGTTAGCTCGCACTGCGCCGACCAAGTTCACCTTATATCCCGAACGCTCAAGATGAGTCTTGAGCAATCGCTGCTGCTGGATCAAGTAGCGAGACTTGTCGAGCGTTTGGTCGTGCTCTCGTAGTCTGCCGAAGTAGAATTGCACCTGAGTGATTGGAATGCCGTTGAGTGCAGTTTCTAACAGTTTCCTGAAGTCAAAACGAGGCCAAAGTTCTTCTGAAATCTGGCCTTTCGTATAACCCTCCATACTAAGAGCTTCTTTCAACTTTCCAATGAAGTTTCTGCCATCTATAAATAACAACTTGTTCATCTAATTTTGTTTCTAAATAAAACCCCGTCGGACCCTTGCGGGCTGGACGGGGCGTTAGTGAGGTCATATTGGCATACTTGCGGACCCTGGTCAATAGGGCCATTCTTAGTCCATTTGAGTAACTTGTCCACAACAATGCGGCTAGTCTCTGGGGCATTGACGAAGACTTGCCAGATCGGGCGCTCCATGAGTTCTGGGACCGCTTTAGATGTAGATAGGTTACGCGATCCAGAGCCGCGTAATGTCCATCGGCGGGATCGACAAAGTCGACAAGCAGTGTCTCTAGTCGGCCCTGGCCGTGTCCAGCTCCTCAACGATCAGACACTTTGCTCCTACAAGTTCAACTAGGCATCTTTCGAGAAGCGCGCCGGTATGGAAGCGATTTGCGTCCAGCGAAGCTCTTTCAATTTGCACGAAAGTGAAGGGTGCTGGATCGGGAAGCCTGCGCATAAGGTCGAGTGTGTAAAGCGCCTGTGGTGAGATCTGATCAGCAATCTCTGAGTAACGACGCAGCCCAATGTCTGGAGTTATTGAATAGTAGTTTGTGACGGGCATAGCGATGAGCTAGCCACCGAATCGTAGCAATTCATCGCTATCGTGTCCAGACTTGGTTTTGGGCGTGTTATCAATTCGGAGTGAATGCAACAACGCTGCTGCCAAACGTCGAGATCACGACCACCCCTGACGGAGTTACTGTCAGGTCTTGCTGGTAGTTGTAAGGCGATGTCGTAACGGCCCATGTCAACCCAGAGTCGTAAGAAGCGGCAAGCGAATTCGGTCCTATTGCGTACAGAATGTTTGGGCTCGTCGGATGGATTGCCACTTGCCCCTCAACGCGCATCTGCACCCAGGAATTGCCTGCATCTGTGGAACGCATACTGGAGCCGGATGCGCCAAACGCTGCTGATAAGAAGACATTCTGGCTGTTCGTTGGATCAATGATTATCGAGACGTATGATCCAGAGTCAGTGAAGAGGAGTGTCCAACTGTTGCCCCCATCTGTCGTCTTATAGACGCCGGATGATGTGCCAGCGTAGAGCGTTCCACTCGTCAGTTGATCGACACCCATCGCCGTGCATGCCGCTCCGGTCGGGATGCCGTTGTTGACGATTGTCCATGTGTTGGTCGAAAGCGATAGACGGGCGATGCCGAATTCTCCGCAGGCATAAACCTCATTCGACCCAGGCGCTCCGAAGTGAACCCCAGAATAGCTGTACGGTAAGAATCCATGGTCGTTCATCCCGTCTGCATATGGTATAGAAGTCCACGTGACGCCGCCATCACTACTAAGTTCACTCGTTGCTGCTGTGCCTGGCTCTTGCTCAACGCCGAGCAAATCAAGGGGACTCTTTGGATCAGCATCGAACTGCACAACCGGAATATCCGAATAGGCGTCAATGATTCTAGTCCAGGCTTGCCCAGGATTTGAAGCGTGCCACATGAGGGTTGAAGCATCACCACTCACGACCGCATAGAGCGGTCCTGTCGGTCCGGCATATGCAACTTCCCCGATCAGGCGTGCATTAAGGCCTGTCTCGCCGATTTTCCATGTGGCGCCACTGTTCTGCGAGACAAAGAGGTCGTTTGCCCCTTCATATGCAATGACCGAAGGTGACAGTGGAGAAATTGTAGAAATGTAGCCCGAAGGGTCATTGGATGGGGAGATGTTCTTCCACGTTGAACCGCCATCCGCGGACTCAAACAGTGGTCCAGCCGAAACATAAAGATTCGGGCCTGTCTGGCCAGGAGTGAATATATCGTCGGGGCTGAAAGTCGCTATGTGCATCCAAGTGGCACCGCGGTCAGTAGATGAGTAGAAGTAGGCACCTGGGGAATTTCCCCCGGGGCTTGAATACCATCCGACTGCGAGGAGACGATTCGGATTGACGGCGTCTTGTGAGACCTGATGTAAGGACATAAAGTTTGGGTCGAGCCCGGTGTTCTGAAGCTTCCATGTCGTGCCACCGTCTTTCGAGATTTCAAATCCGGCCGCAGAGGCACACAGAAGCGTCGAGGAATCTCCGGTGGATACCGACAGGGTTTGTAGCACCGGAAAATCGAAATCGGTGACCAAGAGTGGCGATGTGGGTGCCGTCAGTGAACTCCAGGTCGCACCACCATCCGAGGAACGAAGCAACGAGGTTGGAGTCAAGATGTATATGATCTCATCGTTCTTCGGATCGACCGCAAATGTAAAACCACCATTGGTCTCAGAATCCAGATTGCCGGGATACTTTGCTGATGCCGAGAAAGTTTTCCCTCCGTCTGTGCTGATCTGGTAAGAGTTCTGCAGCAACACGTAGAGCGTTCCGGATGCCGGCGCGACAACTGGGTTTGATGCTAACTCTGTGGACGCAGTGGGCAATAGCGACCAGCTTTGACCGAGATTGATTGTCTTATATAGTCCTCCGTGACTGGGGGCAGCGTACATGATCTGTGAGTTATTCGGGTCGCCGACCATGTTCATGGAGTCGGTTATTCCCGCAGGACCGATTGAACTCCAGGTGCCCGTTGGAAGTGGAGGCGGTTGAATTGTGACCTGTGCAATTGCAGACTTGGTCGTATCTGCGGCACTCGTGGCAGCGACAGTAACGACCGGAGATGATGGAACAGCGGACGGAGCCGTATAGAGACCGCTCGTCGAAATGATTCCGACGTCCGCGGAGCCCCCAGTCGTCCCATTGACGCTCCATACGACGGCAGTATTCGTGCTATTCAATACAGTGGCAGCGAACTGCTGGCCATGCAGCGTGACTATGCTGGCGGTCATGGGGCTAACGGTGACCGAAACAGGAGGCGACGTGATGGTCACGATAGCGGACGCACTCTTGGTCGAGTCCACGGAACTGATCGCGGTGACCGTCACCGTGTCAGGGTTAGGGACCGAAGACGGCGCGGTATAGAGACCCGAGGTCGAGATTGTGCCACTTGACGCAGTCCCTCCAGCCACGCCGTTCACCTGCCAATTCACCGCAGTATTCGTCGTATTCAACACGGCGGCTGCAAATTGCTGGTTATGCGTGGTGACCACGCTGGCGGTCGTGGGGCTAACGGTGATCGAAACCGGGGGCAATGTGATCGTGACGATAGCGGACGCGCTCTTAGTCGAATCCGCCGAACTGATTGCGGTGACCGTCACAGTGTTTGGACTGGGGACAGCAGGGGGCGCGGTGTAGAGACCAGAGGTCGAGATTGTGCCGCTTGACGCCGCTCCTCCGACCGCGCCGTTCACTTCCCAACTCACCGCTTCATTTGACGTTCCTGATATGGTTGCTGAGAACTGCAGGGTTTTACCAACCTGAACGCCACCCGAAGTTGGAGAAATCGTGACGGAGATCAGCGGCGGAGGCGGGGCAGGAGAACTGCCTCCACCACAACCGCAGACAGTCACCATCAAAAAGCACGTTGCCAAAAGAAGAATGCGACACAAGCGTCCGGTCATACACATGCGCTTGAGATGTGCAGTTCTCGATTCAGATACTCCCATGCGAAAGTACATCTGACAGCCTCCATCTTTCGGGACGAATTGGTCAATTCGCTGTCCGCGAGCCACACCGAAGACGTATCCATCTGACCGATTTTTGAGCAAACCCCACACAGGCGCGCCGATGGTAACTATGGCACGCTATTCTGCTCGTGGTGTTTCTGCACGTGTGACCATACAACTACAGGTGTGGAGAGTCAAGAAAAATATAAGGCCGTATTCCGTGAAATTGGAAAGCGGTTCAAAGGCCTACGGAAGGAGCGCGGGTTAAGCCAGGAAGATATGATTTCTTTCGGTTTCTCAACTCGCCATTGGCAGCAGGTAGAGGCAGGACGCCCGGTCACTCTGACCACGATTCTTAGAGCATGCGATGTGTTTGGTATCGCCCCCGAGATCCTTCTTGAAGGAATCCACAAACCTAAAGTTCGTAGATAGCCTTGGAATTTTAACTACATCGGGAATAGTGTCGAATATTTGGGAAGACCTGGCTGAACCGTCTATTTAAAGAATCTTTGTCGTCATAATTTGGCGAGCGCCGACTTGGCGGTCCGTCGCACAGAGCAACCTTCACAGAATCTCCCGCTCAGGTTGTCAACCAGAAAGCCACCAACGTTCTATTCTGTCAGCCAAGCCACTGTCAGCCTTCATTGACGGTCAACGCAAGAATGCGGTTCTCATGGACGCCTAGGACTGGAGTTGCCGAATCTCTTAACGCGCCAAGGAACTCGCAAATACTTACCAACGTGACACTCGAAGAACCCATCGACAGGGTTCCCCTAGGTGTTCGGGGATATCGCGAACGTCCAGGCCAAATTACGATCATGTCGGGCCCAATCCGACCGCGTCGCTCAGCAGAAATGAACTCGCGGTCGAAGCAGGCTAGTGATCACAAATGGAACCTTATGGCGCTAATTGGTTCCTGATTTGTCGGCGCGTCGGCTGATTGGGATCTTTACCGATTGGACCGTCTTTTTTAGTTCGGCCTCGTTGTGGGTTGGCGGAGGTTTGAAGTCGAGTGTCAACTGCTGGCCTTCACTCTCGCGGCGTGCCTTATTCGTCGCCTCCGGATGTAGTGCTAAATCAATGCGCTCTCCGTTGCGGATAATATCCTCGACGCGAACGATCCTGATTCTGTCGCACTTTATACCGCGCGCTTTGTTCTCATAGAAACCGGCGGCGCGCGCGTCTTTTCGCATCGGTTCCGTAGGCTTGTCCAAGGTTATTAGGCATGCAAGGGCCGCCCCGTGTTTTTCCATATCGCCGCGTAACGCTGCTATGTCCTTCCGCTGCACCCCTCCGGACTTAGCTTGTAGGACCATTTTGGCAGACCCCAGTTCTCCACCGTCCCAAAAATAGTACACGCCATCAATTCCGCCGTCAGCACCGGCTTTCTTTCGGATAACCGCGCGATTATTTGTGTATGTGAGAATTGCCCACTTCTCGAATTCCTTGCGAACTCGATCATCCTTCTTGTGCGCCAATGCCACTGCGGATTTCAAGTCTTTTGGAATCCCGTCAAGTACCACTGAATCCGCAACCACTTTCCCGAATTTGTCCTCTAGCCGGGCAAGGATGGTTGCAATAGCGTGGTAAGTAATGTCGATTCCAATCCAATTGCGATCTATTTTCTGGGCGACCGCAACCGTAGTGCCGCATCCACAATATGCGTCGAGGACTGTCTGGCCATGTTTAGTCGATGATCTTATAATGCGTTCAAGTAAGCCTTCCGGCTTCTGCGTTTCGTAGCCCAGACGTTCCTGATCCTTTGGGGACAGCCACCGAACCTCTTCGTCAATTCCTTCGTTGGTACCGAATACAGTTCCGTTCGTGTACGGCTGATATGTCCACAAATCAGAGAGCACCTGGCCGTCGCTTGGTGTGAGGTAATGCTCGTAGATAGGCCAAGCCTGGCCCTCCACAATCTTGATGTACCCAGTTTCAAACAAACGGTCGAGTTTTTGATGCTGCGTTAGTTCCGAAAAATCCTCGCCCAAATCTTCAACTATCGCTTTTGGGATGGCCCAATGTCTGCGCTTCGCAGTGGGGTCGAAGCCTCGCCATGCCTTGCCGGACTCTCCTCCTCTTATCCCTGATCCCGTGAGAACATTCCCATAGTAGTTGGTCCTCCAACCTCTGACATCATCCACGAAATTCTCGAGGACATGTCCCACCATGTATGGGCGCTTCGCATGGCTCCAAATGTGTGCACCGGGCCCGGTGTATTTGGTATAGAAGAGAATGACATCGTGAATTGGCGCAAATCGGGTCGTCTTATTGTGCGACCCCGTGCGCCTCCAAATGATTTCGTTTTTGTAGTCGCCACCGTTGGGAAGAAAGATCGAATCTACGATGATCTTCAGATAGTGGCTTGCGGTCGGATCGCAATGTAAGTAAAAGCTCCCGTCTAGTGCTAAGACCCGATTTATCTCCACTAGTCGGAGCGTGATGCTTACGAGGTACGCAAGAAGGCTTTCTTCGCCAAGAACTGAATGCAGGCCCTTTATCAACTCGATGGTCTGTTCGGTAAACCTCGCCTCATGATTTGATAGGATTTGCTGATACCCAATACAGGCCTCATCCTCCCACTTCCAGGTATCGATAAACGCCTGTTCCTGTGCTTCGTCCTCTTTACCGACACGATTATAAATCTGGTTGTACTTGCGCTTTGAGTTAAAGGGAGGGTCGATATAACAAAGATGAACTGACTCATCCCGCACGCGAGTACGCAATATTTGCAGGTTGTCACCGTAGTAGAGCCGATTCGGCGACATAGCTCGCCCTCCGTGGTCACTCTACCTACTGATTGGATAGTTGCAACATTTTTAGTGCACTTGTTCGTCACTCTGGAACCTTCGGTGCAAACACCACTATATGTTGTGGTCTTTGTTTAGGAGGACCGAACATGCCGATTTAGCTTTTTCCCCCAAGCAGCACAGTCTAGGGCATCCATCTCGATTACATTGCCCGGAAGAAGGCCACCGAAACATATCGTGCAATCGAATCCTTGTTCGAACTCGCGTTCTACTTTTGTGGTCAGAGCCTGTCGCCCCATTCGTCATTTGATGAGTTATTGGCAAGTAACATCGCCAGCATTGAAATGCTACTTGCATGTGAAACGCTTCAACGTGTATGGATTTTTGAATTTGCAAAAGTTCGCATCCACTATGGAAGGCCTGAAGGTGGAAGCGGAGAGGTTACGAATCGGAAAGGATGAGATATTTATGCCTCGGAAACCGGTAGCCAGAGAGCCTTACGTTATTCCTGCCAGTTGTCACCCAGCCTCATCTTCTCCTGAAATTCGCTCGATCCAGAACTGAGCCCAAGTCTTTTCCCCCAATGCACTTGCTGCTTGAGCCTCCGACCCCGAAAGCGCGACTTTGATCCGGCACCCGATTCGGGACCAGGGGGTCGGAGGTTCAAATCCTCTCTCCCCGACCAATAAAACAAAAGAGATATCAGCGATTTCGCACACGCGAAATCGCTTTTTTGTGGCCGCTTCCGCGGGCGGGGCAAACC
>Ga0182030_10008607_pt1 | contig 21095 bp, 49 predicted proteins | sample 812S3MmetaG_FD_121299 | JGI IMG/M metagenome (GOLD analysis project Ga0182030, IMG submission 121299) | Permafrost microbial communities from Stordalen Mire, Sweden - 812S3M metaG (Illumina Assembly) | ecosystem: Environmental > Terrestrial > Soil > Wetlands > Permafrost | place: Sweden...
ATCCGCAAGCGCATTGACCAGTACAAGGCTGATTTTATCAAGGAACAAGCCAAAATCTTCCTCAATGAAGAGGCAGAGGACGGGCAGTTCTACCCCGTCGATGTGAATGTGGACGAATACCGTACAGCCGTCCGCGAGCTTGCGAATTCCTAATTCGAGGCTCTATTATAGAGACCTCCATGGAACGGATTTTCACAGCGACCGACGACGGCTACTACTTTGTCCCCAAAAAGGCTATGACGCCCACCGTCAAGTCCGCCCCGGGTAATCACCACAATGAGGTCGAAGGCAACCCGCTGCTTGAGCGTAGGGTTGGGGCGTTTGGAAGACCCCATGACGCCAACTACCGTATCATGGGTATCGCTCCCGAGGCTCCCGAAGGTCATGAGTTTTGGAGCGATGTCCCTAACTTGGAAGAACACCCCGAGTTGTGGGCACAGGAATGCCCCTATACAATCCCCAAACACGGCGGCGTATACGTCGAGAAAATCGTCAAGGAAGCCGCTGTAGAGGCTCAGCCCGTAGATGAGCGTCAACCCCTCCATGACGACTCGGGGGCTGCTACAGGGCTCCGCAGGCGTCCTGACTACGGGGAAAGCGACTCTATCACGACGAGGCTCAACAACGGGAACTCCAAGGGTGCTTCCGCCCAGTACGTGATCGCCCTAGCCGCCACAAGCCGCAAAGAAGCGTCCAAGACGGCTACCATGTACGTCACTGGGATCGAATGGGACGGTCTAAAGGTCGCCAGCTTTAAGTTCGGCTCCGATGCCAGCAAAGCCGTCCGACTTCCAAATCTGACCGCCAAAGCCGTCAGCCAGCAACTTTTCGCCCCTCCGTTTGAGGTAAAAGCACGCCCCGTCCCAACCGCCTCATTACAAAGCAAATAAATCTAACCATTTTCCCATCATTCTTGGTAGAATAGGACAATGAAAACTGCTACCGCGAAACGTTACGTGTGCCAGCGTACAGGGCAACCGTTCGATTATGAAGATGGCTCTCGTGCCTCGGAGAACAAAATCTCCACCGAAGCTTTCGCCGACCTAAAACGGAAGATCAAGCGAGGCAAGTATTGGGTGCCGAAGGTTGGTGAGTGGGTTTATGTCCGCACCATGATGAGCATCGATCACGGCGAGGATGATGTTGTAGGTGGTCTCGCAATGGTCACCCGCGTGTACGACAGCATGAGCGGCGGCGATGCGAAATGCAAGTTCATCGAGATCGCTCAGCATGACCGTGGCGGCAACTGGACACAGTTTCTCTTTCCCGAACAGAAAGAACTCATGAAACGGCACGGGAAAGAGTTCGCCCGTCCCGACCCCGATTACGGCTACACTGGCGATCCGAATGGAGGCTTCAACTAAATGGAACCAGTGATCGACGAGCAAGCAGAGTTCCTCAAGAAGTGCCCGTGGATGCAGACCTTGCCCAAATCGGTGCAGGACTTTTTCATGTGCGCCTGCTCCACCGATTTGGATGGGAATCAGAGATACGAGTATGCCGACAATTTCCGCATGGCGGCGTTGACCGACCCCAAGGCCCTCGCGGACTTCCAAGCGAGACACGACAAACAGTGCTGCGGCAGCCGAGAAGAGATCATCGAGGACGAGAATGGCAAGCTTTGGATCGTCGGATTTAACTACGGACACTGAGTACGGGAACTTGCGGGAAGAGCGATATCCTGAAGTCGAGGGGTTCGATCAATTCTGCTCGAATCTCAAGATTCGTATCATTGCCCTCCACGAAGGTGACCTGAAAAACGCCCAGCGGCTCTATCGCGGGGCCGTGGTCATGGCCTATGATCGAGCAAAGGCCCAAGTCATAGCTCGTAAACCCCCTGACTGCGAAGAGCCGGCAAACACGGAACGCGGCGAATGGCGATCACCCGAATGGAAACGCTTTAGGTTCAACCATGGGGAAATCAGCCGCCTGATGCGAAAGTGGCGGGGCATCAAGTTCAGGGAAATTCGACAGAATAGCCTAAATTCCAAACTGAAACTTCCCTACAAAAACCTAGCCAGAGTCCCAGAAAATCTGGTATAATAGCGACATGACGCAAACGGCTGATAATCCCCAAACCATAGCCCTCATCCGCTCACTCAATAAGCAAGTGCTGGCGGCTCAAACCACCTACTACAGCGGCGAGCCCATCCTGAGTGACGCGGAGTATGACACTTTGGAGGCTCGACTCAAGGGCATCGTGCAGTCCAGCCCGTGGTTAGCCGAACACGCTACCTCCCTCCAAAAGCCGGGGGACGCTCCGCTCGCCTCAGGTCGCGTACGTCACATCCGTCCGATGCTCAGCATTGAGAACAAATATACCAAGCCAGAAATCACCGAGTTCTTCCTCACCCTGCCATCGCCTCTCATGCTGGCTGAGCCAAAACGTGATGGCATTTCTTGCGAGCTTCGCTACCGTGACGGTCATCTGGTACAGGCATTGTCTCGTGGCAGCGGCACCGAGGGCGAGGACATGACCGCACAAGTCAAGGTGCTCATGAGTATTCCCAAGACCTTGCTGATGGAAAACAGCCCGGGCGTCTACGTGCGGCATTCGGCTTTCCCCGCCGACACCAATGTTCGCGGTGAACTGGTGATGCGGAAGTCCGAACTGGAGCGCATCAACAAGGCTGCTCGTGCCAAGGGTGAGAAAGAGTACGCCAGCACCCGCAACCTGACCGCAGGCACTATGAAACAGAAAGACCTCGCCGTCGTCGCCAAGCGTGAAATCCTGTTCATCCCGTGGGAAGTTTACGGCAGCGATGATTCGACACTCCCCGACAGTGGCTATGCGCGAATGATGATGCTCACAGGCGTAGGTTTCGCCAAGTACGAAGGAGTCATAATCGACGGTGCGGATAACGTCATCAAGGTGTTGGACCACATTTTGGCTGCGAACAAGGAATCCGACGTGATCGCGGATGGTGTGGTGGTCAAGGCCGAGAGCCATAAAGATCGGGCACGGATGGGTAATGGCAGCAAGGTTGCCAACTATCAGGTGTGCTTCAAGCCGCAGTCGGCGAGTGGCACCACCTATCTCCGCAGCATCGAATGGCAAGTCGGGCGTCAAGGCAAGCTCACGCCCGTCGCCACGTGCGACCCTGTGCCGTTGGCTGGTGCGATGGTGACCCGTGCGACCCTGAACAACATCACGTGGATCGACGCAATGGGATTGAAGCTCGGAGCCAAGGTTGAGATGCTTCGCTCTGGCGATGTCATCCCGCAGATCGTCAAGGTGATCGACGAGGGTGATACGAAGATCGTCACGCCGACCGTCTGCCCCGAATGTTTTTCCAAGCTGGAAGTGCTGGATGAGGAACGCAGCGGCATTATCACCCACTGGTGCCAGAACTATGAATGCGTTGGTCGTGTGCGCGACCTGTTCTCGTTCATTAGCAGCCGCGATGTTCTGGAGATCGACAACCTCGGACCTGAAATGGCGACCAAGATCGTCACGGGGGGCTACGCTCGCGACATCGGCGAGTTGTTTGAGTTCCACACGGAAGCTATGTCGGGGCTGACAAAGTTCGGCGAAGAGGCATTCATTGCCAAGATGCGTAAGAAAGGCTTTGACGCCACGCTCCCGAAGATGATTCGCTCGATGGAGAAGGCGAAGACCGCTCCGTGGGAACGCTGGATCGCGTGTCTCGGCATTCCGATGATCGGTCGGACGCTCGGCAAGGTGCTTGCGGCACAGTTGAAACTGGAATCAGACTGCATGGGAGAACTCCCTAATATTCTTGCTCGACTGGCGGATATGCAAGTCGAAGGCATCGGGGATGTCAAGCGGGACATGATTTTGACATGGACGAAAGAAGTCCGCAATCAGGAGATTTGCCAACAACTTTTTGACGCAGGAGTCAGACCAATGAACACAGCCCAAAAAATCGTAGAAGGTGCTCCGCTTAAGGACACTTCATTTGTGATTACTGGCGAGTTCTCGGAAACTCGCGAAAGCATCACGGCCAAGCTGGTGAGCCTCGGCGCGGTGTCGAAGTCGGGCGTCACGTCGAAGTGCAACCTGTTGATCGTCGGTGACTCGGCTGGCAAGACGAAGCTGAGCAAGGCTACTCAACTCGGCATCAAGCAGGTCGGTAAAGAATGGCTCGTCCAGACCCTCACTGAAAATGGCATGGAGTTGAAGGGCAACGGCGGTTTTGAGCCGGAGGAAGCATGAAACTGACTAAGGCACATGATTCTTTGAACATTTGGATGTGGAAGGACTACGAGGGCATCGAAGAGCCCGATTTTACCCACAGCTTGAACAATTTCGATGAAGCCCGCAATTTCATCTGTGCCAAACTCAAGAATGAGGGCTACACTGCGGGGGTGATGTGGACTATCGCCGATGTCATCACCCCATCCGAGCGTATCGAACTTCATTACCGTGCGTTCGATGACGCCTTCCGTGGTCGCATCGTGTGTGGCGGCCTGTGTTCTGCAAAAGAAGCTGACACCTACGTCGCCGAATTGAAGGCGAAGTACGCCAAGAAGGTCTTCACCCCCAACGAACTCTACGCCTTGAAACCCATTCGAGATGATTTCTCCCGCACCGACCGTCTGGAAAAGTGGCTGGGCGAGGAAGAGATTTGCCTGCACGACTACAAAAGGTGGGAAGAGATCGAGACGGCGGGGCTGGTCAAACTCAAGTATCTGGTGGACGAATACATGGGCAGCGATGAGAGTTTCGAGATCGCTACCGTCTGGTTTGCCAGCAACCCCATCGCCGTCGTCACCCACAGCGGTGAAGATAACAATGACCGCTACATCACCGACATAAGCGGTTGGTATGGGATGATTGCCTACCTTCGCGAATTCATGGTGCCCGAGGAAGACGAGAAGCCGAAGACGGTGGACCCGAGCAAGCCGCTGCATTGGCTGACGGAACCGGATAGCTACTACACGATCCACGATTACTACGACGTGGAGCGGCAGGAAAAGAAGGAGAAAGTCAAGGCATGAATCCCATCACCGCCTTTCGCAGCATCATAGCAGTGGTCGGCTTGCTCTTCATGTGGACGTTCGGGAGCCAAATCCTCGGCTACTTTTTCAAGCTTCTGCTTCTTTTCGCGCACAAGAAACTCACATGGAGTCCCGAGAAAGATAAGATGAGCACGCTCAAATCGTTCAGCGTTCACACTCAGGACGGGCTCTTTGGGCCTCATTGGGGGTTTGGGTTCCAGCGCGGCGGACGACGGCATTTCTACTTTCACGATTATATGGGCTGGCACGATCTTTCGGAAGGACCGCCGCAACAAGTGCGATGACCCGGCCTACTGCCCATGGCACGGGAGTTTGTGATACACTGAGGAAACTATGCCTAACTACGCTATCGGCTACAAAGCCTTCCGTATCGACGATGATGGACGCCTGCGTTACCTGTTCCGCTCACATGAGGGAACGAGTCTCGTAAAGTTTGACACGTGGATGACAGCCAAGCAGAAGTGGGTGCGAGAAGCGGCGGGCAGGAAATACCGCTCAGGATTCCACTTTCTTCGCACCGACGAGCACATTGAAAAGTTCATGAAACTGACGAAGAATAAATACGTCTTCATCCCCGTGCAGGTTCGCAACATCAGGCCGAAGCCACGTACTAGTGTCGGCTCATGGTTGGCTCAGGAAATTCGCATTCGGGGTCATGAAGTTCAGAAGGCTTTGATCCGTCACGCTTTTGCGGGGATGACCAATGTCAGGGTCGTTCTTTTCCCATGAAGACGGTTGCCTACTACGTGCCGAACTACGAGAAGCCGTGGGTCAGGGAAAAGATCGATGCGGCTGTGGCGGCAGTGATGCCCACAATCAAGAGGGCGTTCGGCGACGGCTGTTCGTTCAAGATTTACAACGATGGGTATGGCCGTACCCGTCTGGATTTTGACGTAGCGGATGACAAGAACCACGACCGTGCGTTACACTTGATTGATGGGTTCTTTACGCTTCACCCAATGCTATGAGATTTTTTCAATTAGATCGGGTCAAAGATATCTCGGGGATCAGCGGTACAGGTCTGGTCGCCGAGGGCGTTGAGTTCGACGACGGGCAGGTAGTTCTCCGCTGGTACAACACGGGGTCGCTCACGATCTTCAAGAGTCTGCAAGACTGCCGTAAGGTGCATTGCGCGGGCAAGCATACGCGGATTATCCACGATGGCAACGGTAAGCGGCTGGATCAGTTGCAGCAGGAGAACTTGGGGCACGCCGCCATCAAGCGTATGAATAGCGGCGAGGTACAGTGCCAGCAGTGCCATCTGAGCAAGCCGTATTGGGAGCACTTCAACATTGCTTGCAGGTTCTCAGACATCACGAATTACGGAGTGAACAGTGGAGACAAGTACAAAGCGTAAGTGGCAGTTCTGGATTAGCACGCAGGGACTCTGCTGGGGCGACCGTGAGACGGGTGTGCACCACACCCAGATCGGTTTCTTCTGGGTGATGTTGGTGGGGTTTGGTCTGTACGAATTGATCCGAGCCGCGATCAATCTAAGTAGGTTGGCGGGGGGACTATGAAAGCAAATCTGAAACAGGAGAATACAAAATGAAGACGAAGAAAACTACGGCACGCACAGCCCGTCCCAATCTGCGAAACATCGACTTTACGATTCAGGAAGAGCCCGGGGCTTTCATCACCACTCCCTCGTCGGCGACTTCGTGGTCGAAGGATGGCGTCTTCACCTGCGAACAGTGCAAGAAGCCGATTGGGGAGCGTCAACGCATGTTTATGCTCATGAAAGAAACCGCCCCGAAGGGCTGGCGGCACGTGTATGTCAATGACTGCGAGGAAGCGAAACCATGAACGCACACCCAAATACCGTGAGACGTGAGAAGCAGGAGAAGCTCGGCGGCTGGCTCCCCGTTTATATTGAGGCCGAGCCCTGCGTTGTGTCGGGCGCGACGTTTCGCTGTTTCTATTGCGGCTTCGGTAGTAAGGAAGGTCATGACTTTGCGTGTCGCTATTTGTGGCACCACAGCACGCTGCCGACCCGTGGCAAAGAGGGGACGAAGGATCACATCATCTTAGTTCCAAAGGGCGGCATCCCGCCGTCAGAATCGATGTTCTGATGAGGGATTTCAACAGGTTCGCGGATTGGGAACACGAAACCCGAGAGTTTTCTCGGAAGTCAATCGAGGGGGATTTGCTGACGGTGGGATTCAAATGCGATCACAAGTGCCACGATAAGGACTGCGGGTTGAATCCATGGATCGAGGAATGTCCGTCCTGCTGTTGTGCGAATCCGAAGTACGATCCAAAAGTTCCCGCTCCCGAGACGTGGGACGAATTGATAAACTGGAACCATCCTGATCCCGCACAGCGGCCTGAGAAGTACAGAGGGCTGAAAGTATGATGAGCGACAGCCAGAGGCTCGATTGGCTCTATGCCAACACCCAGCGGCTCAAAGACGTGTACTGGCACATAGAGAACGAGGGCGGCGACGTTCGAGATGCCATCGACTTCTTGAGTGACGACGGAGAGGAAGAATGAGACAAAGTTGCCTTTGTGAACTTATCAACACGGGAATGTGCGACGGAGCAGAGAAGCAAGTCATCTGCCCCTCACATCCGAGCAATCGCAGCACGCCGAAAGAGGCACCGCTTCGTCTCGCCGTGTGGTGGGTGACCTACTACGGTTTCATGCGCCCCGCTGAACTTGTTCGCAGGAAGATGCACGAATGGCATTGGGTGCACACGTGGGGACCGTGGGTAGATGGGCAGAGGTTTGCCGTCAGGTATCCGTGGACGAAGGCGGGCTGCTTCGCCCATTACGTGACTCATCAGGTACGCCACTGTGAGCAGTGCGGCCTCAAGGAAAAGAACACGATCTGGTCCTGATATGAAACCCCACATCCCCGAACCGTTCTATTACCGTTGGTGGGGCGTCATCTACAGGCTCGAAGCTCTTAAAGAGTTGGACGCTCCTCTCGAAGACATAAAGGTCGCTCGCCGTGAGCGCAACGCCATCGCCACAGAAGTTTGCGACTACTACCTCGCTCACTGGGAAACACTGACCCCAAAAGAACAGGATGTCGCACTCGCCATGATGCAGCGATTACCGCTGGATGAAGAGTTGGCGAGGCGCTGAAAAATTTCTTTGCAAATTCCTAGCTGTTTTCTCGACTTCCGTGGTATTATATAGAAGTAAGGATTTACCGCAACAAGGTAAGACCGGACACACAAAATGATCGCTATCAGCATATCATCGTTATCGAGTAGCTCCTCACGGGGCGACGGCATCGGTGTGTGCTTGTAAGTATCTGAAAACAAGCAGATTAGATTCACCGAGCCGCCGCCAAACAAGGGCGGCGTTTGTGTTTTTGTACGAAATTTTGGAGACGTGGCGTAACTGGAATCGCAGCAGGTTGCTACCCTGTCCTCGGGGTTAAGAGCCCCGAGTCCGAGTTCGAATCTCGGCGTCTCCGCCATGGAGAGTTGGGCGAGTGGTTTATGCCGCACGCTTGGAAAGCGTGTATCCCGCGCAAGCGGGATCAGAGGTTCGAATCCTCTACTCTCCGCCAAATTTGAGTATTAAATCGCATGGATACTAATGCGAATTGTAAGAAAGCCGAGCAACTTGGAATGCCGTTCGGCACAGCGAGTAACCGCCTCAAGCAACGCCTGTTTTTCGGACTGCTGGTAAAGCTAGGCGACAACGTTTGTTTCAAATGCGGCAAACTGATCGAGAAGGCCAGCGAGCTTTCCATTGAGCACAAGAAGGATTGGCTCGACGTTGATCCGCAGCTTTTCTGGGCGGAAGACAACATTGCGTACTCGCACCGTAAGTGCAACAAGGCGGCTCGAAGGACGCCAAAGACTGGCAGGCATGGAACACACGGCCTGTACACTCTGGGTTGTCGTTGTAAGCCGTGCACAGACGCTCACGTTGCTTATAACAACGAATGGCGTTGGCAAAAGGGATTGCGTAAGAAAAAGTTTGGTAGGGTTGGCACATTGGCAAGTCCGACTGTCTCGAAAACAGTTATGCCTACGGGCATTGGGAGTTCAACTCTCCCTCCTACCGCCAGTTCGGTGAGCTTGGTACATGGGCAAGTCCGACCGTCTTGAAAACGGCTATGCTTCAGAGATGGGGCATTGGCAGTTCAACTCTGCCGCTCACCGCCAGATTTGATCTCACGTGCCTAATGTGTGCCGATGTTTGGCCTCGTGACCCGCAAGGGATATGAGAAGCAGAAAATCAAAGTTTGTAGTATCATAGGGTATGAAGCCTTACGAACCATGCGTCGAAGACGCTACTGCTCATATCCACGTTGACTGGAAGACACACGAGAGCACGGGGAAATTTGCCCCGTACCCGAAGATATTTTGCAGCGTGTGCCCGCCCTCAACAGAAGCGGAAAGTGAAGAGGAGTACCGCAAGTACGCGGCATACAAGAAGCGTGAAGCCCCGAGGTACGCTACGCGGCGACCGAGCAAGTCGATTCGCCTGTGGCTGTACCGCAACCGTATCTTGATTGCCAGCGGATTTTTGACAGCGGCTTACTTCGTGATTCATTGGATTTTGCGGTAGTGGCTGGAATTGGCATACACGAGGCACTTAAAACGCCTTGCCTTCGGGCTTGCGGGTTCGAATCCCGCCTACCGCACCAAATTTTAATGCCCCTGTAGTTTAACGGCAAAACCCCGGCCTTATAAGCCGTAGTTAACTCTAGATTAGAGTGCGATCTAGGTTCGAATCCTAGTGGGGGCACCAAATTTAGCACTTGTGAGCCTCTTCCATATTTTCCCGCCGCGTGGTATTATCCTATAGTGATTCACAATTTCGACGACGACAAGAAATACACCACCTTCGAGTTCGAAGATGAGGTCTCGTCGTATACGCCGGGAGCCCGATGGGTTTACGGCGGCGAGTATTTCGCGGCCACGCTTCGCTGCCGCATACCGAAGCGGATTGTAGATAAGTCGCACCTAGTGGACGAGTTCGTCAACAGGCACGACGGAGACACGGGGTTTTGGGTATGAGATCATTGTACGAGCAAATACGTGCGGCGGAACGGCTGACACGGCGGCTAATCGGCAGGGTGAGGCCGAAGCAGCGTTGTAGGTATGAGCCCCACACCATCCGATGCAACTATCCAGTGAAGCGGGGCTTTATATACTGCCCACAGCACATCAAGGAAAACCTGCAAGTGGCGCTCATATCGAAAACCCGGGAGCAAGCTTTGAACGACCTCAGGGTGAAAAAGTGAAGCTGCCGAGGTTCCTCATCGACCTGCTGGAGAGACGGTATGGACTTGATCCCTATCGCTGCTACCTGACCGACGAGCACCCGAAGATCGTTGGGCCGAGCAAGGTCATCCGCGTCACGATGACGGTGGACATCGAAGTGCCGCATCGGTTCATCACCAAGAAGGCCAACATGGGCATCGCCCGCTCGGTTGTGATGGAGGAGTGGAGAACCGAGGAGACCGCCCGCATCCAGACTTGGCACATCGTGAAGGCCGAGGATTTGACGGGTGTTCAGCCGTCACGCGGGGGCTGTAAGGTCTGCGGGAAGCTGTGGTCTGATAAGGACTGCCAGCAGGTATGATCCTCGCGGTAAGGCGTGGTGCTTGGCTGGATTGGCGAGTGGTGTTATACTGACGGTAGATGCTTTGTTTCAAATTTGGAGGAGTTAATGGACCCGAGCGCAGAATGGCTTGAAAAATACGGAAGGTTTTGGCCGAACGTCACGGACGAGCCGAAGAAACCATACCAGTTAACCACTCGGGAGATGTACGACGCGCACATGGATCAATACTCAGATGACACCGCCGTCCTGAGCATGACAAAGACCGACCATCCGAGCTACCAGTTCATCAAGAATCAACTCGGAATGCGGGCGATCCCCTACCTGCTGGAAGACATCCAAGCACAGCACCCGGACGGGTCGTTTGACGAAGGTTCTTACCATAGCTTCTGGGGAGCGTGCAGTTTGTTCCGCACAATCCTCTACGAAAACGGGATTCCGGGTCCCGAGATTCCCGAGCCCTATCGCGGCAGATTAGAACACATCCGCGAAATATATGTGGATTGGGGCGTCCAAGAAGAGTTCCTGAAAGACAACCACGTGCCTTCGATCCCGCTAAGACTGGATCAAGTACATCGGTTGGTTCCAAATCGTTTCTTCGGTCTCCGCAACTGGGTTTGGCGAGTGACGACCCTTCCAAACAAGCACCGCATGAAACACAAATGGGATTTCTGGAGAGCAGTATGAGGTTATACGTTGTAGTAGCGTTAGTTCGTATTTCGTGATATAGTAGTTCACACAATAGGAGAACAGAATGAAGCGATTTTCGATATTGGTTGTTTTGCTCGCTCTGATGAGCGGTCTATCGTTCGCGCAGTTTGGCGCACTTGACACGTTGAACAAATTAAACAAAGCCAAGCAAGTTCTTGACGCCGCCCAAAAGGCAAAGCAGGTCGCCGACGCCGCTCAAAAGGCAAAGCAAGTCATGGATGCGGCACAGAACGCCAAAAGAGCCGTGGACGCCGCGCAGAACGTGAAACGAGCTACTGAAGCCGTGCAGAACGTAAGGCGGGCAGGAGAAGCATCACAGAAGGTTGGCGAAGTCGGTCGGCGACTAAACGCTCCCATTACTCGCCAAAACATCGTGGGCGATCACGGCCCTATCAAACCAGTCAAAACACTCAGAGATGTGATGCCGCGTTCAAGCAACTTTGCAGCGGAGCATCGCACTTGGGTTCAGCGTGGCGGGTACGCAGGATTTCACATCCCCAACGGACGTTTCCAGAGCTTCGCTGGGGTTGACCACCCATTCCGTATTGATCTTGTCATGGGCGCAAATCATGGCTGTTTTAGTTTCGGCGGCTTCGGTTTCGCAATTGTCGATCCGGTGCCTTCCGTTTGGGCTGACAACTGGAATGAAACGGATGACGTGACTGTCAGTGAAGACGACGCCAACGGTGGCTACTACCTGTCCGACAATACGTATCCGGGAGTTTCCGTGTCACTAAGCGCCCTGCAATTCGGTTGTTCGCACTTTGCCGTGGGCTTCTCCGTTGGTGACAACGGTGCGGTGGTTGATGAGTCCGCGTCCGATCAACCGCAAGATCAGGCGCAAGATCAACCGCAAGATCAACCGCAGCAGGAAGTCGCTCCCCCACCGCAGATTGATCTCGATCCGACATCAACGTCTTGGTCTGGGCAGATTGACTTCCAGACTGGGAACGGTGGACTATTCAACATCAAGATGACTCGCACAATAGGTCATAGCGGACCAATGTCTGTAACCTTTCTCGCGAATGGAACATTCAGCAGAGCGGGAGATGGAAATGGACACGCGGGTACGTGGGCTCAGACGGGAAACACTTTCACTTTACACCTGCCGCCCAGCGGATGCCGAGGAGAAGGGGCAACTCTGACAGGTGCTCTATCCCCAGATGGTTCCACTATATCTGGCACTTGGTTTGAAACGAGTGCGTCGTTCCTTCCGTGTGGCAAGGGGAGCGGAACGTGGTCTTTACAGCGCACGGGGGCGCAGCCCGATCAGCCGCTCGCTACACAACCCACATCCGCACCACGGTCCCACTAACTGGAGGCAACAATGAAAGCGTATTTCGCAGCGGCATTGGTTCTACTGTTCATCACGCCAGCGTTCGCGGCTAGGAACGTCATTAGTGATTGTCGGAAGCTGGATAAGAAATTACGGAAAGACCCGAACGTGGTTAAGGTGCAAGAAAACTATATCGTTCGGGGCAACACGGGGTACGATGAGTTCGAAGTCTACGTCAAGAATTGTTACGACAAAGAGTCGTTACACCGCATTCCGACGTGGTACAAAAACACAGAAGTTCGCGTCCACTGTCAGGTACCAGCGGAGAAATGAGCACAGGATGGTAAAAGCACAATTAGCACGCAAGCCGCAGGACAAGGTGATGCGGTTGCTCAACGAACTTCGAGAACGCCCGAATGAAGAAAGTATCCGCAGGATACTGAACGCGGTAGAAGATGCTCGCCGAGCACGGTTTGATTACATCGGGCTGGATCGGGCTGTGAAAAGGATTCTGGCACGGGCGCTAACCGAAAAAGAGTCGGCCCTCGTGAAGAGGTTACTGTGACAAATTTCTTGCTTGTCTTCGTCACCGTTGTACTGCTGGGGTTTATCGTCGGCTTGACCCTTCAGGAAACTGAATGGTATCGCAACTTCATGCATAAACGCCCAATCTTGGGCTGGATATCGACGTTTCTCGTAGGTACGATTGCGTGGTGCGCGGCGGCATACGCCCTACTAAACCTCGCCCTATCATCGTTGGGGCGTACTTTCCCCCCAATTCAATAAGGAGCACCATGGCTAATAAGAATGCAAAGACCAAAAGTTATCAGGGCTTTGAGGCGTGGCAGGAGCGCAAGCGCGAGTTCAACCTCACCAACACCATTGCCCATCAGTTTCAAAAGATGTGGCGTCGTGCAGCCCTCACGCAGCGGGCGGAAGAGGGTCGGCTGACCGACAAGAACATGGTGGAAATGGCGACGGTCGGCCTCCACTTCAAAAGATCATGACGTTGACGATAAGCAAGAGGTACTGTAAGTTTGAAGTGGATGATCTCTCGCGTCCGGGGACGCCAGCGGTCGGTCGCGGAAGAACGATGAAAGAAGCCATCGGCGATTACTTCCACGCAAACCAATTGGAATTAGGGATCAAGTTCGACGTGGAGGAATCGGCCCGCTCTGCGGAGAAGCGCCGAAGAAGCCGAGAATTAAACAAGCGATGAGCGACGAGTGTCCCAAGATTGACCCCAGCATCATCCGAGAGATGATGGCTCACTGGATTCCGTTTCCTGACGCCGCCTACTGGAAGAAGTTCGGGATCGAGCCCAATGCGGACGGCACCATCGACACGCCGGGAGGGTTTCGTATCCCCACCCGTGAGATGTGCGAGATCGCCGACCTCGAAAAGTTAGCCAAACGGTGACCCAAGTTGTCCACGTCCGTAAGTTTCCTTTCGTCCAGTTTGCGCCTAATTGCGTCTACATCGGACGCGACTACCTTGAGTTCAAAGATGAGGGCTGGGGAAATCCTTTCCATGTCGGCCCTGATGGGAACCGAAAAGTTGTATTAGAGAAGTATCGGGTGTGGATCAAGAATCAACCCCACCTGATTGCCCGACTGTCTGAATTGAAGGACAAAATTTTAGGCTGCTGGTGTCGAGAGAAAAATGGATTCAGAGGTAAGGTGGTTTGTCACGGTCAGATTTTGGCGGGGTTGGTTGATGGTACACCGCCTGAGCAGATTGAATGATTACATGGACAGTGTGAATCAAAAATTCCACAAATTGGCACTGGCAGCCCACGCATAAAGCTGGCTACCGAATTCTTTCAGTAGAGGAATACTCATGCCCATCATTCGCATTGAGGACCCCAAAATTTTCGTGGGGCTTTCCACAGATGATGCTCGTAAGCATATCGCCGAGCACGGGTACGATATCCGCGTCGTGCAAACCCACTTGGTGTATAAACCAGACTATGACCCCCTTCGTGTCCTCCTAATCGTCGAGAAAGACATAGTTGTCGATGCGACCATCGGCTAACATGTTGATTCCATAGCCTCAAAACCTAGCCAAAATCCAAGTTTTTACGGTAGAATAGGGACATGGCTAAGGAACCGCCCTCATTAGAATTCAAACTGTTCAAACAGATCGCAGCCGCCGAACGTAGGCACCCCATTGTGGTACAATCAGGATCGGAGGGGACCCATGCGACTCGTTAAAAAAGGCGACAAAGGTGACAAGCTCTGGACGGCGACCTGCCGAGGATGCCTGTCTGAGTTCGAAGCCCATGAGAGCGAACTCAATGTCGAGTACGACCGCGACGGTTCTCTCGCTCGGGCAAGATGCACGGTGTGCAAAAATGATATGTTTTTTTACGCCGCTGACGGAAGTTCCAGTAAATAGGGGTTTATGGCGAAAAACCACGGAGTATCGAAGCGTAACCGCCGCCAAGTATCGGGCAAACGACCCGACACCAAGTTAATCGCCCGCAATATGGCGATCATCAAGGCGCTTGAGAAGCGGGATCGAATTCTGGCAGAGGAAGGCATTGACACCACGGACATTCCAGAAATTACGGATTGGAGTGGGGCCGTGCGAGGCAAGTTCTATCGCCCCGATACCACAAATGCCGTTCGTGGTCCGTCAGTCATGTTCATCGTTTTCGACGAATTCATCAATGGTGCTTAATTCTCCCGAGGCAAATGAAACAATACCCACATATCGAAGGCGCGGCTAAGGCTCCTCTGGGGGTCCCATGCATCGCATTCTATAAATACGACGGCAGCAACCTTCGGTGGGAGTGGTCGCCAAAACAGGGCTGGCACAAGTTCGGCACCCGGCATGAAATGTTCGACGCGACTCACCCGCTGTTCGGTCAGGCGATCCCGATCTTCATGGACACCATGGCAGACGAGATCATCAAGCGGTGCAAAAAGGTCGAACGCGGCGTTCAGCGAATCAACGTATTCACCGAGTTCTTTGGACCGAGCAGCTTTGCAGGTTTACACGACGAGAAGGAACCGAAAGAGCTTCGGCTGTTTGACGTGGTGCTGTTCAAGCGGGGCATCATGCCGCCCAAGCAGTTCTTGGATACCTTTGGCGACCTGCCCTACGCGGCTCAGGTAATCTACAGGGGTAATTTGAATCGTCAGTTCATCGAGGATGTCCGCATGGGGTTGTACCCAGTGGTCGAGGGTGTGATTGCCAAGGGCGACGACTTCATGGTGAAGATCAAAACGTACTCGTACTTGAAAAAATTAAACGAAAAATTTGGTGCGGATTATCGCAACTACTGGGAGTAAAATGGCTAAGCTGAACAAGTGCGGACGACCGACGTTCGGGTACTACGATTATCAGGGGGATAACGAGCCCCTGTTTACCGATGACGAAGTTATCGCCATCAGCCGTCAAAAGGCGGGGATGTGCCTAAACCCAATTCAAAAGGAACTGCTCCGCAAGATGGACTATCTGTTAGAGGAGGAAGTATGAAAATCACAATGTTGATGGTATTTTTGCTCGTCGTTAGCGCGACGATGTTTGGACAATACGGGAATTCAGTCAACATGCAGGCGCAGCCGATTTACATGGCCGATCATTCGGCACACGCCAGTCAGGGGGACATGCGGGTCGAGGCGAACTTGCTCGGGAGCAACAGCGTCACGACAGCCCAAGGCGAACGCCCACTATGGGAATTTCCAGATAACAAGTACGTGAAGCCGCTAGGCGACGTAGCGCGTGAATACCGCAAGGAACACGCGACGGCTGTGAAAGCGACTCGCATTTGGAACCAATAACCAATGGCAAACATTTTCGGAGATCGAGCAGTCAAGACTTGCTTACGGGTGTTTGAACACATTCGCAAGGAAGTCGGGTACGATGCTCAGATGATGGAACTCATCGTTTGCAGCAACATCATCCGTGAACAGTTTGCGACCGCCGAAGATGAACGAAGGATTTGGCTGTCGTACATGGACAGGGAGTAGCATGACAAGAGAGCAATGCAAAATCGTCCGTGCCCGCTGGCGAGAAGAAAAACTTGCCAAGCGTGCCAATCAGACCGTCGAAGAGATAGAAAAAGACCTCGCTGTTTCACGCGAATTGATTGCCAAGCCAAAATTCCCGAATTGGCTCAAAGGCCCGTTGCAACATACTATCGACGAATTGTCGGGACGTTTGGAACTGGAGAAACTCGCCCAATTATGATCCCAAAAGCAATGACGGTGATGCGGAAGGCGTGGGTCGGCGACGATGACCACGTTCTCGCGATGTTCGGCACCGACGAGGCCGCACAGTACCTCTTCAACCTGTTGACTGACGATCAGGTAGCGGAGTTCCTGCGGACGATGCGGGGCAACGCTTTTAATTGTGACGAATTTTGCGACGAATGTGATACACTATTGTCAGCGGGGAACCATTTTTGCCCCAAGTGCGGGCACGATAACGAGCGTACTTAGATGAAAGTTCTGATTTACGGCAACCGCAAAGAGGACGACACCATCTACGACGCATCCACACCGGAGAAAGAGGCCGCCGCGTACTTGCGAGTGTTCAAGGAACTTGACGAATACTGGCAGTGCTACGGCGACCTGACCGTCAAGTGGAAGCCTGTCTACGAGAAAGCCAAAGCAGGCGATGCCGAGGCAGCCAAGCGACTGATGAACGACCGCAAGAATTATGAGTACGAAGGTTTTCGCCTCGACGAAGTGGTCGATCCCACAGTAAACGAATAGAAGAGGAGTCTTTATGTCCATGTTTGGCAAATTGATAAGAACCGCAGTCAACGTTGTGGCCCTTCCTGTTGAAGTGGTCAAGGACGTGGTTACGCTGGGAAACATAGCTTCCGGTGATGAGTCCTACACCGTGCAGCGTATCCAGAAATTGAAGGAAGAAGCCGAGGACGAATAATGATTACACGGATCAAGAAAGAAAAAATCGCGAACTACCTTCCGATGCTAGACCGCATGACCCTCAATTGTGTGGCGTCGTGCATCTCCGTCATGCACCACAACCGAGGCATCGTGCAATCCATCGAGGTTGACCCCACTCAATTCATGCCCGTCACCATCCGTTACTGGCTTCCCATGTGGGAAGAAGTCGCCATACTGGATGTGACTGAGGAAGCTGAGGCGGCGGCAGCATGATCCACTTCTTCCATAAATGGGAAATCAAGGGCGTCCAGCCGATGGAGATGAGACTATCGCCAGTCGTGGCGGCTGTTTGGAACTTTAACGTCACCGACCAACCGTCCGAGCCCGTCACGCAGGTTTTGCAGGTCTGCAAGGTCTGCGGCAAGCTGCGGACTGAGACTCTCCACGGCAACTGGACGTGGAATGATCTCGTAGGGGGCAATGCGCCCGCCAACGCCATCAAGACAGTAAGGAGCACCAATGCCAAGGCGTAAAAAGACACACGCGGAGAAATTTCCCGATATCGTTGTATTCTTCGTTTCGCCCGCCATTATCCGTGGCGCAGTTGAACTGGCGAAAGAGAAGAGCGTCCTCGGGGTCAACTCGAACTGGCTGGGGTAGTCATGGAAAACGAAGAACGTAGTGGTGTAGATTGGCCCGCAAAAGCAACCGACGAGTGCTTTCCCGAACTTCCATTCAAAAAGAAACGCGACGGCTTCGAGTTTGTCTACGCCGACATCGTAGGTAGTTGGTACATGTCGCCAGAGACGTTCGTGCGGATGGACGGCAGCGAGCAGAAGGACATCATGCCGGGGCACTTCGGCTTCCTGATCCATTGGGGCGTCAAGAATTACGGCTTCGGAGAATACTCGGTGCGGTTCTATTCCGATGGCAAGATCGACGTGCAAGACGAGTTCAGCGGACCCGAGTTCTCGAAGGCGCTGTTTGCCTATCTAGGACAGAAGGTCGCGGAAGTCGGTGAGCACGACCATCAACGGGAAGAGAAAAAGAAGAAGCAAGAAGCCGACCGAATCAGCGAAGCGGGAGAGCCCGATGTTTCCTAACTCCTCGAAGCCAACCAAATTGCAATTGGAGACACTCACGAAGCCGGCTCTACTCGGAGGACGGTCTACTACCGTAGACCACATGACGAAGGGTGCCTTAGCCGTACTCAAGAGAGCCTTGCAAGAGATCATCGAATTGCCCCAGCCAGATGAATACGAATGTGATGACGATCAGGTGATCGAACTCTTGTCGGACCTGATCGAAAAAGAAGAGGAATAACATGGCGTGGAAAACGTTCATACTCTATGAACCGCATAATGATGACGCCAGCAAAGGCGTGCATCCCATCGAAGATCAACTCAGCCAAATCGAAGCGAATGGTTACGAGATTCGCTTTGTCTTTAAGGAGTCGGCGAGGTATACTGTTCTTGCGAGGAAAAAGGCTCACTAATGGACCTACTTGAACAACTCAAGGCGAACAAGTTCCCTTACACCAGCAACCTGATCCATCTGTTCAGGGGTGGGTCCGATCTCCATGGGGCGCAACTTGTGAACAAGCACGATGACGACTGGTATGGCGTTTACGTCGAACCGCCAGAGATGGTCATCGGGCTCAAGGACTACCCCCACTACGTGTGGTCGTCTGCGGGCGATACGAAGCGGAATGTTCCCGGCGACATGGACATCTGCTTCTACTCGCTGCGGAAGTGGGCGAAGCTCGCCTCGGGCGGGAATCCGACTTGTCTGTCGTACCTCTTCGCCGAGAACACGCTGGATGTCACTGATCTGTGGGACGATGTACGGAACATGCGGAGAATTTTTCTATCCAAGGCGTGTGCGGAGCAATTCAGGGGATTTGCCATGGCCCAGCGTCAGCGGTACATGGGTGAACGCGGGCAGGGCAAGCACGGTCAACGTCCCGAGCTTGAGGAGAAGTTCGGCTTCGATACCAAGGCTGCCATGCATGTTATGCGGCTCCTCGGCGAGGGAATTGAACTCATGCAGGCTGGTGAGATCACCTACCCGCGTCCGAACAAGAGCCTGCTGATTGCCGTTCGAGAGGGCAAGTACGATCAGGCATTCCTCAAGGATATGACGGACACCTTGTTTGCCGATCTGGATAGGGCACAGGCAGAATCCTCCCTACCCGATCAAACTGATCGCGAGGCTGTTTCGCGGTACTTGACCAAACTCTACCTCAAAGTTTGGGGACACGAGGGGGACGCTACCAACCGCATTCTGGCTCGGGCGGTTGAGCTTGCCTGCCGCTGGATTGCGGGTCACCTACGGGCTGACGAGCGAGCGGATGGGCACCCAGCGTGGGAAGAATGGCGTGACGAGTCTGTTGTTAAGCTCGCCATGATCGATTTGGCAATCCGAGCGGAGGACTAATGAACAACCAACAGCGAATTGCTACACTCGCGGAGCTTGGTGAGACCCATAAGCGGAGACGGTTCACGCCGACCCAGATCAATAAACTGGCGGTCGTTGGGCAGAGTCTCGATGATTCTAGAGATGATTTACGACACCTTGAACACACCCTAGAACTTCAGCTTTATGAGCTTCGTAAGGTTTGTCCGCATCCCTTCCGCTTCGTTAGCTGGACAGAACGAGTCCCAGCGGGACAGGTCAAAGGCTATTGCGATCTCTGCGGGGAGATGCGGTGGTTTGATAAATACCCGAAAAAGATGCGGGATACGGTGAGGTTCGAGTAATGCCGCAAATTCGATGTGAGGGTGAGGGCTGTTGGTTTTGCTTGATGTGGGCTGAAACTATGGGCTTGACGGCACCGTATTGGGGAGCATAATGGCACCCGACCGATTCGTGCTACCAGAACCGCTCTCACCCCTGATCGAAAAGGTGTACCCAGTACAGGGACGACAAGACTGGTATTTCTACCGATGGAGTAAAGCATGGCTGCGATTCAGGGCAACACAGTCTGGAACAAACGAGGAAGTAGCTGGGATTTTTCTAGCCGCGACGACGCATGGCAGGCTTACGGTCTGATCTGCGACTACGAGGCTTACGAAGAAGAACTCATCGCGCAGGGCGTCGTCAAGATCGACTACAGCGTTAGGGCCGAAACTCGACCCAAAGAGCACAACCCATATCCGATTCGGGATGCCGAAGGTTTTAAGGTCGAACAGAACCCCAACGATGGATACGGCGGTTTCGGGCGTACAGCACAGAACGACTGATATGACAGGCGCTTGCGAACTTTGCGACCGTGAGCGAAACGACATCACGGATCACCATCTGATTCCCCGCACTCTTCATAGCAACAAGCGGGTCAAGGCGGCGTTTCCCAAAGAAGTCTTGGTAAAGACTGCCCCGCTATGCAAGCCCTGCCACAGGCAGATACACGAGTTCTTTACGGAGAAAGTGCTGGGCTGGCACTACAACACGACTGAGAAGCTGAAAGCTCACCCCGAGGTCCAAAAGTGGATCGCGTGGGTCGGAAAGAAGACATTCTGATGCCCAAGAAAATGACCAAAGAGCGACTGCTTCGTTTGGCCGTGGCGAAGGTGAATCGTCTCACTGAGGACGAGTTGCACAATTTCGTCTTCAATATCAATTGCTGCCCGCACAAGAAGACACATCCAGTCGGCATGGACTCGTCCTGCGACGATTGCGGAGCGTGGGTCTAATGCCAAGGCTTAAGATAGGAACTGGATCATGGCCGTACA
>Ga0182030_10008608_pt1 | contig 21095 bp, 20 predicted proteins | sample 812S3MmetaG_FD_121299 | JGI IMG/M metagenome (GOLD analysis project Ga0182030, IMG submission 121299) | Permafrost microbial communities from Stordalen Mire, Sweden - 812S3M metaG (Illumina Assembly) | ecosystem: Environmental > Terrestrial > Soil > Wetlands > Permafrost | place: Sweden...
CCTACAACGATCCTGTCGTCTGGGCTGAATATGCAATCGACACGGCTAAAGTCTGTCGTGAAGTTGGCTTAAAATCAGTCGCTGTCACAGCCGGCTTCATAACCGATGAGGCTCGGCCTGAGTTTTATTCGGTAATGGACGCAGCCAATGTCGATTTGAAGGCTTTCTCAGAGTTGTTTTATCAAAAAGTCACTCTGTCTCACATGCAACCAGTGCTAGACACTCTGTGTTATTTGAAGAATGAGACGAATGTCTGGTTTGAAATCACTAATTTGATGATTCCCGGTCAAAATGACTCAGCTGATGAAATAAAACGAATGGTTGACTGGTTACTGACCAATGTCGGTGATTCTGTGCCCATTCATTTCACGGCTTTTCATCCAGATTTCCGCATGCATGGCATTCCGGGAACTCCGATTGAAACCTTGATTCGAGCGCGTTCTCAGGCTATCGAGGCGGGTTTGAAATATGTTTACACCGGTAATGTCAATGATGTCGCTCGTCAGAGCACATATTGTCCAAAATGCCAGAAGTGTTTGATCGAGAGAAACTGGTATGAGCTTGGTGCTTTTGAGATTGTTCAGGGTTGCTGTAGCCACTGCAAAGAGCCAATTCCTGGCGTTTTCGAAGAGAGTAAAGGCAGCTGGGGCAGAAAGCGTCAACCAGTGGCAATGTCATAGCTGAAGGCTTAGAATAACGAGAAGTCAATATTTGGCCGGCGCTTCGAGACATTGCTTTGAGACATTAATGTTAGCTGTCAACGATATTCTTATTCGAATCATGCTTATTTTCGTCGGCATCGTTTGTGTCGGCGGCGGCTTGATCTTCGCCAAGCAATCTCTCGAAGTAGCTAAAAATATTTTCGAGTGCGTTTTGTTTGCTTTGCTGATTTTTATGACCGGTTTGCTTATGATCTCCTGGGGATTCGGTGGATTCCCCGAATAAATTTTTTCTGCTCGCACATATCACAGAGGTATCGATGAAATTAGAGTCTTTGACCGTGCAAAAGGTTGTTACAACCAGCTTGTGCTTATTGGTTCTTGGTGCCGCGCAAGTTTCGGCAAAAGACAGAGAAGATTCAAAATCTGGACGTGCCGGCAACTGGAAGTCGAATGCCCAGGGCTCTCCTGAAGTTGCCGAGTGTCGCAAAAAAGTAGAAGCCGATCCTAAAAACGCTGAAGCTCAAAATGATTTGGGTTGGGCGTTACGTCAAAATGGCGACGCAAAGGGTGCCGAACTAGCGCTACGCACATCAATATCTTTAAATGACAAATTGGCTTATTCGCATTCTAATTTGAGCGTTGTTCTTCTTGACAGAGGCGCAAGTGGCGAAGCTTTGCAAGAAGCTAAAACGGCAATCGCTCTTGATTCTAAAAAACCGATTTATCATGTCGTTTGCGGTAATGCGACGCTTGCAACTGGCGATTCTAAGGGTGCAATCGTCGAATACAAAACAGCTATCGCAGAACAAAACGATTACGAAAATGCCTACTTTAATCTGGCTAGAGCTTTGAGCAAAGATGGGCAAGCCGTCGAAGCGAAAGTAGCTCTCAGTCAAGCGATGCAGCTTGATCCCGAAGATACTCGGGCAGTCAAATTGTTTGACGAAATTGCTAAATAAGTTGTCGTGATTTGGCTGCAACCGATTTTTTTAAATCAATGGTTTTGATACGATCGGCATTCGCCTCTTCGCTCATTCCTAACTTTTCGTAGATGTCGGCACGCATATTATAAGCACGGGCTTCGCCTTTGTGAAATTTTACGTGTTCATTCGCCGCGATGAGAGCGGCTCCCATATTGCCGGTCTGACTTTCCAGTCTCGATTTTAAACTCCACAAATTTCCGTCTTGAGGGGTTTTTCTTAATTCTTGTTCGAACCACAGCCGAGCCTGCTCAGTGAGTGCCAATGAGGATATTAGAGTTAGTCCCTTTTCTACCCTTGCACCATTATTGTTTGGCGTCAAAAATAATCTCTGGTCAGCCAATCGAAGCCCCAATTGATAAAGACCTGCTTGGTCTGCCCGGCTTTGCAGAAGCCTCAAAGTACTGGGATTATAAAAGGTAAGAGTCGATGCCAATTCCAATTTCTTCGAGTATTCCTGACTATTGGGCATGGGAGTCTTGAGACCGACTGTATATTCTGCGTCAGCAATAGGGTGTTCCGTACTGCTGATTGCATAATGATTGGTACCCGCGCCAATCATGGCGAGCATCGGCACCACAAGGGCTAGCGCGCGTAGTGACTTCTGGAGCGGAAGCGGTAGAGTCGTTCCGTCTGTGATGTTAGTAAATGTGCGACCACTTTTAGAAAAGTCGAGGGCTATCAGTAACAAAATGGCTTCTATGGCTGTGTTATACGCCACAACCAAGGATGAGCATGCATATGCATAAATTAAGTGTGTGGCATAATCCATCGTCACATACCATGCCAGTATGAAGTAAATAGAATTGAAAATCAGAAGGCGGAAGTAGCTTGGTGTCATACCGCTGTTCAACACGGTCTTTATTTGCTCAAGATCACCGAGAGATTTAAATTGGTTGTCTTCTTCTTCTTCTTCTTCTCGCACAATAGTTGGTGCAGGTGCGATTTCTTTTTGCTCACTGACAGCAGGTTCGGCATTCACGGAGATAGACACTGCATAGCTAGCAAGCCCAGAACTCACGAGTTTATTTTTGGCAGCGCTTTTCTCAGCCTGAGGCGCCAGTGCTTCAGATACTGGATGAGTTTTGCTGGGAGAATCCGGCTCAATGGGCATGTGATCCTCGAAATTGCTTGCGATGTCGATATTATTCCCTAGGCCTGCCACATTCTTGCATCGCCTATACCCGATGATGACAGCACGAAGAGTGAAAAAATCTCATTGACGAAGTAATCAAAAATGATTACTATAAAGATCTACAGGCAGTGAGGATGTTGTGGACGTAGTAACCGAAGCAGAAGTCATTGCCTTTATGAAGGCTTTCCCTGATGCTAAGACCTCGCTTCGGCTTTGGTTAGACAAAACAAGAAACGCCAATTGGGAAAGTCTGGCGGACGTAAAATCAACCTTCCCATCTGTTTCTTATATCCCGAAAAATATCCACTGCTTCAACATCCAGGGTAACAGCTACAGATTAGAGACAAGAATTTCTTTCATTTTGGCAGTTGTAGAGATTTTGAAATTCTCGTCACATGCAGACTACGACAAGAGAAACAAGAAGCGGAAAAAAGGTCAGTTATGAAAACGATCAAGAAAATTGATGAAGACTATCTTCGCCTCATTAGGCAAGTACCACTATTACCGATTGAAAACGAGCAGGCATATCGGGACGCCAGAAAGTTGCTCTCACAGCTGATAGACCGTGATGAGGAACTTTCCGCCACTGAAATTGGCTATGCGCGCGTACTAAAGAAACTGATTCAAGATTATTCAAACATCAAATATCAGGGCTTGATTAGAGAGCAAAGTCTTGGCTCCGATATCTTGCAATCATTGATGGACGACCATCAATTAACGCAAACAGATATCGCTGAGCTGACAGGAATGCAAAAGCAAAACGTGCATGCCTATCTTAAGAACAAAAGGGCTCTCCCGCGTGAAGCCAGAGAAATACTGGGGAAGAGATTCAAAGTAAATTCAGAGATATTCACAGTTCGTGTTGCTGGTACCGATAATCTTCCAGAGCCTGACGAGGAAGAGCATTTTTTTGAAAATACCAAAAAGAGTCGAACCAGGATTGACTTTTAGTAGGGGTTGACTACTTCTGACTTTAGACGTATTCTAAATGTATGAACAACATAGAAACCAGTAATCTCCTACACAATGCCGAGCAAATCTTGCTCTCGCATGGCGTCAAGCCAACTCCTCAGCGTGCGGTGATTGCTCAGTACATGTTGCAGACCGAATCTCATCCAACAGCTGAAGACGTTCTCATGGCCGTTGCCGACGCATTGCCCGTGGCTTTGTCACGCGCAACCGTCTACAACACTTTGAACACTTTGAAGGACGCAGGCGTCATTCGCGAGGTTTTGACAGAGCCTGGTCGAGTTAGATACGACGCAAACGTCACTGATCATCATCACTTTGTTGATGTAAAAACAGGACAGATTGTCGACATTCCCGCTGACAAAGTGGAAGAAATTGGCAAGTTGTTGGGCGAGCAGTTTAAGGTGCACGGTTTCAAAGTCTTGTTCTTCGGCGAAGTCGCCGGAAGTTAGTTTTTATTTGCTCAGCATTTAGATCAACTCTACTTATAGATTAAATCTCAGGAGATTAATTATGTCAGACAATCAAAAGCCGGTCGCCCTAACAGATTCAGAAGCACTTCTTACTGATCTTACAAGTAATGATGCTGTTGCCAAAACTGGAGCTGCCCCCACTGATACCAGAACCGCGGCCAATTTGATGGCAGCTTTTGGTGGCGAATCAATGGCCAATCGTAAGTATCTTTATTTTGCGAAGATCGCTCGCAAAAATGGTGATGAAGAAGTGGCCAAACTTTTTGAAGAAACCGCGCATCATGAAACCGCGCACGCTTTTGCTCACCTTGAATTGATCTATCCCTCAAATGAAATGACCACAGCGAAAATATTGGCTCTGGCTGCCGAAGGCGAGATGTACGAGAGCACAACGATGTATCCCAATTTTGAACGCGAAGCGATCGAAGAAGGAAACTCGGCTGCTGTATCAGAATTTCAAGAACAGGCGAAAGAGTCCTTAGAGCATGCAGGCATTTTTGAGAAAGCGGCGAAGAGATTTGGCGCATTAAAACGGGTCGAAGCATTTCACGCTTCACGCTATCAGGCGGCTTTCGATAAATTGAGCGCAGCCAAAGTCTAAGTCTAAGTTTGACTGACGCAACAAACGAAGAGAAAAGGGCAAAAGCGCAAGCTTCTGCCCCTTCTTTTTGTGCAAAACCGAGTATTCAACTTTGCACATGCTCGCATAAACTGATTTCCACAACTTCAGTTAATTGCGCAATTTGAGCAAGTTGCTCTCCTGATACCTTACCCAGGATAAATTGATGTTGTTTAGTTGCGCCTTCTTTGGCGAAACCAATGATCTTGAGTGCATTCAACAGAGCTTCCTCATCTCCTTTGAATTTGATTGAAACCAGAATTTTTCTTGAAAGCTGATTATGGCTGGAGCGGATCTTCAACAAATTTTGCAGTGGCATGTCGAATTTTGACGAAGATTGATCTTTAGGTTGGTCGATTGCTTTCGCGTCTACCTTGGATTTTTCAAGCTGGACACTTTCTGCTCTTCGAATATCAAACACAGCTGGTGCAGATTGGGCGACGGCCGGTTCTAGCTTGTCCACCTGAGCCTGTTTCAACGAGGGATTGAATCTGTAATCAGAATGCATTCCACGTGCACCATTCGTCCTTGCCATCGGTGCCGCTGCAGCTGCATAGGCACCGCCTCCAGCTCCAGCGCCTCCACCGAAAGATTGCAACGAAGGTTGCATCGGCATTACTAAAACTTTGCCTGCGATCGCATTTCCCGCTACAGTTTCCAGTCTTGAAACACCGTCGGCCATATCAGTCGGCACTACAATCGTTTTATTTCCGGGGGTGACTTTCGATGATTCATCGACTGCCACAAAAGATGTAAATTGCGTCATTATGTGGTGCTTCAATGCGATGTCTGTGACCTCGTCTTGAAGTTCTTTCTTCATCGTGCCTCTTTGTGCTCCGAGAAGATCCTCGCGCATTAGCTTATCCACTTGCGCACGAGCCCAGATAGAACCAAGTGCAGAATTTTTTTCGTTTGTTTCAGGCCAGACAACATTCAACGTTTGTTTGTAGGGCTTGCCTGCGGCATAGCCACTGAGTGTCACAGTCGAAGAACCGGGCTCTTCATAACGACCTTTGAAATAAAGCGGACGCTGTGCCCAGACATCGAAAACTTCCTTCGGCGATACGTCCTTGACTTTTAAGCTGCCGAAATCAATTTTTACGTCAGTCAAAACCGGACTGGAAATATGCTGATAGAACTTTTTGCCAACTTCAGCGCCAGAGCTATTAAGCAAGACATAATCCGGCTCTCCGCCGCCTTCTAGCGCCATACCATCGATCAAGGCGCGATTGACGGAATTACCAGTACCGAAGGTAAACCACCTTGATGTTCCGCGCAATTTGCGAATCAACGCAACGATTTCCATATCGTTGCCGACAAATCCATCCGTCATAAACGTAACCACACGTAGACGATTCCCATCTGCAGGAATGGCACAGGCAGCTTCTATTGCTGGAACGCAATAAGTGCCGCCACGAGCCTCCAGACCATCGATAAATTTCTGGGCCCGGTCTTTCATTTCTTTGCTGACGGCTTGAGGATTTTCAAAGAGATTGGTGTTGCCGTTGTTGAAAGCAATTATTTGAAACGTATCGTGTTGATTCATATGTTCGATAATATACGTGAGCGTTTCTTTGGCTTTTTGCAATGGCAAGCCACGTTGAGAGCCAGAACAGTCAATTAAAAAAATCAATTCTCTCGGCGCAATTTCTGCGACGTTCGGCCGCTTTGGCGGCATGACCATCAACGTGAAATATCCCGAACGATCTGATTTGTCACGGTGTGTCAAATAGCCGCTTTTTAGCGAAGCGCCTGCCACATCCCAGTTCAAGACGAAGTCTTTGTTGGCGATGGTGTTTTTGTCGACCAACGAGACGACGGCTTTGTCTTGACCATTTTTATCAATTTTTATTTCGTGCAGCTTTGAATTGATGTTGCTAATAGGCAAGCCACCATTAACAGAAACTTTGATTGAAATGTCATGCCCAGACCTGCTTCCTTCTGCTACTACTGGTGGTGTTATCAGCGAGGCATCAGGAACTTGATCGGTATTGGCGAGGCGCCCAGTACCGGTATGGTCTGTAGGATTTCCAGGAATGAAACGTGGTCCAACGACTGTCGGAAAGACAAAAGAAAATTTGCCATCTTCAAAAGGTAAAGTTTCTACATATTGAAGTGTAATTTCAACTTTCGCTCCAGCTGGAATATTGGCCACCGATTGAGTGAAAATGTTGGTTCTTTCTTGATCTAGTAGCGATGCAGTCTGACCACGAGCTCTTGCATTGTTGTAAATTTCACGCGCTTCAGCACGTTTTTTGATCGAGCCCTGGATGCGCCGGCTGCCTATCTGCATGACCATTTCGTCGACGGCCCCTGTGTTCGAAAGAGGGAATGTGTAAATCGCTTCAATGGTCTCTTTATTGGTATTTTCAAAAATCTGTTTGACTTTAACGCGTGAGATATAGCCAGAGACATCGGCTGTAACTTCAGTATGCGTTAGAGGACATAGTCCTACCTGCTGACCAGATGGCAGCATGGCCATCAGAGTTCCAGAACCCTGAGGTTGTTGGGGCGCTGGTCGAACTTGTCTATTGCCAGTTGCTGAGGCAATTCGTCTTGCGGCGAATGCCGGCGCTTCTGTTGTGATGTTCAAGCTGACAGAAAGCATCGAGAGCAGTACAAATGAGCAAGCTGCACGGCTCGTCAATTTTCCTTGTGGTTTAATCGGGGACTTAACTTTCGTCGTTTCCTTCGCCATTTGTTCAACCTCAATTGCGTATTCGTTCATCTCTTACGAGCCTAGCGAAATATGTACTTCGAGTATCTAGGGAAAAGGCCAGTGAACGATCAGGTAGACGCCTGAGCGACAAACCATAGATCTACCTTTGTTCAAATAATCAAATTGCGGTTTTGAAGCGGACTGCTAAATGATTTGCGTATTCAATGTAACCTGTAGATCGAGCCACGGCCACAGCTGGCGCATTTGATAGCAGTGTTTGGTAGACCATCTCATAGCCGTGATCCAGCCCGAAGCGAGTGGCTAAGGCACAGAGTTTTTTGGCACAGCCTTTGCCCTGCTGAGACTGTAGTGTAATTAAACCAATGTTTGCTACGTTTTCAGCCCACATATCTAGACAAGCAGCAGCAATAATATCTCCTTGTTGAAAGTAGCCAAAGCTCACTTTGTCTGGCGCCAACGATGAATGTTCCCATTCTTCTTCATCGACCTGACGCTGGAGATTTTTCAGAGCCCTTTGATCAGCATCATTCAACATTCTCACGTCCGCGCTGTCGATCGGAATTACAGATTCTTTCGAGCAGTAGCCCTGGTAACAAGGTCCAATCGTTCGCTCTACATTTTCGAATAATCGTTCGACGAATGCTTGAGTTAAAACCTCGCCACAGTCGTCAGCCTTTGCCCTTGCTACAACAGCATCTTCAATTTCCGCAGGAACAGATATAACCACTGACTGACCAAGTTTAAAAATGTATGCGCCGTTATAACCGACAAGTTCTTTGTGAGGTACGACTTTTAGAGATGACTCTCTAATCAGCTCGATAGTTATTCCAAAAAAATCTGACCAGTATTTTTCGGGCATCATTTCTTTGATTCAACCTGTTTACTCGCGCTTATCGCATTCATAAGCCTGCTAAGTTGCCCTTCACTTAAATAGTAGCCATGGCGATGTGGACCGATTTTTTGCGACTCAAGCTTGCTGAAGTCGCCATCGCCGTTCAGTTGTGGGTAAAGAATAAGTAGATTTTTCAAATCATTTTCGAATATGAATGTGTCGACTGTCTGGTTTGTTTTAACGAGTTGTTTCCATTGTTCAACACACTCTTTGGCTTGTGTGGCTCTATTGTTTTGCGCAGCGATAAATGCCAACGACTTCAATGACCTGGTTTTTTCTGCCGGCGCTTCAGTAAGGTCCATTTTTAGTCTCAAGAATTCTTCGCGTCTCGCCAAATCGTCGCGCCGACGTGCAACTTCGCTTAGTCCACCATATGTGATGCTAAGCTTCTGTCTGTCTTTGAGCTTTTTTCTTAAAGCAAGGGCGGATAGCAGTCCATTTTCTGCATTGACCAGATCGCTTTGACACAATCGCATATAAGCTTTTGCTTCTAAAATGTCAGCAGCCATTGGATCATCACCGGCTTGCGCGGCAATCCGGAGTGCCTCCCAGAGGGCTCTTTCGGTCTCAGTGTAGTGTCCGGCGTCCAGCTCATGATTGGCAAACTCAAAAAGCCAGGGCTCAAACCTTAACATTGGATAGCTAGCCGCTCTAGCTTCTGAAATCATTCTATTCCAAATGGGTTCCGATTCTTTGTATTGTTTGCCGTCATCTAAGGCCTTTCCTAGAATCCATAGCGAGTAAATAAGTTGGTCACGATCTGGAAAAGTAGTTGCTAGTTTATCCGCCAGTGCCAGGTGTTCTTTGTAAAACGGAATGTTCTTTCTATTTGTTTTATCGTCGGCGGTAGTAATTAGAGAATATTCTGTTTTATATCTCGGGATATCGTATTCTGGTCGGTTTGGTAATGCCTCAAGGGCGGCTTTAAAGTCATCGTGCGCTTCATTGAATTTTGAATTATCTTTTTCTAGCAGCCCCTTGCGATAAAAAGCGACTGATGTAAAAAACGATTTTGCTCCGAGGCTTTCTGTGGCGCACCGAATGGCTTTGCTATAACAAGCGAGCGCTTTTTCATACTGATGACGATTTGAATAAAATTCGCCGAGTAAAAATTGATATTCGAATTGTGTAAGTTGAAATAATGCATTTTCATTAAACACTATGCCGCCGAACTCCTGGATGGGAGTGACACCGATGTCCACCATAGATTTTAGACTTTCAAATTTGACATTTTTGACGCTGTTAGCGATGCCACCAATACAGAACAAACTAACCACGGCGATTGTGATACCAACTTTTCGAGAGATTTTCATCATCTTAAGTATTACTTTCTTGAGTTTTGTCGATTGTTGGAGCTTATAGTATTCATTAGCCTGGCAGCCTGCTGTGGGCTCAATAAATAGCCATGCAGATCAGGATAGCTTTTGTGTGATTCGAGTTTCTTTAAGTCGAAATCGCCGCCTTCAGATGTCGGTGCTTTTTTGTTAGGACAGTTCATTTGAGGGTAGAGGACCAGAATATTTTTTAGATCTTCCGTTAATATAAACGTTTTGTGTTGCGGGTCTTTTTTTTCGAGGTCTGCCCATTGTTCGCAATACTCTCTGGTTTGTGATGCGCGTTTATTTTGCGTGGCGGTAACTGCGAGCGTTTGTAAATGACTGATTTTTAGCAATGGATTGTCTATTAATGACAAGACAGATTTGAGATACTCCTCCCTCTTTGCAAAATCGCCACGACGTCGAGCAATTTCACTCAGGCACTCATAAGTCCAGCCTAGTGACATGTCGTCTTTGAATTTTTTTCTCAACTCGACACGTGCCTGAAATGCATTTTCTGCTCTCACTAAATCATTCTGACGAAGGTTCAAATCACCTTCAGCTAATAAAACGTTTGCTATCATTTTATCGTCGCCTGTTTGAGCGGCGATTTTGAGTGCCTCCGCGAGAGCTTTTTCGGACTTTGGATAGTGTTCTGCGTACATTTCGTGATAAGCGAAATCCAAAAGGTAGCGTTCGAACTTAGAGCTTGGATAATTTTCCAGCCGGACTTCACAGATCATGTTATCCCAAATCGGCTCAGCTTCTGCAAACTGCTCTCCATCGTCAAGCGCCTTGCCCAGACACCAGAGTGCCGTGAGAAGTTGTGCATGATCCATCGAATTAGCTACGAGCTTCTCTGTCAGAGCTAAGTGTTTTCGGTAGAAAGGAATATATTCCTTGCTCGTTTGATAGCCGCCGGTGTAGATTAGCCAGGACTCGGTTACACATTTGGATGTGTCGTACTCCTCGCGATCTGGTAACGCACGTAGGGCGGCTTTGAAGTCTTCGTGCGCTTCCTTACGATGCTTGTGTCTTTGCTCTGCGTGCGCTTTGCAGTCGTACGCGAGGTATGTAAAAAATGACTTGGCACCAAGGCTCATTTTGGCACTCTGAATCGCTTTCTCATAGCAAGACATAGCTTTATCATATTCGCTGTTGTGTGAATAATATTCCCCGAGCAAAAACTGGCATTCGAAGTTTAGAAATTCGTCCGACAAATTCTCGTTGAAAAGAACACTGCTAACTTCCTGGAAGGGCGCGACATTGCTTTTGATCTCCGACTTTATCTCTGCAAATTTGATTTTGCTGATGCCGTAAGCACAGCCGCCAAATAAAAGCAGACCAGTTAATGCGATGGCGATGCCAACTTTTCGAGGAATTTTGACCATGGTTTCGGTTTGCCGACTTTTGTGAATGCAATGGTTCTTCGAGCAATTGTAATCCCTCATAGAACCAAGAACCGCTTTTCTGTCTTGGCCCTAAATCTTAAACTTGCCTTCAAGCGCGAGCCCGCCAGCCAGAGGCGATATAATATAGCGGCACAGGCAGAGGAAGAAGCAATGGTAGAAATAAACGTCGTATACGAAGGCAAGTTGCGTTGTAAGTCGACTCATGGTCCGTCAGGCGCTGTACTGCTTACGGATGCCCCGGTTGATAATCATGGGCAGGGTGCTTCTTTTTCACCTACCGATTTGGTCGCTACGGCGCTTGGCACATGCATGCTGACGGTCATGGGCATTGCTGCCGAACGTGAAAATCTTGATTTGACTGGCACAACAATTCGCGTCGTGAAAGAGATGGCTACTCAGCCAGTCAGACGGATTGGCAAATTGACAGTTGAATTTACTGTGCCTACGCCGACCACCGCTGTGCAACAACAAAAGTTGTACAACACTGCCATGACCTGTCCGGTGCATAAAAGCCTGCATCCTGATGTGGAAGTGGCTATTGAATTTAAGTGGCTGCAAGCTGTAGCGACATAGACCGCCAAGCAAGCTCCAATTCGAGCCAAAATCTTTGCCCAACTAAGTCCGGCAGTTTTTTTAACTACTGGGCTTTTAATCTACTGGGGGATTTCCCTGGATAGCTACTGCAACACATGGTCATCAGCGATGATATAAGGTTCGCTGCTCGTCGCTCTATCATCGGCCTTAATTGGAAAACCATCTACCCCTGCGCCCCAAAGACAGCAAGCATTGCGACCGTTATGAAAAATCGTTATGGAACCCGGCATCTCAACCCAGTTTTCTGGTCTGCTTTTCTGCCAGTAGGTTATTTGCGTCGCATTTAAATTCGTTTCGTATTTTAAATGCACTATGATTTTGCGCCGGTCACCGCCAGTAGTGTCATGAGCGGCGATGAAAGATGGATCATCGGCTGCAATCCGATAAGGAAAGTCATTAAAAGGATTGACGCCAGCTAGCTCGCTCAAGCTTCGTTCAAGATAGGCTATATGACGAGCGCTTTGCGGTATCGAGCCGGTCTTGTGGCAATACTGTTTGAAAGCGCTGAGAGTGCTTTGCATTATCACTTTCAATTTCTCGTTATCTTGTTGCGCTGTGATTTGCGCCTGAACCATCTGCTGAATCAGTTGTTGTTTGTTTGTGTTTCGTGCAAGAGCAGACGAAGAAAAACTCCCGGTGATCAGACAGCTTGCGCTGAGCCAGAAGACGACGGGAGATTTAAAATTCATTGAACTTTTGAATTAGTGCTTGGTCGAGCGAGCACATTGATTAACGGCTTGATCCAGTTCGGCGACCCATTGGCTGGGAAGTTCGACAGTAGCACGCCCCTCGAGGATTGCTGATTCTTTAAGGTCCCAGAGCTTGTCAAAGGCGGCATCACGCGGAATTGCTCGACTGCCGGTCTGGCGACCATGGATGCCATTGAACACCTGGTTTAGCTTTTCTTTAAGTTGGCTTGTTTGCATCGACACGATGGCTTGCGCTGCTGTATCTGCGCTTTTACGAGAGCTGACCATAAAAAATCCCTCCAAGGTTCTGTTCTATCTATTCCCGCCAGAAAAGGATCATCCACGTAAAAGTTAGTGCCAAGTGGCATGTTTTATGTGGCGGGTGAAGATAGAGTTGATTTTGGGGATGGATTTGTTCCAGCTCATATTTAAAGACAAAAACGTGGACTTCGCTTCAGCGAAACCCACTTCTTTTGTTTGCAATGCTATCGCTAGAACTTTAACGAACTTGGCGAATTACGACCGACGCTTACGAGCTGCTTCAGCTTTACGTTTGCGTTTTACGCTCGGTTTTTCATAACGTTCGCGGCGCTTGATTTCTGACAAAATGCCAGCCTTTTGGATCTTCTTCTTGAAGCGCTTCAACGCTGCTTCAATGCTTTCACCTTCCGCTACTCGAACTTCAGACAAGAGAATCTCCCCCTAAGAGAAAACGTACGGGCCATATATACGCAATAGAGCTGATCTTATCATCTAGGCAGAAGTGGATCAACGAAAGGCGCGGGAAGTACAAAAATGGTACAAAAATGTGACGCAAACTTGCTGAAACAGCCATATAGCGACTTTCTGGGCCGGACTTTCGTAATGATCTGTATGTCCGCTTCTGCAAAACCTGATTAAAAGGCATACGGGCACGAAACAAATAATCAGCAAATAATCAAATGATAACTACAAAAAAGCCCAGGTTCCGCAGAATCTGGGCTTTCTATCAGTATGGGGATGCTTTCAGTCGTTAATTCCGCATAGCGTCGCCTACACTCGTATTGCTCTTTTCGTACATCTGCTTTTCTTTGTCAACGCCCATTTGACCGCTGGCCATCGCTTTGCCAAAGTTGACCACAGCTTTACCAATAAAAGGAAAGTTATAACCATTGCGCAGGCTGAAAGTAATGGCTTTGGGTCCGTGAGCGCCACCAAAAGCGTCATTGAGGTATGACACACCTGGCAATCCAATCAGGTCGAGTCCAGCACAAATAGCCAGCGCTGCCGAAATTAAAAACGCCGGTGCCATGAACAGATGTACCCACATCCCTTCTTTGGATTTAACAAGAGACTTTGGATTGGCATTGACTAAGCAGATCCAGGGCGAGATTAAGGTGACTGGCGCCCAACCTGCCCAGTATGTCACCTTCCCTTTGACAAGCGCTTGATACATGCGGAACAGATAAAAGAGTCCCAGCAAGATCAAAATTACGCCAGTTATTTTAAGCATTTCTGGTGAGAGCGATGAAAACATATTCAGTACCTGGTAAGCCGACAGAACATCTATATCAAGTCTACACGTAGCTATGCAAACTCGCTACTTCTCATTAGAGCAAGCTAGAATATCCTGTCAGCAAATCACTCGATCAGCAATTCCTGGCGAATCTGCCTGATTATTTACCTGATTATTGAAATGAGCAGTTTAAAATGCTGGCGAATTTTCGAACTTAAATAGGGCGTGTTGGGGGACTATCTTGAATACAGCGGCAAAAACAGCGGCATTAAAACGTACTCGCGGTTGCGGTACCTTAAAAACCAGCGACATCGGCAGCGAAGTCTGTGTGGCAGGCTGGGTGCACGTCAGTCGTGATCTCGGTGGTCTCATTTTTGCCGAATTGCGCGATGGCACCGGTCGTTTGCAAATTGCTTCTGACCCCAACATCAATAAAGAAGTGCATGAACTAATGAGCACTTTCAAGAATGAATTCGTTGTTATTGCACGCGGCAAAGTAACCAAGCGACCTGAAGGTCGTGAAAATAAAGACCAGGCAACTGGTGCAGTGGAGATTTATCCGACCCAGATTGAGCTGCTCAATACGAGCCGTCCCCTGCCTTTTCAGCTCGATCAAGCCAATTTGGTCGACGAGGCTTTGCGTTTGAAATATCGCTATCTCGATTTGCGTCGACCGGAAATGCACAACAATCTCGTCTTGAGAAATCGTGTCACGCAGACCATTCGCCGCCATCTTGATGAAAATGGCTTTATTGAAGTCGAGACACCAATTTTAACCAAAGCTACTCCTGAAGGCGCTCGCGATTTTCTCGTCCCCAGCCGTTTGAACGCCGGTGACTGGTACGCCTTGCCTCAGTCTCCGCAATTGTTCAAGCAGACTTTGATGATTAGCGGCATCGATCGTTATTATCAGGTTGCCCGCTGCTTCAGAGACGAGGATCTCAGAGCCGACAGACAACCGGAGTTCACTCAAATCGATATGGAAATGTCCTTTATCGATGAGGAAGACATCATCACCATTACCGAAGGTTTGATTGTCAAAGCCTTTGCCTGCGCCAATATTGACGTCAAGCCGCCGTTTGCGCGCATGTCATACGCCGAGGCCATGGACAAATATGGCATTGATAAACCAGACACACGCTTCGGTCTTGAATTCACCGATTTGACCGAAGTTGCTCTTGCTTGCGATTTCAAAGCGTTCAAGCAGACCGCCGAAAGTGGTGGCAAGCTCAAAGCAATCTGTCTAAAAGGCATGGCTGAAACTGCTTCGCGCAAGCAATTAGACACATGGCAGGATTATTGCAAAGCCAATGGCGCCAAGGGTCTGGCCTGGATGTCTTTCAATGCGCAGGGATTGAGATCCTCTGGGTTGGAAAAATTCCTTAAACCAGAAGAAATTGCTCAGATGAAAAAATTGGCGGGAGCGGAAGATGGCGACGTCGTCTTGCTTATTGCTGACACTGCTAAAGTTTGCGCCACCGTTTTTGGTCGCCTGCGTTTAAAGCTTGCCGAAGAACTCAATCTCATTGACGAGAGCAAACACAAACTTCTCTGGGTTGTTGACTTCCCGCTTTTTGAATTTGATCAAGAACAGAATCGTTTGATGGCTGTGCATCACCCATTCACCAGTCCTGCTTTGGAAGATCTCGAATTGCTCGAAACAGCTCCTGAAAAAGCTCGCGCTCGCGCTTATGATATTGTTTATAATGGCTGCGAAATTGGCGGCGGTTCAATCCGTATTCACAGTCAGGAAGTTCAGTCGAGAGCTTTTGCCGCAATTGGTTTGGATAAAGATGTGGCGCGCGAGAAATTCGGCTTCTTGCTTGAAGCTCTCGAATCTGGGGCACCACCACATGGTGGCATTGCGCTTGGTCTTGATCGCATCGTCATGCTTTTGTGTGGTGGCAAATCTATTCGCGAAGTGATCGCCTTCCCTAAAACTCAATCAGGGGCTTGCCCAATGACAGGAGCACCTTCGGCTGCTTCACCAGAACAATTGAAAGAGTTGATGGTGCGCAACGTGCTGCCACCAGCCAAAATAAATGAATTGGCTAAAGCGGCTACGGAAAAATAAAGAGCTCATGAGCGCAGCCAAAGATATGAAAAATCTGGCTAAATTGATTTTGATTCCAATTGGCGTGTCTTTAATGATTTCGTCTTGTGGCATCAAGGTCAAAAGTTCGATTGATTATTTAGTCAGCGGCAACGAATATTTCAAAGCTGGTAATTACAAATTAGCTGAAGTTGAATACAAAGAAGCGCTCAAGCTTGATTCTAAAAACGCCACTGCTGTGAACAACATGGGCGTTATTCAAAATGAGTTGGGGCATTACGCTGAAGCAATTGAGACGCTCAAAAAAGCCGAAGAAATTGACCCTAAAAATGTCATTGCCCATTACGTGATGGCTAACGCCTTGTCTCGCAGTGGCAAGCCTGATGAAGCCATTATCGAGGCTAAACAGGCTATTAATCTCGACGCTAATGAGCCAGCTGCCTGCAGGGCCCTCGCTGAAGCTTATATTGCTAAAGGTGATGCTCAAAGCGCTATTGATGCCAGTCGACAGGCAGTCAAGCTGGGACCCGCTTCTGAGGCTAATCATTTGCTTCTGGCTCAATCACTTTCTTTAAACAATGATTTTGATGGTGCTCTTAATTCAGCAAAAAAGGTTCTTGAAATTGATCCCGATGGCGTTGATGGTCATCTCGTCAGTGCTCAGATTTTGTTAAAGGCCGGGCGAAAGGACGAGGCTTTGGTTGAAGCCAAGCTAGCAGTGGAAGCTGATTCCGAAAATATTGATGCGAAAAATCTGCTGAATTCTTTCAAGCATTGAACTTTTCCATTACCGCAAACGTTATCTATTTTGTAATCCAAAAAGTTTGGGCAAGAGGATTTTTCTATGTTTGCGCGTGTATTTTCAGGCGGCCTTTTGGGGCTGGAGTCTTATCGTTTAGAAGTCGAGGTCGATTGCAGCGGAGGTATTGGTCAAATTCAGATTGTCGGCTTGCCTGACGCCAGTGTCAAAGAAGCTCAAGAAAGAGTGAGAGCAGCTATTAAAGCCTGTTCGTTTCTGGTGCCGCCTGGCAAAAAATGGACTGTTAATATGGCTCCGGCAGATACGCGCAAAGAAGGACCAGTTTATGATCTGCCCATCGCCGTGGGCATTCTTGCGGCAACCGAGCTTGTGTCCATGTCCCATCTGGGCGATTTCTGGTTTATTGGCGAGCTTGGTCTTGATGGTTCGATTCGCCCGGTCTCTGGTGTTTTACCAATTGCCATAGCGGCTAAAAACTCTGGTGTCTTCGGCATCGTAGTGCCTGACGCCAATGCCGAAGAAGCAGCACTTGTGGATGGACTGGCTGTTTATCCGGTATCGCATTTACAGCAGGTTTGCGCACTTTTAAAAGACCCTCGTAATGTCGCCCGTTTGCAAATTCAACCCGGTGAGATTTTTCGAGCGCGGCTAGCCAAGGTCCATGACTGCGATGATTTCGCCGAGGTAAAAGGACAGGCTCCAGCCAAGCGTGCGCTTGAAATAGCAGCAGCTGGTCGGCACAACGTACTACTGGTTGGACCGCCAGGAGCGGGAAAGTCAATGCTGGCGCAGCGAATGCCAGGTATTATGCCACCTTTGACTTTTGACGAGGCTCTTGAGCTGACGAAGCTTTATAGCGTGGCTGGGTTGTTGCGCGATAAAACGACCGTTTTGTTGAAGCGTCCTTTTCGCGCACCACATCATAGCGCGTCCGCCATTGGTCTCATTGGTGGTGGCGTGGTGCCAAAGCCAGGAGAAATTTCGCTCAGTCATATGGGCATTTTATTTTTGGATGAGCTGACTGAATTCCCGCGCTCTCATCTAGACACATTGCGTCAGCCCTTAGAATCAGCTAGTGTCACGATCACGCGAGCGACCCAGAGTCTTACTTATCCGGCTTCTTTTTTGCTTGTCGGTGCGTGCAATCCCTGTCCGTGTGGCTATCGAGGTGACTCAGTCAAATTTTGCAGCTGCACTCCAACTCAGGCAGATCGATACTGGTCCCGTTTGTCTGGGCCGATTCTCGATCGTATCGACTTGCAAGTGACTCTCGCAAGATTGAAAGATGACGAGCTGGCGCTTAGAAAATCTGGTGATTCCTCGGAGATGATTCGTCTGCGAGTAGAGCGTGCCGTCGCTCGACAACGCTCGCGCTTGAATGAAAGGAGTTTTGCTTTTAACGGTCAACTTACGCCTCGTCAGCTGGTGAGAGTTTGCCCCATGAATGAACAATCGAGATTGCTTCTGGCAAAGGCTGTGACCCAGCTTGGTTTATCGGCAAGAGCTTACGATCGAATCTTACGCATAGCTCGCACAATCGCTGATTTAGACGATCGCGAAGATGTGGTGGTTGAGGATATTGCTGAAGCCATTCGCTATCGCACTTTATAGAAGACTGCTTATAGTCTTTTGCATTTTGAGGCAGCGCATCTTTTTGCCACTGCGCAAGGTGTGTTCGCTTTCCACGCTGCCGACAAATCCCTGACTGGAATAAAAAGGCACGGCCGTCAATGAAGAATCCAGCCACAACTCCGTCAGTCCATGACCGATGGCAGATTTTTCTAATTCTTGTAGAAGCTTTTTGCCAACGCCTTTGCGAGAGGTGGATGGAGCAACATACACTGCGCGAATTTCGTTTGTACGCGGAGCTAATTCGCCAAAACCGACAATTTCGTCAGCCAGTTCGCACACAAACATCTCTGTCTGTTCGACATTTACTTTGAGTTGCTCTTGCATGGCTTCCAGACGACCGGCTAAGGGACGGGACCAGTCATTGAGAATGTCTTGTTCATAATCGGCTGCTGCTGTTACATGGACGGCGTCGAAATGCAATTGAATAATGGCAGCTGCATCGTCTTCTGCGGCTTTGCGAATACTTAAAGTCATCGCGGTTGTGTGTCCTCATTTAACCGCAGCAGTTTTGGCAAAAAACGTCTGGTGTAATTGTTGCACGGCGTTGTCTGCTTGATCGGCGCTGACTACAAAGCTCATATTGATGTCCGAAGCGCCGCCTGAAATCATCAAAATATTGGTTTTGCGCATGGCGTCAAAAATTTGACCGGCAATGCCGCTCTGGTCTCTGAATTGCTCACCCACAACCGTGACAATGGCTACGTCTCTGACAACCTTGACCTGACCGTAGTGAGCAAGATCTGCAGCTATAGCAGAAATTGTATCCAGCCTGTCGACTGTAATTGAAATTGAAACTTCTGAAGTGGCAATTAAATCAATTGACGTTTCATGCTTTTCAAAGATTTCAAAAATGCGCACCAGAAAACCGTGTGTCATCAACATACGGGGCGTTGTAATAAAAAAGGCGACAATGCCTTTTTTAGAGGCTATGGCTGAGACAAGGCCTTTGGGCTTGGTTGTTTCTTTGATGATCGTGCCCTGACGATCTGGCGCCATCGTATTTAAAATACGCACCGGAATATTTTTTTCGACGGCGGGGGCAATCGTCATCGGGTGTAAAACTTTAGCGCCGAAATAAGCCAGCTCTGAAGCTTCCTGAAATGAAACTTCTGGCAAGACAACCGCATCTTTGACGACGCGCGGATCAGCTGTCATCATGCCGTCGACGTCTGTCCAGATTTGAATTTCGTCTGCCTCTAGGGCGACACCAATAATTGAGGCGCTGAAGTCGGAACCGCCGCGACCGAGAGTAGTGCTTGCACCTTCTTCGGTGGCACCAATAAAGCCTTGAGTGATGACAATGGCGCCCTTTTCTAGCACCGGTAAAAGCGTTTCTCTGGTTTTTGGGATCAATTTATCCCACAATGGATTGGCTTTGCCGAAGTGATCATCGGTCAGGACAAACTGACGCGCATCCATCCATTGGACATTCAGTCCGTGGCTTTGACAGTAAGCCGCCATGATTTTCGACGACATCAATTCGCCCATGCCAGAAACCGCATCCATTGAGCGTTTGGTCAGCTCGCCAAGATAGCTCACACCTTTGTAGAGCACTTCCAGTTCTTGCATGTGGTTTTGCATTTCACGCAACAATTGCATTGAAGTGTCTGATTTGACGAACAAAGATTCAATCGCCTGGACATGGTTATCGCCAATGGCTGCGGCTATCTGCAGTGCACCTTTCAAATCGCGTTTAACAGCCTTCTGTGCCCCTTCTATCAAGTTATTCGTCATGCCGGACATGGCAGAAAGGACGACGACAATGCTTTGCTTTTTGTTCTGGGCATCCTTTAGTAAAGCGAAAACGCCCTGAAGCCGCTCAGCCGAGCCGACAGATGTCCCACCGAATTTCATTATTAGCATGTATTGTCCTCCTGATCAGTAAACGAAAATAGCAGAATTTGGTCAGAAAAAAATTGGCTCCTGCACACAGAGTGAGGAGCCAATCATGATCTTTTTCGGTCTTAGAGATAAAAGCGGCTACAGCAGCTGCTTTTCGAACTTAGCGACGCCAGATGTCGGCGCCAAGAGCGCGAAACTTATCTTCTAATTTCTCGTAACCACGGTCGAGGTGATGCAAACCAGTGATTTCGGTCACGCCGTCAGCCGCCAGTCCAGCCACGATTAAAGCGGCGGCAGCGCGTAAGTCGCTTGCTTTTACTTCAGCGCCCATCAGTTTAGGCACACCTTTTACGACAGCGGCATTGCCTGTTAAAGCAATATCAGCGCCCATGCGGCGTAGCTCGGCTACTTGCATGAAGCGGTTTTCGTAAATGGTTTCGGTGATTATTGATGTTCCTTCAGAACAAGCTACGACAGACATGATTGGCGCCTGCAAGTCGGTCGGGAAACCTGGATAAGGGACGGTTGTGATATCTATTGGTTTCATTTTGCCATCGGCTTTCACTTTGATTGTGCCTGGAGCAAGAATGGAGATTTCAGCGCCCATCTCTTGAGCCTTGTTGATGACTGAATAGAGATGATGTGGATTTGCGCCTTCGATAGTGATGTCGCCACCGGTGGCCATACACGCATAAATGAACGTGCCAGCTTCGCAACGGTCTGGAATGGTCTCAACAGTAGCTCCGTGCAAATCTTCTGGTTTTACGCCATCGATGGTGATGGTGTAGGTACCGGCACCGGAAATTTTGCCGCCAACAGCATTGACGAAATCAGCTAGATTACTGATCTCAGGCTCTTGAGCAGCGTTTTCGATAACGGTTTGACCTTCAGC
>Ga0182030_10008609_pt1 | contig 21094 bp, 16 predicted proteins | sample 812S3MmetaG_FD_121299 | JGI IMG/M metagenome (GOLD analysis project Ga0182030, IMG submission 121299) | Permafrost microbial communities from Stordalen Mire, Sweden - 812S3M metaG (Illumina Assembly) | ecosystem: Environmental > Terrestrial > Soil > Wetlands > Permafrost | place: Sweden...
ATCAGGCACTACGACTATATCCGCGAACATCTGGAGGATATGCCGGAGATCAGGAACTGGCAGTGGACCAAGGACTTCAGCGATGCCACTGCGCCGGCTCCTCTAGCCAAGGGACATCCCGGCAAGGCCATGTTCACTGACAGTTAAGCGATGGCGGATGAAATCGAAATGAGGCCGCCGCCTCCCCGCATTGAGCGCATCATGCCTTTGCGCTTGGGGAGTCGGCGGCTGCATTCGGAGGCTGTTCGATCGGAACATCGAGGCGCCCTGCGCCAATGCGGTTGTCGGCCATCCTCACAAGCGCACATTTACTTATCGCCTAAGCAAGCGATGATTGTGTTGATGGCCAGGTTGGTATCGTCCGGCCCCTTAACAGGGATGGAGACAACACCCGCCTGCTCCGCCGGATAATCGTTCCCGCCGGGGAACAAAGCGTCGCCGATATAGATCATCTCTTGCAATGAAAGGTGGAGAATGTCTTTCAGCTTGCCAATTCCATAAGCCTTGTCAATGCCCGGCTTGGTCACATCGATTGACGTTGCGCCGCCCATGCGGACAGAGAACTCCGGAATAAGGTTTTTCAGGATGGCTGTGATCTTCTTGCGTTTGGCGAAGTCTGGATCCCATTTCTCTTTCTCCGCCAACGGAGCCTGCTGACCCAATGCGGAGAACGTGACCTGGCTGCCTCGATCTTCAATCACCGCTCCCCAAACCTTCTCGGCATGAAAGCCAGATTCAGCCGAGGCCTTGTCAAGGGAGTCGATGATCTTCTTCCTTTGTTCCGCAGTCAGATCTTCTGAATAAAGCTCCTTCCAACCGCCTTTATATTGGAAGAACTTTGTCCCGCAAGTTGGAAGCAGGGACAAATTCGTGAGCAGACTGCCTTGCGGAAGATCGGTGAGAAGCTGTTTTTCGAACTGGGTCCAAGCGCCTCCTGAGATTACCGCTACTTTGACGATCTCTAGAAGGTCATGCAGCAATGCCGCAGTTTGCGGAGCCAGGGACGACTTACTGGGCGCCAACGTTCCATCCAAATCGAACACAATGAGTTTCTTCATTCAACTCCACCTTTGGCGCCTTTCGGAATCAACTTGAGTTTTCACAATTTGCAGGGGATTGCTATCTCGAGCAGGGTCGTTTCCTGGCTGGGCTTGAATGCACATATACCCACTTCTGCGGGCAACACCCATACGTCCCCCTTGCCTACTGCAAAAGGAAGGCCGGCATGTTCAACCTGTCCTGAACCCCCGATGCAAACCAGCACGCGCGGCTCTCCCGCAGCTCCAACAGGAAAGGGGGCGGCACCGAGTAACCGCCACAACCGAAAAGGTTCGCAATCAAACAGTAGCTCGCGCTCGACGGGCAGGGTGGTTTCTACGCGGGGTGCGACCAGGCCTCCAGCGTTCCCTTTAAAATCGATACAGGCAAACGCCTGATCAACCTGGAGCGGTCTTGGTTTTCCAGTTTTAGCGTCCACATGTCCCCAGTCGTAGAGTCGGAATGTGACGTCGCTGTTCTGCTGGACTTCAAAGACAACAACACCGTCGCCCAAAGTGTGAACAGTTCCCGCAGGGATAAACACGGCGTCGCCTGGCTTGGGGACAATGCTCACCAGGCAATCGGCAATCGCGCCTCTCGCGATGGAATGCCGCAGCCCGTCGGCGTTGGTGCCGGGTTTCAGGCCCGCATAGATGTGGCTCTTCTTCTCAGCTTCGATCACCACCCACGCTTCGGTCTTGCCCGTGTCGCCGGCTGGAATCAGGTCAGGGTAGGCGTCGCTAGGATGAACCTGCACGGAAAGCATTTCACGCGCATCAAGAAACTTGAGCAGCAGTGGGAAGCGCCTGAAGCGCGGAGCCAGCTTGCCCATCATCTGCGTTCGATACAGTCCCATCAATTGGGTGATCGTCTGCCCCTTCAGCGGTCCGTTAGCAACCTGGCTCTGATGATCGTCGCGATCGCTCAGCACCCACGCTTCGCCGATGGGTTCGTCATCCGGAAGCGGAGCAGAGAGCAGGTCCCCCAGGCGCCGGCCGCCCCAAAGCCGATATTGATAGATCGGATCGAACCGCAGTGGGTACAACTGAATTTGATTCATGCTGCGCCTGCCAACGCGCGTCTGTTAACGGCTGCGGTCATGCCTTCTCCATCGCCGCAGAATATTCTCCGCGGCGTGCAGCCTGGTTGCATAGTGCCCGGTGATACAGCGCTTGCTGCGCCGCCTTCACGTTGCTATCCTGCCCCTTCCAGATATCCAACGCAGGTTGCTGGATGGCGCGAGAAAAGGAGAATGCAACCGCCCATGGCAGCGATTTGAATCGGTTATTCATCGCATTCAAGCGAGCCGAAGCCAGTTCTGCGGATTGACCGCCCGACAAGAACGCAATCGCCGGAACAGCAGCAGGCACGGCGCGCAGGAAGCACTTCACCGTCGCATCGGCCACTTCATCCACGCTCTGCTGTTGGGTGCAAGCCAATCCGGGCAGCACCATGTTCGGCTTCAGCACCATTCCCTCGAGCTTAACGCGTTGCGCAAACAACTGGCTGAACACCGTTCGCAGTATTTCGTCTGTAGCCTCGTAACATTGCTTCAGCGTGTGATCGCCATCCATGAGCACTTCCGGCTCCACAACAGGAACAAGTCCAGCTTCCTGGCACAGAGCCGCATAGCGAGCCAGCGCATGCGCATTGGCCTGGATCGAACCCCAGCTTGGAGTTCCATCGCCAATCGTAATCACCGCGCGCCACTTGGCAAAGCGCGCGCCCATCTTTGCGTATTCAGCAAGGCGGTCGCGCAATCCGTCCAGGCCTTCCGTAACTTTCTCGCCAGGATGTCCTGCCAGTTCCTTCGCGCCGGCGTCCACTTTGATCCCGGGAATAATTCCCGCTTCTATCAGGACTTTGATGAAGGGAGTGCCATCGCTCGTTTGCTGACGGATGGTCTCGTCATAAAGAATGGCTCCGCCGATGCACTCACCAAGCCGTGGAGTTGTCACGATCAATTCGCGATACGCGCGCCGGGCTTCTACGGTCTGCGGAATTCCTAACTGCGCAAAACGCTTGTTACACGTCGGGTTACTTTCATCCATCGCCAGCAGACCCTTGTCGTTCGTGAAGAGCGTCTTTGCTGTTTCTTCAAGTTGTTGCACACTCATTTGAGCGAGCTCCATTCCTTTGGACATTGGGGAACATGTCGAACGGGAAAATGGGAATGCTCCCAGGGGAAAGTCTCCCGTCATGCGCTGCGTTGGTAATAGATGTTCTTCGCATAGCCAGCGTCTGCTCAGTGTTGAATCCAGTAACTTTTGCGCCGGAACCGAATTGTGCGTACCTAGTAAGTCTTCCATTTCCAAAGGGAAAGTTCTGAGCAAATCAGCGCACATGCAGAACGCCCTCTGCTCGCATCTGTGCTCTCCACTCAGCTCTGCGTGGCGCGCTTTGACAGTTCCGGATTTTCGAATGAATCGAGATTTGTGACTCGTCCCGTGATCGCATTGACCTTGGCTCTTGTCCATTTCAAGTCTGCTTTGCTCCCCTCGATTCGACCAAGCGAAAAAACCTTTCAAATCTGCCTTCATCGAAGCCGGTGGTCGCAGACTCTGGACTCAAGCCGCCGCAGATGGGTGAGCGTTCTTGCTCAGATTGCGATCTGTTTTCAGTCTAAGATCGCAATTGTCTGGTGTGCTTTGGTCCTCGTAAGCCGGGCGACTCTGTGCACAGGTAAAACGATGAGCCCGCGCCAGCGGGAGATAACTCTGCGGCAGCCTTGACAAGGCCGCCACACATTTGAAAGCCCTCGCGGCACGTTTGAATCAGCCACTCGCAAGCGAAAGCAGGCAGCATGGAACTCATCAGCACAAATGCCGACAGAAGCCTCCCCATGGACGTTCAGTTATCTGCGCTTCCTTCGGTGGCGTCGATCGGCGACAGCCTTCCATTGCCAACGCGGATTGCGTTTGTCGGGAACTATCTGCCGCGCCAGTGCGGTATTGCCACCTTTACAACAGACCTGTGCAACGCCCTCGGGACGGAGTTCGGCAGCGAACGGCTCTTTGCCATTCCCGTGAACGATCCTGATTCGGCCTACGATTATCCCGAAGAAGTGCGACTGGAGCTTGAACAGGAAGAGTTGATTTCCTATGAACGAGCAGCAGAGTTTCTCAATTTCAATGGAAACGACTTGGTCTGCGTCCAACATGAGTACGGCATCTATGGAGGTGTTGCGGGCCACCACATACTCACGCTGCTTCGCAAATTGAAGATGCCGGTTGTGACTACGCTGCACACCGTTCTACGCGATCCAAATCCGGACCAACGAAGAGTGCTCGAAGAAATCGCTCGCCTTTCCGATCGGCTGATTGTTATGAGCGAGCAGGCTGCGCAATTCCTTCGCGATGTGTATTCGGTTCCTGGCGACAAGATCGATATCATTCCCCACGGCGTTCCGGACTTCCAGTTCATGGATCCGAATTTCTTCAAAGACCGCTTTGGCGCCGAAGGAAAGTCAGTGCTTCTTACCTTCGGACTGCTGTCGCCGAACAAGGGGATCGAGAACGTGATTCGAGCGTTGCCGGCAATTCTGGCCAGGCATCCCAATGTGGTTTATGTCGTGTCGGGCGTGACGCATCCGCATATCCGCAAACGCGACGGCGAGAGATACAGGGAAGAATTGATTGCTTTGGCCGAATTGCTTGGAGTTTCATCGAATCTCATCCTCGTCAATCGCTTCGTAAGCGCCGAAGAACTTGTTGAGCACGTTGGCGCTGCCGATATCTACATCACGCCCTACAAACAGGAAGCGCAGATCGTATCCGGGACGCTTGCAATCGCGCTGGGAGCTGGGAAGGCGATCATCTCTACGCCGTATTGGCACGCGAAGGAATTGTTGGCAGATGGCAGAGGCGTGATCGTGCCTTTTGAGAATCCTGCGGCAATTACAGAAGCTGTGCTGCGGCTCCTTGATAACGATGGGGAACGCCATGCAATGCGGAAGCGTGCCTACCTGCATTCGCGCGAGACAATCTGGCCAAAGACCGCCCAGAAGTATATGGCCAGCTTCCAGCGTGCGCGCTTTGAACGAACATTGCGGCCAAGGGCAGCGTACAAAGACGACATTGCGATGGACGCGATAGACTACTTGCCCGCATTGAACCTCGATCACCTGCTGAGGCTGACCGACGACACAGGCATCTTGCAGCACGCAATCTTCAGCGTTCCCAATTCAAGCGAAGGCTACACCACCGACGACAACGCCCGTGCGCTGATCGTGTCCATTCTTCTGGATGAAGATTTGGCGAATAAGGCGGGACAGATCTATGCAAATCTCTCCCATCGTTATCTCGCGTTCTTGTGGCTTGGCTTCAACCGAGACACGGCAAGGTTCAGAAACTTCCTGAGTTACGACCGCAGATGGCTTGAAGATACCGGCTCGGACGACAGCCACGGGCGCGCTTTGTGGGCTCTTGGAAAGGTGCTGGGTCATTCACGCAACGCTGGTTTACGAGGAGCGGCAGGCAGGCTCTTTGAAGCGGCTGTTCCCGCGATTCTCACCTTCACCAGCCCGCGTGCCTGGGCGTATTGCATTTTGGGGCTGCAGGCCTATCTGGACTGGTTCCCCGGTGACCGAGCCATCCAGGGCGTTCGCAATGCACTTGCGAACCGGCTGCTCGACATCTATGAGCGCACACACACACCTGCATGGCGGTGGTTTGAAAAGAGCCTCTCCTACGCGAACGCGCGCTTGTCGCAGGCGCTCATCCTGGCGGGTTGGTGCAGCAACAACCAGCGGATGATCGAAGCCGGAATGGATTCTCTCAAGTGGCTCGTCGCCGAGCAGCATCGCGACGATGCGGAGATTTTTGTACCCATCGGATCGAATGGTTTCTTTGTTGAAGGAAATGAAAAGGCCCGCTTCGATCAGCAGCCGGTGGAGGCCTGCGCAACTGTCTCGGCGTGTCTTGAGGTATACAGGCTCACCGAAGAGGGACTATGGTTCGAAGAGGCGCAGCGGGTCTTCCGATGGTTCCTCGGCAAAAATGACTTGCAGGCGCCTCTCTACGATGCGATGACAGGCGGTTGCAGAGATGGCCTTCATCCCGACCGCATCAATGAAAATCAGGGGGCGGAGTCAACGCTCTCGTTCCTGATGGCCCTGCTTGAAATGCGCGAGGCCAGAGTCACAAACGTACGGGAACGGCATCTTGAAATGAGTTCCTCCTCTTGAATAACAATGGCTCACCGGTTTTATCCGCAGACTGTGGTTCCTCCGAATCTCATGTGGAGACGCGCACGGGGCTTCCACTCTTCACTCGTTCCGCATGTAATCCGATTCTGACGCAGAATCACTGGCCGTACACAATCAACAGTGTGTTCAACGCGGGCGCTGTAAAACTCGCCGATGGGGACACGTTGCTGCTTTGCCGCGTCGAAGACCGGAGAGGCCTGTCCCACTTGTGTGCAGCGCGCTCAGCCAATGGAATCGACAATTGGCGCATCGACCCGCAGCCGACCTTGCCGGCCAATCCGCGCGATTATCCGGAAGAGCTTTGGGGCATCGAAGATCCGCGCATCACCTACGTGCCGGAACTCGAGCAATACGCCATCGCCTACACGTCGTTTTCGCGCGGCGGCCCCGGTGTCTCCCTGGCAATGACCAAGGACTTCAAGACCTTCGATCGATATGGTGTGATCGCGCAGCCAGAGGACAAAGACGCCGCATTGCTGCCAAGGAGAATTGACGGACTATGGGCGCTGATTCACCGCCCCGTTACATCGCTTGGCGCGCATATGTGGATTTCCTACTCGCCGGATCTCCGCCACTGGGGCGGCCACAAAATCATGCTTGAAGCTCGCCGCGGTGGATGGTGGGACGCGAACAAGATTGGTCTCTGCTCTCCGCCCATCGAAACCGAAAAAGGATGGCTGACGATTTACCACGGTGTGCGGCAAACGGCATCGGGGAGCATCTACCGCCTGGGCCTTGCCCTCTTTGATCTTGATTGCCCCGAGATTTGCCTGCAGCGCGGAGACTCCTGGATGTTCGGCCCAGAAGCTGCGTATGAGCGCGGCGGTGACGTAAAGGATGTCGTATTTCCGTGCGGCCAGACCATCGGTGATGACGGAGACACCATTAACCTTTATTACGGCGCATCGGATTCGTCGATTGCATTGGCAACAGGCAGCATCCGTTCCTCGCTTGCCTGGCTCGATGCCAACTCGACTTCTCCCGAAGGAAACACACCACAACGCAGCCTTGTTTCCGTCCCTTGAGAGGTTGAACTCGTCCATCGCCTTCCCAAAGCCGGTCTTGCGCTTCGTTGGGCATGCCGACCTCAGTGAGACGACAGGCAGGTCTGTGCAGGCCGCTCGCAATGTCGGGCGTAATTTGCGTAGAATCCGGCTATGCATTCTTCCGCGCGTTTGAACTTCTACCGCCAATTGCTGCCAAGATTTCCCATGCTTCTGATGCTCACGTTTGCCGCATCGCTGGCAGCAGCACAAGCACCCCAGGGCGCCCCCTCGCTCTCACCAGCGGAGCAGGGCATGGCGCGTAGCATCGACAATCACCTGGCAGACGACCAGAAGTTTCTGGAACAGATCGTCGACATCAACAGCGGCACGATGCATTTCGCCGGCGTCGAAGCGGTCAAGGATGCGCTGATTCCGCGCTTTGAAGCGCTGGGGTTTCACGTGCGCTGGGTTCCGATGCAGTCCGAAACCGGCCGCGCGGGAGACCTGGTTGCCGAGCATCCATGCCCGCAAGGCAACGGCCGCTGCGGCAAGCGCTTGCTGCTGATCGGCCACATGGATACCGTCTTTGAGCCATCGAGTTCCTTCCAGAAATTCGCGGTTGTTCCCGGCACCGACGGCAAGGTCGCGACCGGGCCCGGCATCGCTGACATGAAGGGCGGCGTGGTCATCATGCTGGCTGCGCTGCGGGCCATGAAAGAGGCTGGAGCGCTTGACCACGCTGAGATTCGCATCGTATTGAGCGGCGACGAGGAACGCGCGGGCAAGCCCATTGAGGCCGCCCGGCGCGACATGAATGAAGCAGCAAAGCACAGCGATGTGGCCCTAGAATTCGAGCCCAGCGCCCGCATCAATGTCACAGGAGGCGGGGAAACGGGAGGGGGCGGACAAGACACTGTCAGCCTGGGGCGCCGCAGTTCGACCACGTGGCATCTTGAAACGGCCGGCGTGAGCGGTCACTCGTCGCAGATCTTCGGCGCGCGGCTTGGCTACGGCGCCATCTATGAGATGGCCCGCATCCTCGACGAATTCCGCCGCGAGCTTCCCGAAGACGGGCTCACGTTTAGTCCGGGCCTGATCTTGGGCGGCGCGACGGCTCAGGTCAATTCCGATTCAACCGGCGGCTCGGCCACCGGCAAGGACAATGTTGTCGCGGCGTCCGCAATCGCTTCCGGCGACATCCGCACGCTCGATAACGCCCAGACCCTGCGCGTCGAAGACAAGATGCGCAAGATCGTGGCCGCTCACCTCGCGCAGACCGATGCGAAGATCACCTTCGACGAAGGCTATCCGGCGATGGCAGCCACGCCCGCCGGCCACGCGCTGCTCGCAGAATGGAGCGAGATCAGCGGGTCGCTTGGCCTTGGGCCAGTGGCCGAGAGCGGCGTCATGACGCGGGGCGCTGGAGACATTGCCTTCGTCGCCTCTTACGTTCCGGGCCTGGTCGGCGTCGGCATGCTGGGCGAGGGGTATCATGCTGAAGGCGAAAAGGGCTATCTGGACTCCATTGGGCCGCAGGCCAAGCGCAACGCGGTGCTGATGGAGCGGCTGACCCACGAGCCCGCCGGACCGATGGCGCAGCAGTAGGTGGTGACAGCCCTTCAGCCCCGTTGAACCCGCACTCTCGCCCCGATACTCGGTTCCAGAGGCACGCCCAAGGTAGTCCAGGATCGAATCCAGGACGGACCACCGAAGCCAGCCCAGGCCCTGGTCCCGAAGCGGCCATCGAAGCCAGCCCAGAATCTGGTCCCGGAGGGACCACTGAAAATAGCCCAGGGTGTAGTCCGCGGAGCGGACGGAACCCTGGGAAATGTGCGCAGGAAAAGACCCCAGCCCCGGAGGGGCGTCCGAAACCCGTCGAAGAGTCCCAATCTGCCTTGCGCCAGTCTCAAGGCCGGCAGCACCCATGCCGCACCAGCGGCACATAATAAATATCCAGCCACCAACTCACCAGGAACAGCACCGTCATCCCGCCGACCGCGCAGAAGAATACCCGCACCGGCAATGTCCGCAGGATCGGCTCGCGTCCGCCGCTGCGCGCAAACTCCGGAAGCGCAAAAAGAAACCCGCTCGTAAAACAGATGCAGCCCGCCAGCGCCACCCGTAGCAGCGCCATCTCCAGCCGCTCTTCCCACCGCGTCCCCGGCACAAAGAACGCGCTCAGCAGCACCGGGTAAAGCGAGAGCAGGCTTGCAAAGAACGAGATTGGCTGGAGGAGTTCTAGGAGCATGGCTTGGGCTCCGAACGCGGGTCCGGGACTTATACCCGTCCCACTTTTGCCCAAAATAATTCTAAATCGACTCTGCATCCGCATCGAACTCTTTTCGCGCGGATTTGAGTCACTTGCCGAGTCTATGCCCACCGCTTTAAAGTGTCAGCCACGCGGAGTTTTCTCCGGCAGGGCCGCCTGCCCGAGCGCCGCGCAATCCGATCATACTTTCCCAGAAGGACGCTTTCATGTCTTCGGTGCCCAGTTCCGCCCTCTCCGGTTCCGCCCTTTCCGGTCCCGCCCTTTCCAGTCAGGATATCGACTCCACTCTCCGCGAACACCGCGTCTTTCCGCCGCCCGCGGAGTTCGCCGCCAAGGCTCACATCAAGAGCCTTGAAGAGTATGAAGCGCTCTACAAGCGGTCTATTGAAGAACCCGAAGCCTTCTGGGCTGAGGCCGCGAAAGAACTGCACTGGTTCAAGCCGTGGACCAAAGTGCTCGACGGCACTTTCCCATCCGCCAAGTGGTTCGTCGGCGGCAAGCTCAATCTCAGCTACAACTGCGTTGATCGTCACGCGCTGGGTGCCCGCGCCCAAAAAACTGCCCTCATCTGGGAAGGCGAGCCGGGAGAGGTTCGCCGCCTCACCTTCGCTGAGCTGCACGTCGAGGTTCAGAAGTTCGCCAACGCCCTCAAGGAACTCGGCATCAAGAAGGGCGACCGCGTGGCCGTCTACATGGGCATGACGCCGGAGCTGGCCATCGCCCTGCTGGCCTGCGCGCGCATCGGCGCCGTACACTCGGTCATCTTCGGCGGCTTCGCGGCCAACGCCATCGCCGACCGCGTCAACGACTCGGGCTGCGTGGCCGTGATCACGCAGGACTCAAGCTACCGCCGCGGCGGCGAAATCAAGCTCAAGGCCACGGTCGACGAAGCCCTCAAAGGCTGCCCCACCATCCAGCACGTCATCGTCTACCAGCGGACCGGATCGCCCGTCACCATGGTGGAAGGCCGCGACTGGTGGTGGCACGACATCGTGGCCAACGCGCCCACCGAGTGCCGCGCCGAGCCCATGGACTCCGAGGACCCGCTCTACATCCTCTACACCTCCGGCACCACCGGCAAACCGAAGGGCCTGGTCCACACGACAGGCGGCTACTCGGTGCAGACCTATCTCACAAGCAAATACGTCTTCGACCTGCGCGACGAGGATGTCTACTGGTGCACAGCCGACATCGGCTGGGTTACCGGCCACTCTTACGTCGTCTATGGGCCGCTGCAGAACGGCGCCACCGTGCTGATGTATGAGGGCGCGCCCAACTGGCCGGACTTTTCGCGCTTCTGGAAGATTGTGGACGACCACCAGGTCACCGTCTTCTACACCGCCCCCACCGCCATCCGCGCCTTCATGAAGTGGGGAAACCAGTACGTGGAGAAGTACAAGCTCGACTCGCTGAGGCTCCTTGGCACGGTTGGTGAACCTATCAATCCCGAAGCTTGGATGTGGTATCGCGAGAAGATCGGACACAACCGCTGCCCCATCGTAGATACGTGGTGGCAGACCGAGACAGGCGCCATTCTGATTGCGCCGATTCCTGGCGCTGTGCCCACCAAGCCTGGCTCGGCCACCCGCCCCTTCTTCGGCATTGAACCGGCCGTGGTCACCAAGGAAGGCAATGAAGTTCCGGCCGGCAGCGGCGGCTTGCTCGTCGTCCGCAAGCCCTGGCCGTCGATGGCCCGTACCGTCTACGGCGACCGCGAGCGCTACGAGAAGACTTACTTCAGCGACATTCCCGGCTGCTACTTCACCGGCGACGGCGCGCGCATGGACGCCGACGGTTACTTCTGGCTGATGGGTCGCGTGGACGACGTCATTAACGTGAGCGGCCACCGCCTCGGCACCATGGAAGTCGAGTCTGCGCTGGTCGCTCATCCCAAGGTGGCTGAAGCTGCTGTCGTGGGCCGGCCAGACGAGCTGAAGGGCCAGGCCATCTCCGCATTTGTCACGCTTGAAAGCGGCAACGAGCCCAGCGAAGCATTGAAGGACGAGCTGCGCAAGTGGGTCTCAAAAGAGATCGGCTCGCTCGCCCGCCCGGACGACATCCGCTTCACCGAGCAGTTGCCTAAGACCCGCTCCGGCAAGATCATGCGCCGCCTGCTGCGCGACCTGGCCACCCACGGCGAGATCAAGGGCGATACCACGACGCTTGAGGACTTTACCGTGATCGCCAAGTTGCGCGAGGCGGAAGAGGGTTGAGAAACGCGCGGTGAGGACGGGAGGGAAATTCGAGATGACGAATGGCAAGATCCGGAATGTCCTTCAATCTCGCTTGAAATCTGGAACGAAGATTCCTAATTGGACTGCTGACAGAGGACTCCTAGCTGATGAGTTTCCTGTCTCAGAGGTTTGCGACGATCGTGTGACCGTTGACTCTCCAACTGCAAAAAACTCCCAACACATTCCGATGGGCGAGTTCGAACTCGTAGACAACCTTTGGAGGAACTATGAGAGCGAAAAGACAAAACGGAATGAGATTCGCGAGAAGACACGGTTCTCAAAGTACATCATTAGCATCCTGAATTGGCTCGAACATGAGCAATGAGTCAGAGCCATTGCGCTAAATCGCTAGCGAGCCGAATAAGTTGACACTTTTCCCACTTGGCCCTACCCTCGGACTATGGAAGTCCAACTCAGCACCGAGCAAGAAGCCCAGCTTTCAGTCATGGCCGACGAAACCGGCAAGACGCCGGATGAATTGGCACGCGAAGTCGTGGGGCGCTTTATTGCCGAAGAAGCTCATTTCCGCGCCGCAGTGCAGGCCGGACTGGACGATGCCGCTCGCGGCAACTTCGTTCCCACATCTGAAGTCTGGGCAGCGGTTGAGCGAGAATTAGAGAACTGACTCCCGCAGATGCCCGACCCGATGCAAGTTCGATGGACGGAGTCGGCCACCAAGGACCTTCGGCTAATCACTCGGTACATTCGTCAGGACAGCGCCGCCGCAGCAAGGGCCGTAGCGAAGGCCACGGTGGACGCGGCCGAATCCCTCAGCAGCTTCCCGTTGAAAGGACGCGAGGGCAGGATCGCCAGCACTCGCGAGTTCGTAGTCTCCGGGCTTCCGTACATAATTGTGTACAAGGTAACGAGAACGGCAATTCAGATCGTCCACATTTACCACGGCGCACGGAACTGGGGTGGGCCGGCATGAATTTGGTCATCTGGAATTGCGCAAACCAAACAAGTGCTCATTCACGATCGGAGCCAATATGCGCCGTCTACGCTATGAAGTGGCGACGAGCCTGGACGGCTTCATTGCCGGCCCCAACGGCGAGTACGACTGGATCATTCCTGACCCAGCAGTCGACTTCCCCGCAATCTGGGCGCAGTTCGATACGCTGCTGATGGGGCGCAAGACCTATGAAGTTGCCAAAGGGATGCGCAATACCTTCTCCGGTTCCGCATCGCGCTGGATCGTCGTCTCAAACTCCCTGCAGCCGGTAGAGCACAAGGACGTTGAGATCCTGAGCGACGACGTGGCTGCGAAAGTTGCTTCCCTGAAAGCCGAACCGGGCAAGGACATCTGGCTCATGGGCGGCGGCGTTCTGTTCCGCACCCTGCTCGATGCCGGGCTGGTGGACTCCATTGAGGTCTCGCTGATGCCGGTTCTGATAGGAAGCGGAGTACCAATTCTGCCCGAAGGCCATCTGCGCAGGCTTCGGCTTACGGAGAGCAGAGCGCTGGCGAGCGGCATTGTTCGTCTCAAATACTCCTTTGGGGAATGAGTCTCCGGAGCGGTCTTTTGTTCATGGGCAAGCAAAAGGCGTCCTCGGATGAAGTACGCCTTTGGTTTGAAACGAAGCCGGGTCGGGCTTCAAGCTACATTTCTCACCGAACCTAAGACAACTCAGAATTCAAGGTCTGGAGAAGTCTCTGAGGGCCATGAGGCCCTTAGTACAGCCGATCTGGAGATCGGCACTACGGTTTGTGGCGCCCCGTCAGAAGTGCGCTCTAGAAGTGGTAAACCACGCCGACAGAAGCGCGCGAGTTCCAGGTCTTGTGCGGTGAATTGCCCAGCTGCGCTGAGTTGCCCGCCAGCGAGAATGACGCGGCAATGTCGTCGCCTGAAGCGCGGATGGAGAAGCGCGGGGTGAGGTGATATTCAAGTCCGCCGCCTGCACCGCCTGCAAAGGAGATGTTGGGCGTTTCGTCCTCGCCCCCGGTATGCTCGCCGCCCAGAAGCACACGTGCAAAGCCGTCAAACTTGCCGTAGAGATTGGCGTGCAGCACCGGCCCAAAGAACACCGATTGCACCTTGGGGTTGCCGGGGTTGCCGGACTTGAGGCCCTTGAAGAAGTCGTCTCCCTCAGCAGTTACGCCGAAGTAGCGGCCGAAGTAACGCGTGACGGAGACGTTCACGCCCTCCAGTCCATAGCGCGACTGGTTGACCTGGTTGAGGCTGGTGTAGGCGTAGCCCGCATAGGCCTCATACTTATAGGTCTTCTCCGTCTCGTCGGTGGCGTGCTTAACGGTAGAGTCTGAAACCTGGCCGATGGCCGTCAGGGGCAGAACCGTGGCCGCAAATCCGGCCAGAATGCAAAGCGAAAACGTCCTCTTCAACTTGAAACTCTCCTCAACGTCGTGCTGTGACAGGTTTGCGCGGGCAGGGCTCTGTTCCAGGATTCCGGGCCAGGCGCCAACCATGCGAAGCGGTACCTTCATAGACTATCCTCTGACCCCTGCTTGGACGAAGTTCCGGAACCAGGGTCGAGTCCAAGCCTCCGCTCATTCGCGGTGGCCCACCCTTCGACCAAAGAACGATCCAAGGATGGGGCGCCCGGAAATCGTGACCGGATTACGAGCCTCCTCAGCGCGCCTGCACCGGCACGGGCTGCGCAAGCGTGGTAAGTTTGCCTGCTGTGTCTGATACTGTGACGGGAACGCCGCCGGGAAGGTAGCGGGCGATGACATGCGGCTCCGCCCAGTCCAGGCTCCAGCCGTCTTGAATGGCGACCACCGTGTACTGCCCCGGAACTACGTTGCGCAGGGAAAAGCTGCCGTCGGAGTCAGATTGATCGCGGCGCACCAGGCTGTCCATGGCGGCCAGTTGCCGGGGCACTAGCACCACCATCACGCCGGCGGCGCCCTTGCCGTCGCGCCTGGCAAAGCCGGTAAGCTGGGTGGCGCCCTGGCTGAGGTTCACGACCAGGGAAAGCGAACGATCCTGCACGTGGATCAGGTTGCCGGCCAGCGTGCGGCTGCCGGTGGTGATGGAGCCGATGGCCAGTTGCCGGCCTCCGCCGTCGCCGGCCAACTGCCACTCTCCGGGTGGGACGCTGGGAAACGTGAAGGCGCCCTTCATGCAGACGGCCGGCATTGGATTTTGTCGAAGCGTGCTGTCCCCGGCCAGAAGGATGAGGCTGCAGTCGTCGGAGTAGGCCGCTCCTTGAGGATTGCGCAGCGTGCCGCTGACTGAAACCGTCGCGGTGCCGAGCGCCGGATCGACCTGGAGGTTCGAGGTTGCATCCAGGTCGACCAGGCGCGGCGGATCGCCCTGCGCCAGCTGGTAATGCCCGGGGGCAACGCTGGTGAATTCGGTGGTGCCGGTCTGCATGGAGTCAAGGAAGCCCGCGCTCTCTGCGCCGATCACCGTGCCGAAGACGGTCTGCCTCAACTCGGCGCGGGCAATGGAGCCATCCTGCTTGCGCGGCGTGTCCACCTGGATGTGCAGCGACGGGGTTGCGTGCAGCGTGATGTCTGCCTGCTGGCGGCTGCCACCCGACAGAACGATGTGCGTAGCGGAGGCCTCGTCGGTTGTCGAGTCAAAGTAAGTGACGGGGTAGACCACGTCGAGCGAGGAAGGCGGGGCATCGCCCGCGGAAGACGCGGCAGCCGCAAGGCCGTCTGAGAAACCAGGCCGAAAATTCGAGGCGCGATGCATGGCATACCAGGGGTCGGCCGCAACGGCCAGCATGTATTCACCGGCGGCGAGATTGGAAAACTCGTAGGCTCCCGTGTCGTCTGTCGAAACCGAGTCAGCCTGCGCCACGCGGCCTGCAGGCTTGCCGTCGTGCGACTTGAGGAAGAGCATGACGCGTGCATTCTCCACCGGATCGCCGCCATCCGTGCTGACTACGCCACGGAGCACTGCGCCGGGGACCAGCCGGAACGTCAGATTGCCGGTGTCCTGGTCCGGACCAGTCACGACGGCCGAGTTATAGTCGTCGTGCTCGTCGTAGAATGCGGTGTGGAAGCCGCGCTTGGAGGCGGTGAGTTGGTACTTGGCGGCAGGCAGCCGCGCCAATGCGAAATGGCCCTGGCTGTCGGATTCGACCGCGGCGACTGTGTGGCTGTCCTCCTCAGAGAGCACGGCAACGGTGGCGCGGCGGATGGGTTCGCCGGACGCGGCGTTCACAATGGTGCCGGCAATGCGGTAGAGGGCGGCGGAGGACGGCGATGTGCGGGGCGGCGTTTTCGGCGCGGACTGGGCCAGGGCTGGCGTAAGCGACGCCATCAGCAGGGCGGAAACGCTAAAGAGCCTTGTAACAGTGGCCCACCGGCGAAGCCGACCCGCGGATCGATGAAACCGTTCCATGCCCCGTCCTTTTCGCGTACTTTGCGAAATGGGCGGGAGACCACAAATCTCAATGAGGCTCTGTTTGTTGAACTTCCAATCTTGGTTCTTTTCAGGGCACGACTTTAGTCGTGCCGCATGATGCCCCAGCAAGTACATGGGCTTTAGACGCCGGGGGTTCTTCTTTTTCACAACAGGCATTCCCTCGGCGGCTAAAGCCGCGCCCTTTCTCACCTCTTGATCGGCATGGCTGAAGCCATGCCCTTTCAAATCACGTTGCGTACGCATCAATGGCCCGGCACCTCCAGCATCAGATTTGCGGTGGCGCCGGCGGTGAGCGTCACTTGCTGGCCCGCGTTGGGCAGAGCCGCAAGTGCTGCGGGGGTGCGATATTCAAGATGCACCGCGGAGTCGAAGACGTAGACGTGATAGCTGCCTGGCGTGAGACTGTCGAGGTTGAGCGTTGCGCCGGAGGACGGGTGCATGGTCAGGGGCGGAATGTCCTGCACGGTGTCGAAATCCGGGACCAGATAGACTGTATAGAAAGGCTCGTCGCCGGGCAGAAACGTAGCCAGCGTGGGCGGCAACGTCAGAGCCAGCGTGGCGCAGTCGTCGCGGAGCGTGAACTCCATGGGCGGCGGGGCGGCGGCCAGGCTCAGCGTGAGCGGCTCGCGGGCGACGTTGAAGCTGCCTGCATTGAAGGCGCCGGCGCAGACCCCTTTGCGGGGCAAGAACGCGCTCAGCCAGTAAGCGCCCGGCTGCGCGGCGAATGTGATGGAGTCTGCTCCCATTTCCATCGACCAGATGCTTTCGAAGCTGCTTTGCGGAATTCCGCCGGCGGGACTGATGTTGAGACTTACCAGTTCCGCGGCACTGTTCGCGGTCATTGCCGGGCTGGCCGCGCCTTCTGCATTGTGAAGCAGGCGCAAATGAACCGTTGCTGTCTGCGGCGGCGCAAGGGGGATGCGAAGCCCGGTCAGCGCGTGCCCGCTCACGGTGAATGCAACCGATCCGGCGACGGCCCCGGCTCTCCGGCCGCCGCGTTCAAACGTAATGGCGCCGCCCTCAACTGCACGCGGCGCCTGGAAGCCGCGCACCACCAGCGTGTAGGTGCCGTCCGGCAGGCTGGCCTGCAGGCTGTGCGTGGCGTCGTCGTACTGCGCGGTGTAGGGAAGCGGATGCCCTGCGGCATCCATTACGACAGCGGTGAAGCCACCGAATGCCGTGGCTTTGTTGGTTGGTTCTCCCGTTTCAGCAGCGCCAATCGCAGTCACTGTGTAAAACGGTTCCAGCGTGAGAAGGAAGTTGGCGTCTGCTTGCGAGCCGTTGTCAACGCGGATGCGGGAGGCGCCAGCAAGATCGCGCGCGTCGGGGTAGAACATGGTGGCGTAGCCATTGCGATCTACGTTGGCCCCGCTGTGGGCAGCAATCACATTCACCGCCGGCTCGCTCTCAAGAGCCGGCAGCGTGTATACAGCGTATACTCCGGCCGGCAGGCTGCCGAACCTGTAATTGCCCTCACCATTGGTCCTGGTGCTGGATTCCATTGTCCAAACCAAGCGGCCGAACTGCACGACCTGCTTGAGCAGGACCAGGGTGAGACCGTCGGCCGGATCGCCGCTGGAAAGCTCGATACGCCCGCGGATGGCGCCGTTGGGATAGAGCGCAAAAGCCAGTTCGGGCATTTGTGCGGCCACCAGCACGCTGTGCGCGGGGCCTTCCGCTTGCAGGCTGGCCTCTTCCGTGGCGTAGGGGCGGTCGCGAAAGCCGGGCTTGGCCACGCGAATGGTCTGCGGTCCAACCGGGACGGCGGGAATTTCAAAGCGGCCCTCGCCGTCGGTGAGGGTGCCGGTATTGGCGTCGCCCTCAATTTGCACAAGCGCGCGGGCCAGCGGTTCTCCGGTGGAGGCATTGCGCACAATTCCGTGCACGATTGCGCGCACCGGGTCCACGGCGGCTGCCGGCGCTTCCGGCAACGGACCCGGCTCCTGCGCCTGCATCATGCAGACGCTGAGAACCAGCAGTGTCGCGGCAACGCCTGACACCAAATGCCCCCGCACGGCTCGCCGGGCTGCCGAAGCCGGTGAGACGTGCATCGAGTCAGCGCGCACATGAATGGGTTGAACGAGCACTCCTCATTTTGACGGCTCACGCGATGAAAAGGAAATCGGCTGCGTAAAACTCTCTCCGGCCGGGGCGCGCCGGTTGGTGATTGCCAGGCAGCAATCGCGTTGCATTTACTTTGGGTCCAGATACCAGGGGATGTTGATGACGATGATGCGCCTATTCCCGCGAAGAAGCAGCATTACCTTCAGCAGGTCGGCGCGGCGGTTGTGCAGCAGGTTTTCCCACCAGTGACGAACCACCAGCTCCGGTACCAGCACGCAGATCTTGTGGCATTTCGTGTCCGCTTCCACTTTCAGGATGTAATCGATCACAGGCGCCAGCACGTAGCGGTACGGCGACTGCAGGACTTCCAGTTTGGGAATGCATTTGCCTGCGGCGCGCAGCGGAGCAGCCACATCGCGTTCCCAGTCCTTGCAGATCTGGTCTGGCTCTTCGGCCGTTTGCACGTGCAGGCAGCGAATGTCGTTGGACATGGACAAGGCAAACGAGAGGGCTTTCTCCGTGATGCGGCTCCAGCGGTCGATGGGCAGAATGACGATGGGTTCGGTGAGCTCCGCAGGTACGATAGGCCGTGTGAGTGCCGTCTCGCCGTTCACGCGGACATAGTGGCGGTTCACTGCCCGCATTACCACAATCATGAGGATGATCAGCAGCGCCGTGATCCACGCGCCGTCTACAAACTTGGCCACCAGCACCACCACGGCAGTGATGCCCGTGGCTATTGCGCCCAGGCCGTTCACGAACATGCGCAGCCGCGCGTCGCCTTTGCGGTACCAGTGCATCACCATGCCTGCCTGCGAGAGCGTGAAAGCCATGAACGCGCCAATCGCGTAAAGCGGAATAAGCCGGTCCGTGACGCCGCGAAATACGATCAGCAGCACCGCCGTCAGCGCCACCAGCACGTAGATTCCCCATGAGTAGAGCAAGCGCCGGCCGCGCAGCATAAACACATGCGGCATGTAGTCGTCCAGGGCGATGGCACGGGTGAGGCGGGGGAAGTCGGCGAATGCAGTGTTGGCAGAGAGCGCGAGCACCAGCAGCACCGAGCCGATGGTGACGTAATAGAACCAGCCGTGACCCATCACCGCGCGCGTCAGCATGGAGAGGACGCTCTCGTACCCTGGCCCATCCGGGTTGGTGGCGCCGATGCCGTAGGCGCGGCACAGCAGCGCAATGCCCGCCAGCAGCACCGCCAGCAGCACAATAATGATGGTGAGCGTGATCTTGGCGTTCTTGCGCGTATCGTCGCGGAAGGCCATCACACCGTTGCTCACCGCTTCCACGCCAGTCATCGCCGTGCAGCCTGAAGAGAAAACTTTGAGCAGCAGCCATGCACCCACCATGACGGTTGCAGGCGGCAGCGCTGGCAGCGGCGTGAGCGGATGCGGATGGCCCCCGGTTTGGATCGCGTGAAAAGCGCCCACCGCGATCACGATCAGAAGCGTCGCCGTGAACAGGTACGTGGGAATCATGAACACCACGCCGGTGTCGTGCACGCCGCGCATGTTCACCAGGGTCAAAAGGAAGAGCACGCCGAGGCAAAGCTCCAGAGTATGAGGTTGCAGGCTCGGCACGGCAGAGATCAGCGCGCCCACGCCGGCCGAGATACCCACCGCGGCGGTAAGAATGTAGTCGATCATCAACGCGGCCGCAGCCAACAGCCCGGCGCCCTCACCCAGGTTCTGCGAAGCCACCGTGTACGAGCCACCGCCATGGGGATAAGCGTCGATCGTCTGGCGATAGCTGAAGAAGACGATGAACAGCAGCACCACGATGGCGCCGCTGATCGGCACGATGTAATGCACGCCCATCAAGCCCAGCGGCAGCAGCAGCGTGAGCGCAGCTTCCGGACCGTACGCGGCGGAGCTCAGTGCGTCGAGGCCGAAGATGGGAATGCCTGCGATCGGCCCGATATGCTCGGCGCGCTCTTCGCTGGTGGCCAGCGGCCGGCCGAAGAGCAGGTCCTGTATCCGCGAAGTAACGGGGATGCGTGCTGTGATGGGCATTTTTGTTTGTCCGGCGGCTATGGATTCAAGATCGGAAGCCGACGATGGAATTGTCTCACGCGTGGTCTTCCGACAACGCTCGCGCTGTTTATATCTGCACTGATGCGGCCGATCCTGTTTCTTCGCGCAATACCTTTGTGACAATCCGATTCAGCGCATCTTCCTGCTGCTCCATCGACTTGAGCAATTTGAATTGCGTGCGGCAGCGGTGAAGGTTGTGATTGGGCCGATGCACCTTGTAGTACGTGTCGCCGGCCAGATGATCGGCGAGGAATCGAATGCCCTGCTCAAAGAGGATGACCTTGCCTGCAACGATGAGCAACTTCTTCTCCGCAGCCAAAAGGAAACTTCCGGCAAAGCTCAGGTAGCCGCGCAGCAAGGCTTCAAACATGGGCGATTGCAGGTTGACGCGCGAGAGGTCCTGTTCGTCTTCGGTGGCGGCGCTGGTGGCCGTGCGCACCATGTCGCCGAAGTCGTAGAGAGACAGCCCGGGCATGGCCGTATCGAGATCGATCACGCAGAGGCCTTCGCCGGTCTCATCGTCGAGCAGGACGTTGTTGAGCTTGGTGTCATTGTGGGTCACGCGCAGCGGCAGATTTGCGTTGAGCAACGCGCCAGCAATGGACTGGTGTGCGAGTGCGAATTCGATCTCTGCGCCGGCTTCAAATGCGCGATTCACCGCATCGGCGGCCAGCGCCTGTTCGAAGCCGGCGAATCGCTTTGGCGTGTTGTGGAAATCAGGAATGGTGTTGTTGAGCGCGCGCCCGGGGAGATCGACGAGCAGCTTCTGGAAGAGGCCGAATGCGCGGGCAGCTTCAAAGGCCTGGCGCGGATTCTCCGCGGTTTCGCAAGCCTGCGTGCGCTCAATGAGGCGGACCATGCGCCAGCAGCCGCCTTGCGCATCTTCGTGCCAGGCGCGGCCGCTGCGCGCGGG
>Ga0182030_10008610_pt1 | contig 21093 bp, 23 predicted proteins | sample 812S3MmetaG_FD_121299 | JGI IMG/M metagenome (GOLD analysis project Ga0182030, IMG submission 121299) | Permafrost microbial communities from Stordalen Mire, Sweden - 812S3M metaG (Illumina Assembly) | ecosystem: Environmental > Terrestrial > Soil > Wetlands > Permafrost | place: Sweden...
CATAATCTTCATTGAAGAACATCGACATGTTTCCATCCATTGCTATATTTAAGAAGTCAAGACGCATACATACAGTGTATAATCCTACCTTATAGTTCTCAAAATCAACAGAAGTTTCATCAAGAATCCTGTCTCCTTGGAATGGACATTGGCGATTGGAAATAGATCAATCAGACTTTCGACAGCATAGGATTGGACCTTACTCTATATTTTCTGGATGGGATTGTTTTTATTGTCTAGAGAACAAGTTAAAATATGAATATCCGCCTAGATGTGTGATTACTTGTGACCTAAATGTATATGTTTTCATCTATATTGCTAATATTTATATGGGCAGAAACGTATTCTTTGAATATACTGAAAAGAAATATAGTCAATACGACACTGATCTATGTAAATATGTGGTAGATCCCTTCTTCATGAATGGGTTTATAGGATTACACTGTAAATTCTGCAATAGGAGTATTAAATAATGTTTCCAGCCACATATTCTCGTTTTACTATTGGAATTTTCCACACGATACTTTAAACAGCTCAATGTCTTCATCAGTTACCGAATATATTGAGGGATGTGCCTTTCTGCGCTGACACCAAAAACAATTGTTATTTTTGCCGCCACAATATTCATCATGTCCATTTTTGTCAGATTCTGCATATGCACGCCATAGCCAAGTATTTTCTTCTTTTAGCTGCTCCATTTGTTTATAATATCTCTATTTTAAATCTATTTGTCAATACATTGCTTATAAAGCAATGTATGATGTTCACTTGACAGGAACAGCAGCAGGAGCAGTTGCAGCAACCGCGGCGGCAGCAGTGGCAGCATTCGCTGCAGCAACAGCAGCCTTCTTGGCATCCAAAGCAGCCTTGCGAGCAACCTTCACGGCGTTCTTCGCGTCCTCACGCTTCTTGCGGTTGGCATCAGTGCGACTCTTCAGCTCCTTCTCGCGAGCCACCAAGGCCTCAGTCACCTCCTTGGTCAACAAGCTCGGCAGCACTGGAATGGAACGATCGAAGAGCAACGGGATCAGATGCTGGAGTGCAGTGTGCGTGATGTAGCGAGCACCATCCTTCTCCCAGATCTGCTTCTTGTCCAACGTGCTGAAGAACTCACCGAACAGAGAGATCAAAGCATCATTCAAGCGCACCTCAGAACGCTTGGCATCGTTCTTGAGCTTGGCGTTGTCCAAATACCACGTGAAGAGCTGAGTGCATTGTGCAATGTTCCACACGGCACTTCCTCCAATCTCGACTTGGGGCTTGAGCTTCAACGCCTCAGTGAAGTCTCCGTGAGCGTTGACAAAAGCAACAGTCTTGGCACTGACGTAGCGCTCCTGCTTGAAACCTCGGTTTCCACCAGTTGCAACACGCTTGGTGACGCGCTTCTGCTTCTTGCACAGCTTCTTGTAGAACACGACAGTATGTTGCAATGACTTGATGAGATTGGTGTACTCAGTCTTTGCCGGCGCATCGTCGGGCAAAATGTACTTCTGCTTGTTCTTGCCAGTCAACATCTGGCTCAATCCGGAAATGACTTGAACGATGAGGTTGATGCGAGCCTCCCATTCCTCTGGGGTCAAAGGAGGACGAGCCTTGGCCTTGGTGCGAACTTTCTCAGTAGCTCCTGACATTTTTCAAAGATGTTTTGTTTCTATGCCGTCGAAAAATTTTTATAACTCATATTGCTTTGTCATAGCTTCATCGAACACATTGAATGATAAAATGAACCTCATTTTATTAAGCCTTTCTCGGTTGAGAGCCACAAAATTTTATCACACGTCCAATTCCCTTTGCATCTTGAAGCATTATCACGACTCTTCAATTTGGCTTTTTCTACATAATCATAAGGAAATACATCAAGTCCTATTTTTCCTTTTTGAGTATCAGTCTTAATATATCCTTCCCTTATCAGAAGATCTTCTTGTAGAAAGAGAAAGTCTCCATGATATGCTCCTATTTCAATGATATAGACATCATTATCACCTTTCTTATATGGTACTTTTACTTTACCTGTACAAAGCTTCACTCTATAACAATGGTTACGAGCATCTACTTCATTTGCACAATATTTGAGCTGAGCTTTAGCACCCTCAAATATGAGGTCTGTCTTAGAACTTGTATCTTGTACTTCTGTACAAGTAAAACCATTCTTCTTACAGAAGAAGGAGAATCGCTTTAAGGATTCAACTGATGCTTGCATGTTTGGAGTAATAGAAGATTCAAATACGGCATCAGTGACAATGATGCTTAATGGCAATAGCTGAATCAATCTTTCTCTAAAGATATCCCATTCGCATAGAAGTTTAGAAAAAGTGCCACCAAGTTTAGCGCCTTTAGTCATTGATGCAGCACTACCTTCATGTATCTTTTCGTAAAGAAAGGCTAATCCTATACCTTCTTCTTTATTAAGTCCAACTACTAATAGTCCAATTGGGTAATTCTTTCTAGCACCCATTTTATAATCTGTTCTGTTTCCTGTTTTTCTTTTTATAGTAATTGCTTTAACTTGGAGACCTCTCGTGCATGTCTCATTTTGAAGCATATAATAAATGTCAAACTTAGAATTTGCTACATCTTTCCATACCTTTGTTACAATAGGAATATTTGAAAGTAATTCAATGACATGTTGTTCTGCCACATTACCGGTTGCAGTTGTTTTGGATCCATCCATTTAATAGAATTTTCATGACAAATTTAAAATTCATTTGAACGTGATGCTATGATGGTGAAGAGTATTTTTTCATAACATGAAGCAGAGTTTGGAATTTTGGGTTGAGCGGGACAATTCAAAATTTTTCATGCAAAATATTTTCTGCTTAGTCAAAAGAGTATAAGATGAGCTCTCAGCCTACGTCCAACCTAGCTAGCGGCTGGCTCGATTTAGCGGCGTTTGCTGACCTGGATACCGTCATCTACGATGGACCCCAAGTGACGACGCTCCACTCCAAGGAGATCAACCCGGTCTCGTACTTCACGAGGATTCCAGTACCGATGAAGGGAACCGGACAATCCAGCTCAGTGACGTACACGTATGCGAAGTCAGCCGACTTCGCTGAGAACACGTGGTTCGTGTACAATACCCCGGATATCACTGTGAACGCTGGCGTGCAGAACCTGTACCGCATTGCGTATTGCCCCAATCAGGGTCACAACGCAGTGAACACCGGTGCGTTCTGCGTGAACGACATTCCGATTGTGAAGTTCGACAGCATCGCCATGGACCAGTTGTCCGAGGCCAACCTCAACAACAACGTCTACGACGCCTACATGCGCATGATTGGAAACACGAACAAAGCTGTCAACTGGACATCTCATCTGCCCCCGATCAAGGTCAAGGTGCCGCTGCACGAGCTGTGGTATTGCCAGAAGGAGGATCCCGTCCCCGGCAACGCGCTGCCTCTGTGCTGCCTGAAGCAGAACACTGTGACCCTGCAGTTCGAGTTCGTCAGCAGCTTCACGGAGCTGATCCGCATCCAGCAGAACCAGGCTGCCAACCCGTCTGCGGACCCAGCCAACTGGCAGGACATCAACCCCGCCAACGTCAACTTGGCCAACATCGTGACCGTGTTGGGACCCAATGGTCTTGCGTTCCCCACTCCCTACATGTGGACGGAGTACGTGTTGGTGCAGGATGACGAGCGTGCCATGGACCAGGCCTCGACCATTGACACCATCATCGAGCAGGTGCAGCGCTTCTCGAGCCAGAAGATGGCTGTGGGTGACACTCGATTCACGTTCCACTTCAGCTACCCCATGCGCTACTTGTTGTTTGCGGCTTTGAACCAGAACGCTGTGACCAACAACTACTACAGCAACTACACGACGAACCCGCTGGACAACACTGCAGGTCTGGACCCCATTCGTCAGGTGACTCTGTGGTACGACAACGTGGCGCGCTTCCAGAACTTCTACGGAGACCACTTCTCTGACCTGGAGTTCATGTGGCATGCGGCTCGCGTTCCCGCTGTCACTGGCATGCATTTGCTAGCGTACTGCTACAAGACCACTGCCACCGAGATCGATGGTTCGTCCAACTACTCCAAGTTGGCCACCGACCTCGAGGTCATCATCTCCGAGACCTCCACGGACACCACGGACCCAGCCACCATTCCCTCTCAGTATACCGTGGAAATCGTTGGAACCTCAATGAACCTCGTGAGAATTGCGGGTGGTGCACTGGCATTTCCTTCTTTCTCTTCCGCGTAAAATTCCGTGGGGGATTTGCGCAAAAGATTTCAAAACTCAAAGGGTTTTGAAAAGCATCTACGTGATTTACTGTCATTCGTATCCAGCTTTATTTTTGAGATCTTCATCAATATGACAAAATAACGAAAAAGCTCGTGGAACTAGATTCACGATTCTTCCCAAAAATTATGTTGTGAAGCGAATTTTAACTTTTCTAATCACATCATTATGTGAAAATGGACAAAAGAAACAGGGTTGAACAAACACTTGAAACTATTCGTGCATGGACAGAAACTAATAACTACAAGTTGGTGAGAGGTCATTATGTTAAGGAATCAAGCATTATGACATGGCAATGTTTACTTTGTAACGGTGAAGAATTCGATGAATCTTGGAGCTATATGAGGAAAAATGGCATAGTTCGATGTAAGTGCCGGCCATCACGCAAACAGATCAATATGTACAATGATATTGTTAAATGGTCACTAGAGAGAGATCTAGTTTTTCTTTCTGAAAGGTATATTCGTCATGATTCACTCTTAATGTGGATGTGCAATAGGTGTGGTGAGGATATAAAGAGCGATTGGAATGAGATAAGTCGTGCAAGAACAACCATTTGTCTTTGCAGGAAACCGGAATCTAAAGAAGTTCTCAAATTGAGAGAGTTAAACATGACATCTGGATGTAAGTTGATTACTCCCTTTGAGGATTATAGAACTGTACAAGACGATTTAATATGGGAATGTCCTTTACATGATAGATTTAAAAGACAACTCAATCTAATTAATATGTACGGTTTCGTATGTCGCGAATGCACAGGAGCACAAGATACTAGAAAGCTTACTATTGAAAGAGTAAGAGAACATTGCGAATATGCAGGGTTCAGTCTGAATGAAGACAAACCTGTTGTCTTCCAAAACAATAGAAGCAAGGTTCCTGTGATATGTCTCACATGTGATTATCCGGACGAAAGAAGGATTGCTAGTTTATCGCAAGGATATTCTTGTATGAATTGTTATAAACAATTGGGAATAGATCAATGTATTGCGAAAATCAAAAGATTTTTGGAATTGCGACGAAGTAAGTTAATGGGAATCACAGATTTTAAGGATAGATTTAGCAAGGTGATTGCTGTTTGTCAAAATAATCACGAATTTCATCCTAGTCTAAGTTCTCTTACTCATGGCAATTGGTGTAAATATTGTGTACCGCATAAGTTCACATACAGAGAAGTGCAAAATATAATAGAAGCAAGGGGATGGGTATTAATTTCAGAAGAATACAAGGATTGCAATGAGAAACTCGCAATTGTATGTGACAACGGTCATCCGATATATAAGACGTTAAATTCAGTAAGAGTTGGAAAAGGATGTATTGATTGTTATAACTTGAGAAGAGGTGACACATTAAGATTGACATTAGATGATTACCATGCAGTAGCAGCACATCAAGGATTTAACTTCATCGATGTTCTTCCTAAGAACAATGAAGAAAATGTTTTGTGGCAATGTCGATATAACCATATATGGAAAGCATCTTTTCATAATGTAGGAGGTGTCAACGAAACTGGATGTCCTCGTTGTTATGAGAAAGATAGACAATCTAAGAATGAACGCAAATTATGTAATTGGCTTGCATCCTTATCTAAAGATATCTGTTCTAATTACGAACATCCAAAGAAGTTCGCAGATCTTGTCGATAAGAAGCAATTATCATATGATGCTTTTGGTCATTTCGTTGGAGATGCTATGCGTGTAGCATTTGAAACTGATGGTAAACAACACTATGAACCATGTGAATTCTTTGGAGGTCAGAAAACATTTGAAACTCAGAGATGTCACGACATCTTGAAGGAAGAGTACTGTATACGCAACAAAATACATCTGATTCGCGTCAAATATGATGAAGTCTTTGATACTGCTATCATTCGGGAATTCGAACGAGCTGTGGAAGCTCATTGCAAAGGAGAACTATACGTTCATCGCATTATTATGTAATACATAGTTCAATTGAAATATGTATTAAGTTTTTGACAAAAAGAAAATGAATTGCTCTCTAGCTTGGGAACTTGTATGCTATCGATTAGAAACGCAGTCTATAGTAGCAATTTTTAAGACAAGCAAAATGCTCAATTCTCTTTCTAAGAGACTTCAACTTTGGAGTGAGCTAATGAACCGTGATTTTGCGGTTTATGCTTCGTTTTTAGCATTAGATTATAGAGAATGGCTCTACAAAGAACTTTATAAGTATGGTGCATATTTCGGTATTGAAGAGTATATCAATCTTTATCCTGGTAAAATTCTATATGCTTTTTTTCATTATGACTTGGGGATAGGAATTGTGACTTCTAGAGATCCTCTTACTCTAGATACTGACAGAGTATATTTAAGAATTCCAACAGAAAATCATGTCAATATCGTTGGACATATTTCATCTATCAATGGAGAAGAAAGAGACCAACAGATTGAAGATCTCACTTTCGCAGAAGATAATTTACGTGATAAAGATTGTGGGTATTCGAAGTTTCAATATAAGAATGGAAAATATATTTTTGTTAGATTGTCAAAAAAGAATGGAATAACTTTTCCATTGAAGAAGGTAGATAGTTCCCTTTGGGATTTAGTTGTAGATTGGTTACACAAGCATTTCAAGATCGAAAGGATTGATGTATTTTACTTTACAGTCAAATTTACCGGAAGATTGCTTGAAGGAAATATTCTAAGCACAACAGATCCAGATAACATTTATAATGATGAAATGTCAGACATTTCCAAAACGTTAAGTCAGGGAATTATGAACTACACATTAACAAAACTAAAACTTTGTTGTCCGAAAAACAGAATTGGAATTGTTGAATTAGAGTGCGGAGAAATAGAGGTCTGGTTTGATATAATGAACGGTGAAAAAATACCCTTTTGTGAATCAAATTTTTCAGAATCTTGGAGTGGTTTCTTTATTTAATTGATATTCTCATTCACAAACTCGCTACAAGATCATCTAGCCAATCCGTATTCTTGAACAATCCAATGAACAAGTATTCACCGGTCTCACATTTCACTCTGCAATTTCTGACAATCTGTTGCTCTTTTTTGTTATTTCTTGCAAGTCTTGTAACAATCTCTGTTTCTGGCACCCTACTGAGATTATCATTCAGTTTACAAATAGCATCATATAGTTGATGTTCGTTCAAACCAAAGTTGCTTACAATCTTCTCTTTGATCAATGCACTCTTAAACTCATCTACATTGATCCTTGGTCTTGATGTCTTACTTTTAGCAAAGGCTTTAGAGAATCTATCACCCAAGAGTCTTACAGCAATATTGACTGTATCATCTGGTTCTAAGAAGCTCAATGGAACAGGAACAGATTTGTTAATATCTTGGAACTCTTTCAATATATCTGCAGTGGAGCTCACATCTAGAACATCAATTCTAATATCGAAGTTGGGATACTTTCCACTGTCGATGAGAGCCTTCATTGTGATATATCTATGTTGACCATCAATGAGCCATATATCCTTTGAAGCTCTATCTCTGCACAATAGAAGGGATCCTCTGAATGTGAAGTATCCATATTTTTCGAATTGTGATTTCTGAAATGGTAAGAGTTCTTCCAAACGTGAACCATCAAAGCTTCTCTGACCTTCCCAAATTCTTATAGGTTTAGAATCGAGTTTATCAGATGATATCATGTATGAAGATTGATTTCCTATGACACATAGCAGCTTACCAAGATCTTCCATTTAATGATTATGTCAATCATTAAATATTATCATTTAATCGAATGATGTAATGTTATAATCACAAGATTCGCATTTCCATTTCGTAAATCTGCTACCGTCCATACCTGTAGGATACCATTGAGTAGTATCTAAATAATATAAATACATTGTGGCAGGCAATATTACGCAGTTTTCTGGATGTATATCTTCTAGTTCACCTTCAAAAAACACACGTACATAATCGTGTTTTTCCTCATCAAAACTATAAATACATTGTTTTCCGTCAATATCTGAATCGTTATCTTTTATTTCACCTGGAATTCCGATTAATCTACAGTAAACCAGACACTTTGGACATTGCAAATGATAAACTTTACATGTTGGACATATAAACCATATCTCATCTGATTCATGACCCAGACTTATACATTCAATTTTAGTATCACCTATTATTATCTCACGTTCACATTCTTCACCACTATCAGGCATTGTATGCTTGATAGTATCACCATCACATTTCAGGCACTTCATTTTGATTTATAATTGAGTAAAACGTCAATTAAAAAATCAATATAATCGAACTAAACATTAAGATGTTTCGTCCTAGAGCATCTGGTGATATACTAGCCTCTAGATATTCTCAGAAAGGAATAGTTCTTCCTATTCATGAGTTGCATCATTTCTATAGTGATAAGAAAGCGAGAACTGCTGCTCCTGACGATTATTTTGATTCTGACGATATTAAGATTGTCATGGATCAAACTGGGGTATGCTTCGACACTGCTGTTTTTCTATTACAAATGGCAAATGGAAACCTTATTAATGCTATAGAGACATATCAACATGCACTTGATTTTGGTGGCAATTTCTTTGATCCTCAATGAGATAAGTGAATAGATATATTTAACAATTTCTATATCCAAAATGGATGCGGAAATACCTTTGACAATAGTTGCTTGGAATCCTAATGGTATACGCGCACTATGTAATAAGAGTTCCAATGAAGTCAAAAGATTAATCAAAGAAACCAATCCAGATGTTCTCATCTTCAACGAGATCAAAGGTAATAAGACTCCCAATGTTGCAAAAGAGATTGAATCTATTGTAACCAAGGTTATGCCTGGATATACATGGATATGGAATCACTCTTCTAAGAAGAATGGACAACATGGCATATGTATTGGAGTCAGAGATACCATTGTCGTGAAGGACATCTTCTTCAACTTTCATGGATATGACGAACCATATGAACATGAAGGAAGGATCATCACTATCCTTCTCGACAAATGTGTCATCGTAGGCATATATGCTGTGAATGCAGGACAAACAGTGATTGATAAGATTGATAAGAAGCTCGAGTGGATGGCAAAGCTCATGCTTCATTGTGAGAAGATGAAAGAGTTCTATCCAACATTGCCAGTGATTATCATGGGTGATTGGAACATTGCTCCTACAGCTATAGATATTCACAATCCTACTAAGAATGATGGAAGTGCAGGATATACGAAGCAAGAAAGAGAATGCTATGCATGGTTTTTGAGTAGAGGTTGGATTGATGTCTTCAGACATAAGAATCCAGACACAGTGAAGTATACATATTGGAATAATGTTACTAAGGCTCGATCAAGAGGTTCTGGGTGGAGGATAGATCATTGTGTTGTTAACAAAGAAGTAGAAGAGAAGCTCATCTTCTCAACATGTGAGATATTGGATGATTATATGGGTTCCGATCATTGTCCTATCCTCTTTCGAATTGATCTCTAATCATATCATTCATGTTCTCGATAGAACATGAATTTCATTCACATTTACATTCACCGCAATCATTTCCAGTATCAGCTATTTGAGCTTGTATACACATGATACGGTCACATCCAGTTCCAGATGTCACAGGACTTTTGCTTATCACAAGGAATCCTGTGGCACCTGTTGTTAAGATGTGCAAGTATATATTGTGATCAGAATGGTATGCTGTTTGAGCTGCTATAGCATTGTTGATGATTGTCGTGACATTTGATGAATTGTAACTAAGAGAATTACTGAATGGTGTGTCTGTTGCAGGATGTGCATTGAATAGTAATGACCATATAGCTACTTGAATATCATTGGAAGTGTATCCAATTGCTTCATAGTTTTGGGCTTCATTGAGGATTTGAACAATTGCGATTAAATATGTCGTGTAAAGTGTTCGACTTCGGTCACAACTGAAAGCTTCACGATATGTAGAAACAATGTTTGAATCAAATAATGATATGATCTCTGCAATGTATAGTTGTCCAGTATTTATAGTATCATGTGTGTCCATGGACCAAACACTATACATACCATTTGGATTGTTAGTTGTTATGAGTTTGTAATCTGTAGCAGTTTCTGATGTGATGAAACCATTAACATAGCTTGTAATGTCAGGATTCTTTCTGACATCAGTACTTCCAGGAGATTCAATATACCATGTTGTCTCATTTGGTCCAAGTGATGAATATTGATGAGTTGAATTTTCCCACTCATTGATTAGAACAGCGTCATCTATGTCTGTTAGAGATACTTCTAATAATAGGATTTGATTGCAACCAGAACCTGAAGTAATAGGAGAATAACTTATGACGAGTAATGCTCCTATGTTTCTACTAACAAGTTGACAGACATCACCATTTGCAAGATATGCATTTTGTGCTGCTATAGCACTAGCGATGATAGCTTGAACGTTTGCAAGAGTGTAGCTCATACCATCATTCACAGGTGTATCTGTAGTAGGATGTGCATTGAACAATAAGGACCATATAGCGACTTGAATATCATTCACAGTATAACCTAATGCTATGTAGTTTTGAGCCATATTGACAATGGCTATGAGTGCATCTAAATATGTTGTGTAAATAGGATTACTTGAGCAATGATAAGCACTATTAATTATTGAAATGATGTTTGGATCGAGCAATGATATGACATGTGCATTGTATAACTGTCCTATTTTTATAGTATCATTGACATCCATACACCAGACACTATAAACTCCGCTTGGATTGCCAGAAGTTATGAGTTGAAAGTCAGTGGTGGTTTCTGAATCAATAAAACTGCTAAGATAACTTGGTATGTTAGGATCTTTTCTCGAATCGAGAGATCCTAATTCTATATACCAATATATCTCTTTGAGTTCTCTTGAAGAATAGTTTTCATTGAATGAAACAAGAGTCTCAGTACATACAGTATTGTGACATGTGAAAGATGGATCATGATAAGGAGCCATCGCAAAATGCTTCTCAGGTTTAGAAGGCTGAGTGAATGCGAAAATCAATAGCAAGATGATGATGACAATTATGACAAACAAGATGAAAGAAGACTCTTTCATTTTAGTTAAGAATGATTTTTTAAATCATGGATGGACAAAACTACTCACATATTTCCTAAACATGTTGATTAAATAATGGAAAACAGTACTACAATCTTCTTCGTGTCCTTATACCAATACGCATATCACTAACACTCTTGGTAATCTCTCTTACATCACTCCAAGGTGTAAATGATACAACCAAAGATTCTATAACCGAATCTTTATCTCTATAAGAGAGATCGCGAAGAATGCCATAATCTGAAATAATATAACCCTCAGCTTTCAAAATTGCAACAGCCTTGTCTTCCATTTCTTGAGAAGCTTCTCTTTTTAATTCGTTCAATATTTGGGAGCCCAAATGTCACTTTCAATGATTGCAATGTTCTTGCCTCTTCTGACTTTTCCAAATCCATCCTTACCCCATCCTGTACCCCATGAGTTACGAATAATCCAATAAGGTACATCTTCACCTTTAATAACTTCAACACCAAAGCCCATAATACCTATTGCGTGATATCCGTCATATTCTTTGGGATCTGATGGCCATGGATGACCATAGATATATGTTCCATCATATAAGTATAGATTTTGGAGTAATTGCTTGCTATTGAGAGGATCGTAGACTCTGATGGTTGCTGTGACGGGTCCAAAAGCTCTAATGTCATACATTATCTGTTGCATGTTGTATTCGAGCTTTCCTTTGTCTTTGAGTTCGTTCACTGAATAGGGATTCACACGATATGTTGATGATGCTTTATAGAGGCGTGCATTCTGTCCTTCTCTTGGTTGAAAGCAGAAGTATTGATCTGAACCTAGGTTGCTATTTGTTTGGATTGAAGAGAAAGAATAGACACCTGTCTTTCTAATATAGTCCATTACTTCATCCATATAATGACCATCGCATACAGTATCACACACTGCATTCTTATGATCACATTTCATGCATGCTGCAAGATGATATTGAGATATGTGGTCTTCTTGAGTCATGTCGTTACCACCACTAGCGATCTTTACACGATCGCCAAATACACCGGATGCTGAGAATGCCCAACATGAACCACATGTACCTTGATCGGTAGCAGGTTTCATTCCGAGTATAGACCAATGTTCTCTAGAATCGAAGTTTCTGGGAAGAGAAGCGAGTTCTGTCTTGTTATGTTTGGGTGCCATTAAGAAAGGTCTGTGATCGGATCTGAGATATGATGGTAATGTCTCTGATTTGTATTTCTTGATAGAAGGATTTCTAACTTCACATGATGTACAAGATGAAGTGTTCCAGATGAAGTATATGAGTAAGATTACCAAGAGGATGACAATAATAAAGAATACTAATTGTTTGTTGTCCATATTGTTTATTCGGCTCTTTCTTTATTTTGTAAAATGGATGGTACTCAGTAAAATGAGTTGTCCTGTTCGAGGTGAATTCGACAAATGTGAACTCGTCACAACTAGTGATGGCGGTCAATATTATCACTTCATACCAAAGTCTCAATTAGGTACCAGTAAACAGCCAGTAACTTCTGCTCGTAAGGTTGAGAAAACTGTACCTCAAGAAACAAGGTTCAAAACTGAAGCACTTAAGACTTCAGCTGGAGCATTACTTGCTTTAATTAGACGTCTCAATCAACATCAACAAGCTGGCATAGATTATTCTGTGATCAATCAATATTTCCTTGGACAATTGAATACGACTAACACCAATCCCATGGGAAATGGTTATATCTTGTCAATACTGACTTATGATCCTCGGAACGATACACCCTTGACATATGCCACTGTTATCAGTTCCTTGAGCAATGCTCCATCATCAATTGATTGGACGACAATATGGGACACAATTGATGGATTGCATTTTGATTGAGAATGAGAATCACAAATTACATTGAATGTAATTTGTGAAAAGTGTGGGGAAAGCTTAGTTTGTGGCACAAGAGCATCCTGGGAGCGAAAAAATTTTCAAGTAAAAGTTTCGATTGAAATAAAATCGTGCAAATATTTTGTCTCTAGTTGAAAGGAAGATGTCTCTTAAGGCTGGAGCAACTCGTCGTGGTGCTGCCGCACCCGCTGCTACTCGCGGTGCCGCTGCTGCTGCTACTCGTCGCGGTGCCGGTGCCCCGCCCGCTGCTACTCGTCGCGGTGCTGGTTCTGGTGAAGGAGCCGCCATTGCTGATGCCGAGGCAGCTCGTATGGATGCTGAGGCTGCGGCTGCCGCTGCTCGTCGCGCGGAACAAGATCTCGGTACTCGTGCCGGAGGTGCTGCTCGTGGTGGTGTGGGACGCCCAGGACGCGCTCACCCTGTCGGAGGAGGTGGCAACTGGATTGTGAATCCTACCAATGGAAACGCTATCAAGATCTACGGAGAGGATGCTTCGAACCGTGTCAAGCAGCCCGCTCAGCTGGTGAAGACCTATGCTGAGCTGCTGGCTACTGGCCAAGTCACTGGCAACGAGGCAAGGTACAACACCAAGCAGGAGGCTCTCGATGCTGGTGCTGATACTCGTGCGGGTGGTCGCGCTCGCGATGCTCAAGGACGTATGGCACGTGTGCCAGCTGCGGAGCGTACCACAGCTCGTCGTGCCTTCTACAACACTACTACCAATCGCACCAACCTTTTGGGCACGAGGACCAAGGTGCCAGAGGGAGCCATTGTCCGAGCTGGTGATCCCCGTGCTGCTCGTCAGAACGATGCGCGCACTGGTCGCATGGAGACTCAAGTCCAAGCCACTGAGCGCGATGCCAAGAGGCAGGCGACCGAGGCCGCAGTTGCTGCTGGTATTTCCAAGTCCAAGACCGTTTCCAAGCGCGCTGCTCAGGGTTTGCCACCCATCAACCGCAAGCCCACGAACCCCAACAGCATGTACATTCGTGCTGGCAAGGTCCCCAAGAACAGGCCTGATGGTGAGCGAGCTTGGATCTTGGTCGGTGGTCCCACGTACAAGGATCTGGTGTACGCCGGTGAGGATCTCTCTCAGTACGATGAGGTCACGCTTGCTGAGCGTGAGGCTCAGTCCGCAGCGAACTCTGCTGCGCGCAACAGTGAGCGCAGGAGCACTGGACCCAACGCTCGCCGAGCGAACGAGTCTATCGAGGACTTCCGTGCTCGAGGAGGCGCACGCCTTGCTGAGTACCGCAATGAAGAGTTCGATCTCGTCGTCCAGAACCAGCCCTCGAACCGTCCCATCGGTGTTCAGCACGCTGACGGCACTATCGTCGGAAGTGCTCGCAAGCTGGCCCATGAGACTGGTCTCGCAGCTGGTGCCAGCGACGCTCAAGTTGTGGCTCACATCAAGCAGATGGTCCGCAACGGCACGATCCTTCTGCCTCTCAGCCGCAAGAAGAAGATGTCCGAGCGCGCTCCCGTCCGTGGTCAGGAGAACCAAGTCTAAACGAACTCACATGTTCAAGCATTGCATTTTGTGCAATGTTTGCTTAAATAAGATCTATCGATAATCTAATTTATGTTTATTTCAATCATAAATGATAGAATCTCTTGATGAAAAATATGAATTACTTGAGATAATTGGAAAAGGCAGTGATGGAATAGTAAGGAGAGCTAAGGTTTTACAAGATGATAGTGAAATCGCAATTAAGATTATTAACATTGATGTTGTTAGTAGTGAAATTGGTAGAGAAATTACAGAATACGAATTCAAAGCACATAAGTCTTTTTCACATGAACATATAGTTAAACTTTATGATTACTATATAGCACCTGGAATAGGATATTGCATTTTAGAATTGTGCGGAGATTCACTTGATGTATATCGTAGAAACAAAAATCGCATATTAGGCCAAAGCGAATCAATATTTATACTTCATCAGATGTGTCTAGCCGTAGATTACATGCATAAGAAAGGTTACAAACATTTGGATATCAAATCTTCAAATATTGTTGGATGTGGAAGCGTTTGGAAGCTAATTGATTTTGGATTCACAACAAAGAATAGAACTACCTATTTTGTTAGCGGAACACTGATATACATGCCACCAGAAATGTTGCCAATCTATATACATGAAGGAAATGAAGAACTAGCCATTCAGACTAGACCCATTGATATATGGTCATTAGGAATCTTATTTTATGAGATGACCATAGGTATGTATCCTAGATATGCCATTCAAGCTGCAGATCGTAAATTTGAGGAGCAACTTCAGGTAATGCAAAGTTATGATTTCGCAAGAGATTTCTCAAGATTGAGTGACAAGAATGCTGTAGATCTCGCATTAAGAATGTTAAACAAGGATCCAAAAACAAGGATTACCATTAGTGAAGTTTTGGAACATACTTTTTTTCATACATTTAGAACTTATACAACATTACTGAAGTTTGACAATGATACAGTTATGGCAGTCGAATGGAAAAACAGCAAATCTGAAGAAGGATCAAGTGCATTTGTAAACATTCTCGGCCCAGATTGTATTGGAATCTTTGTTGCAGGAATTGTCGAAAAGGGTAAAGCTAATGAATTAAAAGCATTTCTTACAAGAGTTGATTCCATGGCATATATAAACGAGTTAGCAAGTATGAAGAAGTCAGATCAATATATCTTCGGAGATTATATTTGATTCACAAATTGTTTTATGATTTTAATCAACCTTATACTTAAATGTCATTATTGATAGCATATATTGAGAAAGATCCCCTTCGCAGATTGCATATTAATGATTACAAAAAGGAAGAACATTCAGGACATGTTTTTTGCCCTTATGAACATGCATTGATTGGTAAGCAAGGTCTTAAGAAAACATGGCATTTCGCACATGTCACTGCTTCTGATTGTGAAGCGTCACGTCTCATGGGATCGTTTCATCGTTGGTGGCAAGATCGGGTAATAGACGACTTCTTAGAGATTCGAATGCAGAAAGAAGAAATAAAACACATTGCAGATATGGTCAATGGTGACGATCTAGTCATAGAATTTCAGAAATCTGTTGTGCCACAAAGTGTTATCATTGATAGAGAATCATTCTATGGTAATATGATATGGATTATATGTTGCTCTGAAGGTCATACTTTCAAAGAAGTTAAGACTTGCGGAAGATATAAGCGTTTAAGAATGCAAGCAGGAAGCAAGTTTTTCTTGGATATAAAGAAACGTATGTTCTTGGATTTTGATCTCAGAGGAGTGTTAGAAGTCTTGAAGATAATGAAGAAGGATACAAGTAAGCCTGAGTTCATTGTAAAAGTTTGGACTCAAACAGAATTTGACGAACAGTTCATGCGAGGATGTCTGAAACCAGATTGTGACACACGCGTACATAGACCTCCCTATGAAGTCCAAGAAAAAGACGTCAAGTATGAAGATGCTGAAAAAATTCTCATGTCCAAAGGAAAGTAAAAAAGCACAAAAAGTTAAAAAATTTGTCCAGCTATAGAAAAAGAGAATCAAGATGGGAGACAAGGGTCTGAATTTGGCTCAGCTGCTGTTCTTTGTGGCAATCGTTGCCTTGATTGTTGGTTTGGTGTTCCACATCATCTACCTCGTCAAGGACCGTTCTGTGGAGACTCCTCAAGATGAGTACAACAGTGACAACGCGAAGATGTTCTATCTGCTCGCTGTCGGACTCGCCATTGTGGCCATGCTCTTGGCTGCCAAGGAGAAGCGTGACATGTAAATCACAAGACCATTGATCTGCATGTATTCGAAAATCCAATATCCCAACGGATATTGGATATTTATTTGCGTGTGAATACAAAATCAATATTACATTCACTACACTTCCAAAAATGTGGCATATCACCTTTTGGACCACAAGGAATCCATCCTTCAACATTGAAGTTCTTCTTACCTTCATCTGAAAGATCATAGCGAGGCTTAGTCTTTGAAAGGACCTTCGTATTGGCAGGTAACAATTCTTGTTTTCCAGTACCCGCATCTCTCTTGTAATGTCTCTCACTCGTAGTAATACCCATATGACCCATAAATTGACACAATTCTTCACATTTGCGACACATGACAGAAATCACTGTACAATTTGAACAAGTGAAGAAATGAACCTTCTTACAATCTTCAGGTTTCCATTCAATGAACATGATGTTGCCTTCTTCAATACATCCATCATCTTCGTCAACACAACTAGATGTCGCCCTTTCATCATACATATCCATAAGATGTTCACATCTACCACATGGGATGTCAAGATCTTCAGGTGCTTCTTCTTGTGGATTCATTTTGATTTTAAATTCATTCAAAAATCTATTTTGATCATTCATTTATATTGCTCATACGAGCAATATATACCTAAGAATAAGTATTGTGTTTATTATCCTCGGACAAGAGGCTGAGGACGTCCACGCCCGTGTGCTCGCACATTCTGATGCGACTTGTCCTTGCGAGCCTTCACAGTATAGCGCTCAGGTCCAGAAGAAGCAGTGACACGAACCTTCTTCTGGATTTGAGGACGCTTGCAAGAAGGAGCCTCGGTCTTGAGACGGGTCAACTGCTCACTCGGAATAGAAGCAGTCACTGTTCCGGCACGAAGAATGTTGAGAGCTCCGGTACCACAGTCGCTGATGCAACGCACGGCAATCTCGACACCTGTAGGAGGTTGAGCCAAAGCAACATACTGAGTGCTGCAAGGAACAGTGTCAACGTGAACACCGTGAACGAAGACCTCGACGCTGGTGCAGCAAGGCTCGCAGTTCCATCCAATCTGAAGACCGTTGCAATCATTGTCAATGATCCAAGCCTCAATAGAATCGGAGACACAGTTAACGTTAACATAGTTGACCTCTTTGCAGCTGCCTGCTTGTCCACAGTGATTGTAGGGAACAATCATGTAGCAAATGCAGGGTTCGCATGTCTCAATGACAATAGAAGTAGAGCTAGTCTCAATCAACTGGGTGTAGTTGGATTGAGATACACAAGTAGTGCAGGGACGCTGAGCGCAGCATTCTCCGTCAGGACCACATGCAACCTTGTAGCTTCCAGCAGTCTTACGAGCTCCTTCGCCATGAGGAGGACAAGTGTTGACAAAGATGCGATAACGAGTAGCGTTAGGGGTAGGGTCCCAAGAAATGGTGACTTCACCCGAGACTGAAGTATCAGTCTTAACTCCTCCCACAGGATCAGGAGTGGCAGCAACACATGTGCCTACACGGTTTGATGTGAGTGCATACAGAATCCACAAAACGATGATGATCACAACGACGACCACGACGATTGTCGTCAATGATTGACTCATTTTAGTCGTGCCGGAGAAATTTTTTCATTATACATAAGAAACCTTAAGTCTGATTCTTTTTCATTCCTAAGATATGACATATGAATCATCGCATCATCATATCGTGGTATCTTAATATTGAAACGTGACATACCCTTCACATGAAAATCTTGTGAGAATATATCTCCATTCGGAAGTTTGTGATATATTCTATATATATCAGCATTCTGTAATATATTAAGAGTGAAGGTCATTGGATCTCCTCTTTTGAGAATCTTCAATCCAAGATTCTCAAGATTGAAGGTTGTATCAGACATCACTTCAACCTCAATCTCTTGACTTTTGAAACCTTGTTTGGCAATTCTGAAGTATACATATTGATATGGAGCATGAATTGAGACTCTCGTTCCAACCAAAGTCTTAAAATGTGTAAAAGTTGAATGATCATATGGGTTGATGTTTTTCTTATCAGACCAATACACAACATAAATTGCACTTGTCTCTTCATCAAACCATGATATGTCAACGAATTCAGGTTTTGTCGAATCAGCTCGAATGTTCAAAATTGGATATGATATCTTATGCTTACGAATGATAATGATAATGATGATGACAATCAGAATTACTATGATAGCTACCAAGCTGTATTTTTTTGTTTTAGAGAACGTCATATCACACACTTTAAGGAAGAAGCTTCAACTCTTAAACTTTAGCATCTTAAATGAAGCGTAGAATCGTGATATTAACAATAGTTAGTATCATTGTAATTGTCGTAATATACAGCGCATACAAACAATATCAAAATGCAACAGTATGCCAATTCTGTCAAAAAGAGAAAGCTCAATGGAAACGCATTCCTAATTTAGAGAAAATTGAACAATTCAAGAAGCTCGATCTTGAACCTTCTCATGCCGAATTACAAACTGTGTTGACATGTAACGAATGCAAAGCATCAGCAGGAGGTTTCAGAACTACCAAATGGTTAAGATTATATTGATATTCATTAAATACATTTCAAAGTTTCTTCAAAATATGAGTAGTAAGATACTTGACGAAACAACATTTTTCTTGATATCAAGACATTTGACATTTGATGAGATTTATATGCTTGGATGTCTATGCAGCATCCTTAGAACAAGAGTTCGTGTCATCGGCAACACTTGGAAGAAGATCATGATGTATATGTGCCCAAGTCAACTTTGGAACAAACTCGAAATTGACGATTCAGAATATATTGAGATTGCAATGAATTGTAAGACACCATGGCACAATGTCAGGAAATGCATTTTGAATGATCTCAAGAGACAATACATATTGAGAAGATTGAAACTCGAAATGAGAAATCCTGAAGCATTAAGATTATGCTTAATCATTGAAACTCCGACTCTTCCTTCTCCACATGACAAGACATCATTGACTGGAATTGTTGATATTGATGATGAATACCTCGAACAAGAAATCAATAGATCTAGGGAAGAGAATCAGTTAAAGAAGAGTAGAGCTGCAGATGAGGAAGAAGAAGTTGACGAATGGAGATTGAAATATGCACCAAAAACTGAACCAAAACCTTCTATTATTCAACCTGAGTCAACTTATGACTCTCATCTTAAGAAAGAAGCCTTCAAGAGGAAAGAGTTTGACAAGAACAAGAATTATAAGATTGTCTTCAAAAGAACAGATGGAAGAGTATTCTACTATTGGTGTGACTCCAGACATTATTCTGAGACTAAATTCTATGTCGTTGATCGTCTTCAAAAAGGAGGTCTTGATGTTACGAATGCTCCAACATTCGAACATTGCATAGATGTGAAGAAGACAAAGACTGTGCCGACACAAGACAATTATGCAGAAATATTCAAACTTACGAGTCAAGCAAAAACAGACAAAACTCATACTCATGCAGAAGAATCTATGCCTTTGTTAAGTAGTGGGTTCAGACGTACAGTTGAACCAAATGTACATACATGTATACAATGGAGTGTCAAGGTAGATTTTGTATCATGGTTCGAAAATATATCCAAAAACATAATAGGTTACGTCGAACCTACTTTTGCAGAATCGAATAATGAATAATAATGAAGCAAGACACAAATAAATGGAGAGCAATCCGAGTTTACAAAGACCTACATGTACTGAATGTAGAAAGACATGTCTGAAGGATGAAGATGTCTTGAGTACTTTTCGTGAAATAATACTAAGGACTAATCAAAGCTTGTGTCGTGACTGTGAACTCAAAATTAACAGGAAATATTGGCGTGAGGATTGCATGAATGAGCCCTATTTTTGTGGAAAATGTGGACAACCATGTTCATCTATTGCAGATCAAGTTGAGCATGAAGATGAATGTTGATGATTTCAAATACATGTGATGTATGATGTACATCACATATTTTCAATGTTATCATTGAGCATCATATGTCAAGGTTGAATGTTACCATTGAACATCACGTGTCAAAATCGAATGTTATCGTTGAGCATCACGTGTCAAAATCGAATGTTATCGTTGAGCATCATATGTCAAGATTGAATGTTATTGTTGAGCATCATGTGTCAAAATCGAATGTTATTGTTGAACATCATTGTTGAGCATGATGTGTCAAAATTGAATGTTATCGTTGAACATGATGTGTGAAGATTGAATGTTATCGTTGAACGTCATGTGTGAAGATTGAGCATTATGTGTGAAGATTGA
>Ga0182030_10008611_pt1 | contig 21092 bp, 18 predicted proteins | sample 812S3MmetaG_FD_121299 | JGI IMG/M metagenome (GOLD analysis project Ga0182030, IMG submission 121299) | Permafrost microbial communities from Stordalen Mire, Sweden - 812S3M metaG (Illumina Assembly) | ecosystem: Environmental > Terrestrial > Soil > Wetlands > Permafrost | place: Sweden...
GAATCGACCCGGCCCAAGGAGTCTCCACGGCCGCAACGCCCAGCGGCGTCCGTGGCGGACAGTCCCGCCGTCGTTCTGTGCCCGGCCACCTTCGTCGAGCTGTCGGCCGATCAGGAGCGCTGCGCCATTGGAGCATTGGCAGAGTTGTTGGTGCCCCTGCTCGGCGATCCGGCGGGAACCAGCCCCGACACGGCCGGAATCACCCATGTCGCACCCGTGGGCGATACTTGACCGAGATCGTCCCCGGACCGATGCCTTCGGTCTGAGGACCTGGGTCGGATCATCAAAGGAGCGTCACGTGCGGATTGCCACCTATACCCGGATCTCGACCGACGAGGTGAACCAGCCCTACTCGCTCGGGTCCCAGTCCGAGCGGCTGGCCTCCTATGTGGCCAGCCAGGAGGACTGGGAGATGGTCGGGACCTTCACCGACCAGATGTCGGGGGCCAAGCTGGAGCGGCCTGGCTTGACCAACGCGTTGCGCGCCGCCAAGGCGGGACGGTTCGACCTCCTTCTCGTCTATCGGGTCGACCGGCTGTCGCGTTCCGTCCGTGGATTGGCCGAAGTGCTGGAGACGTTGGATGCTGCAGGCGTCGGGTTCCGTTCGGCCACCGAGCCGTTCGATACCACGTCGGCCGCCGGGCGCATGATGGTCCAGATGCTCGGGGTGTTTGCCGAGTTCGAGCGGGCCACGATCATCGACCGGGTGATCGCCGGCATGGAGCGTAAGTCCTCCCAAGGAGGCTGGTGTGGCGGGCGTCATCCCTTCGGTTACCGGGCTGCCAAGGGCGAAGGCACTCTCGCCGTCGACGAAGCCGAATCCCCGCTGATCCCGGTCATCTTCGACCTCTATGCCAACAAGCGCCTCGGCACCCACGCCATCGCCAACTGGCTCCGAGCAGCCGGGCTGTCCACCAGAGCGGGCAAGCCGTGGACGTACAAGGCGGTGCTCACCGTATTGCGCAACCGCACCTACTTGGGCGAGGTGCATTTCCGCGGCACGTGGACCAAGGGCACCCACCCTGCGTTGGTCGAAGCAGGACTGTTTGATGCGGTGCAAGCCATCCTCACTGAACGTGGCGACGACGTGTCAAAACGGGCGTCGAACAGTTCGGACTACCTCTTGACCGGACTGGTCGTTTGTGGAGGCTGCGGCTGTCACTTCACCGGGACGAGGGCGACGGGGCGAAACGCCACCTACCGCTACTACACGTGCGGAGGGCGCCAGCGCAACGGAACGAAGAACTGCTCGGCGGACCGTCTCCCGGCTGGAGCCCTCGACGATGCGGTGGTCCGCTCGCTCCTCGCTGCCTACGAGGACACGGACCTCTTTGCCAGAGCAGTGGCTGAAGCCCAAGGGCGCGCCCTGCTCGGCCACTCACGCCATGAGGGCGAGCTACGCGCTCTCGACGCCGAGCTGGCCAAGGTCGACGCCGGTATCGACCGCTATCTCCGGGCCTTCGAGACGGGGGCGATGCCCGAGTCGATCTGCGGCGAACGGGTGAAGGCACTCGGTTCGCAGTCAACAGCACTGCAAGCCCGTCGTGAGATCCTGGCGCAAGAGCTGGACGAGGCCAATCTCACCGCACCGGCAGCCGAGGAGCTGTCCGCGCTCCGTGATCGGGTGGCCGAAGCGATTGCCACCGGTGACCCTGCCCCGGTCAAGATCCTGCTCCAGGCACTAATCCATGAAATCCGGGTAGACAGCAAAGAGGCCATCCACCCGATTTTCCGGGTTCCTGTCGGAGTGGACCTCTCCGGGGACGATGCGGTTCGCGCACCGTCCCGATCGGTGGGCGCTGAGGGACTCGAACCCCCGACCTGCTGGTTGTAAGCCAGCTGCTCTAACCAACTGAGCTAAGCGCCCGGACCACGCATGGCACGTGGGTCTCTCAGCGTAGGTGACCGGAGGGGCCGGATCAGCGAAACAGCAGCTCCGCGAAGATGGAGCTCCACGGACGCGTCAGGGCACGCAGCTCGGCGCAACCGTCTTGTCCCAAAGAGGCGTAGGGCTCCGCCGCCAGCGCGTCGGTCTGATCTTCGATCTCCTGGCGCTGGGCCGCGCCCCAGTCGGTGAGCACCAGGTCGTCGCTCTCGGCCAGCCAGCCCCGTCCCCGGAGCGAGCCCACCGCAGCGTCCCACTGGTCATCGCTCCAGCCCCGGGTGGAGCGCAGGGCACCGGTGGGCATGTCACCGGTGGCGGCGTGGGTGACCAGCGCGTCAAGGCCCGAGAGCCCGTGCGTGACCAAGAGCGCCACGTGCCCGTCGCCCCTGTATTCGCGCAGGATCGACTGGGCGTGCCAGAGCGCCAGATGCGGTGCGTCCGGCCAGGCCAGGTCGGCGTGTGCCGCGCTGAGGGGCCTGCCCTCCACATGGGCGCCGGCCGTCTCGGCCAGGCCACGCGCCAGCTCCGCCGCTCGGGCCATTGACCGCGACTCGAGCACTTCGGTCCCGAGCACGCGGCGGAACGCACCGTCGACGGCGGCCAGGCGAGCGTGCACCAGTGCCTCGGGAGTGGTGATGTCCCACGCTCCGGGGATGGCGGCGTGCACAAGATCCGGATTGAAATTGAAGAACGTCGCCACAACGAGTTCGGCCGCGACCGCCCCCATCGGCGCCGCCCGGGACGCGAAGTACCCAGCCCGGCCTTTGATGCCGAGGCGCTCATAGGCCTGGGCGGCCTCGGGGACGAAGTAGATCATCCCGTGCAGCGGCTCGAGGGTGCGCCATGTCTTGCGCGCCAGCAGCGCTCCGGGGTCGGAGCTCACAGCTCGTCCTGGGCCAGCAGGTCCTCGACCAGGAGGGAAGTTGACGCCACCACGGGCCGTCGTGTCGCGCCGTCTCGGACCACGACATCCGCGCCGTCCCGGTCGACCGTCACGGCCCCGGCCTCGTCGCAGATGAGCATGCCGGCCAGGTAGTCCCAGCCGAAGAGCGTGCTCCTCCCGACGACCGAATACGCATCGAGCACTCCCTCGGCAACGGCGCAGAACTCGAGGGCCGCCGCGCCCAGGGCGCGGAATTGGGCCCAACCAGGGTGGATCCCCGGGAAGCCCGATATCCCCACTATGGCCGACGACAGGTCGGTGCAACCCGAGGGGGTGATCGCCTCGCCGTCGCGGCGCGCCCCTCCCCTCCGGACGGCCTCGAAACGGGTGCCCGTGGCCTGGTTCACCACCATTCCGACCAGTGGTCCCTCGGCGTCGAGGACGCAGATGCTGGTGGCATAGAACGGCACTCCCCGGTGCGCATTCGTCGAACCGTCCACAGGGTCGATCACCGCCATCAGCGTGGCCGCAGGATCCCCCGTCTTCCCCGACTCCTCGGAGAGCACCTCCAGGCCGGAACCGTGGAGGATAGGCAACGCAGCCGCGTCCGCGGCCAGGTCAAGGCGGTATTGACCGGGCCGGGTCCCCGCCGGACCCCAGTCGTCGAGCCCGTCCAACGCGGCACGCACAGCACCGGCGGCCTCGCCGAGAACCTGGAGCAATCGGACCTCATCCACGGGGCACGCACCCTACTGGCAATCAGCGCCGCACTGGCCATTAGGCTCACCCCACTGTGGCAGCCATTGACGTCGCCGGATACGTTGCGGACCTGAAGGATCACTCGGTCGATCACGGGTTTCACGTACACGACGAGCGGCATTTCGTCGAGACCTACTCCCTTCGTCAGGTATGGGAGGTGGACCTCCATCCCGAGGAAGGCTGCGGCGGTCCGCTGGACCTCCACCTGGCCCTGGATGTCGACCCCCGCGTCCTGCTTTCGTTCGAGGACGCCGTGGTGCTCCTCACCGAAGAGGAGGAGCCACCCGACGAGTTCCACTTCCCCCTCACCTTCACCTGGGCACTCCCGCCCCTACCCAGCGGTCCGGACCTCCTCCGGCTCGCCATCGACCTGGCCGGCGTGGGGGGCATCGAACTCCCCTTGGAGGTGTCGGCGATCGACTCGTTTGCCAACGCCACGGACGGGTCGGAAAGAAGGCTCAGCATTGTGGCGCGCCATCCCGTCTCGCTCGCCCGGGTGCTCGGCGGCGAAGAGCTCCTCTGCGACGTCTTTGACCGCGCCCTGGCGGTCAGCCGCTTCCTCCTCGAGTCTGCCGACAGCTGGCTCGGCTGAAATGCGGCGACCGCTTTCGCCGGGTCGCCGCTCGCTAATGGGGTTGGGTGCCACTGCAGTGGGCGCAGTCCTGTGCTTGAGCGCGTGCGGCCAGCAAGGCGGGCAGGCCCTGGCCCGGCAAGCATGTACCCACGTGGATCTCTCGGTTCGCGACTACGAGCTCTCCACGAGGGCGAACATCTCCCCGGCGGCGGCTGCCCGGCTCCGGACAAAAGCAGACGCCGAACTGCGCGCCGCCCTTCCCTTGGCGGCGGACGCCACGTCCGCCGATGGCTCGTTGAACGCGCTCATGACGACCATTGCCGAAGGAGCCACCGTCGACGAGGCACACCTCGTGCCGGCGCTCAAAGGCCAGTGCAAGTTGGTCACGACCAATGTGAATGTCAATCCCGAACCTGCCGGCAACCTGCCGGGCGATTAGAACCCCGAAGCGACCGCCTGACGTCGACGCCCGACGTTGCCCGCCCCATCTTGGTGCGCTGGCGGACCCTCAGGTATTCGGCGTGTAGTCGGCCGGCAGAGAGATGGACTTCTTCTCCAAGAAGCTCTCCAGCCCCTCCGGGCCGAACTCCCGGCCCACGCCCGACTCTTTGTACCCGCCGAACGGCGTGGCGAAGTCGATGGGAGTGCCGCCGTTGAGCATGTAGGTCCCGGTGCGCACCTGACGGGCGATCCCCAACCCTCGGTCGTTGTCCGCCGTCCACACCGAGCCGCTCAAGCCGTAGTTCGAGTCGTTGGCGATCTCCACCGCCTGCTCGTCACCGTCGTAGGGGATGACCACGAGCACGGGACCGAATATCTCTTCTTGGGCGATCTTCATTTTGTTGTCGACGTTGGAGAACACGGTGGGCTCGACGAACCAACCGGTGTCGAGCCCGGCAGGCCGGCCGCCGCCGAAGGCCACCGTCGCACCTTCTTCGCGCCCGCTGTCGAGGTATCCCTCAATACGCGTGCGCTGCCGCTCGGCCACTACGGGTCCGACCGCAGTCGCCGGGTCGAGCGGATCACCCACAGCCAACCCGGCCACACCGGCCACCAGGGCATCGACCACTTCGTCATAGCGCTCCCGGGGGGCCAGGATCCGGGTCTGGGAGATGCAGGCCTGCCCGTTGTTCATAATCGCGTTCGGCAACAGCGTCGGAATGGCGGTGCTGAGGTCGGCATCGTCAAGGATGATGGCGGCCGACTTCCCCCCGAGCTCGAGGGTGCAGCGCTTGAGGCGCTCACCACAGAGACCGCCGATGCGCTTGCCACCCACGCCCGAGCCGGTGAACGAGATTTTGTCCACACCGGGGTGCTTCACCAGGTGCTCGCTGACCTCGCGCCCGGCCGGGATCACCGAGAGGACGCCCTTGGGCAGCCCGGCCTCCGTGAAGATCTCGGCGAGCCGGAAGGCGTCGAAGGGCGTCTCGGGCGCCGGCTTGTAGACAACCGTGCACCCCGCCACCAACGACGGGGCCAGCTTGGCGGCGGCGATGAACAGTGGGACGTTCCATGGCGCGATGGCGCCGACCACACCGACCGGCTCCTTGGTGACCAGTACCTGAGGATGCAACAGCCCCGTCCGAATTTCATCGAAGGCAAAGGTCGAAGCCAGATCGGCGTAGTAGCTGAAGATCATGCTCGGTGCCAGGACCTGCGCCATGGTCGAGAAGGAGATCGGCGACCCCATCTCCAAGGTGATGATCTCGGCGATGTCGTTCATCTCCGCCATGACCTGCGCGCCGGCCTTGGCCACGATCGCGCCCCGCTCGGCCGGGCTCATACGGGGCCAGGGTCCCCGGTCGAAGGCGAATCTCGCCGCGGCGACCGCCTTGTCGATGTCCCCCTCGGTACCATCGGGCACCCGACCCACGACCTCTTCGGTCATCGGTGAGATCACCGAAATCGTGTCGGTCCCCTCCGGGGCGACCCAGTCGCCGCCGATGAACAGACGGTCATAGTCGCGAATCGCCATGTGCCCTCCTCTGTGGGCGCCGAAACGGCGCTGCCGCACGATTCCCATGCGTGTGGGTACAGGGTAACCAACGATGGACCCCCGGCGAAAGCGGGGCGCCCAGCGCTGCACTCAAGCCTGGGGCGGGTCGGTATCCGCCACGGCGTCGGGGGTGTCCCCGGCGGCGGTGGCCACTCCGGCCGCGCGCAGGCGGTCGGCGAGCCATTCGGCCCCGCCGTCGCCGGCCATGGCCTGCTGCCAACCGTCGAGGATCTTCTCGAGCTGGTCGTGGGTGTCGATCCGCGCCACCACGTGCACGGTCATCTTTCCTTCTTCCTGGGCCCGCATGGCGAAATGGAGTCCCCCAAAGGGGTCCTCGAGAACGTGCGGCACGGGCTCTCGCATGAGGTACAGCTCGCCGGTGTCCTCCACCCAGTTGACCTCGTACCTGGTGCCGTGCCTGTCGTACCACTCGGTGCCCAGCTCGATCTCTGCGGATGGACGGCGCCGTGGGTCGCCGTCGTAGAACTCCTCGATATCCATTGGGGGTGAGGTTAGACCCCGCCACAAGTTAAATCGCTCCATTCGAATGGACGCCGTGTCCTCACCGCACGGGGTCAGGTTGCCGAGACGTCATGGCGTGCGGCCGGCTGCCCCGTGGCCAAGAGGGCGTTACGGAGGAACCGGCGACGCCGGGCGGCCGAGCCATCGAGCACTACGGGGCCGGGTCGGCTCCTTACGCAGAGTCACGCGAACACGCGACGTAGATTGCGGCAGACCCTTATCCCGACCAGGGAGGTCGCCGACTGGCGAGCCTGACCGTGCGTCCGGCGGACCCATGGGGAGGTATTGGGGGAGGCCATGAGGCCAACCTGCGGGGCATGCCACCCACACCTCGACAAAGCATCCTGCCCATCGAACAGCTCAACACGGAATGGCGCACGCTCGGCCGTTCCGCCGGAGCGGTGCGCGCCCTCCACCGCCTGGCCGAGCACGACGCAGGCCTTTCGTCGCTGGTGCACGGACCGCCTGACGCCTCGACCGCGATCCCCCCGGCGTGCCCGACCCTTTGCGAGCTGATCGACCACATGCGCCGGGCCACGGGCAACCGGGGTCGCGAGGAGGCCGCCGCCCTCATACGGGTCATGCTGCGGGAGGCTCCACTCGACCCCCTGATCGTCCGGTGCCTGATCCAGGCCCTCCTTCCGGGCCTGCTCACCATCGCGACGCGCCTCCGTTGGGGGCAGGGCGGCGATTGGGACGACGGGAGCGAGTTCTTCAGCGAGACCCTGTCCACGACGTGGATGGTGGTGACGGACTGGGCGGGGCAGGACCGGCCCTACGCCGTGCTCGATCTCCTCTCGGCCATCCGGTGCCGGATGCGCCGCCGGCTCTTCAGGGCCCGGGACCTCCAGCAACAACACGTGCCGATGACGTCAGGGGTGGCCGAACCCAGGGCGGGGAACTCAGAAACCGACCTCGAAGTCCTGGCACGCACCCTCATCGACCTTCGCCGAGAAGGGATGAGAGTCGAAGACGTCGAAGTGCTCTACGCCCACCACGTCCTCGGTTTCTCCATCGCCGAGCTGGCACTCTTCACCGGACGGGACCGCCGATCGCTCTACGCACGCCGGGATCGGGGCCGGCGCCGGCTCTGCGCGTGACCGCGGAATTCCTCCCCGGCCACCCGGCACCTAAGGTCACGCCGTGGCAGGGGACGACTCCGAGGACGATGGGGTGGGCGGACTGCCGACGCCACGGATGCGACCGCACTGGTGGGCCGTCCTCGCGGTGTCGGTCTCCCTTCTCGCCTTGGTCGCGGCCACCTCGGGCCGCCCGAACCCCACCGGTGACAGAGCAGCGGCTCGCGATGAGCCCGCGAATCCCCACCAGAGCAGGTCGACGGCCCCCACAGCGACCACCACAACCACCACCACCGAGCCAGAGGGCGGTCCGAGCACGGTGACCACTCCGACCCCGCCGCCGCCGTCCCAGTTGACGAGCTCTACCGAAGGGGCTCGCGTCGTCGTACGGCGATTGAGCGCCACCACCACGACCACCACGACCACCACGACCAGCACGACGACCACGACCACCGCCGCACCGGCCGCCGGCTCGAACCTGGCTGCGGCTGTCCAGACAGTGACACCGATCACCATGTCGGGCGCTCTGCAGCAGCCCGACGACGCGTCAGCCTCCTATCCGTTCACCGGCGTCGGGACCATGCAGGTCTCGGCCAGCTCGACGTCGTCCGCCCCCCTCTTGCTCACCGTGACATGCCCGGCCGGCACGCTGGACGAGGCAGGGTCCTCGTTCGTCTCTGTGGTCATCCCGAACGCCGATGGCCCATGCGACCTGGTGCTCAAAGAGACCGTGGTCCAGTACGTCGCCGTCCCGTACACCCTGACGATCGGACCGGAGGGTGGCTGAAAGAGGGCGTGCCCCGTTCTCGCGACGGGCCCTCAACGTGACGGGCTCGATCCTCACGACGCTCCTGGTCTTCGGGGCCACGCCCGCCGTCTTGCTGTCGGTGGTCGGTGATCCCCTCGGGGGCGGGATGGGCCACCAATGGAGTCACGTCGTACGACTCCTTGTGGCCGCCTTGGCCCTGGTGGCCTGGGTCGCATGGGCGGTGTGCTGCACTCAGCTCGCCCGCGCCGTGGTGCAACAGGTTCGCCGCGGCGAGGTCGGCACCCCGGCCGGCGCCGTCCTCACGGACCGGGTGGCCGCCCGCATCGCGGCCGGAGTCCTCTCCCTGGTGGCGTTCGGGGCGCCGCTCACCTTGAGCTCCGGGGCCGGCGCCTCGGGCCTGCAGCGCACGGTGACCGTGGGGAGAGATGCACCCACCGCCTCTCCTGCGCTCGCGGCGGCACCCTCCGCCGCCACCGGGACTCCGGCGACGGGTCCCGACAGCTATGTCGTACGCCCGGGGGACTCGCTTTGGTCCATCGCCGCGGCACTCCTGGGGGACGGCGACGATTGGCCGGCCATCGCCGCCTTGAACCTGGGTCGCACCATGGGCGACGGCCTCCAATTCGTCGATCCCAACACGATTCAGGCCGGCTGGACCCTTCTGATGCCCGACCAGGAGGCGCCGGTCGCCCCCGGCTCCGACCTGCGCGCCGTACGTGTCGTCCCCCGTCCGGCCCCTGGCCCGCCGGTGGGGACGGATCTCGGGAAACGACGGCTCCTCGTCGCGTTACCCGCCGGCGCGCCCCGCGCCGATGACCCACCCGCCCTGCTGTTCGGGGATGAGGCGCTGGTGCTGGCGCACTCAGGATCCCTCGAAGGCGCCGGGCCCGGGCGTCTGGACCTGCCCGAGCTGGCCGCCCTGGGGGTGGGCGCCCTCGCCTGCGCGGCGCTGACCCGCCGCGCCCGGCGGACCCGGCTCATCCGTCAGGTCACGACCGAGGGTCCCGGTCCGGAGTTCCCCCTCTCCCCGCGTGCCATCGACGCCAGCATCCTGCTGGCGCGTGGCGCGGGGCTCCCTGCGCTGCGCGCATTCGAGGCGGCGAACTACGGGTTGGCGGCGGCCCTGGCGGGTCGGTCCGACGGCGCGGTGACCGTCCGGGCCGTCTGCGTGGGCGCGGCGGGGGTCGACTTCTGGGTGGCCGAAGCGGGCCAACCGGCACCTGACGGGCTCACCCTCTCCCCCGATGGCCGCGTCTGGCATGCCGCGCACGGCACCTTCTCCTCGGTGCTCGCGGGCCGCCCTCTGCTCCAGGTCGTCCTCCCCGTCGGGGAGGACGACCGCGGGACCTGGCTGGTCCCCCTCGCACCGGGGTGCACTCTCTCCCTCCTGGGCGAGGACGCACCCGCCCTGTGGCGAGCCGCTCGTCCCGTCCAAGAGGCGTGGTCGTGGGCCGACACGGTCCTGGTCACCGAGGATGCCCTCGTCGCAACGGGCGAGGTGCAGTTGCGGGGGGACGGCGACGAACCAGGGGGCGACACCCCGCAGGTTCTCTACTTCGGCGATCCGGCGGAGCTCGCTGACCCTGTGGCCCGGCGCGTCTCGATCGTGACCCTCACATATGCGCCGTCCAGTGACGTCACCGTGTTCGTCGACCGGCGCGGGGCGTCGATCCATCCGCTCGGCCGGACGGTGCGGCCGCACCTCATGGCTGATTCCACCGCGCGGGTCATCGCCGAGCTCGTCGAAACCCTTCCCCCCCTGGGGACGGGACCCGCGGACCGGCCCTCCGGTGCGTCGTTCCCCGGGGTCGACGGCGGCCTGCCTGCCGCGGCCGACCAGGGGACGGCGGCCCCCACGGACGTTCACGCTCCCGGGGGGAGTGCGAGCGCCGCCGCGCCCGGCCTGCGGCGGCGAGCGCTGGCGGGGACCTACTCGGCGTCGCACCCCGTACCCGACGCAGGCGCCGTCGAGGTGAGGCTCCTGACGCCGACACCGAGACTCGAGGGCCTCGGCACCGCACTCCCGCCGAACCGGGCGCGTCGTGCCGTCGAGCTGGTGGCCTACCTGGCCCTGCACGCCGGGGAGGAGGTCACCAGCGATCGATTGCGCACCCGCGTGCTGGGGTCCTCCGATGCGGACGCGGCGTCAAAGACGTTGTTCAACATCGCCGCGGCGGCGCGGCGCGCCATGGGGTCCGACGCCACGGGTGCCCCGCTCTTTCCTCCCGGCACCAGGACCGGTCACTACCGCGTCGCCGATGGGGTCACCACCGACGTGCACCGGGCGGCCAGTCTGGCCCTCGCCGCCAGCCGCACCGAGGACCCGGAGACGGCCATGGGACTGCTGCGCGCCGCCCTCGACCTCGTGGAGGGCGAGCCCATGGCGAACGTCCTCACCGGGTACACCTGGTGGGATGCCGAAGGCCACGGCGCCCGCATCGCCGCCGTGCTGGTCAACGCGGCCGGTGACCTCGCCGCGCTGGCGATCGACGCCGAGCTGTTCGAGCTGGCCCAGTGGGGACTCGCGCAGGCCCGTCTGGTCGATCCCTACAGCGAAGCCATCTCACGGGCGGCCATGCAGGTTGCGGCGGCCGCGGGGGACGCCGACCGCTTGCGACGCGAATGGGGCGAGTGCCGGCGCCGGATGGACGAGCTTGATCCGGGCAGCGCGCCCTCCGCCCGCACCGAGCGGCTCTACGGCGAGCTCTCGCAACTCGTCCTGGTCGGTGCCCGCTCCACGGCCGACCGTTGACCTCGTCGGGCCGCCGACGCCGCCACGGCGCCGGTCAGGCCAGCTTGGCCGCGATGGACGATGCGCCGCGCAGGACCAGGCCGTCGGCTCCGGAGGTGCTGTAGAAGAAGGTGGGTCGCGCCATCGCCTCGGCGATCATGTCGGTCAGCAGGGTGGCGAAGGGCACGACGGGGTCGATCCACAGGTAGCGGGCCAACGAGCCGGGAATGGTGTTGATCTCGTTCACCAGCAACTCGTCGCCGTCGGTCAAAAAATCGATCCGGGCCACCCCTCGCACGAGCGCGAGATCCCCGATGTGGCGGGCCACTCGGCGTACCTCGTCGGCGACGGCCTCGGGCAGGTCGGCCGGCAATTCGCGGGGGGCACTGGCCATCCCTTCGCCCCCCACGTACTTGTCGATGTACCCGAGGATCTCACTGCGCCCCCCGGCCTCGGCTCCGGCCGACCGCAGTGGGCGCTCGATGGCGGACACCTGTGTCGCCGGCCAGCTGCGCAGAGCCACCTGGACGTCGAACAGATCGGGTCGAAACGGCTCGAGGACCGCGCCGGCGCGTAGGTGGATGTTCCTACTGAGCAGGAGCGCCCTGGCCGTGGCCAGGTCCTCGACGACCTCGATGCCGATGGACGAACCGCCGAAACGCGGCTTGACGATATACGGACCGCCGAACCCCACATCGTCGGTCGTCTCGGTCAAGACCAGGCGGGGCAACGTCGCGATACCGGCGGCACCCATGACCCCGCCGAACGCCAGTTTGTCCATTCCGAGCGCGGCAGCCGCCACCCCCGGGCCGGTGTAGGGAATTCCGGCACCGTCGAGTGCCGCCTGGAGCGTCCCGTCCTCGCCGGGCCCGCCGTGACAGCACACGACGGCGGCCCCGAAATCGGCCGTCTTCTGTTTGGAGAACCGCCCACCGGAGAACTCGAACCCCCCACCGGCACCCAACACCAGGCGCAGGGCTTGCGCCCCCTTGGGCAAGCCGTCGAGAAATGCCGACGCTTCGAGCGCGGCATCGACGGCGAACCACTCGGCCGACTTCGACCAGTAGAGCGCCTGCACGGTGTGGCCGTCGCGTTGGAGCTCGTGGGCTGCTTGGAGTCCGGTCAGAATACTGACGTCGTGCTCGGGAGAAGGCCCCCCGAAGATCACGGCGATATCAGACACGATTGATCCCTCGCTTCGGTGACAACGGGTGCGATGGCGGGCCGCACCGGCCGGTCGGCCCGGGGTCGGGCGGCCTCAACGGTAGTGGTCCGGGAGGTCGTTCTCGTACAGCACGGCGTCCCCCGGCCCCAGCGTGGCGCGGACCCAGGTGACGGCCTCGTCCCTGGTGCGGACGCAGAGGGGGCGGAGTGGGGGGGATCCCGCCCGCAGGGCCCGACGGTTGGTGTGGCCCACGATGACCAGGTCGGAGGCCGTGCGGGCGATCTCCTGGGCGAATGCCTTGTTCGCCTCGAACTGGAGCGGGCCGAGCTCGACCATGCCCGGGGTCACCACGACACGGCGCCCCTCGCCGCCCCGGGCCGCCAGTTCCGCCAGGGCCACCCGCGCCCCGCTCGGGTTGGAGTTGAACGTGTCGTCGATCACCCACACCCCCGAGGGCGCCTGGCCGGAAGCGAGCCGATTGGGCACCGTGGGGAGCGTGGCGACGCGGGAGAGCGCCACCTCGTACGGTACGTCGAGCGCGAAGACGACGGCCAGGGCACAGGCCAGGTTGGTCGGCTGCACCGACCCGGGAAGAGCGATGTCCGCACCGGCGGCGGTCCCGTCGACGTGGACCGTCGCCACGCCCCCGGCCGCCACGACACAGACGTCCGCCGCCGTGTCGACGGCGGAACAGCGCACCACCGACTTCGTGCCGGCGGCCGTCAGCCGGTCGGCCAGCGCGGCCAGATGCGGATCGTCCACGTTCAAGACGACGGTGTGCGCCGTCTCGGTGATCTCGGACTTGGCGGCGACGATGGCGTCCTCACTCCTGAACCGCTCGAGGTGCACCGGGCCGATGGCGGTGATCACGGCAATGGCGGGCGGGCACCAGCGGCACAGCTCCGCGATCTCACCCTTCCCGTAGGTGCCCATCTCCGCCACGAAGACGTCGGTCCCGGGGAGCAGTTGCTCGTTGATGGCGCGCGCCAGGCCGGCCCGGTTGTTGTACGACGCGGGGCTGGCCACGACCGTGCGCGAGCCGGCCAGCAGGTGCGCCACATGCTGCTTGGTCGACGTCTTGCCGAACGACCCGGTAATCGCCACCACCGTCGGTGCCACTTGCGTCAGGCGCGACTGTGCCGCCGTGACGTACGGCGTGACCAGGCGACGCTCTACGGGGCTGAGAAAGGCGGCCGCCGCGTCGACCACGACCGGCACGGCGCAGGCGCCGAGTGCCGCGAAAAGAGCCGCGTGGTGCACCAGTATCCCGACGCCGATCACGAGAGCCTGGAACACCAGCCACAGGGCCGTCAGCCGGCGCATCCGTGGCGTGAAGACCAGCGGCGCCGTCCGCCCGCGCAAGCCGAGCGACGGTGGTCCCACGACAACGACCGCGGCCGGGGCCAACGCGACGAGCGGGTAGGCGAAGGCGACCGCGGCCCCGGCCAGCGCCGCCGCGGCCAGGGCTGGAGCGGGAGGGCGCAGACCCCACCACCGCCACGCGAAGCGGATGGGCGCGCCCGGGAGGTAGTGCTCACGCTGCGCCACCCGGAGCCACCGGGCGCCCGCCGGGAACAGGGCCACCGCGCAGGCGACCGTCCCGACTAGCTCAAACATGACACCACGGCCGCGCGCAACGCAGAGGGTATGAGGAGTGGAGTCAGGTGACCCACCCCCGGATGGACGGCCAGGTCACCTTGCGCCAACCGGGTGACAGCCCGTTCGGCCACCTCGACCGGCGCCACGGTGTCGTCGGCGCCCCAGACCAGATGGACCGGGCAACCGACGGCGTCGAGCTGCGACTCGTAGGTCTCGTTCACGGCCCGGACGAGCACCTGCCGCATCATGCCCTGCGCCGCCCGGTAGTCCTCCGAGCCGAATCGTTGGCGGGACGCCTCCATCGCCGCGTCGGAGACGAGCCCCAACCGGTGCAACCGCCGGGTCAGTCTGTACGCGGCGGCCACGTGCGCGCGCCGACCGAGCGGGTGCAAGAGCGGCACGCCGGTGAGCACCAGCGCGTGGACCACCTCGGGGCGCGAGATGGCGAGGTGCAGGGCGACCCGACCACCGAAGGAGTGACCGAGCACGACGACCGGGGATCCCATCTCGTCCAGGACATCCCCGACCAGTTCGGCGTAGGCCTCGGCACCCCAGGCGGCCGGCGGCGGTGGGGACGCCCCGAAGCCCGGAAGGTCGAGGGCGAGCGCCGGCAACGGCGCCGGCCCGTCCCCGGCGACGACCGCGTCAAAATCACGGTGGGAACGGGCCCAGCCGTGGAGGGCGAGGACGCGCGGCGCCTCCGAGCCGGTGACCGAGCCGAACAGGCGTCCCTCAGCAAAGGTACGGAGCACGGGGGTTCAGATCACCCCGCTGATGAGGGGCCGGCCGACCGCAACGGGAGGTGCCGCCGCTTCTCGCACCGTCGGCCCGCACTCTCGGCTACCCACCGCCATCGACGACTCCTTCCTGCCCGATCGGGGCGCGCACGGCCCTCGGGGCCACCCAAACTGCCGGGTCACCCTACCGAAGGGACCACTGCCCCGAGCCCCACGCGCAGCCGTTCGGTACGGTGAGCACGTGGCGATCACGTTCGAAGGTGAGGCCTGGGAGAAACTCCCCGGAGCCAGCCGCCTCACGCTGGCCCAGCGCTCGGCCATCGAGGCCGAGGATCCACTGCTCTGTGTCATGGCCGGCGCCGGCGCGGGAAAGACCAGGGTGCTCACCCTCCGGGTGGCCCGCCGGGTTCGCGACGGCTCCATCGATGCCGACCGGGCCCTGGTCACCACGTTCAGCCGCAAGGCCGCCGAGGAGCTCCGCACCCGGCTGTGGTCGCTCGGGGTCTCGGGCGTCAAGGCGGGGACCTTTCACCACACTGCTCTGGGGCTCCTCCGCGAGCACCGGGCGCAGCGTGGGCGCCCTCAACCGCAGTTGCTCCCCGATCGCCGCCGTCTCCTGGCCGATGTCGTCACGGGTGATCCGCGCCGGGTGCGCGCACTCGACGGTGAGATCGGGTGGGCCAAGGCACGCCTCGTCGCCCCCGAGCACTACGAGGCGGAGGCCCGCCGGGCCAAGCGCCGCAGCGGGATCAGCGCCCCCCAGGTGGCGGATGTCTTCGTCCGCTACGAAGCGGAGCGGGTCCGTCGCAAGCTGCTGGACTTCGACGACCTGATCACTGCCTGTGCCGACGCCCTGGCCGGCGACGCCGCCTTCGCCGACGCCGTGCGCTGGCGGACCCGGCACCTCTTCGTCGACGAGATGCAGGACGTGAACCCGGCCCAGTTCAGGCTGCTGACGGCCCTCCTCTCCGACGAACCCGATCTCTTCGTGGTGGGCGACCCCAATCAGTCGGTCTACGGATTCAACGGAGCCGATCCCTCGCTCTTGTACCGGCTCCCCGAAATCCTCCGCGGGACCAGGGTCATCCGCCTGGACGAGAACCATCGGTGCACGCCCCAGGTGGTGGCGGTCGCCACCGCAGTGCTCCGGGACAGCGAGACCGACGCGACGGTCCTGGGTGAGATCGACGCGGCCAGCAGCAGCCGCGTCGACGGCCCGGTGCCAACCGTGATCAGCCATGCGAGCGACGCCGAGGAGGCGGCGTGGGCGGCGGGGCGGGCCCGGCGGTCGCATACCCCGGGCCGCCGGTGGTCGAGCATCGCCATCCTCGCCCGTACCAACGCGCAGTTGGCCGTGGTGCAGGCGGCCATGGAGGAGGCGAACGTGCCGTGCCAGCTGGCTGGTGCGGAACTGGGACCGGCGAGCGACGTGCGGAGCGGCGCCTGGCGCCACCGCGCCGATCACGACGACGGGGAGGACGAGGTGGCCGAGGTCGACCGCGACAAGGTCGTCCTCACGACGTTCCACCGCGCCAAAGGACTGCAGTGGCACACGGTGGTCATCATCGGCCTGAGCGCCGGGCTGATGCCCCTCGCGTCCGCCCGCACGACGGACGCGGTCGACGAGGAGCGCCGCCTCCTCTACGTGGCCCTCACCCGGGCCGAAGAGGAGTTGTGGTGCAGCTGGTCCGAGGGCCAGGGTGCGCCGGGGTCCTCCGGGTCGGAACCGACCCGCAGTGCCAGTCCGTGGCTGGCACCCATTGAGCGGGCGATCGCCCAGCTCACCAAGGCGGCGGCGCCCACCGCGGCCGCGGATGTCTCGGCCCGGGTCGCCGAGCTCCGCCGGCGGCTGGAGCCCGAGACGGGCTCATGACCGACGTGCTCGCACAACTTCGCAAGGCGGTCGGCGATCCCTTCGTGCTCTCGGGCGCGCAGGTCCACGCCGACTACACCCACGACGAAGCGATGACGGCCCGGCCCGTCATGCCGCGGGCCGTCGTGCTGCCCGCCTCGACGCGCGAGGTCGCCGAGATCCTGCGCACGGCCAGCCAGATGCGGATCCCCGTCGTCGCCCGGGGCAGCGGGACCGGGCTCTCGGGTGGATGTCTTCCGCGGCCCGATGGCATCCTGATCGCCTTCGACCGGATGCGGACGATCAAAGAGGTCGACCGGGAGAACCAGGTGGCCGTGGTCGAGCCCGGCGTGACCCTGGAGGACCTCGACGGGGCTCTGGCGCCGTTGGGCCTCGTCTACCCGGTGGCGCCGGGCGAAGCCGGTGCGTCGCTCGGCGGCAACGTCGCCACCAACGCCGGCGGTATGCGCGCCGTGCGCTACGGGGTGACACGGCACCACGTCCTCGGCCTGGAGGTGGTGCTGGCCGACGGCACCGTCATGCGCACCGGCGGGAAATTCGTCAAGTCCTCGTCGGGCTACGACCTCACGCAGCTGCTCGTCGGCTCGGAAGGCACGCTGGCGATCACCACGGAGATCACCCTCAAGCTGCACCCGCGCCTGGTCGAATCGGCCACCCTTTTGGCCCCCTTTTCCACCCTCGCCGAGGTGGCACAGGCGGTGCCGCCGATCGTCGGCAGCGGCGTCGACCCGAGCATCCTCGAGTACATCGACGTGCTGGCGATGGGCGGCATCACCGCAAGTGCCGGCTTGGATCTGGGCATCCCCGAAGAGATCAAGGCGGCCGCCCTGGCGTATCTGGTCGTCGTGCTGGACGGGATGGACCCGGTCCGGGTGGAAGAGGACGTCGCGGCGCTCGGCACGCTCCTCTCGACGCTCGGTGCTCTGGATGTCTACGTCCTCCCGAGCGGGGCCGGGTCCGCGCTGATCTCGGCCCGGGAGAGGGCGTTCTTCGTGTCGAAGGCAGCCGGAGCGGATGACATCGTCGACGCCGTTCTTCCCCGCGCCGGCATCCCGGCCTACCTGGCCCGGGTCGCCGACCTGGCGGGCCGCGACGGCGCCCTCATCACCGGCTGCGGTCACGTCGGCGACGGCAACGTCCACCTCTCGGTGTTCCAGCCCGACGAGGATCGACGCCATGCGCTGCTCGACGAGATCTACGCCACGGCCATCGCCGCCGGCGGGGCCGTCTCGGGGGAGCACGGGATCGGTACCGAGAAGCTGTCGTACTTCCTCGACACCGTGGACACCGTGAACCTCGACCTCATGCGCTCCATCAAGGCGGTCTTCGACCCGTTGGGGATCCTCGGACCGGGACGGCTTCTCGGCGCCGGCGAGGAGACGGCATGAACGGGGCGCGCGCGCTGTTGTCCACCTTGGTGGGTGCGGGCGTCAATGTCTGCTTCGCCAATCCGGGAACCTCCGAGATGCACTTCGTCGCCGCCTTGGACGACGTGCCCGCAATGAAGGGGATCCTCACTCTTTTCGAAGGCGTGGCCACCGGGGCCGCGGACGGCTACGCCCGGGTGGCCGGACGGCCCGCCGCGACGCTGCTGCACCTGGGCCCGGGCCTGGGCAACGGCCTGGCCAACCTGCACAACGCCCGGCGCGCCCGCACGCCGCTGGTCAACATCGTGGGGGACCACGCCACCTACCACGCCCGCTTCGACGCGCCACTCGAGTCCGACATCGCCTCGTTGGCCCGCCCGGTCTCGGGGTGGTACCGGGTGACGGCGCGGGCCGACGACGTCGGGGGGGACGCGGCCGATGCGGTCGCCGCGGCGTACGGACCGCCGGGGCAGGTCGCGACGCTCGTCCTCCCGGCCGACTCGTCGTGGGCGGAGTCGACAACGGGGCCGTGCCCGCCCCGCCCGCGTGCCGCGTCGCCCGAGGTATCCCCCGAGACGCTCGAAGGAGTGGCCAGGGCGCTCCGTTCCGGTGCGCGCGCGGCGCTGCTGCTCGGCGGATCGGCCCTGCGCGCCCGTGGCCTTCACGCCGCCAGCAGGATCAGCGGCGCCAGCGGTGCCCCCCTGTTGGCCGAGACCTTTCCGGCCAATCTGGAGCGGGGAGCCGGGATCCCGGCCGTCGACCGGTTGGGGTATCTGGCCGAGTTCGCACAGGCCCAGCTGGCCGGGGTGGACCACCTCGTCCTGGTCGAGGCGAAGTCCCCCGTCTCCTTCTTCGCCTACCCGGGCAAGGCCAGCGACCTGGTGCCTCCCGGGTGCACCGTGCACACCCTGGTGCGTCCGGGGGAGGACGCTCCCGGCGCGCTCGAGGCCCTGGCCGAGCTGCTCGGCGCGCCCCCCGACGGCGCCACGCCGGCGCTGGCCGCACGACCCGAGCGACCGTCGGGATCCCTGACGACGGAGACGCTGGCCGCAGCTATCGGAACGACGCTGCCCGAGAACGCCATCGTGGTGGACGAGGGCAACACCGCGGGGCTGTTCGTCGCGGCTGCCACCGCCGGCGCTCCCCGCCACGACTGGCTCACGCTCACCGGCGGGGCCATCGGTATCGGGCTCCCCGCCGCCACCGGCGCGGCGGTCGCCGCGCCCGGGCGGCCGGTGCTCTGTGTCCAGGCCGACGGGAGTGCCATGTACACGCTGCAGGCCCTCTGGACGCAGGCCCGGGAAGGGCTGCACGTGACCACCGTGGTGCTGGCCAACCACAGTTATGCCATTTTGAACATGGAGTTGCATCGGGTCGGCGCGGACGGCGGGGGCCCGCGTTCCCGCCGCCTCTTGGACCTCACCGACCCCGTCATCGACTTCGTCGCCCTCGCCCAGGGGTTGGGCGTGCCGGCGTGCCGGGTCGAGACCGCCGAGGGGTTGGCCAGCGCCCTGGCGAAGAGCTTCGCCGAACCGGGGCCGTCACTCATTGAGGTCCCACTCCCGGGCGGTCCGCGCTAAGCGTTCGTCGGCGCCTCGGCCAGATCGACAATGACGGGGGCGTGGTCGGAGGGTTTGGGGCCCTTGCGGGCATCGCGGTCCACCCGGGCGCCTGTGGCCCGTTCGGCCAAGTCCTCACTGATGAGGACGAGGTCGATGCGCATGCCGCGCCCTTGATGGAAGTCACCGGCCCGGTAGTCCCACCAGCTGAAGACGCCCGGATCATTGAAGCGCCGGAACACGTCGACGAGTCCCCAGTCCTCGACGTGGCGCAGCGCGGCGCGTTCAGGTTCGCTCACGTGGGTCGCTCCGACGAAATGGGCCGGATCCCACACGTCCCCGTCGTCGGGCGCCACATTGAAATCGCCGCACACCGCCACCGAGTCGCCGGGCCGGCAGGTCTCGTCGAGCATGGTGCGCAGCTGGGCGAGCCATTCGAGTTTGAAGCCGTAGAACTCGTTGTCGAGACTGCGGCCGTTCGGCACGTAGACCGAGTGCACCCGGATGCCCCCGCACGTCGCCGCGACGAGGCGGCACCCGTGATCATCGTGCGGCGTGCCGAACCCGCGTACTTCGTCGACCACCCCGACCCGGCTGAGCAGAGCGACCCCGTTCCAGCGCCCGTCCCCGTAGTGCGCCGACTCGTAGCCCAGCGCCAAGAACTCCTTCGAGGGGAACTTGTCGTCGGCCTGCTTCGTCTCCTGCAGGCAGAGCACGTCGGGCTCGTTCTCCTCGATCCACTGGGTGACCCGGGGCATGCGTGCGGTCAGCGAATTGACGTTCCACGTAGCCAGCCGCATCAGGCGGTACCTCCCTCGACCATCACGAAGAGCAGATCGGCCTCGCACGCCTTCTGCCCGCCGACCAGAGCCGTCCCATGTCCCTTGCCGGCCCGGGCCGACATATGGTCGAGGGTCACCTGGAGCTCGAGGGTGTCGCCGGGTACCACCTGGCGCCGGAAACGGGCCCGTTCGATTCCCCCGAAGAGCGGCAACTTGCCCGTGTAGCGGGGATCCAGCAACACCGCGAGACCTCCGAGCTGTGCCAGCGCCTCCACCATGAGCACGCCCGGAAGCGTGGGACGCCCCGGGAAGTGGCCGGCAAAGAACGGCTCGGAGCCCGTGAGCTCCCAACGACCCTCTGCCGACTGACCGGGCTGCACCGCAGTCACGGCCGTCACGAAGAGGAACGGCGGCCGGTGCGGCAGGACGTCGATCGGCTCCGGCATCTCCATCATCTCGAGGCTACGACCACCAGCGCTCAGCGCGCGGCCCCGGCCGCCTTCTTGGTCGTGCCGCGCCGCTTCTTGGCCGGGGGCTCGGGAAGCGAGAGTTCCGCCACGCGCCGGGGCGGGTCCAGGCTCGAGAGTACGAACGGGCGCACCGTGCCCTTGGTCAGCACCTGGCGCGCCTTCGTCGGGGGTGGATCGCCCATGGCGCTGAGCGGGATGTAGCAATGCAGGCTTCCCCCGTCGGGCAGCGCCACGTCCACCATCGCCCCGTGCGAGGTGAAGGAGACGACCTCGCCCTCGACGGTGGTCCCGACGGGATACGTGGCCACAAAAGTGATGAACGACAGTGGCGCGTTCACCGCC
>Ga0182030_10008612_pt1 | contig 21086 bp, 12 predicted proteins | sample 812S3MmetaG_FD_121299 | JGI IMG/M metagenome (GOLD analysis project Ga0182030, IMG submission 121299) | Permafrost microbial communities from Stordalen Mire, Sweden - 812S3M metaG (Illumina Assembly) | ecosystem: Environmental > Terrestrial > Soil > Wetlands > Permafrost | place: Sweden...
CATTGCAGTCGCGGTGGAAGCGGCCCAGGTGGGCAGCGGTGTCGTCGCAAGCAGTAAGACCAGCGCAATCTTCAGTGAAAATCGCGCAAGTTCGCCGACCCAGGCACCTTTGCAGAGCATCATAGAGCTATCCCTACTATCTGTCCGTGTAGCGCCGGTATAACGACACCCAGCGTCACTGCGGCAATCACGGCGGTGAGCTGCCGCGTATTGCTCGAACTTATGGCCGCCGATTATCCAGGCCACCAACTCTCGCATGGTGGCATACGCATACCAGCACTCACTCCCCGTGCGGGAGCATAGAGCCGCGAATTCCGCATAGCAAAGTCCGGCACACAAGCATCCGAGGCCGGCTATCAAGTAGGAGACCGCCACTGCGGGCCCGGCGCAATTGGCAGCCGCAGTACCGGTAAGAACGAAGAGTCCAGCGCCGATGCTACAACACACCCGGAAAACCACTAGCGACGAGGCGGTTAACGTTCTTCCAAGTTGAGGCTGATCGGCCTCCGCAACATAACCGTTTGTCAGGGCGGATTTAATGACGAAAAATCCCACCTCGGGTCGCGTGTACGGCAGATTCGCCGAAAAAAAGCTGGATTCTGGAGGATCTGAGTCGGAAGATCGGCGTAAGTGCGTCTTCGCTCTCTAAACTCGAGAACGGCCGTATTGATGTCACCTTCGAAACTGTCATGAAGCTCTGTGACGGCCTGGATCTGTCCTTGGGACACTTAGTCAACCACGAGCAAGCCGCGTTCCGGTCGGGAGTGCGAACCGTGACGCGACGGAACGAAGGTCTTCGACTGGCGACGCAAGCGTACGGTTTCGAGGTGCTGTGCAGCGATATTGCCTAGAAGGGCTTGCTTCCAGTCATTGTGACTGTGAAGGCCCGCAGCGTTGCGAACGTCGCTCGAATGAGTCAGCACCCGGGAGAAGAATTCGTGTACGTGATCCGGGGACGGATTCAGCTTCACACGGAGTTCTATGAACCGACTATTCTTGAGGAAGGCGACAGCGCCTATTACGATAGTTCCTGCGCGCAGCGCGTTTGTCAACGCGGGTGACGGGGAAGCGATTGCCCTTTCAGTTAGTCGCGATAGCAGCGGGAAGTTTGGAGGCGTGACAGGTCACTTAAACACGGAGATTGGCTGACGCGAGCATTGGTCCGTCCCCACTGGCCTACAACGAAAACCCCCGAAACAAGAAGCCCGAGCCCCACGGAGATTAGGCGCCATCGAATTTGGCGAACAGAGGTTCCTCTCCTAGCTCGCATGCCATTTTCCACAGGTAGTAATCGGCACCCGGCGCAGCGGCCCGGCCGGATCTCCGGCGGACCAAATCTAACTCACCCTGGCCCTCGAATCCCTAGTGTTTCGGCACCGGCTGCGGCGACTTAGAACTAGCCACCATCTCCGCAATGGCCTGAATAATCGCGTCAGGGCGATCGTGCGCTACGTCGTGCGAACTGTGATCTGCCACCACCAATTTCCGATTCTTGGCGCCATTAACAAATTGTTGGTGCGCATCTCTCCACCACTGCGCATCCGCTGCGTCTTTAAGCGGGGTCTGCTCAGAAACAACGACGATGACGGGGATTTCCGTCGGCCAGGTTACTCGATGAAACGCTTGAGAAGTCTCGCGGAACGATTGAGACAGGGCCAACAATTGGCGCCCCGCCTGGCTCGGAGGCGCTGCTTTGGTTGCAGCAATGATCGGCGCGTAAATGACCATCGACCGATCAATGAATTTATCGGTAAAGAGTTGTGGTACGTTGGCATCAACGAGCACGACACCGGAAATCCATTGCGGATGTTGCCGCGCGAGATAAGTGGCGATCTCACCAGCCAGCGAGTGCGAAACCAGGATCACATCATGCGTAGCGCCAAGCTCTTCCAAACCGTTGGCGAGATCGTCGGTAGCGCTCTGTACATTCCACGGTCCCGGCACCTCATCGCTCCCGCCAAAGCCAGCGCGATCGTAAGTAATGATCTTGCATCCCGTGCGCTTCGCAAGCTCAGGCACCAGGGTGTTCCAATACGATGAATCCAGCCCGCCACCGGCATCAAGAACAATGACCGGCAGGGACCCCTGCCAAATGTGAAAGGCAATTTTGTGGCCAGCGCGCAGAATCAGTTTCGTTGTCGCAGCGGCAGGCTGACGATCATCAGTGTGTGCTAGCGTGGAAAAGGACAGCAGCAAACTTAGTGCAACAATCTTTACGATTTTCATTTTTTGTCCTGTGGTGTATGAGTGCGAAAGGCCACGTTCAATGAGCGCCCTATGGCGAGCGCTGTGGTTTATAGCGAAGACCTCCGGCCGCCGTTATTTCATCGGTTGCCTTTAGGCGGCGCGGTGATAATTGGGATTCGACGAGCTCGATGACGCCCGGGAAGTCGCGCGCCGCCGCTTCCTCATCGAGGGAGCAACCACGCGCCCACGATGCAGCAAGAAAGCTGAGTGCCGGCGAAGTCTGAATGCCGTAGCCACCGAGCGCGGCCAACCAGAAAAAGCCGGGGACGAGCGGATCGAAGCCTACAACGGGTTCCCGATCGGCGACGAACGATCGGAGCCCCGCCCACTGCCCCACGAGGCGTTTTACTTCGATGGTTGTTGCGCGCTCGAATCGATCGACTGCTTCCGCAAGGTCGACATCGTCCGCCTGCGCATCGCAGGGGGCGGTCAAGGTTTCATCTGCGGGGGAGAGGAAAAGTCTCCCGGGTGATGGCTTTGCGTAAAAGCGCTCTTCTGCATCGACGAGCGAAGGCCAGTCGTTCATGTTGTGCTCTCGCGGCTGCTCGATGAGGGCCACCGATCGCTTCAGGGGCCGCAGGCCGATATTCATCGCCCCGGCGAGCTTGCCAATCTCTCCGGCCCAGGCGCCCGCCGCGTTCACAACAGTCGCCGCATGGATATCGCCACGCGACGTGGATAGCGTCCACGCATTTTCATGCCGCGCCAATTGTGTGAGTGTTGTGTCCGCACTCAGGACCCCACCTCGGGTCCTGAAAAGCCGTAGGAATCCCTGCAGTAATTCGTGGACGTCGATATCAGCCGTCTCGCGAAGGAGCGCGGCACCCGCCAGGTCGCTCTGTGCCAGTAATGGGAACGCCTCGATGGCTTCGCGGCGCGACAGGCGCTCAACTCGGTCTGTGGGCGCGGCGGAGGCAAAGAACTCGTGCAATGCATCGGCTTGACCGCTACTCGCAATCATCAATACCGGACGCGGCGTGACCAGGGGCGCAGTACAGAATGCACTCGGTGGCTCGAAGTAAAAGCGGCGACTGGCCCGTGTCAGCGTGCGCACAACTGGTCCGCCGTAGGTTTCGCAGAACAGAGAGACGGATCTCCCGGTTGAGTGATACCCCGGTTGGGGCTCCATCTCTAGGAGTACTACACGGGCGTGTTCTGCAAGGTGGCTCGCGATCGATACGCCTGCGATTCCGCCCCCTATCACGACAAAATCGAATGAGTTGTTCATACGTTCACCGCACTTCGCTCCGGACGAGCGGCGCTGAGCCGGGGTGGCTCTTGCGCCGCCACAGCCACCACACCCCGTAGGTCATCAGCGGAATGACGTAGATCAGCAACATGGCGTAAGACAGCCCGCGATAGCCGCGAGCGATCAAGGTGATGATCCCGAAGCGCTGGGCGAGAAATATCGAGGTGACAAGAATGATTGCGGCGCCGCCGAGGCGAGCCGTATTCGGCAATGGCTTCGAGCGTATCCGATGGTAGGCAAAGGCGATTCGCTCATTCACGGCGTGTACCGAGCCCGTCCCGCTTTCGAGAAGCGCGGCGAAAATCATCAGTTGAAATACGACCGCAAAAGCTGGCCGGTGCATCTCTTGTAGCATGAACTGCGAGGGCAATGCGGAATCGCCGATCTGCGGGTAGAACGCGCACATGCAAATAAAGAAAGCCATGGCCGGTAGCATGGCGAGCGGCCCGGCTAGGAGACCCGCCTTGATGGCATCCGAATCGCTCCTCATGTGCCGCACGACCGGCAGCACTACGACGGCGCCGATGATGTTGTAGCCTGCGTAGGTCACGCCTCGAAACGCCCATCCATCGGCGAACGTGGGCGTCGCGAAGCTGGGTGCGATCCGACTGCCAAAGCTGATCGCCGCCAGGACGAGGAATGCAAAGTACGTGCCATAGAGGAAGATCGAGACCCACTTAAAGAGACGCTCGACGGAGGCATTCCCGAATGTGGTGAAGAGGACGATTCCGGCGACCAGGCACAGCGTTCCAGCGAGCGGCGGCCAGCCGAAGAGGACGGTGCCAAGACCGGCCGAGGCGGCCCCAAAGACGGCGAGCACGATCACGATGTACGGGAAGTAGGACAGCTCGAAAAGAATTGCGAACGGCCCGAGCAGATGTTGGAAGAACTGGCGATAGTCGAGCGACCGCGTGGTGCGCGCGAAGAGGAATGTCGTCATGCAGACCGCGCTCCAGATCAGCATCGCGAGAATCATGCCGGCAAGTCCACCCCACGGCGCGCTCGGGATAAAGAATTCGGCAAGCTCTCGACCGGTCGAGTAGCCACCACCGATGACGACCGCTTTGAAGGCAAACCCCGGCAATATAAACCGCTGGAACCAGGTCGATCGCAAAGCGTCGTGATCACTCACGCGGGGGCGCCCCAAAGAGCGTCAGGGCATTCGATGAATCCGTCTCGGTAGCCGACGGCCGGCGTCCGATCCTCGGCGAGAAAGATGGGACCGTCGAGGTCAACGACGCTGCACAGTTGGCCAAGCAAAAAGGACGGGGCCATCGCGAGCGATGTACCTAACATGTTGCCGACCATGACCTCAAGACCGAGTCGGGTCGCCTCGCGTGCCATAGCGAGTCCTTCGGTAAGCCCCCCACACTTGTCGAGCTTGATATTCACGGTTTGGAATCGACCGACCAGACTTGCAAGATCGCCGAAGGACTGCGCGCTCTCATCGGCCGCAATTGGAATCGGCGAGGCGAAGCCATCAAGGAGCGATTCATGTCCGATGGGGAATGGTTGCTCAACGAGCGCGACATTCGCTGCGACTAGCACTGGCATCAAGGTCTCGAGGAATGGCCGCGTAAAGCCTTGGTTGGCATCGACGCCCAGCCAAACATCGGGGCGCGCGTCACGCACGGCGCGAACGCGGTCCGCGTCCTGCGTCTCGCCGGTCAGTTTTAGCTTGATGGCTTTCGCGTCGCCATAACCGCGGGCGTCTGCCGCCATCTCCTCCGGAGTCTTCGCACTCACCGTGAAAGTCGTCAGAAGCGGTCGCGGCCGCTCGAGTCCCGCAATTTGCCAAGCGGGCCGCCCCGTGAGCTTGGCTTCGAGGTCCCAAAGCGCGCAATCGACTGCATTGCGCGCGCCCCCTGAAGGGAGCAAGGGCTGCAGCGCCTTGCAGCTGATGTCCGATTCGAGCGCCGCGCGGATCGATTCGATCTTCTTTGCATTGCTCGCGACATCCTCGGAGGGTCGATAGTAGACCCCAGCGGCTTCGCCGCGGCCCACACAACCATCCCGTTCTAGTGTCACGGTCAGCACATCCGTCTGGTGCATCGTGTGCCCGGTAATCCGAAACGGCTCCTTCAGCCGAAACGCCTCGACCTCTACGGTAACTCTCACCGCGCGATGTCGCGACGTGGTCATCGAGCGCTCACACACTCGCTGATCAACTGATCGAAGGCGGGGCCGCCGCGAATCGGATCGGCCACCGGCAAGCGAAGGGTCTTGGCATACTCCGTGAGTACCGACTGAGCTGACGACTCGTCGAGCGCGGAGGTATTCAGTGAGACGCCGCTGCAGCGCACTTGTGGGTTTGTGCGCCGCGCCAGCACGAGTGTGAGTTCAATCGCGTCCGGCAAACTCGGGATCGGATAGTTAGGGAACCCTACAATGTGACCTCGCCCGACCTCGTGGCACATGACGATGACGTCGGGCTGGGTCCCATGGAGGAGAGCCAAGGACACGCCGGAATAGGCCGGGTGAAAGATAGAGCCCTGACCTTCGACGATGTCCCAGTGGTCGGCCGCTGCATCGGGGCTCAGCAGTTCCGCTGCGCCCGCGGCAAAGTCGGACACCACGGCATCGATTGGGATGCCGCCGCCGGCGATCAGGATGCCAGTTTGACCCGTCGCACGAAAGTCAGCAGCGATGCCTCGACTGCGGAGGCCGCGCGCTAAGCTCAGCGCCGTGTACTTTTTGCCCAGTGCGCAATCGGTTCCTACAGTGAGCAATCGCTTGCCGGTGCGCCGCCGGCCAGTTGCGATTGGCAGACCGGTCGGGGGCTGGCGAACATTGATGAGCCGGCGCCCAAGTCGTTCAGCGGTCGCGGCGAGGCCCGGTATCTCCTCGAGACGCGTGTGCAGACCGTTCACAACGTCAAGCCCGGCCTCTAGCGCGTCGTTGAGCACGCCCGACCAGCTGACCGGAATCGAGCCTCCGACTGGGGCGACACCGATCACCAGGCTGCGGGCGCCGCGTGCATGGGCGAGGGCCGGCGTCAACATCGGTAATCCGGTGGAAACGGTTGCGCCTGGTAGGGCGAACTCCCCGACACACAGGTCCGGCGCCCAGTCGCGCAGTCCGAAGGCGGTTTTCGCATGGGGCCTGGACGTTTGCTCGCCGAGGAATAATAGATAAGGTCGGGGGATTTCGAACTGCATCATTCCCATGTCCTCGGTCGGGGCTGTCGCGCCACATTGGGCGAAATTTCGCAAGCATCTACCGGCGATTCGATCGTCATCGCTCTGGTTGGCAAAGATCCTAAACGGGTATAAAAACCCTGTCCAGAGAAATATCGGCTACATGAGATACGATGATCCTGATGGCCGGTCCCTTCGAGATCTACGGCGTCAATATCAGCAGTATCGAGTTCAAAGACATGTGCCTGCCGGTGGTGTTTTTGTCAGAGCCCGACCAGACAGAATGCCGGTAGGCTTGCCGTCTTCAAGCTCAACGCTGCCGTTGACGATCACGTCAACGACTCCTGTCGATAACAACTTGGGCTCAACATAGGTGGCTCGGGCGTGGTAGGTCTTTGGATCTATCACCGCTATATCGGCGAAATAGCCGGGCTTGATATAGCCCCGTCCCTTTAATCCGAAAGTATCCGCCTCGAGCCCGGTTGAACGGTGCACGAATTGGACAGGTGTTAAAACCTTTTGATCAATCACATAGTTCTCCCACAGGCGCGGATAGCTGGCATGGCCGCGGGGGTGTACGCCATCTGAGCCGTCGCTCGAGCTCATCACCCAAGGCTTGGCCATGACCTTGACGATATCCGTCTCGGTCATGACGAAGACTACAACGCTGGCCTCACCGCTTTTGAGAATACGTATCGCCGCATCGGTCGGATCAACACCCCAGTCGGTCGCTAGTTCGGAAAGTCGCTTCCCGACCAGCTCCGGCTGCTTCGGTGCGGAGCCGATCATGGTTTTCTGGGCAAACCCGGGCGTCAGGCCGCTTTCTGCTTCGATTTTCGCGAGGTCGGCCGGATTGTCGAACCGCTTGACCATGGCCGCGAACCCGCCTGCTTGCGCCCATCGAGGAATGGCGACGGCCTCCAAGTCGGTATTGGCCGCCGTCCAAGGGTATTGATCCGCCGTCACATTTTGACCTTTTGCCCGAGCGGCCTCGATCAGCGCAATCACGTCGGCCATGTCCTCCCCGTCGGGACGCGAACTATTGGTGACCTTGATATGAGCGACGTGAAGCGGCGCACCGCTCTCTTCGCCGATGCGGATCGCCTCTTTCAGTGAAGTCAAGATACCGATCGAACTGGTGCCTTCATCACGCTGATGGGTGTCATAAAGGCCCCCACGCTTGCCCGCCTCTTTGGCAACGGCGATGACTTCCTCCGTAGAGGCGAAACTCTGCGGCGCGTAAAAAAGCCCCGAGGAGAGGCCAATTGCCCCTTCGCACATTCCCTTGGCGGCCAAGGATTCCATCGTTTGAAGCTCTGCCGGCGTCGGCGCGCGGGCGTCATGCTGCAGGACACGCTCGCGGATCGCCCCGAATCCAACATAAGCGGCCACGTTTTGCCCAATGCCAACCTGTTCCATCTTGTCGAATTCGGCATGGATGTCAGGCGTGCCGAAGCCGTCCACCCCGATGATGCTGGTTGTAACGCCCTGCGTGATTTGCCGTGCCACCAGCCTTTCAGTGGAATTCGGCGATGAGAGCTCAGCGTCGATATGAGTGTGGGCGTCAATCAGGCCAGGGGTAACCATCATCCCCTGCGCATTCAATGTCTTTTTGCTTCGAATATGCTCTTTGGAGGCATTGCCGATGAAAACGATCTTGTCGCCGTTGACACCAATATCGATCACCGTGGGCTCAACCTCATCGCCGCGATAGACGGTGCCTCCGGCGATGAGCAGATCGACAGTACGGCGCGGCGGCGCGGCAGCACAACTTGCAAGTGACGCGAGGCAGCTAAGAACAAGAATGACCGGCAATCGCTGAAACCTAAATCTCACCCTGATCTCCTACGGCCTATAGAGGCTCTCGTTGCTCTGACCCGCCGCGAGCTCTTTCTGGACAGACCGCTACTCCACAGATACCGTGTATCAGAGCGCCAAAGTGTCAAGTTCCGTCGCGCGGTTGGTCGTCTCCGACGCTGGCATTAGTGCTGACGAAGGCGTCCACACTCGGCGCCGGATCAACAGCTCTTTATTCCGACGGTCCTAAGGGGGAACTTTATATCCCACACAGAGATGTGTCAATGCGGAAGGGTCTTTCGAGGCTGCTACAATTACCACGTTAACTTACCTTGAAAACCTACAATCGAGACCTTGGACGTAAACTGATGGACGACAACACACCGACTTTAGGGCCGCTGATCCGCGCGCTACGGACCCGAAATGGCTGGACTCTCACTCAGATGAGCGACAAAACGAGTATTCCCCGGTCTACGCTCGCCAAGGTGGAGCATGATCGGCTGACTCTTGGATATGACAAGCTCATGCAGATCAGTAAGCGACTTAACATTCGGATGTCCGAGCTTTTTGCGTCGGGCGATGATTCAGCCGCTAGAGGCATGACAAGGCGTAGCGTCGGAACGGTGGATAGCGCGGTACATTTAGAGACGCCCAACTACGACTACTATTTCTTGTGCCCTGATTTACGCAAGAAAGCGATGATTCCTATCTTTGGCCGCGTTCGCGCCAAAACATTAGAGGAATTCGGGGAATTGATCCGACACGATGGCGAAGAGTTCATTTATATTCTAACGGGGCGGGTCGCCGTGCACACCGAATTCTATGAGCCGGTCATTCTCGACCCTGGACAATGTGTCTATCTCGATTCTGCCATGGGACATGCCTATCTTCTCGGGCCTGGATGCGATGAGGCTACCCTTCTAGCTGGCTGCTCAAGTTCCGATAACGAGCTACTGGATTTGCTGCGTTCACAGGAAAACCCGGAGACCCTTCCCTCTCCCGGGAAGTCACCAGTCGTCACAGCGCCCAAGCCGCCTAAGAAGCCCACTGGACATCCAAGAAACCGGAAACGATGAGCCAGGCGCGCTTACGAAGCTTGAATCTCCCCGAAGCCAATGGCGCGGCGCCCATGCCACAAGATGTCCTTCCCAGCTCGGGACGCTCCAGGCCCTCAATTATCGCTGGAAGTCGCGTGAATCCTCAAACGATAGGCACGGTAATGAGCGGCGATTAGATCGGTTCGGATTACCAGCTGAGTTGCCACAGAAAGCCTATGTGGGTATAATGATCCTGCGTGGAGATACTGTGGCTCTGCGCTCGTCGCACCCATGCAACGGAAGGCTGTTTGAAACCGTGATAGCCGAGAAGCCGTGAAATTCGTTTCGAGGATGCGAAATCCTCATGGGATTCAAAGATGAACTGGCGGCTTGTTCCTGGCGTATTTCTGATCGTGCTGCCTTTTTGGGCGGTGATCGCTCAAAGCAAAGAACCGACCGTATACGACATCGTTATTCGCAACGGCCGTGTGCTGGACGGATTGGGAAATCCGTGGGTGCGGGCGGACATTGCCATCAAGGGCGGCCGCTTTGCCAAAATCGGCAAGGTCACCGGGCGTGGGCTGCGCGAGATCGACGCCGGTGGCGACTATGTGTCTCCGGGTTGGATCGACATGATGGATCAGTCTGGAGAGGTTCTGCTGACGAACGGTTTGGCTGAAAACAAGCTAAGGGAGGGGATCACGTCGGCTATCGCGGGCGAGGACGGCGCGCCCGTGCCATCCGCTCAGCTCAGATCCTATTTTGCTCAACTCGAACGCCAGGGGATTTCTCTCAATTTCGGAACCTATTATGGCAGCGCTCAGGCGCGGGTCGAGGTCATGGGGGATGTGGCAGGAACGCCTTCGACCCAGCAATTGGATGAGATGAAGCTCCATGTAGGGGAAGCCATGCGGGCCGGGGCCATGGGCATTGCCACCGCGCTAATTTATCCGCCCGCGAGCTTTCAAAGCACCGCCGACCTCATCGCGCTCTCCAAGGTAGCCGCCAGCTATGGTGGCATCTACGCCAGCCACATGCGGGACGAAAGCGCCGATCTACTCAAGGCCGTCGACGAGTCGATTGAAATTGGCGAAAAAGCCGGCATTCAAGTGGAGATCTTCCATTTCAAGGGCGCCTATGCGCCTGGCTGGGGCAAGTTGGTCCCGCAAGCCGGCGCTTTGATCGAGGCGGCCCGCGCTCGGGGCGTCAGCATCGCCGCAGACATGTACGTGTACACCGCCGGGGGAACGGGGCTGGATATCACCGTGCCCAATTGGGTATTTGCAGACGGTAAAGCCAAAGGATTGGAGCGACTGAGGGACCCCACGATCCGCACACGCCTGAAAAAGGAGGTGGCTGCAGGCTCGGAACCGGGGTGGTCAAATCTTGTGGCGGCATCGGGCGGCTGGGATCACGTTGTGCTGGCCAATGCCTACAACGACGCGTACAACCGCTACCGCTTTAAAAGCATCGCATATATAGCCAAGCAGCTAGGGAAAGCCCCCGAAGACGTTGCCTGGGATATCGTGCTTCAAGCCCAACCGCACCGGGCGATGGCGCTGTACTACGCGATGAATGAAACCGACATCGAGACCGCGTTGAGATTTCCTTGGATGAGCATCGGTAGCGACGCCGCCGCCAACGAAGGTTCCGGAAAATCGGACGCGCTCGGAATTCATCCTCGAGCTTACGGCAATTTTCCTCGGGTGATCGCCGAATACGTGAGGCAGCGCCAAGTTTTGACCCTGGAAGATGCCGTTCGAAAGATGACTTCATGGCCTGCGACGCGCATGAAACTCTATGACCGCGGTGCGCTGCGCGAGGGTCTCTGGGCCGACGTCACCGTTTTCAATTATGACAAGATTCAGGATCATGCTACCTATGAAAACCCGACCGCTTATCCCACGGGCATCGATTTCGTTTTGGTGAATGGTCAGGTGGTCGTTGATCATGAACGGCACACAGGCGCCAAACCGGGGAAGGTGTTACTAGGTCCGGGATACGCACGGGGGGGGGCCTGAAACTCTCTACGGCGGACCAAGATTCTGCGCTGGCCCGCGACGAGTTCCGGTGGAAGATTGGCTAAGCCGACGTTCTTGCCGAGTAACGTGACCGTTGGGTTTGTCGCAGTTGAATTTACTTACAATTGTATTGCGTTGGCGGAGGTTGAATCTGATGCGCGTTTCCTCATGGGCTTTCTGCAAGCGAGCTGTCATCGCGATTATGGTGAGCTTGGCGATATTTCAAGCTGGGCTGGCTACAGCCGAAACGCTCAATCCCGTCGCGGTGGCGCAGATCGATTCTGCGGCTGCTCGCTACATCTTGGCCGGCTCCGCGCCGGGCGTTTCCGTCGCCGTGATGCGCAAGGCGCGCCTCGTCTTCAAAAAGGGCTATGGGTATGAAAACCTCGAGACGATGACGCCGGTCACGGCTGAGACCGTGTTTCGGGTGGGCTCCATCACCAAGATGTTCACCGCCGCTGCCGTCCTGCGGTTGACTGAGGAGGGGCGACTTTCGGTCGACGATCCGGTTTCCAAGTATATCTCCGAACTTGCCGCGGCCGGACCTCTGACACTTCGAATGCTGCTCACACAGACCTCCGGGCTCCACGATTACACTCACACCCCTGCGTTCGGCGAGGAGCAGCGAAATAGCCACACGACAAAGCAGATGATCGATTACATCGCGTCCATGAAGCCACTGACGGATTTCGCCGCCGGCAGCAAGTGGGCCTACTCGAACTCGAACTACTACGTCCTTGGAGCAATCGTTGAAAAGGTTTCCGGAGCGAGTCTAGGTCAATATCTCGAAACCAACATCATCGCTCCTGCAGGTATAACGACCACAGTCGCAGACCGAGAAGACGATGTTGTGCTCCATCGCGCCTCAGGTTACGTTCCAGTAGAAGGAAAATCCGGCCATTTCAGAAATGCTCCATTCTTTTCAATGGACAATGCCGGCGGTGCGGGCGCTCTACGATCCACTGCGGTTGACCTAGCCCGGTGGCAACAAGCCTTGTTCGCCGGCCGCATCATTACTCTCAGGAGTGTGGCCGCCATGACGACTCCGGGGCGGCTGAACGACGGGGCGATTGCGATTCGCCCCGATGCTCCGATTTCTCTAGGACCTCCGAGTTATGGCTTCGGACTTGAACTAGGGACTGTGGACGGCGAGCAAGCGATTGGTCACGGCGGATCCGTCCCCGGGTTTACTTCGTATCTCGTCACCTTTCCGAAATTGCAGATGACGGTAGCCATCATGACGAACGGTGCGCCAAATGGGGCTGACGTCTTTCACGACATTGAACGAGCCGTCCTGCATGCCGGTCGGAATTAAGCCGCAAGAACCCAGTCACCGTCGTCGGGGTTTCGCTCGCGGCGACGTTGACTCCCGGCTTCTTCGACGCAGACCTCGTCCGTCTTATATCTGCCCTGCGGCCTTTCGCCGTGCAGCGGTTTGATAGGTGAATTCAGTGACCCTTCATCGACACTCTAACAGGCGCCAACCATCAAGGCGGCATCGCACCCCGGCGCCCAACAGATAGGCGTGGCCCATGTTTGAATCAACGTATGTACATTGACCCACTTCTAAGGTGGTAGTCAGCTATGCGGCTGGACGTCGCCAGCCTAATCAGCTAGCAAAACCCCCACATTCCCCAGGCATCGGCTCCGCAAGCTCCTCAATGGTCTTTGCGGCCAGAATATTGGCAATAGCCATCATCAAGACTTTGTTGGACAGAGGTGTCGAGTCATGAACGCGCAAGTTGAACCATTTCGTGCAATCGCGATCAGCCGTCTCGCGCATGAACTAAAGGCGCAGGGGCGATCTATAATCCACATGGAGTTCGGACAGCCATCCACGGGGGCGCCTCGCGCTGCGATTGCCAGAGCCCATGAAGTTCTGGACACCGATGGGATGGGGTATTGGGAAAGCCTCGCCTTGAAGGCGCGCCTGGCCCGGCACTATGAGGAGAATTACGGCGTGACCGTGGATCCGGATCAATTTATCCTGACCTGCGGGGCATCGCCTGCGCTAGTGTTGGCCCTTAGCTCGATGTTTTCCCCGGGCGATCGCGTAGCCGTGGCGCGCCCGGGTTATGTCGCTTATCGCAACACGATGAGAGCTCAGTATTTGAGTCCGGTCGAGATCGCCTGCGGACCCGAAACGCGATTTCAACTCACAGCGCGCGCAGTCGCCGCCGTGGATCCGCCGCCACGGGGCCTCATCATTGCGAGTCCCGCAAATCCCACGGGAACAATCATTGCGGCTGGCGAGCTTGGGGCGATCACCGAGGTTTGCCGCAATCGCAATATCTCGATCATCTCCGATGAGATCTATCACGGCTTGAGTTACGTTGAACCAGCACACTCCATACTCGAATTCGAGTCGGCCGCCTTGGTGGTCAACAGCTTTTCTAAGTTTTTCAGTATGGTCGGTTGGCGTCTGGGCTGGCTTCTCGTGCCGCCCGACCATGTTGCTCGGGCCAGAGCGTATATGGGCAACCTGTTCCTAACCGCACCTTCGCTCAGTCAACATGCGGGTTTGATTGCTATGGACTGCGGTGACGAGCTGCGGAGCAATGTGGCAACCTATGCTCACAATCGCTCCCTCTTGCTTGCGGCCTTACCTAAGTGCGGCCTAAATGCGATAGCCCCTCCGGACGGCGCGTTCTATATCTACGCCAGTGTCAAGGATTTCACCGACGACAGTCTGGAATTTTGCGCAGAGCTGCTTCGAGACACCGGGGTGGCCACGGCGCCGGGCGTTGATTTTGATCCCATCGACGGACAATATTTCATTCGACTGAGCTTTGCGGTTGCCTCGTCCGAAGTGGCCGATGCGATTGCGAGGATGGAGCCATGGTTCGCCATGCGGACCAAGCGCGAGACGCCATAGGCGATAACGACCTTTTGGCCTCGCGTGCGCTCTAGTCGCGTGCTTAAGGAATCGATGCGCGTACGCCCAAGGTAAAGTTTCGGCCTACGACGTCGTATAGAACGCCGTTCGTTTGCGCCGGCTCGATGAAATTGGCGGGATCGATGGGAGGAGCGCGGTTGAATATGTTGTTCACGTTGGCATAGACCTGCATCTTCAGGCTCCGCGCCGTCAAGTTGTAGCGCAGAGAGCCGTTGAGCACGAGCTGCTCGGACACCTTGTCATCGTTGACCGTGAATTGGTTGGTGTATCTGCCGCCGCCGATGAAACGCTCCTCGAGAAAGCCCACCCAGGGTCCCAATGAGTACGCTGCGCTCGCGTCGCCCCGCCAGTGAGGAACACCGGCACTACCGGTCGTGACAGGAGAGAGGATGCCCGCGAGATTCTCCGATGAGGTGCCGTCGGTGGTGGTGAGATCTCTCACATACGTCGCAAGCAAACGCAGCGAGAGATTCCCGTTCCAGCTATCGGCGAAGCGGGACATGGGGGCTGCATAGCTGGTCTCGAAGTCGGCGCCGCTGGTTTTTGTCTGATCCGAGTTGATGTAGGCCAGCGTCAACGTCTTGGGATTCCCGGCCGCATCGCGCTGAATGTAGGCACACAAAGCCGCGTCTCCCTCATAGCAGCGATCCACGAGATCCTGATCCACCAACTGGGAAATGGCGTCCTTGATCTTGATCTGGTACACGTCCACCGACGTGCGGAAACCCTGCAGCCAGGACGGCTGGTATACGATGCCCCCCGTGGTGGTATCCGCCTCTTCGGGAACGAGGCTTGCATTGCCGGTGGTGATTTCCTGGACCGTGAAGCTCTGGCCGTTCGCGGGGTTCGCCACGCTACCGAACAGCAGCATCTTGGAGGTGTACAGCTCACTCAGGTTGGGCGCCCGAATGTCCCGGGAACGCGTGGCGCGGAACCGCAATTCATCGGTCATCGAGTAGGATACGCCCACCTTCCAGGTCGTCACCGTCCCGCTGGTGCTGTAGTCGGTTTCGCGGACCGCGCCGTTCAAATCGAGCGATTTGATCAACGGCAGATCACGGGCCAGGGGAACGACGGTTTCGAAGAAACCCTCTTTGACATTGTAGGACCCCTCGATTGGCTGGGGGTCGCCGATGAGGTAGGCGCTGCTTTCCGATAGGGGGTCGACTTCGGATTTGAGGGTTTCACGCCGGAATTCGGCGCCTGCGGCGATGGAAACCGGTCCCGCCCAGCTGGAAATCGGTTCGCCCTGGATATTGGCCGCCGCGGCGGTCTCGCCGATGTGGGATCGCAGCGACTGGGTTCCCATCACATAGTTGAGCGCAGCCGCGGAGGGTGAGCCGTAGCCGAACAGATTGATCGGCACGCAGCCATTGCCGGGGCTGATGAGTGTCGAGCGGCACACGATTTGGCCGGTGGGGCCTACGACCGCGTCTTCCGCCAAAGCATAGTTGGCGGTGATCTCGTTACCATACAGTTTGGCGCTATAGGTGGTGAGGCCATATTCGGCATGGGCATCCCACTTCCAATTGTTTCCGAAGCCGCCGTTCACTCCGGCCACGTAGCGTTGCACGAAGTTGGTGTCGTCCACCTTGATGAAGTCGGTGGTGTTCAGCCGTCCGAACGCAAATCCCGGTGTGCCCGTGGCGGCCAGTTGAGAGGCGATGGAAGCCGGGAGATAGGCGTTGTCGGCGAAGATCTCCGAGCCGAAATCGAAGGCCGGCGTCAGATAGGGATTGATGGTCTCGGACTGGGCCAGCGTGACGTTCACGTAGCCAGTGAGATTGCTGGCCAAGTCGTAGGATCCGCGCAGCATCAGATTCACCCGGTTCAACGGTGTTTCGAGCGGCGTGAAGCGCCCGGAGTTGACGCCATTGCCGCCGGACATACCCGCTCCATTGGCGGGGTTGCCTTGGATAAAGGGTTCCGGCGTCCCCCCGGGGCCGAACTGGGTCCCTGCCGCCGGGCCGCTCAGGATAACTCCGCCCTCGGTGGCAATCGACAGCTGGTAGTTGGGCTCGATGAGCTCGGCTGGCTGTCCATTGCCGGACAAGGGATTCGCGATCACTCCGTACTGTGTTCGCGCCCAGGGCCGGTCGTACTGGTGGAGAATTCCGCCGTTGTCCTCGTATTCGGAAGCCACCTCGAAATGGCCTTTACCGTCGGCGAACCCGGTACCGTAGGCCAGCGTGAGCAGCCGGTCTTCGTTGTCTCCGTATTGGGATTCGCCATACTGCACGTTGGCTTGAAAGCCCTGCAGATCCTTCTTCAAGACGATATTGACGACGCCGGCGACGGCGTCCGAGCCCCAGGCCGCCGACGCGCCGCCGGTAACGACATCGACGTGATCGATCAGGGCGGTGGGAATCACATTGGTATCCGTCGTTCCCTGAGAAGTCGTCGGCACGAAGCGCTGACCGTCCAGCAACACCAGGGTGCGGTTGGCGCCCAGGCTGCGCAGATCCAGGAAATTGCCGCCGGCATTTTGCGAGCTCAAGCCCGTGGTGGCGGGAGTCTCCGAACCGACCAGCGCAGGTATTTCCTGGTTCAAGAACTGGCCGATATTGGTGGCGGCGGTATTCTCGAAATCAGAGGCATTGACCACGGTGGTCGGCGTCGGAGCGTTGAATCCGGCGCGCGCAATCCGGGTCGCGGTAACCACCACCTCTTGAATGGTGTTTGTCCCCGTATCTCCGGCCGCCGGTGGGGGACCTTCTTTCGCGGCGTCGTTTGACTGCGCCGGAACTGTCGGAGTTTGTGCGTATCCTCGTGTCGACAAACCTATCTGTGTTATCAACGCCAGCGCAAGGACGCTCGTTGAACAAACGATGTATTGTCTTAAACCGCACCCAAAGCTGCGATGTTTCGCGTTCATCCTTTCCCCCACTTCGCTTTATATTGTCGCCGGTCATAGGCGTCTCTCCACTCGAGCCTCTGTCCAGTCAGTTCATCTCGTTCCACCATCCGATCGAACTCCTCTACACCGTGACCCGGATCGGCAATGAGAAGCGCAAATCGGGCGCCTTCATTCGTCGGCACCCGCACTGCGCACTCGGCCGATATTCGCGAGTTCTTAAGAACGATCGCACGATTGCGAAAGTGCGCTGCTGGAGCGCGGTGCACTCACCGGGACCGTCGGGTCCTGTACAGGGAAATATAGACCTACGCGGGAAATTGTCAATCCAGCCCGGCGGCGGCGCCCGATCGAAATTGATGAACACTCGGGAGATGTTCGCGATTGTTGAGCCGACATCGACTTCGTATCGGTCGGTCGTTACCAACGCCAGGACCAGTCCTTGGCAGATGCGCGGCAGCTGCCATCTTTCCACCCGCTCCAGCCCTGGCCGCGAATGAAGCGGCCGGTATGCGCCCCCGTGAACTTCCCATCGTCCAGGGCGAGCCCGCCATTGACCGCGACATAGTGCACGCCTGTCGCCAGCTGGTGCGGCGACTCGAAGGTGGAATGATCTTGGATGGCAGCCGGATCGAACACGACGACATCGGCGAAATTGCCGGCCTTGAGCACGCCGCGCTGTTTCAGCGAAAGATTCGCAGCGGGCAGGCCGGAAAGGCGGTGGATCGCATCGGCGAGCGGCACAAGCATTTCTTCACGGACGTATTTCGCCAGAACTCTTGCAAAGGTGCCATAACCGCGCGGATGCTGAACCGTCCGGAGAACCGCCCCTTCCGGCGTGATGGCCCCCGCGTCGGAGTTGAAGCTCATCCATGGCAACACGACCTCCTTGCGCAAATTGTCCTCGGACATGAGCTCATAGGCGACGCCGATTCGGGTGCCGTCTTCAATGACCAGATCGATCGCCGTTTCCTCCGGGGATTTGCCGCGCATTGTGGCGACCTCAGCCAATGTCTTGCCGGATAGAGGTTTGAGCTTCTCGGTTCTGAATCGGAGAAGAAGCGTTCCTTCCGGCCCCGCGGCGATCAGGCCGCTTTCGAAATCGGGATCGGGACTTTGCATCTCGGCCAGAAGGCGAACCCTGGTCGCGGGATCCTTCATTCGCGCGATCCACGCCTCCAGACCGCCGTCGAGGACCCAATGCGGCATCGAAGCATCGAGACCGGTGGACGCGGCCGTGTAAGGATACATGTCGGTGGTTATGCGGATGCCGGACGCACGCGCAGCCGTGATCTTTGCAATGACGCCATCGAGCTTCGGCCAATTGGCCTTGCCGGCAGCCTTGAGATGATAGATCTCGGCGGGGGCTCCTGATGCTCTGGCGATCCCGATGGTTTCGTCCGCCGCCTCAAGCAGGCTATTGCCTTCACTGCGCATATGGGTGATGTAGATTCCGCCACATTTGCCAGCCTCGGCGGCAAGCGCTTCAAGTTCGGGCGTTTTTGCGAAAGTACCCGGCGCGTAGATCAGGGCAGACGAGACCCCGAGCGCACCTTCCGTCATCGCCTGCCGCACCAGGGCCTGCATCTGCGCAAGCTGATCGGAGGTGGGCTGCACGTCCGCTTCGCCCAAGACATAGTCGCGAACCGTGCTGGCGCCGACCATTGAGGCAATATTCGGCGAGATGCCCTTGCGTTCGAGCGCTTCGAAATAGTCGCCGAAACTTCGCCAGGCGATCGAAGTGATGCCGCTGTCAGCGCGTTTCTCGTCACGCGCAACCATGGCTTCGCTGAGCGGCCCCATGGACGTGCCCTCGCCCGCCACCTCAAGTGTGACGCCCTGGATCAAGTCGCTCTCGCCACGCCCGTCCGCCATAAGGCTGCTATCCGCGCCGCTCAACATGTTGATGAAACCGGGTGAAACAGCTTGGCCGCGCGCGTCGATCACGCGTCGGGCTTTGGCCCCTTTGTGCGGGCCGACATAGGAAATCCTGTCTCCATCGATGACGACGTCGCCTGGAAAGGGTGGCCTTCCTGTACCGTCGTAGATCATGCCGCCATGAATGAGCACGTCATGAAGCATCGGGGCGGCAGAGGCGTGGCTTGCGGTCAAGGCCGTCCCTAAGGCCATGTAGGCGAACTTGGCTAGGTGGGATTTGGCCATCATCGCTCCAGAATCGGTTCAATGGCGTTGGGCGGCGAAAGCCGGCAATGGCCTGAAAGGCGACGTCCGGCCGGTCACGCGCCACAAATGCGAGCTATGCGAACAGGCTGACTACCGTTGCAAGGCCGGTCCGGGGGGCTATCAATTTAAATTTGTTTGTCTTCGGCCGAATAAATTTCAAAATACGATTGCGCCCGCGTGGACGCCGCATCACCTGCGGACACCAAGGTCGATATCCCTCGGCTAGATGCACGGCCTTGCTTTTGTGACTAGAAACTAGCGCGAAGCGTCAAACCCACCGTGCGCGGCCGAATTCTGTACCCGGTCGGGACATAGAACTGCGTCACGTCTTGGGCCGAGGAGAGCGCGGAGCTGTTGGTGAAGTTGTCGACGAACGCGGTGACGTCCAGGTGAGGGAACTTCAGCCCCGCGCGCAAATTACCCACGGTGTAGCCGCCAAATTCCAATCCCTGCGAGTTGAAATCAGTATAGGCGGAGCCGACATACTGACCGCTCAGGCGAACGAATCCTTGGTAATCGAGTATGGGGAATTGCGCTTCGCCGTACAGTGAACCCTGGAGTTCCGGAGATCCCGGTAAACGGTAGCCGGATACCACACCATTAGTGGTGGCCGCGTTCGGTTCCAGATTGGGCGCCGGGCCGAAAAAGCCGTAGCTGATGCGATTGAGCGCGGCGGCCGAGGTGGTCGCCGCATGATCGGCTGAGACGGTGCCGCCGAGCTCCAGCCACTGAGTCGCTCGCAGGGTAATCTCCTCTTCCAGACCGTAGATCCTGGCCTTTCCGCCGTTGCCGATGTAGGTGAAGCCTTGGGGCGTGAACAGCTGCACTTGAATATTGCTCCACTCGATATCGTAGACAGAGGTGTTGATATCGAGTCTGCCATCCAGCAGACGCACCTTGTTGCCCAGTTCATAATTCCATAAGCTGTCAGGCCGATAAGAGGCCAAGGAGGCCTCGTTTCCCGCCGTCACGTTGGGGCCGCCCACCCGATAGCCCTTGGCCGCCTGGAAATACCAAGTCAGATCGTTGGTCTGCCGGAAGGTGATGGCCGCACGGGGAGTCACCGGCTTATCCAACTCGTTGCCCGACGAGTTTGCCCCCGACAGAAAGCCACTCTCAATCGTGGTGAAATGAACGACATCCTTGCTGACGCGCACGCCGGCGGTGAAGTCGATACGGTCGGCGAGAGTGTATGTCCCGCTGCCATAGAGCGCTGCTTGCCACTGCACGGAATGGATGTCGCCTTCGGTGACCAGCGGCACGAAGGGAGAATTGGATGTGACAGTCTGGTTGGGATCGCTGGCAATCCTTTGGTAAAACGCTCCAACGGTGTATCGAATCGGCCCCATCTGTGGCGAATCGAAGCGGAATTCCTGCGAAATATCGTGCAAAGTACTGGGGGACACGCTCGGTGCCGACGCATACGGTCCGTTGAACGGCAGGCCGGCCGCCAGAAGAAAGGAGCCGTAATCCTGCGTCGAGTTAACGAATCGATCGAAATAACTCGTCGTCGATGTGAGCGTACCCCAGGTGGGCGTCCAGGTCGTGAGCAGGTTGTAGATGTGACTATCGAATACCGCCGTGCCCACGTCGTAGAACGGCTGCTGGGTCTTGTAGTCCGGTATTCCCGACTGGGGGAAGTAATACGTGGCCGAGCTGCCAAA
>Ga0182030_10008613_pt1 | contig 21082 bp, 20 predicted proteins | sample 812S3MmetaG_FD_121299 | JGI IMG/M metagenome (GOLD analysis project Ga0182030, IMG submission 121299) | Permafrost microbial communities from Stordalen Mire, Sweden - 812S3M metaG (Illumina Assembly) | ecosystem: Environmental > Terrestrial > Soil > Wetlands > Permafrost | place: Sweden...
ATTGGCCTGGTTGCGACACCTGTTTCCATGGCGGCTCTGGCCACCGCGGGAGGTATCTCCAAAATTAGGCGGGGATCAAATGGCTTGGGAATGATATAGTCCGGTCCAAACTGAAGTTCTTGTCCGCCATAAGCATTAGCCACCACATCCGATGGCTCCGCCTGGGCGAGCTCGGAGATTGCTTTGACGCACGCCAGCATCATTTCCATGTTGATAGTCGTTGCGCCCACATCTAGGGCACCTCGGAAGATATACGGAAAACAGAGAACGTTGTTCACCTGGTTATGATAATCAGAGCGCCCCGTTGCAATGATGGCATCAGGACGGGCTTCCTTAGCCAGATTAGGGTCGATCTCGGGAACCGGATTAGCTAAAGCTAATATTATAGGTTTATCCGCCATCTTCTTGATCATTTCAGCGGTCAGAACGTTACCAGCAGAAAGACCTAAAAACACATCGGCGCCATCGATGGCATCACAAAGAGTTCGACACCTTGTTTTAGTTAGATATTTGGATTTAAACGGATCAATCGAGCCTTCGCGACCTTCATAAATAACCCCATCAAGGTCAACCATGAGCACATTTTCTTTGCGCAGACCCAAGGCAACCATCAGATCCACACAAGCGATGGCAGCGGCCCCTGCTCCGGAACAAACAAGGCGAATCTCTGATATGTCCTTCCCAACGAGCTTCAGTCCATTGAGAAAAGCCGCGCTGACAGTGATGGCCGTACCGTGCTGGTCATCATGGAAAACGGGTATCTTTAGCCGTTCCTTTAGTTTTCGCTCCACCAGAAAACATTCTGGTGCCTTAATATCTTCAAGGTTAATAGCACCAAAGGTAGGCTCTAGGCTGGCGATAATATCGATCAGCTTCTCGGGGTCGCTTTCATTGATTTCAATGTCAAAAACGTCAATATTGGCAAACTTTTTGAAAAGGACGGCTTTACCCTCCATCACAGGTTTGGCGGCCAGCGGCCCTATGTTTCCCAAACCTAGAACAGCTGTACCATTGGTAATTACCGCAACTAAATTGGCGCGACAGGTGAGCTCCGCAACGGTCATGGGATCTTTGACGATTTCTTCGCAAGCAGCAGCAACTCCGGGCGAATAGGCCAGAGCTAAATCACGCTGGTTAGCAAGTGGCTTAGGCGCTACCACTTCGAGCTTTCCCGGCGTAGGATGCCGATGATAATTCAGCGCGCTTTCATATAAATTATTAACCATGGTTACCCCGATCTGCCGTACACAAGATAGTAGATTGTATCACTTTATGACAAGTTCCAGAACACGTTTTCTTGGAAAAGCAGGAAAAACCCTGGTCGGATCATCCCCGCCAAGGTTGTTTCGGCTAGCTGAATAAGGTGTATGTAATTTAAGCTATTTCTTTTTTGTCTTTAATGCACTTTTGCCAAAGACTTGCGTTATGTAAAGCGATCCGTCATTGGCCCTTGCTATTCCAATGCCGATTTCCGCAAACTTTGGATTGAGAATATTCTTTTTATGCCCCGGAGACTTCATCCAAAGCCTAACCACCTCACTGGGCGAGCAACCATAAGCAATATTTTCACCCACGTTTCTATAAGCATATCCATGCTTTTTGATCCGTGCGGCTAAGCCGTTGCCATTAACTTCATGAGAGAGGGTTTTGGTCTTGGCCATAGAGATGGACTGCTCCTTGGCAACCTTCCTGAGCTGACCATTGAACCTGAGAGGAGCAAGATGCGCTTTTTTGCGGGCATGATTCGTATGAGTCAAAATTATTTCTTCCGGAGAAGAAGCTGACACGGCCTGTGATTGGATCAATAGCCCAAAAAGGGCCACAAAAGCTAGACTTGCCAGCTTTCTTAGTGAATCAGATGAATATGTAATCATAGTTTACTCCTAATCATTAAAATTGATGTTATAGCTTGCCACCCTCGAATTCCCCGTTGAAGTCTATAAGACTTAAACCTTCTCTCTTGAAAGAAGTATGCAGAGAATTAATTCCAGTACGCTCCAGGGTGATTTCAGCAAGAGCTGGCAGTAAACCGATACAGCTCGGCAAGGTTGAAAGTCGGATGTTAGAACTAAGTCCTAGCTTACATAATTTTGTCAATTTCCCAATACTACTTGGGACATGATCTAGTTCATTTACCTCGAGGCTAAGCTCTACAAGATTCGTCAACTCTACAATGCGATCAGGCAGGTATTGTAATTTATTATAATCCAAATTAAGGTGAGTAATTCCTTGTAGTTGCCATAGGCATGAAGGTGTAACATCTATATCAAAAAAATTCCAACCAAGATTAGCTGGATATTGGAAATGTTTCAGGACATTTTTAGGATAGTACAGACAGGCCAAGTTAAATTTCCTCTGAAAACGATCAGATTCTGGGTCATCGGATACAGGAAAGTTCCTCTCTATTAAGCGCCACATACGAAGTGAGCCGTTACCTTTATGATAGAAATTGCCTTCAGATTCTTCAACATTGCAATTGATAGGCAACAAAGGCAGGCGGTACAAGACAGCCAGACCCATTAGGTTAGAGGTGAGGCTTTTGATTTCTCCAGAGTCACGCTTTGATATAATCTCGCACAGCCTCCCCCATAAGTTCTTCAGACCATCACACATTTCTCGTGAGGCCAGCCTTAAATTTGCTATGTCCTGCAATTCAAGATAAGGAAAGATGTGGCTTTCTTTTACAGCTTGCGGTATCGAATTAAGCCAATGTGTTGGCTCTTTATTTTCACCACAGGCTTCAGTTGGCATATTTATGGCCGGGGCCTGACGCTCTTCTTCAAACATCTTATCTAAGACGGCCATAAAGTCTTCTTGCCTATACATTTCACGAAAGTGATTACAAAGGCTTTCTTCAAAGCTGTCGGAACTACCCCAGCTTTGTTCCCCACAACTGTCTCCGCAATCTGAGTCAGAACTGGCTAGAGCAGTGGTTGCCAGCAATGTAAGGGCAATTGTCAGAAGTTGTGCGAATCTATTTTTGACTGTAATATTGTTCATCTTTAATAACCCATCAAACATTTCTATATTCGACCATATCATGGTGGCCCACTAATGCCATGATTAATAAAGATATTTATTTTATCAGTCAACAAACTTCTTCCTGACACATAAAAAATCGCCCGCGGAATGCGGTCTCTCGCATGAGCGGCGCTTCTCCAGGTTAATGTAAATAATTGCTAGAAAACCTTGCATTATAAATTAACCGAATTATATATATAGTATAAGGCCGCTTAAAATGGTTTTGGTAGTTTAATTTTATTTAATTATAGAGGTACTTTTATGAAGAAGTTTATGTACGTAGCATTTAGTGTTAGTTTGTTGAGTTGCAGCTCGGCGATGTCGTCCTGGAACAACAATGATGAGGTTGTTCAGCAAAGTGCGAAGGGTTACTACGATGGTCAGTATAACCATGTGCGCGGTTATGTTGAGCCTATAGCTTATGCAATCCCTGCATCAGATTCAGTCAGCCGTTTACATAGGGATGTTGTGATTCATCTCCTTACTCCATCCTTAGAGAGAATTGTTGGCAAGTATCCTGAATGTACGAGCCCTCTTAATCAGGATGCCACAGCATACGTTGCGATGGTTAAGCAGATTTTCCAAGATATTCCTGTTAGATATAATGAAGCAGCATTCAGGGAACTTTTTGAAAATAAGACGGTAACCTTGAAAGAATTAAAGGACCTTCAACCTAAGCTCATTTCCTGGGGATCGGTTGTAAATGTACACCCGGCAGATGATGGTGGGGTTAAGCTTGGCATTGTTAAGAGCTATGTGGAAGCTACTGTAGCTCCACGGATCCAGCAGGAGGAAGCTGCTCGAGTGGCTGCTGAAAAATTAGGGCGAGCCGAGGAACAAGAGCGTGCTCGCATCGCAGAGCAGCAAAAAGCAGAGGAAATGAAAGCAGCTCAGCCAAAAGCTGATGCCGCAGCCCAATCGAACGCTCGCGTTGCAGGTGCACACAGTGCTCCTAGGACAGCGACAGTGACTGTGACTGTACAATTGCCAGCAGCTCCTGCGGCTGCGCAGCCGGAATCTCAGTCTACACCACAGCACCTCCGTCCGCTTACTCCTTCAGAACAAATGCGTAAGAACTTCAACTCTGGTTGGAGTTCAGCTACTGCGCCACGACAAGAGTTGGATACATATGTTGAACCTACCTCTCCCTCGAAGCCAACGAGCACCTGGTTCCTTGGAGGTATATAATAACTGACTTAACATGTAAGATAATTACAGTAGGTATAGTTTTAATAAAATCAGCGCCGAGAGATGTCTCGGCGCTTTTTCTTTTTATGATAATTGGGAACACTCAATATTATATCCGCGCACACTACGTGCTTTACAAACTGACAAGAAGACGGCATAAATATTTTTTACAGCCACAGGGGGAAAGCACATGCCGAATTATCACACCTTTAGTTGGTCCCAGTTTGAAGAGGACACAAAACAGCTTGCAGAAAAACTAGGCGCTCTTAATAAAGAATGGACTACGATTGTCGCAATTGCTCGCGGGGGCTTGGTTCCTGCGGCCATTATTGCCCATTTGTTTTCCATTCGCCATATCGAAACGATCTGCACGATTAGCTATAACGACGACACCCTAGAGCAAGAATCGCTCAAGATTCTCACGGAATTCAGTAGCGAGAGCGACAACATACTGGTCATCGATGACCTGGTGGACTCCGGTAAGACCTTTAAACTTGTGCGGGAAATGCTACCCAACGCGCACTTTGCCTGCGTATATGCCAAGCCAACGGGTATTCCAACCACAGATACTTACTTCAAACTTTTCAGCCATGACACATGGCTTGTGTTCCCATGGGAAGAACAAGTGGAAGAAAACGACGACGTATCAGTCGTCGCCTGATTTAAGAGCCGCTAAGAAAGCGCTTTGAGGGATTTCGACGTTACCGATGTTTCTCATGCGCTTCTTACCCTTTTTCTGCTTGTCCAACAGTTTACGCTTACGACTAACGTCACCGCCATAACACTTAGCCAGAACGTCTTTTCTCATGGCCGACACAGTTTCACGGGCAACGATCTTGCCACCAATAGCCGCTTGAATAGCGATTTTGAATAGCTGCCTCGGGATCAAATCCTTCAGTTTGGAACACAGGATTCGTCCGCGCTTTTCAGCTTGGGCCTTGTTGACGATAATGGAAAGCGCATCCACAGGCTCTGAGTTCACAAGTATGGACAGCTTCACCAAATCACCTTCACGGTATTCATCCAGATGGTAATCAAAGCTCGCATAACCGCGGCTGATGGATTTCAGGCGATCATAAAAATCAAAAACAATTTCATTAAGGGGTAGCATGTAAACAACCATAGCACGACTGCCCACATAGGTGAGCTCGACCTGTTCACCACGACGATCGGTACAAAGTGTTAAGATGGGACCTAAGTAATCGTCAGGAACCAGAATGGTAGCCCGAATCCAAGGCTCCTCAATGTGATCGATACGCACCACATCAGGCATATCTGCGGGATTGTGAAGCTCAAGCAAGTCACCATTAGTCAGGTGAATTTTGTAAACCACACTGGGCGCGGTGGTTATCAGATCAAGGTCGAACTCACGCTCAAGACGTTCCTGAATAATTTCCAAGTGCAAAAGACCCAAAAAGCCGCAGCGGAAACCAAAGCCCAGCGCCGCTGATGTTTCAGGCTCGTAATGGAAGCTGGCATCATTTAAATGCAGACGCTCAAGGCTTTGACGTAAGTGTTCGAACTCACCCGCATCTATAGGGAAGAGACCGCAGAAGACCACAGGAACGCTAGGATTAAATCCTGCCAAAGGCTCCGTAGCCGGGTCGCGGTCATCGGTAATCGTATCACCCACATTACAGTCGGCCACGAACTTGATGCTGGCCGTGATAAAGCCAACTTCACCGGGTCCGAGCTCATCAACGTTTTCACGTTTTGGGGTGAAAATACCCACCTGCTCCACTTGATAGCTGGAACCTGTCGACATCATGCGAATTTTCATACCCTTGCGCATGATGCCGTCTTTGACGCGCACCAAGATAATTACGCCTAAGTATGGATCATACCAGCTGTCGATCAGCAATGCCTTTAAAGTTGAATCCTTATTCCCAGTAGGAGGAGGAAGCAATGTGACGATCGCTTCCAGCACATCCTCAATTCCTATGCCGGATTTAGCCGAAACCAACAGGGCCTGGCTAGCATCGAGACCAATGACATCTTCGATTTGTTGCTTAATCCGATCAGGTTCTGCTGCCGGCAGATCGATCTTGTTGAGAACAGGAATAATCTCGTGATTGTTTTCCAAAGCCAGATAGACGTTAGCCAGTGTTTGGGCTTCTACACCTTGGCTAGCATCTACGACCAACAAGGATCCTTCACAAGCGGCCAAGCAGCGGCTCACCTCGTAGGTAAAGTCCACGTGTCCAGGGGTGTCCATCAGGTTCAACTGATAGGTTTGCCCATCGTGGGCCTTGTAATTCAGGCGCACTGTTTGTGCTTTGATGGTTATACCGCGCTCCCGCTCAATATCCATTGTATCGAGCATTTGCGTTTGCAGTTCACGTTTTTCAATTGCGCCGCATTTCTCAATCAAGCGATCGGCCAGGGTAGATTTACCATGGTCGATGTGGGCTATGATTGAAAAGTTACGTATTCGCTCTAAAGGCATTGTCATGAGCGTAATTCACCACCAGTTAAAGATTTCACTTGTTCAACAATTTTATTGGATAGGGACGTCAGCATCTCTTCCGTCATCGTTCCCTCTTTAGGTTCGATACGCACGGAAATAGCCAGCGATTTTTTACCTTCCCCTAGATTTTTACCTTCATATACATCGAAAAGACGCACCTCAGATATAATATCCTTGCCTGCTCTTTTCACCGCTGTTACCAGATCTTGAGCCGCCACATTTCTGTCGACTATAAACGCGAAATCGCGCTCTACAGGCTGGTAAGGCGAAAGCTCAAGAACACCTTTTTTAGTGTCCTTGGGGATTGGCAATTGCCCAAAATACACCTCGAATCCAACGATCTTAGGATCAATCTTCATCTCGCTGAGGATTTTGGGATGAATCTCACCAAAAGCAGCCAGCTTATTTTTAGGGCCTAAACTCAAGTAACCTGAACGGCCAGGATGATAATAATCGGGACCAGGAGAGATCACGGTCAACGCATCCGTATCCAAGCCACAGGCTTTAAGAGTGGTGATAGCATCGGCCTTGGCATCATAAATATCCACATCTCGTGGCGGAGCCGCCCAGTGCTTAGGACCAGACTTGCCGGAGCGAACGCCTGTGACGACCATCAACTCGCCATCCTCGCCAATATCTGTAAATTGCTTGCCGACCTCAAAAAGATTAACGTCATGCTGATCCCGGTCATGATTTCTCTGCACCGCGTTGATAAGATTGGGCAACAAGGAAGGACGCATATCTGATAGTTCGCTGCTCAGCGGGTTGACCAACTTAATGGCCGGATTGCCGCCGCCAAACATCTTTGCGGTTTTCTCATCCAAGAAGGACAAAGTCAAAGCCTCATGCAGACCCTTGGCACACAAAGCGCGTCGAACCTGCCAGCCCCACTTTTGGCGGGTGCGTGAACCAGGATAGCTCTCATAGTCAGCGTTGGGCGTCTCGTGGGTAAGGGGCTCTCGCGGGATATGGTCATAGCCGTAGACACGGATGATTTCTTCCACAATATCTTCTTCAATAGTCAAGTCATGACGCCAGGTCGGAACCTTCACTTGCCAGCTATCACCCTTATCTTCGACAATCATTCCTAAAGCTTCCAAAATCGAGCAAGCCTTATCTAAAGGCACGTCCGTGCCAATCATTTCCTTAATACGTTTGGGTTGGAAAGCAATAACAGGCATCTCAGGCAGCGGTAGGCCAACGGAGGCCAGTTCACTGGCCTGACCACCACAATGGTCAAGGATGAATTGGGTCGCGATTTTCTGAGCGACGAAAGTCATGTTCACATCCACACCGCGCTCAAAACGCTGGCGCGCATCGGTGATGATATTAAGCTTTCGTCCGGTTAAGGTGATGTTGATGGCATCAAAAATCGCACATTCCATCAGTACGTTCTTGGTATCCATCGTACAACCTGAATCTTTACCACCGATAATGCCACCAACCGCATGGGCGCGAGATTGATCAGCAACAACGGTCACAGACTCATCGAGCTCATACTCCAAATCGTTAAGGGCTAAGACTTTCTCGCCCTTCTTTGCCTGTCGAACCATCAGGTTGCCATCAAGGGTATCTGCGTCGAATACGTGCATGGGACGTCCGAGCGCCATAGACATGTAGTTGGTTATATCTACCAGCGCCGAAATGGGACGCAAACCCACAGAGCGTAAGCGATGCTGCATCCAAGCGGGGCTTGGGCAGTTCTTGACGCCCTGGATGTACACACGGGTAAACAGGGTACAAATATTTTTAGTTTCGTCTGCAATGACCACATCGATTGGGCTTTTCACCGCAGGTTGAATCTCTGGAACAGCAAAAGATTTGAGGGTCCCAATCCCTGTAGCAGCCAGGTCTCTGGCAATACCGTAAATACCAAAACAATCACCCCTGTTGGGCGTAATCTCGATATCCAGAACAGGATCGCTCAGACCCGCATAGTCCACGTAACGAGCACCCACCGGCGCATCTTGAGGCAGGTCAATAATGCCACCTTCCGGGCAGTCTTCATCCACACCAAGCTCAACGGCCGAACACAACATGCCTTGGCTTTCAACGCCTCGGATACTGCCGAGTTTTATTTTCATGCCATTGGTGGGAATGGTAGAGCCTATAGGGGCGAGCACTACCTTCATCTGATCATGAACATTCACGCCGCCACAAACAATCTGCATGGTTTCCTTGCCAGTATCAACGGTACACACATTGAGGCGATCCGCATCAGGATGTTTTGTGGCCGATACAACATGAGCAATGGTAAATTCTTCCAGGCCATTGCTGTTATCAATGACGTCGTCCACCACCAAACCCAGCATGCTGAGTTGTTCCACGATCTGCTCCAAGGAAGCCTTGGTATCCAGATATTCTTTCAGCCATGACAATGTAATCTTCATGAGGTTAGCCTTCGTTTGTCGTTAAAGCTTGCACGAACGGGAAGCCATGATGGCGCATCCAGCGTACGTCAGAATCATAAAAAGAGCGCAAATCGGGAATGCCGTATTTCAACATTGCCGGCCGTTCAATGCCCATGCCAAAGGCGAAGCCCTGGTATACATCCGGGTCAATGCCGCCATTGCGCAAGACCTGGGGATGCATTAGGCCACAGCCCAAGATTTCCAGCCACTCGTCGTTGCCGCCAATGGTGATCTTTTCCTTGGTGCGAGTGCAACCAATATCCATCTCCGCGGAGGGCTCTGTAAAGGGGAAGAAACCGGGCCGGAAGCGTGCCGAGAGGTTTTTGACCTCGAAGAAACGCTCGCAGAACTCGATCAAGCAACCCTTCAGGTGAGCCATGTTAATGTTCTTGTCGATAACCATACCTTCAATTTGGTGGAAGTTTGGCGTATGAGTCGCATCTGATTCGTTACGATAGGTTCGCCCGGGCGCAATAACACGGATAGGCGGCTCCAAACGCTGCATGGATCGAATCTGGATGGGGGATGTTTGTGTCCGCAATAACATCTGCGTACCATCGGCCGCACGAGGTAAGTAAAAGGTATCCGATTCCTGACGGGAGGGATGCGTTGGCTCAATGTTCAGTGCAGAAAAGTTGAGGTGCTCGTTTTCTATATCGGGACCCTCGGCAACCGTAAACCCCATGTCCCGGAAGATGGCAATCATCTCGTAGAGCGTTTGTGTATAGGGATGTATGCGACCCTCAGGTGTCTCACGAATGGGCAGACTGGCGTCCAATGACTCGGTTTTGAGCCGTTGATCGATTTCCTGTCCTTCAAGTAAGGCCTTACGCTGCTCCAGGGCTGCAACGACGATCGTACGGAGATCATTGTACTCTTGCCCCTTAAGGCGGCGTTCTTCCGGATCCAGTGCGCCCAAGGATTTCATGAGCACAGATATGCGCCCATGCTTGCCCAATTCGGCCACGCGCAAATCTTCCAAAGATTTTAAATCTTGTGAGTTTTCCAGATTGCTAAGTATCTCAGATCTTAGCGTTGATAAGTTTTCCATGGCATATTTCTATCGTTACTATTCACGTCTTGCTCAGTTCTATCAAAGAAACGCAAGAGTTTCCACAGAAATTCCTTAACACCCTACTTTAATAATTGATTATATAGGTTAGTAAGGCCCATGGGCCAACGCCTTTACACCTAGAATGCGTTTATTGAGTCGTGGAAACGACAAGGATAGGCGTCAGCAAATTCAGCCCTCTTGAACTGTTTTTCCATGTCTGCCATTGTTGTTGCCAAAAAGGCATCTGGTTGATACAATTAGACTCAAGGGTACAAAAAAGGAGAAAACTATGCATGAAGTTTTGGAATTTCTGAACACTTATTTTACACTAATTCTTTCCGCAACCTTCATCATATTCCTACTATATTTAGGCTCCAGATCCAGAAAATCTTTTGATACACAGGCCAAGGCTTATGAAAAACATGATTTATCGCTGGAAAGACAGTTGAAAGGTCTTGAAATGCAGGAGGAAGCTTTAGAGAATTTAAAAGAAAGTAATAGGCTATTGACTGAAATACTGCAGGCGTTGAAAAAATAAATCTAAGAGCTATTTTCTCCTACGCTCGCTTTTCTCGAAGCTACATATTATCCATTATATGATGGGTCCAGACATTACTAGGCCTCAATCAGAATTAGCGCATATGATCGGTGCATAAGATATCCGCCTATTAGCTGCGAGAAAACATGCCTACAACTTCAATATGGTTGGACCATAAAAACTGGTCCACAGGAGTCGTTGAGATTAAGTGATACCCGCCCTGTATCAGGATCTTCGCGTCGCGAGCAAACGTTCTTGGGTCGCAAGATACCATCGTGACCACTGGGATTTTGCATAAGGCAAGCGCTCTACATTGCTGCAGGGCACCAGCACGGGGCGGATTTATAACCGCGAAATCGTAAATATCAAGTTCTTTTGCTGCTATAGGATCCTCAAACAAATTACGACAACAGGTTCTTATAGCCCTTTGGCTTTTGTTTTTGGCCCGCTCCAGTGCACTCAAAGAGACAGAATCCAGCTCGAAAGCATCCACTTTTGCGATCGTCGACAAAGGCAGGGTATATGTCCCACGACCACAAAACAGATCTACGGCTCGTTTTATAGAACTTGGAGCTGATTCTAAAACGAGCTGGGTCAGGATCTTATCGGACAGATCACTGGCCTGCATAAAGCCATCAGCATCCGTTTCAACAGCAACGTCCCCATAGGTTAGGTAGGGCTGCCGGAAGGTAACGATGGGTTGTGTGTCATTCTTATATTTATAGGATATTCGAGCCAAATTATAGCTTCGAGCAAATTCAATAAGGGCTTCTGTTTGCTCGAATTCTAAGGCTTTCACCCCTTCAATCATCAAAAGAATATCAATCCCCGAATCGGTCATCGCTATGAATAGATCGGCCTTTTGTTTGTTATGAAGAACACGCTTGAGGCAAACTCTCAACGGTGAAAAAAGAGCCTCTATCTCAGGCACCACCAGCGGGCAAACGGAGATATCCACAATGTTGTGGCTTTTGATTTCATGATAGCCCAGATGGATTTTGTCCTGAATGCGGGCAGCTTTGAGATTACAGCGTCTGCGACTATGAGGAGGAAATAGAATAGGATCATGGACCGCCACTTCGATGCCCAGGTGAACGAGCGCGCGGACTACAAGCTCTTTCTTATAGGCACCATATGCCTCAGCAGACAAGTGCTGTAAAGCGCAACCTCCACAGACCCCAAAATGAGGGCATGCTGGCTCAATTAAATCAGGAATGGAATTGTTAATGTTAGTCATCCTAGTAGTTACAAAAACGCCCCATAATATCGATTATGGGGCGTTTTTTGTAAAGGATATTCTATGCATAAGGCTTTTCGAGATATACCATCAGCTTATCTTCCCGTAATTTAGTCAGATCTTTTGCAACCTCATGTTCAACCTTGGACAATATGTGTGGCGCCAACAGCTTCCGCAAGTCTCCCAACGTTTGGGGTGGCGCTATCAAAACGAGGCTTGCCAAATCGGCTTGGTCGACATTTAGAAGGTTTGCGATCACTCTTAGAAACTGTTCTTTTTCAACGCGATGAACATCACTGTGTGGTGCATAGGTGCGCGTACTCGAAGCAACCTTAATTCGGCCTGGCTTGTCTGCCCCCATGTCTACCGCCACCATCATTTCTTTTCGCTCGTAGACCGGGCCCAAAAGTTCAAGTTTCTGACCATTTTTTTCCATAAGTCGCGCAACACAGCTATCCGCAACCAACACCAAATGTTTTCCCATTGTGAACCTCCTGTGAACTAACTCGTTGAAAAGATAGACTTGCATTGCCACACTTTCAGGATATCACCCATATATTGCCAAATGGTTAAAATTAGGAACAAATGAAACCATATGGCTTGTTACAAAAAACTGAAGAAAATTGAAGATGCCTCTTGCTTACGTCTCCGCCTTTTGTTAGAAGAACCAGTAGGCTATATAAAACGAATGTAATTCATGCACGACTCACTGCATCAGTTTTTGATCAAAAAGCTCATACCGATTCAGGTAGCGGGCATCGATATTTCGTTTACGAATTCCTCCCTATTTATGTTCATTGCCATAGGCTTGGTCATGACCTTTCAGGTCTTGGGCACCCGTCAGAAGGCGCTGGTGCCTGGTCGTTTTCAGTCCATGGTGGAGATGTCCTACGAATTCATCGCCGGCATGTTGAAAGATACCGTCGGTGTTGAGGGTCTTCAGTACTTTCCTTTTATCTTCTCGTTGTTCATGTTTATCCTGGTCGCAAATCTCCTGGGCATGATTCCCTACGGGTTCACGGTAACTAGCCACATCGTAGTAACGTTTGCCCTAGCGATGCTGGTGTTTATCACCGTCACCATTATTGGCTTTGCGCGCCATGGCCGGAAGTACTTCCGTCTATTCTTTCCCGAAGGCGCCCCGTTGGCTGTGGCACCCATTCTGATTCCCATCGAGATTATATCCTATTGTATGCGGCCCATCACTTTGTCGGTTCGTCTTTTTGCTAACATGTTAGCAGGTCACGTCATCCTTAAAGTGTTTGCGGGCTTTACCATTGCGTTGGGCATATTCGGCGTGGCTCCAATTGCATTAAACATCGCCGTGACGGGATTTGAGTTTTTTGTGGCTTGTATACAAGCCTATATTTTTACGATTCTGAGCTGTTTGTACTTGCATGATGCGGTGCATATGCACTAAAGCAGTTAGGATGGTCGTGATTAGTTTATGGTAAGGACGGCATTTTTAAGTTGGATCTATAAAAAAGGAGAATAAAAATGGAAGTAGCTGCGGCTAAAATGATTGGTGCGGGTCTTGCGATGATCGCGTTGCTGGGCGTTGGTATTGGTATCGGAAATATTTTCGGCAATTTCATCAGCTCGATCGCTCGGAACCCTTCTGCACAACCGGAAATGTTTAAGATGAGCCTTATCGGCGTTGCATTTACAGAAGCCATTGCCCTCTTTGCTTTGGTTATCGCAGTTCTGATTCTGTTTGGATAAGTAGCAGATGCCACAGCTAGACGTCAGTACGTTTCCGTCCCAGCTTTTCTGGCTATTCATATGCTTTACGAGCCTCTACGTCTTTACGGTGCGGGTAACAATGCCGCGGATAAACGGTATCCTTGAGGCCCGCCGCCAGCGTATCGAAAGTTCGCTGAGCCGCGCTGACGAGCTGAAGGCCCATGCGGAGCGGGTACGTCAGGAGTTCGAGGCCTTCTTGGCTACCACCAGGAGTAAAGCCCACGAGGACGTAATGCAAATGATCCACAAGGTAACCGTGACCAGCTCTCAGAAAAAAAAGGATATGAACGCACTCGTGGTCTCGCGGATACAATCCGCAGAAGAACGCATCACCAAACAAAAGCTACTGGCTATGGATGGTATTAAAGTTGTTGCCGAAAATACGGCCATAGAAATGGTTGAAAAGCTCCTGCAACAAAAGATCGATGCTAAATCTGCGGGCGATATCGTGAATAAACTATTCAGCCAAAAGGTGGCCTGATGTTTCAAACTTCCACATTCTGGTTCCTGGTTTCATTCGTTTTATTCTTCATCCTTTTTGGCCGAACCATTTGGGCTAGTGTTCGGAGTGGTCTCGATGATCGTGCAAAACGCATCGAAGGAGACATCCAAGATGCCATGCGCATGAAAGAACAAGCCCAGGAATTGCTAGAACAAATCAAAGTTAAACAGCTCGAATCTGGCAAGCACGCGGAGTCTATTATCAATCATGCGAAACTCGAAGCGGAACGCCTGCGTTCGGAAGCGGCTCAAGAACTGGATGAGTATATGAAGCACCGCGAACAGCTGCTAGAACAAAGGATCGACTTCGCTGAAAAAGAAGCCATAAAAGACATCCGCGATACAGCAGCAAAAATGGCAGTCGAAGCCTCCGAGAAGATCATGAAGAAAGTCGTCACCGACAAGGTCGACGGAGAAGTGGCCGACCGCGCGATTGGCGAACTTGCCGCCATGAACGCAAAATAGGGCCGAGAGCTCCTTCTTCAAGGGAAGATATAAGCCCCACAGCCATCATTGCGAAAAGCTGTGCTAGGCACGACGCCATCTGGTAACCAAAAAGGGTGACGGGTAGACTAAAGCCACCCGACCCCCTCATTACGAGAAGCGCAGCTTCTTGGCAACCCAGTGCGGTGCCCCGGACGACCTCACTGGGTAGCCACGGCGGCGCGCTTCGCACAGCACTTCGCGATATGACGGACTGGGGGTTTTCCTTTTCGTTTTTAGCACCGAGCTCATCAGAAAGAATCATCATATACGGATACGGAGCGTTAAGCCCTACGTTATTTTCCATAGGCAGTCACAAAATCGGACAAATTAAAAATACCCGGACCAACATTTCGTGCTTGCTCCCGGGAGAATAATATCTTACAAATGCTACAAACGTATCAAATTTTATTAAGGAACCTCCAATGACTGCGCAAACGACCGATGCTAAATATACAGATTTTATAACCTCTCTCGAGAAGGATGCGTTTATCATTCTGCTCCAGACTGACGACGGCCTTGCCAGTTGTGCTTCTAATACTTACGTCAACAAAGACGATGAAGAGCCAATCACGGTTATCCCTGTTTGGTCTTCAGGTTATTCCAAAGAAGCCGAAGCGAACCTCACAGGCGAGTGGGCCGAGTATGAGGCCGTCGAGCTACCCATGGAAGTATTCCTGACAGAGCTACTGCCCTATCTGGCACAAGAAGGCGTGTTCATTGGAATCAACTGGGGCCCCGACTTGGATGGTTTGGAAATAGATCCTATCGATATCTTCCGTGACCTAGGATTGCTAGAAGAAGACGATGAAGAAAATCACAAAACACCCCAGAATGACGCATAAATTCTGAGACCCGTAAAAAAAGCCCCGCAAGATTCTTGCGGGGCTTTTTGCTAGTCTATAATGCATAATCCAGTTCATTAACGCCTATTTGTTCTACTTCCTATCCAACCACGCTTGCTTAGGATTGAAGGATGCACGAACATTTCCTATTCCACGACCAACTGCATATTGGATCGCATCATCCGTTGAACCCGAGTCCTCACCGTGAGCTCTGCTCAAATCGTCACCGCGAGCTCTTTTATAAAGTGGTTGAGCACTCCGAAACCCTTCAGGTACGATATTTTCCAAGTTCATAGGTTGATCTATGGGCGGATCAATGAGAAAGTCTTTTTCGGCAATAAATTCTCTTATTTTCAATTCTGCCTCACATGATTGGCTCAACCAGCCGCTGTGGTACCCTTGAGTCTTTAGAAGCGTATCGTATCGAGCCTTCTCGGCCCTCAGTTTACATATTTGAGCGTCTATCTCTTCAACTTTAGCTAAAAAAGCAACGCCTTCGGCAAGACTTGCTTGTAATCCAGCAGTCTGATCGACAGTGAAAGTAGAAGACGGCCGTCGACTGGAAGCTGCAGAATCGGAGGAATTATATGATGCCTCCCGGAGAGAGTTGAGAAATGCAGCCGCCTCAGCTTCTTCCATCACCTTAGACTTCTTGGCAACAGCAACTTGGCTGGGCGCATTTAAGTCATCACGTTCATTTTTCGACGCAGAAGCGGAATATTGCCCCGCCGTTAAAACGAGAAACGAAGCAGCTGTGACAATTCCTACTATAGTCTTATTCATAATAAACTATCCTATTATAATAAATTTAAGAACACACACGTCTCCTTTAAAATAGGCAAAAAAGGATGCTATTTAGAGGTGACTTTACATACTTATAAGACTACATCTTGATAATGTCAAGAACTACAGCAATCATTATTTATTTCCACTTCATTATTTTCCTAATAAAACTGCAACAACATTCCTCAACAGGATGTCCACACATCCATTTCTACCCCGCCTAAATCGTGGGATAATACGTATAAAACATCCCATTCCGGAATCTGGGTTGAAAGAAAAAGGACCCCATCTAATGTGCGCTCGCAAGGAAAACCCATGTATGCAATGAAAACCGTATGTTTTTTTGCTTGAAAAACACGGGTGATGTGGTAACACTTACGAGATATAAGATATAATTGTAGGTGAATGTAATGTTTGAAAAAAATATTTTGATTGCTGCGCTAGTGACGTTGCTGTCCTTTACGGCACATGCCTCAGAAGAGCATGTTACCCAACCCCCTCGTAACGTCATCAATTGCATTGGAAATACGGATGCTTTGCAGAAATACCTAAAAGAACATTTGCCATTATCGAATCCAGAAGTAGATGGCCCTAGAGGAGATTTTTACGCTCTTCCACCCGAAATAAGAAAGAATATCTGGGAATATCTCGATGAGCGATCTATCGCTCTTTTAGGAGAAGACCTCTTTGTTGATGATCAATCTTTCTATGTTATAAAAAAGTCAGGCCCTCTTCCTACACCCAAGCCAGCCAGTGCCGAATACTTAATCCAAATAGTGCCATTCTTGTTATCTATAGAGGACTTAAGAAATGTTTTTATAGTGAAGACCAAAGAAGGGAAGAGCATATATATACCAAATTATACCACTTATAGCAGGAGTTACCCCCCCTCCCTCCCTCTTGGGGCTGGTTATCGTAATATGCCGGCAAGCACAGGGCTTATCAGTTATATAAACTCGATGGTTAACCCTGAAGTTTACAAAGAAGAAGGCATATTAGGCATTCAGGCTACGTTTCTCGTTTTGAGTCCACTAAAAATGGTCATTTGGGGTAAAATATTGCATGACCGTTATTATTTTTCTCATTCCGTGGAAGTGAAAGAAGATGTGCATGGCCTCCATACTTATAAGGGAAAATATAGCATAACTTGCTTGAAATCAAAGGTTGCTGAACATCTTGAGAAAATTTGCCGAGAAGTCCTTTTAAGCTGTAAAAATAATCAACTAAAAGACCTCATTAACTCAGCGATTGTGGCCATGAGAATGAATAAGTTCCCACGTACAATTGAAGATGTGAGAGAAGCTGCTCGCGCATTAATTAATATCAGATTTTTCAAGTATTTCGGCATGCCCCTCGCTCAAGATGAGAAACCTCTTGAAGTAGTCAGAGCAATTCTTTATGGGCTGAGGCTTGGGCCTTGCCACATACTAGATGGTAGTTATGGGAGTAAACACAAATTCCCTATAAATGACTCTTTTAAACGAACACCTGAAGAAAAAACCACTGATTTCCAGTTGTATCGTAAGGTAATTAACCACGGTCTATTAGATTTAAAAATAAACGAATCAGATTTATTTGATGAAGCTTCTACATTTTATTTTTTAGAGAATAGGCCAGCTATCATCGATGATGAACAAGCAGAACTATTCGTCGAATATGGTTATCTTGATAGTATATTTAATTAACTTCAGTTCATCTTTATTTCGACTCTGTAAAGAACCGTTCTAATCTGTCTATGTTTGCAAATACAGGACCGCCATATTCTTTAGCCAAAGCTTGAGCATCAATATCTCCATATAAGTCCTTTATACTGGCATTAACACCGCGATAAGGTTCGCCCATTACAAAAACATCCTGTAAGATTTTGGACATAAAATATGTTGGATCAAGGATATGGTAAACTCTTTTTCCTAGAGTTTTGGATGCATGTGCAATAAATCCGTGAAACATCAAAGAAAGGTTTTTATGATTACCATACAAGATTTCATGTGGTGGCTTGAATATTCCTACAACGTTAACATATTGATTCAGCTTACTTTCCTCAACATTATGGAAGGATGCAGACACAAGCAATACGAGATCACGGTTTGAGGTATAGGCCTTCTCAATATCCATTTTGTATTCATGACGTGCAGAACCTGAGTACCCAAAATCTCTGTAATCTGTTATGGGGTCTGTTGATATCCATGCGAACATATCTTGGCCAGGTCTTTCCACATGATTTGCGCCTGATTTAATGGATTCCACTGCCCTATATAACTTCCCTAAATCACTTTTGCTACCGCATACGTATTCTACAAAGTTTGTTTTCTTTTCTATTGTATCCAAGCCAGACTCATTATATACGTCCAATGCAACAGAATCTAAGAAGGCAGATTGCCCAAATTGCTTGCAGTTACCTAGAGCATAAGAAATGGCTTGCCTCAAGCTTTTATTATTAGAAGCACCTACATTGAAAACGAAATCTCTAAATGAAGTGATTGACTCAGGTTTATTCTGTAACGCAAAATGCAGTGTTTGACCATCAACGCTCTTGCTGGCTACAAATAGGCCAGGTTTAATTTCTTGCACTGGTTCATAACTTGATTGTGCATGGTTGGTAAAAAACAGCATGACTAATAAAACAACTTTATAAATATAACTAATCATATTCAATTCCCTAGAACAACTTTATTCTGAAACAGGCGTATTATTAAATAAATACTCATATGTCTTATATATGCATTCCATCCATTACTGTCAAGCTATATATGACAGTTAACATAATCCATGATATACAGCCCCACTTCATGCGGTTTTAGGACGTAAGCAAAATTTGTGGCTATTTGAAGGCGATCTTGAATGGGACGGAAGTTCTGTCAACACCGTCGGCAGTTTTATATCTGCGACCGTTCACTAGTATTACAGAGAAGGCACAAACCTACCCAAGCAACCCCAATTCAACCAACTTCTGCTTCAACACCAACATATCATGCCAAGCCACCCGCTTCTGACCCGGAGACCTCAACAAATAAGACGGATGATAAATAGCAAAAGACTGAACGCTGACCGTCCCACCAGGTGTCTTATACTCATGCCAGCTGCCACGCAGACCCGTTATGCCTGTTGCTACATTCATCAGGGACTTAGCTGCCACCCCGCCGATCATCACGATGACCGCTGGCTGGATCAGCTCAATACGGCGTTCCACGAACGGCATACACATAGCAATTTCTTCTGGGGTCGGGTTACGATTGCCGGGAGGCCGCCAGGGGATGATGTTGGTAATATAATAATTAGAGCGATTCAACCCAATACACGCCAACATCTGATCCAACAGCTTGCCACTGACACCCACAAACGGCAGACCTTCACGATCCTCGTCTGCACCAGGGGCCTCGCCGATCAACATGATCTTGGACTCTGGATTGCCATCCCCGAAGACCATCTTGTTGGCAACCTTCTTAAGATCACAGCCATCGAAGTTTTCCATGATCTGCCGCAACTCGGCAAGAGACTGAGCCCGCTGCACTAATTCACGCACGGCACTAACCTGGACATTTTTTTGAGCCGGCTGAGCGCCCGTAACAACTGGTTTTTTCTTCAAGGTTTGAACTGGCTCGTCGATCAATTGACTGGGGTTTGATGCGGTTAACACATCGTCACCAATTTCCTTCAACCACTTTACCAACGCTATCTTAGACATGGTTAATTTTCTGATTGTTGTTCATTTGCATTTTGGACAGGTACCGGTTTAGTTCCAACAAGATTTTATCGGTGGTCGCCTCAGGCGAGCTTCCCGTACAATCCACCTGGATGACAGCCCTGGAATAGAATGGCGTATATCTGTCCAACAGATCTTTCAGCTCTCGCTCAATATCACCTTGATGGAACTGGGGCCGATGATCGCGCCGCTCTAAACGAGGCAGAAGCGTTTCGGCTTCCGCCTTCAACCACACGGAGATACCATTCTCCTGAATCTGTTTGCAGCTTTCCTCGTCCGTAAACGCTCCACCACCGGTGGCAAGAATATGCGGCTTCTCACTGAGCAGACGTCCAATTACCCGACGCTCCACATCCCTGAAAGCTGACTCACCGTATATTTCAAAAATATCCGCCACAGAACATTTGGCTGCAATTTCAACCTCATGATCCGAGTCAATAAAGTCCACACCGAGCTTTTTAGCCAAGCGTCTACCAATGCTGGTCTTGCCAACACCCATCATTCCGATTAAGACCACGGTCTTAGGTAAGGTGACTTCGAATAATTCCTTCATAATCAGTTCGTTGCTATTTCATATTTCCTGGTGTTGTTCTAAGATGCATTATAGACTAATCTACTACGATGGTACACATACGCAAAGAGGAAAACGTGAGCATAGCGATTAAAATTCTCTGGTCAGTCCTAGGACTAAGCCTACTCTTGGGAATAGCCTCCCTGGCAACATGGGGGATACCAGCCCCCAGTGGTGAAGTGAAAACAACTTTCTCGAACGACAGGTTCTTTAAAAAGACCGAATCGTCCGAAGAAAAACATGACGAGTAACAGGCTTGTAGAGCAATTCTGTGAAATGCTGGTGGCGGAGAAAAACGCCTCCAGCCATACAGTCGAATCCTACCGTCGAGATTGCATACACCTGAGCCAGTTTCTTGGCCGTAAGCCCATACTTGAGACAAGCCTGGAAGATTTACAGGCTTATCTCAAGCATTTAGCGCAAAAGCACTACGCCACCAAGACGATTGCCCGCAAACTGTCCAGCATGAAGCAGTTCTTTTCGTTTCTCTTCAGCGAACGACTCATCACGGACAACCCCGCCCACGATATATCCAGC
>Ga0182030_10008614_pt1 | contig 21075 bp, 30 predicted proteins | sample 812S3MmetaG_FD_121299 | JGI IMG/M metagenome (GOLD analysis project Ga0182030, IMG submission 121299) | Permafrost microbial communities from Stordalen Mire, Sweden - 812S3M metaG (Illumina Assembly) | ecosystem: Environmental > Terrestrial > Soil > Wetlands > Permafrost | place: Sweden...
CGAGGCGCCTGTCCTCGTGGTGTTGGGTTCCGATGGCAAGGGGGAGATGACCAACTATCGCGTTCAAGAGCAGACCTACATCGTAGATCGTGTGTTCGATCGCGCCCAACTCATTCTGGGGGCAGGCAAGAAGGCTCAGAAAGTGGAGATCAGCCGTGAGCAGCAACCTAAAGGATAGTTCCGATAGCAATACGCAGGATGTAAAGGCGATTGAAGCGCCTGCTGGGCTCGATCTGCACCCCAAACCCAATACATCCGTGCGGATCAGCAAACGTGCGGGGCTGGCTGTTGGCCTGGTGGTGCTTGGACTGCTGTTGGCGTTCGCCTACGGTGGATACCGCCGGCAGATCCGCGCCCAAGCGGCTGCCCATGACGCAGGACTCCCCAGCGCAGTTGGGCCAGCCACGGCATCGGCCACCGAAGTCGAGAAGGAGATCCCGGCAGGAAATGCTTCGCTTGTCGGGAGCGACCAGAATCAATTGCAGGCACCGGGCGCTGGCAACGGACAGCCGCATCTCGGCCAGGCACCGCCGAGCGTCCAATCATGCGGATTCGATCCGCGAACAGGACAACCTTATCGGTTCAATCCCGAGAACGGGCAGCCCTGCGCTGTATATCCTCAAGACCGCGTTGTAGTGCGGCAACCCCCTCAGTCCGGCCATCCGCAAACCGTGAGCACGGCCGCTGAGCCGACTCCGGAGGAGCGGCGCATCGCCGCCGCGTACCAGCGGGAGCAAGAAGCGATGATTGCTCCAACGGGCATTCGCTCCGGAAGCGGGGCATCATCATTCACTTCTTTTCCAGGAGCAGGCGCTCAACCGTCTGGCGCCGATGATCTCGCTCAAGTCACGGCGCTAAGTCAGGCTCTCGGTGGCCGCAGTCCTAACGCGCTTTCTCCGGCTTTAGAGCGTGCGGTTTCCCTTTCACCCACTGGCACCCCGAACGATCCGGACTACGAAAGCCAGAACATGCAGACAGGGAAGGCAGCATTCCTCGCGGCGGCACAGCAGCGCAAGACCGACGATTACTTGCGCTCCACTCGGACAGCGCCGCTCAGTTCTTACGAGATCAAGGCGGGTTGGGAGATTCCGGCTGTGCTCGAACAGAGCCTAAATTCTGATCTTCCGGGCGACATCAAGGCGCTGATCGCCTCAAATGTGTTCGACACCGCGAGTGGGCGATACCTGCTGATCCCCCAGGGCGCCCGGCTGGTCGGCAAGTACGGTTCACGGATTTCCTATGGACAGGACGGCGTCCAGGTCGAGTGGGACAGAATCATCTTCCCTGATGCTTCCTCTGTAGACATCAACGGCATGGTCGGCCTCGACTCCCACGGAAATTCCGGGCTTCGCTATGACGTCGATCATCACTACAAACGCCTCTTCGGATTCGCCGCGTTGACGAGCGCCTTCTCCGCCGCTTTCGATCTCTCCCAGCGCAACACACAAAGCGCTCTGACGTATCCGAGCGTTGGCGATACCGCCACGGCGTCAATCGGCCGCGAGATGAGCCAAACCGGCGCAATGATAACGAGGCGCAATCTCAACGTTCAGCCGACGATTAAGGTGCCGGTCGGCTACAAGTTCACCGTGCGCGTCAACCGGGACATTCTTTTTGATGCTCCATACGCTCCGATACAGGCGCCCCCCCTGCCAGCTGAGCCGGGGCAGCTTCGGCGGCGGAGCGGAATGCCCAACAACGGCAATGTCTTGGGCCACTGATCCCGTCGGATCTCGGCATGATCGAGCTTGAATGCACGCGGGCAGCGCAAGCGCGGAGCGATGCTAGTGACAGTCGTTTCAGACAAAGCTGATGGTTGCGTTCAGGTCTGCTGTCAAGCATGAGTCTGAACCGTGACGGCACTTGCCGACAGCGCACTTTCGCCAAACGGATCGGAGAGAAAATGGTCAAAAAAACGGATCTCCAACTTCGAATGCGGCTAGCCGGTCTTGTGGCCAGCATCGTAGCCGTAGCGGCGCTGGCGGTGACCGTTCTCGCGGACGACCACAACGCCGGCTTTGGCCACACTGTCACCAGCGGAGAACAGGTGTTCCTCTTCGTGGTCGCTTCGATGCTCCTCGTCGTCCAAACCACCGCGTACCTGATAAATCGCGCTCGGCGCCAGTCGAACTGTAGAACCGAACGGCGAACGACCGCTGCACGGGGCGCGAAAAATAGTCCGTGGGGAGAGTTATGAGTTCTGAAATCATGCATCAGATTCTTGAGACTATTGAGGAAGAAATAAATTCGAGACCCTCAGCGATTGAGTTTGAGATGGCCTACCAGGCCCGAGTCGCGATCGACAGGATCAGATTTGCAATCAGGCACACCGAGCAGTTCTGCCCACGATGTGACCAGGTGCGCGACGCCGGACTACAGTTGCTCGACGCTCTGGAAAGACTCGAGAAGGTTGACCGGAGATTCCAGGAGCGGTCGCGAACCGGCACGGTGTCGGGGCCCAATGGATCGCGGGTACAGGAATCCACCAATGGGCACGGGCGGAAGCCCCCCATAGGCCAACGAATCGCGCATCATGCCGCGTCCGTAGAGCCAGGGCAGGTGAATTCATGATGAGTCGCGCTGCAATCGACAACACGACAAGTCTTCGGGCATTAGAAAGAAGCGGCGGCTCCACAAGTGATACGACGCTGCATACACTTGTGAACGCGATCGCTGAAGAAGTCGCCGCAAAGGTCAAATTTGAGATCGCATCTCACGTCGAACAACTCGTCGGCAGAGTTCAGCCGGCTTTACTGAATGTCAAAGAGGCAGCCGTTTACCTCGGGCGATCCGAGCAAGCAGTACAGCATCTGATCTTCGACAAGGAACTGGCTGTTGTCCGAGTCGGGCGTCGGGTCCATCTCGACCGCCGCGATCTTGATTCGTGGATCGAGAAAAACAAATACTGAAACAAGGTTTGTTGCGCGTTAGCTTTTTGGGTTACAATTGACATAGTTTATGCCCAGAAAGACTGACGGTTCCGGTACACTTTACCTCCGCGGCGACATCTGGTGGGTGAAGATCCGGGTCGATGGCCGCCCGGTCTACGAATCCAGCAAATCCACGAAAAAATCCGACGCGATTAAGCTGCGAGACAGGCTCCTTGCCCGCAAGGCGCGTGGCGAGCTCTCAGGCGGAAGCGCCGACAAAGCCCTCATCGGCGAACTGCTCGACGACGTTCTCAAGAGCGACGTCAAGGCATCTACGCGCTACGTCTGGGAGAAGGTGATCGAGAAGAACATTCGTCCGTTTTTCGGCAAGACAAAGGCGCAGCGCCTGACGACCGACCAGATGGACCAATACCGGAAGAAGAGGACGGGGGAGGGGCGCTCGGATGCCACCGTCAACCGCGAACTGTCGATCCTGCGAACCGCCTTCCACAATGCCCGCAAGCGCACGCCGCCCAAGGTTCTCGTTGTGCCGTATTTCCCGATCGTGGCGGAAACTAATATTCGCAAGGGTTTTCTGACCGACGAGCAGTATGACAAGCTTCGGGACGAACTGCCGCACGAACTCAAGGCCCTGTTCGTGACCGCCTATATCACCGGCCTGCGGCGAGGAGAGATCACCGCCATTCAGTGGCCACAGGTCGATTTTGAAGCCGGGCTGATCACGTTGGAGAGGGGTGAAACCAAGACCGGCGAGCCGCGCTCGGTGCCGATTCTCGATGGTGACATGCGCGACCTCCTGACGGCCGCGAAGAAGGAACGCGATGAGAAGTGGCCACACTCGCCCTGGGTATTCACCCGCGACGGAAAGCGCATTCTTGATTTTCGGTGGTCGTGGGATGAAGCCTGTAAGCGTGCAGAAGTACCGGGCTTGCACCTGCATGATCTGCGTCGCACCGCGGTACGGAACATGCGTCGCGCCGGCATTCCGCAGGTGATCCGCATGAAGATCAGCGGCCACAAGACTGACAGCATGGAGCGGCGCTACAACATTGTCGATGCTGACGATCTGCAGATGGCCAAAGAGCTGTTGCAGAACCGTCGCCGGACCCCTGAAAACACGGCCTCCGGTGTAACCGAGAATGTAACCTCGTCACGAAAATCCGCGATACTAGGGGATACGGATAAGCCATATAAATCAGATACTTAGGCCGCTAGGATACTCGGCGATATGGACGATTTTGGCTTGAGGTGCTAGCGGGAGCAATCTCGTGGGGGTTCAAGTCCCCCTCTCCGCACCACATTTTAAAAAAGTTACTGGTTTTCATTGGGATCCTATTTGCCTAGCAAGACCGATTTTTGGACCTTATTGTGCCCTCAGGCTGCACCGGACCGCACCATTTGGTTCAAGTGCCTCTGATCTGAAGATAACAAAGGGAATCCCCGCAGAAGGTACCCCTCCGTTTTCCTTGGAAGATCACTCCCACCAGGCCCGAAAACTACTTCGAACGAGTGGCGATTCACCTCCACTCAGTGCGCAGCGCGGAGACATCCTCGGCCTCTGGCGCGTACCCCGCTACGAGGGCTGAATGGACGAGATAGCAGCGAAAGACCGCGACTTGGCATAGGCTGAAGCCCCCTCGCGTGGCACCGGCTACTATTTTCGCGGTTGCCTCGACGCGAGAGCAGCTGTGTCCGTTCGCGAGCAAGAGCCATGCGCGGTCTTAGGCTGGAGCTCTTTTGGGGCTTCTTAGGGAGCTCAGGTTAGGTTTGCCCTGCGCAATCGGGAACGATGTCAGAGAGAAACGGCGATGTGGACCAGCGTTTCAGCATCTCGCCGGATCCGGGCCAGCAGGCTTTCACCGGATTCGTCGCCGAAACAAACCGCAAAATCGTCACATTCCGAGCAACTCGGAGCGGTACAGAGACGAAACCCTTCGTCGCGGCAGATCATGCGATAGAAGAATTTCTTCCACTTCATGTCGCGGTGGTTGCGCATTGCCAGAGGGGCGAAATGACGCATCATCAACTCGGAAAGCTCGCGGCGGCAGCGCAGGCCTACATCCTGCCAAAGATGGTTGGGACGCATGGCGCGGCGCGAAATCATCGAGGCGAGACGCAATTCGATCCACGATCCTGAGGTAGTGTGCCGGGAAAGTAGTTCCCGCAGGGAGCGCTCGTCGTCCGACAGGAAAACGCCCGCGTCGAGACCATACCGTTCCAGCAGCGATGTGGCGTGGGGAAACAATGTGCCGATTAGGTCACGCAGTTCTGCACCAGCCAGTCCGACTCCCGCAGCCAATGTACTGCCGGACTCCGCTTCCCGGACAGACATAGCGATCACGGAAGCCACGACATGGGCGTCGTCCGCGGCGCACGACAGGGGCGCGTCGATCAGCCAGTTGTAGATTGCGTTCGTCTCCATGAGGGCTCGCTTCAAGCCAATCCGTGCGTCTGGCAATCCTTGGGACAGGTTCGCGCGCACGCGGCGCAACCGATACAGGCGCCGGGGTCCGCCAGCGTCATGATCTTGCGCTCGAACTCCTCATCGTCGTCGCTCAGGTCGACCAGATTGCCGTCTTCATCGATTCCCTTGAGCTCCATGACGCCGCGTCCGCAGACTTTGAAACAGCGGCCGCAGCCGATGCACTTCCCGGGATCGATGGCGAGGAGATACGCCGGCATCCAGGAGCGGCCGTCGCGAGTGATCGTGGTCAGTGTGGCTTCCATATGGCGTTCCAGAACTCTACATCTCGGCGACTTCGCGGTACTTCCCGATCATCTCCACCGCGGCGGCGATGATCTTGCTACCTTCTTCGTCGAGTTTCTCCAGGCTGTCGAAGCCGAAACGGTGAATGTCGCGAAGATATTTGTTGGCCACGATCAGACGCCCGGCCGTCAGGATCATGCGGCCGAACCCCTCGTGATGCATCTTCATCATGGGCGCGACCATGATCCCCGTGGCGCGCTCAATGGAGAGTCCGATGGCGTTATAGAAGAGGTCCAAGCGCCACAATGTCTCCGGATCGGGATCGCCCATGATGGGGATGGCGCGGCGCTTTTCCTTGGTCAGGATGTAGGGTTCCAGCAGATCGAGGTCACTCTTGCCGTCCCAGGAGCCATGCATATCCTGCGCGCGCCACTGCTTGATCAACTCCTTGATGAATACTGAATCCAGCGCGGGACTCGTGGCGGGCGTTGCGGTTTCAGACATTTTGTTCCTCGTCTTCGAAATTCAGAATGCGTTCCTTCCCCTTATGGAGCGCCTTGCGGAGCCATGGCGGTGGGTTGCCTTTGAGAACTTCCTCGAGTTTGACCAGGATCGCGCCAATCTCTTCCGGTTGGTTCACCTTGACGGGGTGGATATGCTTCGCCACCACCCGTGCTGCGCCGGAGCCGCCAATAGCTGCGACGTACAGAATGGCGCAGTCTTTGATGGCCTCCAGCTTGGGTGCGAGCTTATCTTCGTTGCCGTCCTCCTGGAGATCTCCGTCGAACTGCACGGTCTCGAGAAGACAATGGCCCTCCGGCGAGACATCGTAGATCGCGATGTTCTTCGCCCAGCCGAAGTGAGCGTCGACGCGCTTCAGATCCTGGGTAGCGAATGCGATTTTCATGCTCCTCCCAATTGAACTAACTGCTCCGGCTGCGGCTCCAGAGGGAGCCATGTGCTTGGAGTAGGCTCATGCGCCGCGGCCATAAACAGGTTGCCGATTGCGAAAATCAGGTCGCGCGTGCCGCGATAGCCTACAGTCACCTGATGTCCCGCGCCCAACCGGTCGAACGTCGGCAGTCCCAACCGGTAGAACGGAATCCGGAGCCGTGCGGCGGCTTGCCTCCCGTGGGAATGAGTCACCAGGAGGTCGGCGTTTGCCGCACGGTTCTCCAGATCTTCCAGGTCGCCGATCAGAACCTCCTCCGCCGGCACCCGCTCCAACAAAGGGGAAGCGGTGGTCGTCACGGCGGCAGTCACCTGGCTGCCCATCTCGGTCAGACAACTCGCGATCGCCCACAACAGATCCGGCTCGGCGCCGATCGCAATCTTCTTGCCGCCGAAGAAGAAGTGGCCGTCCAGCATTGCGTCCACTAACTGGCTCCGCTGCCGGCGGTACTTGTTCGGGACGGGCATCCCGCTGACTCGCGAGAGGAAGGCCATCAGCTCATCGTTGGGTGCGAGGCCAGTCAATCGGTCGAACACCACATACGGCACGCCCGTCTTATGTTCCAGTGTGATTGCCGCGCCGCGCATCTGCTCGCCGATGGCGATGCTGGCCAGCGACAATCCCATGCCACGGATCTCGGCGAGGCTGATACCGCCCAGTGTGGTGGGCGTGAATTCGTCCGGTATGTGGCCGTCGAGCGAACCGGAAAGATCGGGCAGGAAGAGCGGCTCCAGCCCGAAGGCCTCAATGATGTCGCGCAATTCTTCCAAGTCGCCAGGCGTCAGATGGCAGCCGGGAAGCACGTTGAGGCTTCGGCGGCGCGGCGATCCCGGGGCCGGAGGCTCGACGAAAGTCTCCACCATGCGATCTACAGCCCTGGCCCAGCCATCCTGAAAGGCACCTTTGAAATCGGGAGTGGAAACGTACACCAGTGCGACTTGATCGAGCTCCGGATGTTTGGCGCGAATCAGCTTGATGAAACCGTCGATGTCGTCGCCCTTGGTCTCCGTGACACCGGTGGAACAGATGCCAATCAGGTCGGGCTTCGCCCGTTTGGCTATGTTGAGGACAGCTTGCTCCACGTTCTCCAGCCCGCCGAGCACGGTGGCAACTTCGCTCATGGCGGTGGTTTGCAGCGGAATGGCCTCGCGGAAATGCCGCACGAAGAGCACCAGGCCGAAAGACGTACAGCCTTGCGAGCCGTGCAACATGGGCATGCATCCCTTCACGCCCATGAACGCCAGAGCTCCGCCCACCGGCTGGCTCATCTTCAGCGGGTTCACCGTGCACGCCTTTTTCGATATGAGTACTTTGGCCATGGAGTTACCTCAGGCAGCTCGCACCGCTCGGCCGCCGGCCGGCACTGTCTGTTCCCACGGCGCCGGGCGGCGCACCTGCTCCCAGACGGGATTGCGCAGCGACTTATCGATTTCGTGCACCAGGTCGACCATTCCCTCGTATCCGGCATAAGCGTGATGCCGTTCCTGGTTGATGTCCAGCCACGGCATTTTCGCCTTCAGCGCCACGAACTGCGTGCGCCCGCCGGAGAGCATAATGTCCGCGCGCGCCTCTTTGAGTACCTTGTACATCTCGCGCGGCGTCATGTCGTCGATCATATGAGCGTCGTCGCCCATGATCTCCTTGATGCGCTCCTTGTCTTCCTTGGTGGATTTCTTCACGCTGGTACCCACAATCTCAAGCCCCACTTCCTGCAGCGCCGCCACCACCGACCACGACTTTACACCCCCCGTGATGAGCAGCACGCGCTTCCCCTGCAAATGCTCCCGATAGGGCGCGAGGCGTTGCCAGGCGCGAGCCTCCTCGCGCGTGACCACCGCTTCGGTGCGCCCGATCAATTCCTCGGGAGCCCCGCGGCCTACCAGCAATTTTGCAATCCCGCGCAGCGACTCGCTCATGTCGCTCACGCCGTAGAACGACCCTTCGAAAAACGGGATGGAGTAGCGCTCCTCCATCTTGCGGGCGATATTGATCATCGCCTTGGAGCAGACCATCATGGCCGCGCGGGCCCGGTGCGAACTGGCAACCTGGTGGTAGCGGGCGTCGCCGGAAATGCAGGCCAGAATGCGGATACCGAGCTCGTCCAGCAGCGGCTTTACCTGCCACAGTTCGCCGGAAAGATTGTACTCGCCGATGATGTTGATGTCGTAGGGAGTAGTGAACTCGGGCTCTTCCGTGCCGATGACGTAGTCCAGCATCGCCTCGCCGGCGAGCTTATTGCCCAAGTTCTTCGGACCGACGAATCCCGGCGAGTTGACCGGGATTACCGGCTTGCCGAACTTCTGCGACGCGGCCTTGCACACCGATTCGATATCGTCGCCGATCATCGCCGGCACACAGGTCTGGTACACGAACACGGCCGGCGGGTTGTACTTCTCGATAATCTCCTTGATCGAGCGGTAAAGATGTTTCTCGCCGCCGAACACCACGTCATGCTCGTTGATGTCGGTGGTGAAGCTCGTACGATACAGGTGAGGGCCGGAAGACTTCGATCCGCGGTTGTCCCACGAATTCCCTTCGCAGGCGGTCGGGCCGTGGACCAGATGGGCCACGTCCGTGATGGGTTGCAGTGCAATCTTCGCGCCGTCGAACGCGCACCCGCCTGCCGCGGCTCCGGGTTGCAACTGCTTGGTGCAACCTTTCTTGCGTTCCTTCTCCGACTTCCCCTGGTTCGTGCCGCACCCGGGCTCGTTGAAGACTTCCTGCACCTTATTCGAAAGGTTGCTCATGGCGGCCTCAGCGGATGATGTCGAAGCTGAAGTCAGTCTTCGAAGGTACGTTGGTGCTGCGATCGATTTCGTCGAAGATCTTGTCGAGAATCCACACTAATACGTTCAGGCCGCCCTGATAACCCCAGATCGGATAGCGGTGGTGGTGATGGCGGTCGAAAATCGGGAAGCCGATGCGGATCAGCGGAGTGCCCGTATCGCGCTCCAGGTATTTGCCATAGGTGTTGCCGATCAGGAAGTCCACAGGTTCGGTAAAGAGCAGCGAACGCATGTGCCACAGATCCTTGCCGGCGTAAGCGTGGCAATTCGCGCCGAACGGCGAACTCGCCAGCAGTGTTTTGACGCGCTGTTCCCAGAGTTTGCCTCCATTGGTCGAGAGGATGTGGACCGGTTCAGCGCCCAGTTCCATCAGAAAGCCGGCCAGGCCCAGGGTAAGATCGGGATCGCCATAGATGGCGAACTTTTTGCCATGGATGTGCGCGCTGGAGTCGCCGATGGCGTCGACCAGGCGTCCGCGTTCCTTGGTGATGGAGTCGGGAATCGGCTTGCCGGTGATACGCGAGATCTCCATCAGAAGCTTGTCGGTGCCGGCGACGCCAACGGGGTGATTGAAGGCTGCCACCTGCTGTCCGCGTCCGGAGATGTAGTTGAGCGTCTTCTCGGTGCAGAACTCCTGCATGGAGATAGTCGCCTTGGCGTGAACCGAGTTGGCCGCCTCTTCCAAAGTGGTGCCGCCATCGTACATCCGGAATTCGCCGTCGGTCGGAGTGTCCCAAGTGTCGCTGTTGTCCGCGAGAATGGTGTGCTCCACGCCCATCAGTGTGAGCAGGCGCTTCACCTCGCGTAGGTTGCCTACGGTGTACCCGTCGAAACCGCCGATGAAGTTGATGGATTCGTTCGGCACGCGCTCCGTTTTGGGGACCGTGCCGGCTTTGCCGTCCCAGAAGTGCTCCAGAATGCCCTTCATCACGTTGTCGTAACCGGTGACGTGACTGCCCACGAAGGCCGGCGTGTGGGCAAAAGGCACGTCGAAGTCCAGCGGCACCGATCCCTTCTCCTTGGAGTTCTTGATAAAGGCGTTGAGATCGTCGCCGATCACTTCCGCCATGCAAGTGGTGGAGACCGAGATCATCTTGGGCTTGTACAGGTTGTACGCGTTGGCCAGCCCGTCGATCATGTTATTCTGCCCGCCGAAGACCGCGGCATCCTCGGTCATTGACGAGGAGACGCACGAGGTAGGCTCTTTGAAGTGCCGGGAGAAATGGCTGCGGTAGTAGGCGACGCATCCCTGTGAGCCGTGCACGAAAGGCAGCGTGCGTTCGAAGCCGGCAGCCGCAAATACCGCGCCCAGCGGTTGGCAGGCCTTCGCCGGATTGATGGTCAGCGCCTCGCGGCCGAAGTTCTTTTCGCGGTACTCCGGAGTCTTGGTCCACTCGCGGATTCGCTCTACTTCGGTGGCCGGGACGGGATCCTCAAATTGCTCCCTTTTCTTCGCGAGCATTTCCTTGTATTCCGGACCGCGGAATAGTTCGAAATGATCGAGTACATGTTCGGCATTCTGGCTCATGGTGAAATCCTTTGGGGAGATTCGATTACTGCTTCCAGGGCGCCTTAGCCAAATGCCAGACAGGGGCATTGATTGCCATATCCATATCGCGTGCAAAAATCGCAAAACCGTCGTACCCGTGATACGGGCCGGAGTAGTCCCAGGAGTGCATCTGGCGGAACGGCACGCCCATCTTTTGGAAGACGTACTTCTCCTTGATACCCGACCCTACGAGGTCGGGCTGGACCTTCTCCACAAATTTCTCGAACTCGAAACCCGTGACGTCATCGTAAATGAGAGTGCCGTCTTTCACGTAATGCGTGGTGCGCTGATAATCGTCGTTGTGCCCGAACTCGTAGCCGGTACCGACCACTTCCATGCCGAGGTCCTCATACGCCCCAATCACGTGGCGCGGGCGCAGGCCGCCGACGAAGAGCATGACTTTCTTGCCCTGCAGGCGCGGCCGGTATTTGGCGATCACGCCATCGATCAGCGCCTGGTATTTGACAATGACGCGTTCGGCGCCTTCTTTGATCTTGTCGTCGAAATGGCTGGCGATCCGTCGCAGGGAGTCGGCGATCTTGCTGGGGCCGAAGAAGTTGTATTCGCACCACGGAATGCCGAACTTCTCTTCCATATGGCGCGAGATGTAGTTCATCGAGCGGTAGCAGTGCAGCACGTTCAGCTTCGCCTTGGGAGTGGCTTCCAGCTCGGCAATGCTGCCATCGCCAGACCACTGCGCGATCACCCGCAGACCCATCTCTTCGAGCAGGATTCGCGACGACCAGGCGTCGCCGCCGATGTTGTAGTCGCCGATGATCGCCACGTCGTACGGCGTGCTTTCAAACTTGACGGGCTTGCCGGTCAGCTTGTCGAAGATCCAATCCCTTATGGTGTCGTTAGCGATGTGATGGCCCAGAGACTGTGACACGCCGCGAAAGCCCTCGCAGCGGACCGGCACGATGGTCTTGCCGCCATACTCTTTAGACTTGGCCTTCGAGACCGCTTCGATGTCGTCGCCGATCAGACCGATAGGGCACTCCGACTGCACCGTGATTCCCTTATTCAGTGGGAAAAGCACCTGTATTTCGTCCATGATCTTGGCGAGCTTTTTGTCGCCGCCGAAGACGATGTCCTTCTCCTGAAAATCGGAGGTGAACTGCATAGTGACGAAGGTGTCGATACCGGTGGTCCCGATATAGTAGTTGCGCCGTGCCGCCCAGGAGTATTGGCCGCAGCCCACCGGGCCGTGGCTGATGTGGATCATATCTTTGATCGGTCCCCACACCACACCCTTCGAGCCGGCATACGCGCAGCCGCGGATAGTCATCACGCCCGGAATGGATTTGATATTCGACTTGACGCCGCAATCCGGCTTGCCCTCTTCGAAAGTGCCCAAGTGCTTGGCACGCCTCTTGGCGGTCTTCTCGGGATAGACCTCGAGGACTTCCTCGATGAGTTGCTTGTTCCTCGTTTTGATTTCTTCCACGGTCGGTTCGGCTGTCAGGCTCATTGGGTTCCCCTCTTTACGGATTTCGGCAGACTCGGCCGACCCTCCAAGGAGAAGCCGGCGCTCAAACTTTGGCGGAAACGCAGTGGGGCAGACTTCAGTCTGCGGCGGGCTTCAGCCCGCCCTCGAGCGATCTGAAATCTGCGGCAGGCGGACTAAAGTCCGCCGCAGGCTCAAGCCTGCCCCACCAACGGCGGTTACGCGGCAGCGACTTCCAATTCTTTGGCAGTCTTGCCGACCTGGGTCTCGTCCACCGGCTTGATAATTCCATGCTCCATCAGCATGTCTTCCAGTTCGTCCATGGTGATCGGGGTGGGAATGATTCCCTTCCCGCCGTTGACGTGGATTTTCCGCGCCAGCGTCCGGTAATGTTCGGCCTGCTTGGATTCCGGCGCGTACTCGATGCACGTCATGCGGCGGAGTTCGGCGTGCTGTACCACGTTGTCGCGGGGGACGAAATAAATGAGGTGCGTGCCCAATTTCTTAGCCATCGCCTCAGCCAGATCCAGTTCCTTGTCGGTCTGGCGCTCGTTGCAGATCAGCGCGCCCAGGCGCACACCGCCGGAGTTGGCGTACTTCAGAATGCCCTTGGAGATGTTGTTGGCCGCGTACATGGCCATCATCTCACCGGACATCACGATGTAGATTTCCTGCGCCTTGTTCTCGCGGATGGGCATGGCGAAGCCGCCGCAAACTACGTCGCCCAGCACGTCATAAGAAACATAGTCGATGTCTTCGTAGGCGCCGTTCTCTTCCAGAAAATTGATCGACGTAATCACACCTCGGCCGGCGCAGCCGACGCCGGGTTCGGGGCCGCCGGACTCGACGCACTTAATGTTCCTGTACCCGATCTTCATCACGTCTTCGAGTTCCAGGTCTTCCACGCTGCCCCGCTGCGCGGCCAGGCTGAGAATGGTGTCTTGCGCCTTGGCGTGCAGAATCAGGCGGGTGGAATCGGCCTTCGGATCGCAGCCGACAATCAGGATTCGTTGGCCCATCTCGGCGAGTGCCGCCAGGGTGTTCTGGGAGGTAGTGGATTTGCCGATACCGCCCTTACCGTAAAACGCGATTTGCCGCAGTGACATGTTTCTCCTTTATTCCTTTGTCCGTTTCGGTTTTGACGACGAGCGTTGGATCGCAATCGTCCGCTTGTTAGGATGCCCGCGCCGGAATCACTTTCGGCGTTGCTCTCCTAAAGGCAATCCCCTTGCCACTCCCCGCCTTGTTCGCAAACGGTTGGTTATCAACGAAATCGTCGATCGGTGCGGTTGTCGGCCTTGTTTCAAAGGCGACATCGCCGGGCGTCTCTGTCGGCAACAAAACAACCCGGCTTACAAAACAGGCCTGGAATTAGCTGGTTTCCGACACGATAGTCGTTGGAACTGGAGTTGCTTGCCAGGCAGCATCATGCAAATTGGAGTGGAAACGTCACGCGCGGCGGAGAACAAGCGCGTCTTCGTAATAGATAGCGACGAGATCGATCGCGCCGTCTTGCAGTTCATGTTGCACGACGAGAATGAGACTCACGAACTGGCGAGCCTGGTTGCCGCATTCGCCAAAGCGCGCGATTGGAAGCCCGATCTGGTGCTGGTGGGACTGGGGATTGTTCGAGAGAGCGGGGTGGGACTGTTCACTGAGTTGGCGGAGCGCGCGCCGGGCGCGAAGATCGTGGTGGTCACGGAGATGGCCGGCGATCCTCTGGCGCAGGCGTGCCTTCACTCCGGTGCGCACGCGCTGCTCGCCAAACCGTTCACGGTGGAATCCGTGCGCGGCAAAGTGGATCTGATGCTGGGGCGTGGGGGAACGGACTTTATTCCGGTATCGCTGTTGGCTTAGTACCATGACCGCGAGAATTGATGCCAACTTGGGTGGGGCGGGCTTCAGCCTGCGCGGGACTTTAGTCCCGCCAGCTCGGTGGGCGGACTGAAGTCCGCCGCAGACTAAAGTCTGCCCCACAGAAACTTTTTCATGCGGTCATTGTACTAGTCTTTCTGAATCATGACCTCAGTGGACTTCACGACGATCTGAACCGAATCTCCAACCTTCAGGTTCATTTCATCGGCACTGGTTCGCGTAATCACGCTCTCCACGATGTTGCCGCCCACGCGGACGAAGACATGAGCCATGATGTCGCCGAGTTTCACTTGCTCGATGGTGCCATTCAGTTTATTACGTGCGGAAAGTGCCATAAGTGTGCCTCAATCATACCTGAGTCAACCGGCCATGCGCACGGCCGTGGAAGGCTGCATCCCCTCCAACGCCTCCACGAACTCCGGCAGCGAGACCTCGACACGCTCGATCCCATAAAGCTCCAGGAATCGGGCCTCATTTCTGGTAGGCTCTTCCGGCAGCACCGCCCAGTGACGGTCCGACGACCGCTTCATGATCTGGCGGGCGAACAGCCGTTCCAGTTGCGCGGCGAAGCGGCAGCCCAGGAAAAGGAAATTCCGGCCCGCGCGGATACGTTGCACGGGCTCCGGGATAGGCGTCTGAATGTCGATCTCCGTCAGCACTTCCACGAAGTCGGAGTCGGACACCAGGAAGTTGCTCGCCGGCCACACCGACCCGAAAGGCTGGTAGAGTAGAGTGCGCCAGGCGCTGCTGTCGGCGGCTGGCGATCCATCGGGACCGAAGTAGTGAACCCACGTGCCGAAGTGCTCGGCCTGACTGATGCCTTGTACCATCCCCCAACCGTCGCGAGCCGCTAAGGCACGCTGCGGAAGATCGTCATACCAGGCATGCACCACCAGCGGCAGCGACGGCAGAGACGCCAGATAGTTGTGCAAAACGGTGGGCGCGGCCCCGTCGCGGAAGGCTTCCAGCATAGACTGGGTCACAGTCTTGCGATGTTTGAAGTTCTCGATGAACTGCGCCGCCGCGGTTAGGTTCTTGCGGATTTTGAACGGCACGCTGGTTTTGGCCGTGAGCTTGGCGGCTAGCGCCTCATGGGATGAAGGCAATGAGTTCGCTGCCTCGCCGAGACTGAGCACGCCTGGCCCCAGGTAAGGAACTGCTCGGCCTTCCATTAAGGCGGCGTGGATGGAATCGACGGTACTCGACTTCATGAAGCTAGTCCTTCCTTCAGCGCGTCCAGGTCGGCACTTGCCACGCGGAATATCCCGCGTCCTCCGGCGAACGTCTGGTATGTGTTCCCGGCAGAGCGGCTCAAGTGGTTGAACCAATCCTGCGGACCGATGCCGGCAGGACGCTCGCCAATCTCGACCACTGAACCGTCCGGCGAAAAACGTACGTGAATCGTCTTCTCCATAAAAACCCCTTCCTAAGAGATAGCGCGAGAATAACAGCGCATTGACCGACGTGGCGCAGACTCTCAGTCAGACTCTCAGTCAGACTCTCAGTCTACAGCGACCCGGGCCTGCGCCACGTCGCTGTCGCGCTCTAAACACCTGGCCAAGTCTGCGGTAATTCCACCACGATGTCTTCGTTCCGGAGCATCACCTGGCAGGCGAGCCGCGAGGCGGAGCTTACTCCCGCCACGCTGTCCAGCCGGGTATCTTCCGCCCTGTGCATTTTGGATAGCCCGCCGCGCCCCGCGTGAACGTAGACATGGCAGGAAGCGCACTCCCCATAACCGTCGCAGTCATAGCCGATCGGGTGGCCCGCCGCCCGGATCGCTTCCAGCAGCGTCGATCCGGCCGCCGCTTCAACCGTGACATTCGCCGGTTTGATGGTAATAACAGGCATAGCATCGCCATTCAGTAAATCGCCGATCCCGCACCCACGTTGATGGAAGCGTCCTTCAGGGTGCCCACAATGAACGCCACCCGCTCGTCGGTGAGATGGCCGTGAAATGGCAGGGCCATAGCACGGTCAGCCAGCTTTTCCGTGATGGAAAAGTTCCCACGGCGGTAGCCCATATCGACGTACAGACGCTGCGTATGCAATGGCCGGCAGTACGCAGCCGCGCCGACTCGCTCCCTCCGCAGATCCTCTATGATCGCGTCGCGGCCGGACCGCGTGAAGCGCTGTCCCAGATGCACCAGGTACAGGAACCAGTGCACCGCCGTTACATCGGGCGCGATGTAAGGATCTTTAATGCCCTCGAAGGATTTCACATGGTCGAAATACCATCGCTCTACCTGTTTGCGCCGCGCCAAAATCTCGTCGATGCGCCGCAATTGTGCCAGTCCGAGCGCCGCCGTCACATCGCTGATACCCGCGCGATACGGAGCTTCCGTGCCGATCACCACCGAACCCCGTTCCTCGGGCCGGCGTCCGCGCAGGCGGCGGAGCATGGCGGCGATATCGGCGTCGTCAGTCACCACCATGCCGCCCTCGCCGCAGCTCAGAGGTCCGGGTTGGGAAAAGTCGAAGATGGCGCAATCCCCGAAACTGCCGACAATCGAGCTTTTATAACTCGATCCGATAGCTTCGGTGGAGTCCTCAATAAGGATCAAGCCGTTCCGTTCGGCGATCGGCTGCAGTTCCGCCCAGGCGGCCGGATGTCCGTTGGTGTTACCAGCCACGATGGCCCGCGTCGTTTCCGTGACTGCCGCGGCAGTTTTAGCCGGCGACAGCGTGCCGGACCAGTAGTCGATATCGGCGAACACCGGCCGGGCGCCGGCGAGGGAGATGGCATGCGCAGCCTCTCGCCACGAATAGGGAGATGCAATCACTTCGCTGCCGGGACCGATGCCGTACGCTTTGAGAGTAAACAGCAGTCCGATTTGGCCGCTCGCCAGCGCGACCGCATGCCGCCGGCCGGTGTATTCCGCAAAGGCCTCCTCGAACTCTTCCACCACCGGTCCGCCCGCCAGGTTTACCGATTGCAGCACCTCCTTGACGGCCTCGATTTCGGCCTGCGAGATGTCCGGATCGGAGAGCGGAATCGAGGTCGGATTCATGTGCGCGGCCTGTGCTTCGCCAACACGATGCCGGTGGCGCGGGCCGGGTCGGATGTGATGCGCCAGCAATGATCGTGGGCGTCCACCAGGAACAGACTCACTCCGGGATACTCACGGAACGGAATTTCGGCGTCGACATCCGCAGCGTCGCAGCGAGTCAACGTCAGCGCGGGAAAGTGCTGGCGGAAGTCCACCAGGCCGCTACCATCCGAGCCCCCAGCGAGCATGGCGTCTATTGCCGCGAAGTCGCTATCGCTCAGCCCCATCGCTATTCGCCCAGCCTGCGGGCCTCCACGGTTATAGGCAGTGAGGTATCGGAACTCATCGCCGGTAGCGCCAGATTCCAGCCGTTGGCCAGCGTGACCCGCCCACCCCACATCTGGGGATTCTCCATGGCGACGATCGGCTCCTCCAGATCTTTCTTGGCAATATATGCCGACAACTCACCGTCCGAGTTCTTGCGAATCATCACTTTCATTGAGTCTCCCTTTCGTCTATTGCCAAAACAACTGCGCGGCGTCGTTCTTTAGCTCTTCCAGCAGGTCGCCGAGCTTCTCGTAGGTCCGGTGCAACAGCCATTGCCTCGCCTCATGATCCATCCGGTACAACTGCCAGACGCCCGGTTCGCGATAGAGCAGCAGCGCGATGTTTAATACTCCGCCGCTGGGATCCACGCGGCCCGAACAGCAGGGGCTCTCGACGCGCAGCCCGCCCTCCGCCGCCCGCACCGTCGCTTTCACGAAGCGATAGCGCCGGCGCGCTGCGACAGCGCGTTCGATGCGCTTGCGGTCGAACTCATTGGGCTGCAACAGGCCGCCCGCCGATGCCATTACGTCCGAATCGACCATTGCCTTCCTACTCCGCCGCGATCTCTTCTTCCAGACAGCCCACGATGCGATTCGCCGGGAACTCCACCAAATAGACCGGGGTGCTCGTGTCCACGTGCGTGCCCACGTTGACGATTTCGCCGGAGTCACCACTGTTCACCAAAAGCGCGTCGGAAGCGAGCTCGGGATAGGAGCCATCGTTGTACAGGTCGTCGCAGGCCCGCACCCGCTGGCCCCACTGATATTTGGGTGTCCGCGGTTCAATCATTGATTTCTACCGGGCTTTCTACCGGGCTTTCCACCGGATCCAATTCTCTGCGCTTCATGCCGACACGGTAGCCCGAAGGGATGAACTCCACACCGTAAATGTAGAACTGCTGCAGAAACGTGCCGATGCTGGTGACGTAGCCTTCCTCGCCTTTCGTCACGAGGATGTCCCCGATGTCCTTCCCCGGAAACGTGCCGTCATTTCGAATGGTGCGGCGCGAGCGCACCTTATCGCCGTAGTCGAAAACCGGCGGATCGTTCAGTTCCACTACCTCGCTGTCACGGCTGATATCGCCCATTTCAACCCCTCCCCGGCGAACGCTTCCGCCGGCCCTTCGGGAACTCCACTACGTTGGGACAGGTGCCCAGCCGCTCGCTTACCTTTTCCTGTACCAGCGGGTCCGGGTCTGCGCGCATGGGCCCGAGCTTCGATGGGTCGATGCGCGAAGCGGCTTCGTAGCGCACGCGCCAGTCTGGGTCGTCGCGCAGCTTGACGAGCTGGCGCGGAGTCAGTCGCTGCGCCACTGCCAGCCGTACCGCCGCGTCTTCGTCCACCGACATCACCATGAGCCATTCTCTGCCGATACGCTCGGCGACCACCTGCCGTACCTCCATCTCCCGATCCTCGATCATCAAATACACTTGCGCCGGATGGATCCGCCGCGCCACCACCAGACGCACGTAGTAATCCTCGTCCTCCATCATTGGCTTGAGGTCGGCGCCCTCCAGACGGCCCGCCACGCGGATGCGCACTTCGCGGTGCGGATCGTTGCGCAGGGGCAGCAGATAGCGAGTCGGCAGCCGGGCCGCTGCGCTCCAGCGAACGGCTTCGTCGGGATCCTTCAACAGGTCCGGTAAATAAAATATGTCGGCGTGCCGGGCCGCAATCGCGCGCACTTCGAAATAGGGATGCGCCAGGTATTGGTGCGCCAGACCGGGGTTCGCGCAGAAGAAGCGGTCGATGCGCCGGGCATAGCAATCCCGCACGCAGGCGCGCTTTAAATCGCAGCGGCCCTCGGCGCGCAAGCTGCTGTGGACGCAGATCTCGCAGCGTACCTCGGCCCCCTGCCAGTCCACTGCTTCGTCGATATCGGCCATCTCAGTCGTCATCGGCCTTGCCCATTCGTTCCAAGACACCCAACAATACCTTCGCCCCCAACTTGTCGCTGCGGTCCAGCTCCAGTACTTTCATCACCGCCTCGCGCCCTTCCGCCACATTCCCCAACCGCATTTGCAGATAGGCGTAACCCTTCAGCGTGAAGAGAAAGAACCGCGGCAGCACCGCATCGTACCGGTCGAACTCTGCATCCCCGCACCGCACCGCCCGCCAATCGGCAGCCAAGCCGAGCTCATCCCCGGCTCTCGCCAGGCACGCTTGGGCGATCTTGCAGCGCCTCCGCCAGCCGCCCCTTATAGAAATAGAAGCGGTAGAACGCAATCGAAACCGCCACATGGGCCGGAGCGATCTCACGCGCCTCTCGCAAATGCTGTTCGGCGATCTCATCATGCACGTACGCCAAGCCCGCCTGGCGCAAATGCCGCTCCGCTTCGGCAGGTAGTCCCTGGCCCAACACTGCTTCGGGAAAAGTCGCCGTGTCCATACAGGCTGTTACCGTGGACGGAGCAGACTCTCGAGCGTCACCAACGGAGCGCTCGATGAACAACTGCCCCCTCTGGACTTCGGATCGCGGAAGACCAGCCCGCTTTGCGCCGGCGTGTCGGCGAAGTCCACCGTGACGCCGTCGAGCAGCAGCCGGCTTTCGGCCGGCAGGAACAGCTTCATTCCGTTGCGATCCAGCACGGCGTCGCCCGGCCGCGGCGCGGACTCGACGTCGAATTCCGCGGCCAGCCCGGAACAGCCTCCGGGGCTAACCGACAGCCGGAAGCCGCTGCCAGGGCTTCCACCGAGACGAAGCATGCGTTTGATGAACTTTTCCGCCGCCGGAGTAAAGGTCACGTTCATGGATTTCTCTCAGGCCCTCGCCTGGTACCGCGGGTATTGTGCATCGATAATGCAAGTCATATCGATGGGACATACCGCGACGCATTGGGCCTCGTCGAAGTACCCGATACACTCGGTGCATTTCTTCGGGTTGATGACGAATACTCCGTTCTTTTCGGAAATCGCCACGTTCGGGCACTCCGCTTCGCAAGCGGAGCAAGCAGTGCAATTGTCGGCCACGATAGTATATGCCATACTCTTCTCCTTTTCCTGACGCTATGCCGCTACCAGGGCTCCCTGGCGGATCGCGGCGTCGCCACGCTCCACATGTTGAATCTCGCCGGTCTTCACTTTCTCTACGTATTCCTTGAACCAGGCGATGGCGGATTGCTCGATGAACTCCTGGGCGAATTTGTCGACTGGCTCGATGTTCGCCTTCTTCAGCGTCTCCTTAGGACAGCCGCCGATCTTGGCGACGAACACCGCCGTGCAGTCGTTGATCGCGCGGATCACCGTGTCGAGCGTGTCTTCTTCGCCGAAACCGCCCTGGCAGTAAAGGTCCACCCGCCGATGTCCGACGAACTTCGCGCCCGCGGTACTGAGTTCGTAGACTTGGAACTCCTTGGCGTGGCCGAAATGCTCGTTGATGCGGCCGCTGCCCTTGGTTGCCACCGCGACCAGAACCTTGATATCGCTGCGCTCACCGGCTAAAGTCTCAAGCTCGGCCTGTTTGGCGGCAACTTTGGCTTGCCGCTCCTCTTCCACCTTTTCCTGGTACGCTTTGCGCGTGTCGAGGTCGTAGTTGACCTCCATATCCATGA